>OLQH01000061.1_pt1 | contig 123306 bp, 116 predicted proteins | sample 1672671 | NCBI WGS metagenome assembly OLQH01 (sample SAMEA3136712, study PRJEB25190) | human gut metagenome | reverse complement strand
GAGTGTACCATAAATGCCTTTTTATTTTTCTAACTTAATTTTACAATTCGCGTTACTTAAAGTATTTTTTTATTTTTGCTTTGTTAATCGGGCTAGTCATTGTGTTTAGTTTTTATGTGCGACATCAAATTCAAACGAAATATCGTGAATTAAGTATTATTATTTTTTTATCATTATTATTTGTTTTAGGGGTTCAATATTCCAATTATCAACTGAACCAAAATCAGCATTCACAATCTTCACAAATGGTACATTTTGTCGAACAAGTGGCACAGGAAAAAAAGGTTTCTCCAGAAAAAGTTTATGTCAATGGTACACAATTGGCTGACGGAACCATAGTTAAAATTGACGAAGTCTTTTATAAAATGAGTTTAAGTACGGATCAGCAGTCTTATACATTACAAGAAACGTATTTATTAACACCAACGATTGAAATCATAAAGTAAAGTGAGGGAAAATTAATGCAGTTTTATAGTCCAATTATTATTAAATTTGCTTTAGGTATTATTTGTTTAATTGTCCAAATTAATTTGATGGGAAAAGGCAATTTGGCGCCCACATCGGCTATGGACCAAGTGCAAAACTATGTATTGGGGGGCATTATTGGTGGTGTTATTTATAATGATTCAATTACGGTGCTCCAATTTGTATTAGTGTTAATTTTGTGGACATTATTAGTCTTAATTTTAAAATTTGCAAAAGAACACAATCGCTATGTGAAGCAAATTGTGGATGGTAAACCCATTACTTTAATCAAGGATGGACAGGTTGTGGTGAAGGAATGTTTGAAAAATGGTATTTCTGCAAATGATCTAATGTTTAAATTACGAGCAAATGGTATTTATGAAGTCCAGCTTGTTAAACGGGCGGTTTTAGAACAAAATGGTCAATTAACAATCGTCGAATATGGCGATGAAAGTATTCGTTATCCGATTATTGTGGACGGTCAAGCCAACATGGATGTCCTAGAGTTAATCAAAAAAGATGAGCACTGGCTATTAACGCAAATCCAAGAACAAGGATTCCAAAGATTACAGGAAATCTATTTAGGTGAGTATTTATCTGGACAGTTAAGTTTATCGCCGTATGAAGAAAAAACGATTTCTTAGCTATACTTTTCATTCTACTTATATTAAAATTAAATGGTAATTCAATGAGTTTTAAAAGGAGGAAAAATGAAAACTAAAAAGATAGTTGTCGGGTTATTTTGTTCAATGATTATTTTAATGGGGTGCCAACCAGATCAACGAACTGAAAAAATGAAAGAAAGTACTGAAGCAGAAGCAGTCCAAGTAACGAGTGGTGCCTCGGCAGCCACTAATGCCACTTCTGTAAAGCAGGAGGAGCAGACAAACACGAATGATCAACCGAAGGAGAGTGCTGCCAAAGTGAGTTATGAGCGTAATGGACATACCTTTGAAGTTGATGCTGTTTCTGGCGCTACAGTAGAAGCTAATAATGGACAATCAGGAATTAGTCCAGAAGAAAAAGCTCAGAAGATGTATTGGTCAGGTCGTCCAGAAATCGGGGAAGTTCAAGGGGATTATTATCATCATGAAGTCGTGTTTGATGGCGGCTATACGGCTTTAATTGATGTCGTTGTTAAGGATCAACAAATTCAGTTAGTGGAATTTGATGAACGTGGACCTAAAAACTATTATTCTGAAGAATGGGCAGGAGTGACAAAACGTTTATCCGGCTATGCAAATTTTCAAGCGAACAACGCCCGAACCGATCAATCGTTAGTGACCGTTGTTAATACGATGACTTTTTTAGAAAATCAAATGGTTACCGAAAATCGTCTAGATGGCGCCTTCCAGACAGCCAAAGGGCAATCCAATAGCGCTAATAATGGCTATCTTCCTGCTGCTAGGGCTTTAGCCAAGGAAATCAAAGAACCTTCAAAAGAATATTATACAAGTCTAACAGAAGATTTTGGGGAGGGGCTTTCTGGACGTTTAACTGTTATTACGTTAAAAGATTCAGGGAAAATAACCGATCTTCGTTATGATGAATATTTTGCAGATACAGAAGAAGAGATTAAAGACGCAAAACTGAAGGCTTATTCTCGCCAATCAAAATATTTTTCTAAAGATTATGCTCAAAAATCGGGGGAAAATTTCAAAAAAGAAGTGGATGACTTAAGAAAAAAAGCAATCGAGGAAAATAAATTAGTCAGTCCGACAAATGAGGAAGCCTGGTCGGAAAATTATCAAAGTCTTGTAAAAAAAATAACGTCACAATAAATTAAAAAAAACTGCCAAAGTGGGGAAACTTCGGCAGTTTTTTTTAGTTTTCCATGAGGGAAACTTTTAATGGAACAGACACTTCGGTCACATGGTTTAACTCAATGATAGAAATTTCATCTGGGTCATAAGCCTCTTTAGGTAATCGTTTTAACAGTTTTGCTAAAATTTCTTTTACTTCTGTCGGACGAATGCGACGATTTTTATTCATAATCAGAACTTCCACATGGTGAGCTGCTTCTGAATAGACAGCGGTCGTGTTTCCTGCTGAGTAGACTTTTACAAAGTAAGCATCCGTGTTTTCCAATTGTTTATTTACTAATTGTTTGTAGCTATTGGTCACATTCACTAATTTCATTTTATCACCTCATTATAGTTGTGTGCTGCAAAAGAGCGTTTCCAATTATGTACAGGAGTTCCAGATTGAATTTTTTCTATGAGGAACAAGTATACGAATATCTTTCTTCTATTATAGTTTTTTTTGATGAAAATAAAAAGTGAAAAGCATAAAAAAATCCGCACGCATTGTTATTAATGCGTGTGGATTTTTGATTATTCTGCTTGGTCAGATGTTGAAGTTTCTGTTTTAGTCACTTCTTGTGCGCCAGTTACGATAATTTTACCTTCGTTATCTAACGCTGCGACTAATTGATGATTTTCAGGATGATCTAGATAGTATTCAGCAATGCCGTCTTCAATTTGTTCTTGAATTGTTCGACGTAAAGGACGAGCGCCCATTGCAGAATCATAACCTAAATCAACGAGTTTCTCTTTGACTTCTGTTGGAACCTCAATGTGTAATTTTTGTTTAGCTAATAAGCTATTTACTTCTTCTAACATCAAGCTGACAATGTTCATCAGGTTTTCTTTGCTTAATGCTTTGAATTCGATAATACCATCGAAACGGTTAAGGAATTCGGGGGTGAAGAAGTTGTTCAATTGACCTAAAACGGATTTAGTCACACCTTCACGGGCAGCACCGAAGCCAACGTTGGCTTCCACAGCTCCTGTTCCAGCATTACTTGTCATGATAATGATGGTGTCTTTAAAGCTGACCGTACGACCTTGTGCATCTGTTAAACGACCATCGTCGAGAATTTGTAAAAACATGTGTAAAACATCAGGATGCGCTTTTTCAATTTCATCCAATAAAATTAAACTATAAGGATTACGACGGACTTTTTCTGTGAGTTGTCCAGCTTCGTCATACCCAACATAGCCTGGAGGAGAACCAATCAGTTTAGAAACACTGTGTTTTTCCATATACTCACTCATATCAAAACGAACCATCGAATCTTCTGAACCGAATAGCTCAAAAGCTAATTGTTTTGCTAATTCTGTTTTACCAACGCCTGTTGGCCCTACAAATAAGAAGGAACCAATTGGGCGGTTTTGTTTGCCTAGGCCTACACGATTGCGACGAATCGCTTTAGCTACTTTATCGACGGCATCATCTTGTCCGACAACATGAGCTTTTAAGTCAACAGCTAAATTTTTCAATTGGGTTTGTTCTTTTTCTTTTAAGTCACCGACAGGAATGCCAGTTTTTTGTTCCACAATGGCTTCAATATCTTTTTCAGTGATGACGGGTGTTTCTTCATCGCTGATTTGTTTTTCTTTCATTGCTTGTAATTTATTGATTTGATCACGATAATAAGCCGCTTTTTCAAAATCTTCTTCTGCGGAAGCTTGTTGTTTTTGTTGTTCCGCTTCTGCTAATTTTTTATCAATTGTTTTTGGATCGACGAGTTGGATAGTTAGATTCATTTTTGAACCAGATTCATCTAACAAGTCAATCGCTTTATCTGGTAAAAAGCGATCTTGAATGTAACGATTGGATAAGTTTGCTGCTGCGTTAATCGCTTCATCTGTATATTTAACATGATGATAATCTTCATAACGTTTTTGCAAACCATGTAAAATCGTTATGGTTTCGGCAACGGTTGGCTCATCTACTTGGACTGGTTGCATCCGACGTTCTAAGGCAGCATCTTTTTCAATAATACGGTACTCATTTAAAGTTGTGGCACCGACTAATTGTAATTCACCACGTGCTAAGGCTGGTTTTAAAATATTGCCAGCATCCATGTTGCCATCACCAGCAGCACCAGCACCCACAATTTCATGGACTTCATCAATAAATAAAATGACATTTTCAGCTTCAGTGATTTCTTCAATCAATTTTTGCATCCGTTCTTCAAATTGTCCGCGAATACCAGTTCCTTGAACAAGTGAAACCACATCTAAACGAATGACTTCTTTGTCCAATAATTTTTGGGGCACATCGCCATCGACAATTTTTTGGGCTAAACCTTCGACAACGGCTGTTTTACCAACACCTGGTTCACCGATTAAAACGGGGTTGTTTTTTGTACGGCGATTTAAGATTTCAATGACACGCTTAATTTCTTGGTCACGTCCTACCACAGGATCGATATCTCCTTGGCGTGCCGCTTCGGTGATGTTAATCCCATACTCGCCTAGTAAACCTTGACCAGCGCCTCCGCGAGGGGGTTGACCTCCATTACCACCATCACCAAATTGAGTGGGTGGTGTTTGTTGTTCATAAGGATTACCTTGTTGCATTTGGCGAGAAAGAGAACGATATAAATCGTCTAAACTCCCAAAGCCAAAAGGGTCTTGTCCCATATTTTGAGGGGAATTATTTGCTTGATTTTTTAATTTTTGATAGCAGCTTTGGCAATAGTCCAGTTGTTTTCTTTGACCATTCACATTTGCATATAAATGAATTGTTGCTTCATTTTGTTGACAATTTTGACAAATCATTGAATGAAACACATCCTTTCAAAATAACTGAGGCCAGAAAAATAGCTGTTTGCTCTATTATTTCTAGTAAACAGACCATTTTTCCTCAAACCAGCCAAGTACTAGATAGCAAGAATAAATTCTGTCTATAAAACCACTTGACCATTTTTGACCTTTGAGGTTATTATAGCATTTTTTGTAAGAGAATCAAGTAAAAGACCTTGTTTAAAAAAAGGCAAAGATTCGATTTTTTTACAGACAATTGCGCCATTTTCAAGTAAACTATAAGAGTTGATATTTAAGAGAAAGAGTGGTGAAATCAATGGCTGAAAATCCTTTTGTAGAAAAAATTGCTTCATTAAAAGCTGGAGAAATCTCTGAATTAATCGTAGAGCAAAATGAATTTTTCCAATTTCGTGATGCTTGGATTTCTTTGCCTGACCGCGCGGAAATTGTTGGAGAAGCGGGGTTAAATGGACGAATCATTTATCGTTACCAAAAAGAGGAAGAATAGTCAGTGCAAAACATCACGAAATTTAAGCAAAAAGTGTTGTGTAAGATAGAAAAAAATGGTAATCTTAGAAACTGAAAGGGTCTTTTTTCGAGTAGACGTTTGATTTTAGCGTATCAAGAAAGGAAAACCCTAACATAAAAATTTTTTATTTACGAAGGAGACCGATTTATATGGAAAAGAAAGAATTTCACATTGTAGCAGAAACAGGAATTCACGCACGTCCAGCTACTTTATTAGTACAAACTGCAAGCAAATTTAACTCAGATATTAACTTAGAATACAAAGGTAAATCTGTTAACTTAAAATCAATCATGGGCGTTATGTCTTTAGGCGTTGGTCAAGGTTCTGACGTAACAATCACTGTTGATGGTGCTGACGAAGCTGAAGGAATGGCAGCAATCGTTGAAACATTACAAAAAGAAGGATTGGCTGAATAATGTCTGAGATGCTAAAAGGGATTGCCGCAAGTGATGGCGTTGCTGTTGCTAAAGCTTACCTGCTAGTTCAACCTGACTTGTCTTTCAACAAAACTTCCGTAGAAGATACTGATGCAGAAGCAACTCGCTTAGACGATGCTTTAGCAAAATCTACTGAAGAGTTGCAAGCAATTCGCGACAAAGCAGCTCAAAGCCTTGGTGAAGCAGAAGCGCAAGTTTTCGATGCTCATTTAATGGTTTTATCTGACCCAGAAATGGTTGGTCAAATCAAACAAAATATCCAAGACAACAAAGTCAATGCAGAAGCTGCCTTGAAAGAAGTTACGGATATGTATATTGGTATGTTTGAAGCAATGGACGACAATGCTTACATGCAAGAGCGTGCAGCAGATATTCGTGACGTTGCCAAACGTATCTTAGCACATTTATTAGGTGTGACTCTTCCAAATCCTTCAATGATTAACGAAGAAGTAATCGTGGTTGCCCATGACTTAACACCTAGTGATACTGCACAATTAGACCGTACGTATGTTAAAGCCTTTGTTACAGACATCGGCGGACGTACTTCTCACTCAGCAATCATGGCTCGTTCGTTAGAAATCCCTGCAATCGTTGGTACAAAAGAAATTACTGACAAAGTAAAAGCAGGCGATATTTTAGCAGTGAACGGAATCATTGGGGATGTTATTATTGACCCAACAGATGCTGAAAAATCTGAATTTGAAGCAGAAGCAAAAGCTTATGCAGATCAAAAAGCAGAATGGGATAAACTAAAAAATGCAGAAACAGTGACAGCTGACGGCAAACATGTTGAGTTAGCTGCAAACATTGGTACACCAAAAGATTTAGAAGGCGTACACAAAAACGGCGGCGAAGCTGTTGGTTTATATCGTACAGAATTCTTATACATGGATTCATCTGACTTTCCAACTGAAGAGGACCAATACCAAGCGTATAAAGCAGTTCTTGAAGGAATGGAAGGAAAACCAGTTGTGGTTCGTACAATGGATATTGGTGGGGACAAAGAGCTTCCTTACCTAACATTACCACATGAAATGAACCCATTCTTAGGTTACCGTGCATTACGTATTAGCTTATCAGAACTAGGTGACGGCATGTTCCGTACACAAATGCGTGCATTATTACGTGCGTCTGTTCATGGTAACTTACGTATCATGTTCCCAATGGTTGCTACTTTGAAAGAATTTAGAGCAGCGAAAGCAATCTTTGAAGACGAAAAACAAAAATTAGTCAACGAAGGTGTTGAAGTTTCAAACGATATCCAAGTAGGTATTATGATTGAAATTCCAGCAGCTGCCGTATTAGCTGATAAATTTGCCAAAGAAGTAGACTTCTTTAGTGTTGGAACCAACGACTTAATCCAATACACAATGGCTGCAGACCGTATGAACGAACGCGTTTCTTACTTATACCAACCATACAACCCATCAATCTTACGTTTAATTAAAAATGTAATTGATGCAGCACACGCTGAAGGTAAATGGGCTGGTATGTGTGGTGAAATGGCGGGCGATCAAACAGCTGTTCCATTACTATTGGGTATGGGCTTAGATGAGTTCTCAATGAGTGCTACATCTATCCTTAAAACACGTAGCTTGATGAAACGTCTAGACACAACTAAAATGGCTGAACTTGCTGACCGCGCATTAAAAGAATGCGACACGATGGAAGAAGTCGTTGCATTAGTTGAAGAATATACAAAATAATTAAGCGATTATGAAAGCACATCGACAATTGTCGATGTGCTTTTTTACTGTTGCGATTCACGTATTTTTTTCTTGAAATAATAAATCGTGCTTCCCAAAATGAATAGAAAAACTAGCGTGATGCTAAACACCAGTTTCCAAGGGAAATTGGTGTGCTTTTCAGGTGGGAGGTTGACGGCGGTAGCATTGTATTTTTTAGCTTCTTTTTCTTGGATGACTAAGTGTTTTTCCCACGAATAGTCTTGATAGCCATCGTTTGCTTTGATTTTTACAGTATAATTTCCAGGAACAAAAGGTTGTTCCTTTAAGTCAATCCGATAATTAAAATTTGTATTAGGGGCCATTGTTAACGACTCTTGGTGATTTTCGTAGCGAGGTTTAGCTTCTTTTTCATAATATAAAGAGGCATCGACTTGTAATTTTTTAATCATAGCCGCTTGTTTGTTTTGGAGATTCATTAATACGCGGTTACGACCGTTAGCTTGATCGGTTTTTACTTCATTTAAAGATAATTTTGGCTGAACAGGTTCATCTGTTTCACTAAGTAAGACACCGACTACATAAGAAAAACGATTATTGATGGCCACGCCGTTTTCTGAGTGAGCAGGTTGTTCATCTGACTTTTGTTCAAAGTAGAGTCCTCCTAAAACATAACCATTAAATGGTTTTTCCGGTAAAGTAAGCTGACATTCAACAGTCTTGGTTGAGTGTTTAGGTAGGTAGATTTCTTTTGGTAATTGCGCAATCTCATTAAAGGTAAAAGGTGCAGATGGATCTTTTTTTGTTTCAGCATGAGAATAATCTGCCAAGCCATTATCATTAGTAATCGCTGCATTGGCTGAAGCTAGCACGGTAATGTCGTTGGCTGTTTGATTCGTTAGTTCGATTTGTAGCTTTTGTGTTTGGTTTGGAGCGACACGTAGATCAAAATAACTTGTCTCTTTGGTTCGTTGATTGTCGGGTAAAATGGCTTTTACAGAAAAAGTCATTTCGCTTGCTTCTACAGAATAAGAGCCAATAAAAAATAAAAAAATGATGACGCTAATAGCATGGAGCCATTTAAAAAGCTGCTGATTCATAGTGTGCACTCCTTTTTGACAATTTTTTATAAGAAGGTATTGCATGAAGTTGTTTCATGCAATACCTTGTTTGTTTTCTTTTAAAGTGGTGTATCATCCAAAATCCAAGTAAGCGTTGTTTTATATTGTTTAGCTGCAACTTTTTTCGTTGTCGCAGGAACAGTTAATTGAATGCCTTGAGCAGCGGTCGCTCCGCTACCAAAAGCTAATGTCCAAGTGCCCATTCCTGTTGAAAGAGCGGCAGTCGCCACAGGAGAAGTGGCGGCACCAGTTGGATCCAAGGTTACTGGGACCGTTAATGGCGCCAAAGAAAGTAACTGTGTTGAATTGGGTGTTGCTGCTAAAAAGGTCAAGGATGCATTATCCAAAACAGCGGGTGTTGAATCACTTGTAGCAAATTGCGCACTCTGTTTAACTGATAATTTCCAGCCAAGATTTAGACCACGTTTGTCAGTTACTTGAACATAGTTTGGCACGCTAATTAAATCGCCAGTACTATTTTGCACTTGGTCTAGTTGTGCCGAATAGATTGCTGTTCCGGCTTGAATTTGTTTTGATCCAAAATGGATATTTGAAACATAGTCAATACTAAGGGGTCCGGCTGTACCAGGTTGATGAGGATCAGCAGGATTAGGTGTCACAGGCTGAGAAGGGTTCGTCGGGTTGACAGGTGGCGTGACAGTATTATCAAGAGCAAACGTAATATCAGCGTTGGATTGAATAGAAGCGACTTGGGCTGCTTCAACTTTTGGACTATTTAAAAGCATAAGAGGCGTAGCAACGAACAAAATGCTTGAAATGCGCACGATCTTTTTCATTTTTTATTCCTTCTTTCTTGTTTATTTTTAACTTTTAAAAAAGCTAAATCCTAATTAGAGAGGTGTATCAGAAAGAATCCATTGTAATTCGGCAGTGTAAGATTCTTTGACCGTTAAGTTAAGGTCAGGAGCAACGCTTAAAAAAAGTCCATTTTGTTGGTTCCAAGGAATTTCTACATTGTTATCGTCCGTTGCGGTGTATTGATAAACTTCGGTTGCTAAAGAGGAGATAGGAAAATCACTGCCATTTTTTCGATAAATGAAAGCTTGCTGGATCGTTTTATTTGTAGAAGTTGAATGCATGGGCTGACTCTCTCTTGCCAACAAATGCCATGGTGTTTTTGCAACTCGACCATCGGCAATGAGGAAAGGAGCGCTGATGGTCGATGGTGAGTATATGGTTCGTTTGCTGGGAAAAGGTAAATTTTTAAAGGAAACTGTAGTTGGCATCTGCACAAAACGGAGGGTACCGTTTTTGATAGGTAAAGACTGTTCCTTAGTGATTGGCGTAATTGGCGTTCCGCCACCATCATTGCCAGTAACCGTGCTAGAAAATAAAAGAAATTGGTTTATCCATTCTTCTGTAACCGTTGCTGTATATTGTAAGGTGAATTGTGTATTGGCTTCCGTAAAATTATCTGCTGGCAGCGAATTGTGATAACTCCAATACGGCAAACCAGTGGAACTATCAGTTAAAAGTTGAAGCCCAGCTATTGGCGTACTTAAACCTGCTGCTGATTGTTTTGTTAATGTAGCAGCTGAAAGTTGGGACAGTCCTTTAGGCACCGTTGCTCGTAATTGCTGATTCATCCACGTTGCTGGTTGATTGGTTAAACGTGTGGTTAACGTAAAACGAATGATTTGACCACTTACGACAGAGTTTGCAGCTTCCCAGAGCCCTTGTGCATTTTTCCGCTCAATGATTTGCGTGACCGTTAGTTGAGGCACAGGATAAGCAACTGTTTGAGAAACAGTAGAACTGGTTAGCAAAGGCAGGCCAGTGCGATTGCTGAGCCCTTGGACCCACAAGCTGACCGTTTCTCCTCCTTGGAAAGTGGGGAAATTAGCAAATTGAAAATGGCCATTGGAATCTAAGGACGTTGTGGAAATAGAACCACCATTTATTTGTACTTTAACTTGATAGGTTCCGTTAGATACTTGAGAAGCTTTACCTGAAAGTTGAGTTGAGCCGGCATTGGCGACTACGTTTGTGACTGGTTGGATTGACCAATTGACACTTTGGTCAGCTGAGGGGCTGCTTTGAATATAGTCGGTTGACGTTTTTGAACGAGCAAAGACAATTGTAGAGAGCGTGTCGCCATATTCTAATGGTGAAGCTAACGATGTCGAGAAATTTCCGGCTGCATCGACAGAAATCCCTTTCACCACAATGGGGGTAGTGGTGCCATCATGGCGGTTCAAGGTTAATTGAACAGAGTAGTTATAGTTTGGGTCTTGTACTTGTTGAATGGTCCCTGTTACAGTAGTGTCCAGATGATTTGGTTGAGTTAGTTTGGCTGGTGTGACTTGAGGAACGGGATAATTACCTAAACTAAGTTGAGCTTTGCTAATTATGCCTGTTTTTGTATTATTCCCAATAATAATATTAATTGCGCCTAATCCAGTGCCGACATCTGTAAAGGTTCCTCGAATCGGATAGTCTTTGCCGTTAAGAGCAGGAGGGATTGAAATTCCTCGTTTATAAAGTGCGCCGACATCAAACGAAATGGCGGCAGACCATTTGGTTCCGGGAAGTAACACCAAGGTGCTACTTGGAAAAGTCAGATAAACAGAATGATAAGTGCTACTATAAGAGAGACTGACGCCGTTAGTTGAACTGTGAATATCTTGAGTGGCTGTTCCTGGATAACTGACAGTCCCTGTTAAAAGAGTCAGAAAATCTTGTTGCTTTAGAGTGTAGTTATCTAACTGGCTTGAAATTTCTGTAGGAAGTTGAATAGCAATAATCGGTCGATCATTAATTGCTAAGCCGATAAGTGTCACACTGTATTCATACGAAAGTGTGATAATATCTTGGTTATACGTTCCTGTGCTTAAGGTACTTTTTAAGGTGCTATTACCAACAGAAACACTAGCTGGCGTAGGTGCCATAGGTTCATCGTTTTCAGAGGAATCATGGGTTTGCTCGGTTTCTTGTTCCACGATATCGGTTGCTTGAGTTGTTTGTTGTTCTGTTGAAACTGAAGTAAATGTTTCACTAAAAGTAGAGGCGTGAGTTGTAGGGTTCAGTGTTTCAGAATGAGCTATCAAAGGTTGAGTCAGCGATAAAAAAAGCCATGATATGATGCAAGAAAAGATTCCACATACGAACTTATTCAAAACCATCCTCTCCTTTTTTGATATTATATGTATAATGACGAAAATATATAATGTGTAAATATTGAGTACATACATTCTATAATGGGCCATTCATAAAGTAAAGCGATTACATCCGATGGTAAACAAGATATTTTGTTCACAATCTTTTAGTGTTTTAAGAAGGAAATTTCTCGAAATTCTATGCTTTTTTAATCCGAAAAAATTAAAAAACTGATAGTTTGCTAAAAATCGAGTCTTTCTTTCACTTCTTAGCACTTAAAATATTTACATTTTCCTAGGGATAGTGTACTATTTAAAGGTATGCATAAATAAAGTTTGATGTATAAAATTAAATGTTATTCGGAGGGAAACAAATGTCTGCGAAATGGGAAAAAAAAGGCACTAATGATGGTGTATTAACTTTTTCAATCGAACAAGCAGTAATCGAAAAAGGATTAACGCAAGCGTTCAATAAAGTGAAAAAAAACTTAAACGTACCTGGTTTCCGTAAAGGAAAAGTATCACGTACTGTTTTTAACCGTATGTATGGAGAAGAAGCGTTATACGAAGATGCGTTAAACGCTGTTTTACCAGAAGCATATGAAGCGGCTGTATTAGAAGCAGGAATTGAACCAGTAGCACAACCAAAAATTGATGTTGAAAGCATGAATAAAGGGGAAGACTGGGTTATCACTGCTGAAGTAACTGTAAAACCTGAAGTAAAATTAGGCGAATACAAAAACTTAACAGTGTCTAAACAAGACCGTGAAGTAACAGATGAAGACGTGGAAGCACGTTTGAAACGCGAACAAGAATCTCAAGCTGAATTAGTAATCAAAGAAGATGCCGCTGCTGAAAACGGCGACACTGTAGTTATCGACTTTGAAGGCTTCTTAGGCGACGAAGCATTTGAAGGCGGCAAAGGCGAAAATTACTCATTAGAATTAGGTTCTAATTCATTTATTCCAGGCTTTGAAGACCAATTAGTTGGCAAAAAAGCTGGCGAAGAAGTAGAAGTAAACGTTACTTTCCCTGAAGATTACCAAGCAGAAGATTTAGCTGGTAAAGAAGCAGTCTTCAAAGTAACTGTTCATGAAGTAAAAGCAAAAGAATTACCAGAATTGGATGATGAATTTGCAAAAGACGTTGACGATTCAGTAGAATCATTAGACGAATTAAAAGAAAAATTCCGTAAAGAATTGACAGAAGCAAAAGAAGCAGCAGCTGAAGAAGCAAAAGACGAAGAAGCAATTCGTTTAGCTGTTGAAAATGCTGAAATCGTTGAATTACCACACGTAATGGTTCACGACGAAGTTCACCGTTCAATGGATGAATTCTTAAACAACATGCAACGCCAAGGAATTTCTCCTGAAATGTACTACCAATTAACTGGTTCTACAGAAGAAGATTTACACAAACAATTTGAAGGCGAAGCAGAAACACGCACAAAAACAAACTTAGTGATTGAAGCAGTTGCCAAAGCTGAAAACATCGAAGTAACACAAGAAGACATCGATGCTGAAGTGAAAGATTTAGCAGAACAATACAACATGCCTGAAGCGCAAGTACGCAAAGTATTAAACAACGACATGTTAGAACACGATATTCGTATGAAACGTGCTGTTGAAACAATTACTGAAACAGCTGTTGAAAAATAAACATTTTTAATAAGCTCTTCATTTGATAGAGTTTTCTAAAACTGTAGATGGAAGGTGTCTTTCATCTACAGTTTTTTTCATATAAAATAACTTTTGAAAGGGTGTGTCAAAATGGATAAAAATTATTCGAAAATTAAATATGGATTAGTGGTGTTTGGCATCTTATGCTTGACGTACAATCTCTGGGAATTTTTTACGGCTAAGTATTCAACAAAACAAGGTGTGACGTTTGTTATCGAATGTTTACTTGGAATTGGTCTAATCTTTTTACCGGATCTTGTCAATAAATTTTTAAAAATTATTATGCCACCGACTATCGTTTATTTTTACTGGTTTTTCTTATTTATTTCAGTATTCCTAGGAACCTCGTTGCATATGATCTCAATCATTTCGTTCTGGGATAAAATTTTACACTTTGTTAGTCCGATGCTGTTAACTGCTGTGGGTTATGGTATTGCTGCTTTCCTATTGAAGAAAACGAAGTACGCCGATGTTTCCCCGTGGTTATTTTTATTATTTGGGTTTGCATTTGCAGGGCTTTGTGGCGTCTTCTGGGAATTCTGGGAATTTATCTGCGATTCACTAGGGAACATGAACTTACAACGCTATAATATGTCCAACGGCCAACCATTTATTGGGCGTGCTGCTTTAATGGATACGATGGGGGATTTATTTACCAATACCCTTGGGGCCTTTGTGATGGGCGTGTATACGTATATCAGAAGCAAAGGAAATCCTGAGTATTTAGAAAATTATGCGATAAAGAGAAAATAATAAAAAAGCGATTCAACCATGGTTGAATCGCTTTTTTATTATTTTTTTTAAGCAGGTACTTCGACAGGTTTTTTCAAAAGTCCGTAGACAATTCCTGAAATAATCGCCCCAATTAAGATGAACAATAGATATAGTAATGGATTACTTAATAGGAAGACGACGAAGATTCCTCCATGTGGTGCCAATAATTTGATACCAAACGCACCAACCAACGCACCAGTAAAGGCAGAACCTACCACGAAACTTGGAATCACACGTAATGGGTCAGCTGCTGCAAAAGGAATTGCCCCTTCAGTGACAAAAGAAAGTCCCATTACAATATTGGTTAAGCCGGCATCTTGTTGATCTTTTGTAAATTTATTTTTAAATAAACGAGTTGCTACGAAAATTGCTAATGGAGGAACCATTCCGCCAGCCATTACAGAAGCCATGACCACGCTGCCACCTTCTGCAACAGTACTTGCTAGCGTAGCTGTACCGAAAACATAAGCAGCTTTGTTAACTGGTCCACCTAAGTCGATGGCCATCATACCAGCTAATAAGGCACCAAGTAAAGCTGCATTTGTGCCATCTAAGCCAAGTAGGAAATGATTTAACGCATCATTAATTGCTTTCATTGGGATGTTAATGACTAACATTAATAAGCCTGTAATAATCAAACCAAAAACTGGATAGAATAAAATGGTTTTAATTCCATCTAATGATTTTGGCAAGCCTTTGAAAACTTTACGTAAAAGAACCACTACATAACCAGCTAAGAAACCACCGATTAGGGCCCCAAGGAACCCAGCTCCTCCGGCGTTTGCTAATGCACCAGCCGCGAAACCAGCAACTAAGCCTGGACGATCCCCGATACTAGAAGCAATAAAACCAGCTAAGACAGGTAACATAAAGCCAAATGCTGCGCCACCAATTTGGTTAAACCAGCTAGCTACGTCATTGTAATTCCCTAAATTGGCTAATTGATCTTGAGGAACCCCGATAAATTGATCAATCATAAAGGAAAGAGCAATGGCAATTCCGCCACCAATAACGAAAGGTAACATATGAGAAACACCATTCATTAAATCTTTATAGATACGAGAACCGATTGAACCTTCCGCTGAATCCTCTTGGTCGCTTGCAGCCGAGTCACTGCCATGGAAAGTAGGAGCTTCGCCACTAATGGCTAAGTTAATTAGTTCTTCGGTTTTACGAATTCCATCACTAACGGGACGGTTGACTAATTTTTTACCGTCAAAACGATTCATTTCTACTTTTTTATCGGCTGCGACAATCACGCCATCAGCACGAGCAATATCTTCAGCAGTTAAACGATTTTTAATTCCTTCTGAACCGTTTGTTTCTACTTTAATGTCTACGCCCATTTCTTTTGCTTTTTTCTTCAGCGCATCTTCGGCCATGTAAGTATGAGCAATTCCTGTAGGACAAGCAGTCACAGCAATAATATATTTACGATTGCTTTCTGGTGCTGGCGTTGTTTGTTCTTGTTCTGCTTTTTCTTCCGCTTCTTTTTGATCTTCTGCTGCTTGGAAAAGAGCTTGTACTGCTTCTGGAGTTTCCGCTTCTTTCAATTTGCCAACAAATTCTGGATCGATAAGTAATCGAGAAAGGGCCGCAAGCGCTTGGAGATGTGTATCATTGGCGCCTTCTGGAGCAGCAATCATGAAGAATAGATAAGTAGGTTGTCCATCTAGTGCTTCATAATCAACACCTTTTTTACTTTTAGCAAAAAGAACTGTCGGTTCTTTTACGGCACTATTTTTTGCGTGAGGCATAGCGATGCCGTCGCCTAAACCAGTCGATGTTTGTGCTTCGCGTTTTAAAATTCCTTCTTTGTAAGTGTCAATGTCAGAGATGCGGCCACCATCGTATAATTTTTGGACCATTTCATCAATCGCGCCTTTTTTATCAGTAGCTTGTAAATCCATAATCATGACATCTTTTATTAATAAATCATTAATGTTCACTCTATTTTCCTCCCTTAGTGGATTTATTCTGAAATTTTTTCAATTGTTACTTCGTGAATAAGTTCTTGGATAAAATCTTCTGAGGCTAAATCATCAGAAAATGCGGTCGCGCTACCGCAAGCGACACCCCATTTGAAAGCCTCTAAAGGATCTTGTGTTTTTGAAAAGTTGCCAATAAAACCAGCAATCATTGAGTCGCCAGCGCCGACAGAATTTTTCAGTGGACGTTTTAAAACGTTGGAACGATAAACACCTTCTGTTGTGAAAAGTAATGCGCCATCACCAGCCATTGAGATAATTACGTGTTGTGCTCCTTCTTCTAGTAACCGATGTCCATAAGGTAAAATATCTTCAATACTTGTAAAGGTTGTATGATATAATTCTGCCAACTCATGATTATTTGGCTTGACCAATAAAGGCTTTTGTGACAAAGCGTTCATTAAATCTTCACCTGTCGTATCAATAACAAATTCTGCGCCTTTTTCCTTCACAATTTGGATTAATTCTTCGTAAAATCCTTTGCGTAGAGAAGCAGGTGTACTTCCTGAAAGAACAACAATATCACCAGCCTGAACACGACTAACTGCTTGTTTTAGTTCTTGAATTTCTTCGTTTGTTAGAGCAGGTCCTAAGCCGTTAATTTCTGTTTCAGTATCTGATTTCAATTTAATGTTGATTCGTGTATCAGCAGACACGGGAGTGAAATTCGTTTGGATTTCTTCTTTTTTCAACCAATCGGCAATGAATGAGCCTGTAAAACCACCTAAAAAACCTAAGGCAGTGGATTCTGTCTCCATACGTTTTAAAATACGTGAAACGTTGATTCCTTTGCCGCCAGGTAATTTAAAATCATTCGTCATCCGATTTAAATCACCAATTTGTAGATGATCGACATGAACGATAAAGTCGATAGAAGGGTTTAAAGTCACTGTGTAAATCATTTGTTTGCCTCCATTAAAATAGTTTTTTGCTGGAATCCTTGAAGCGATTCAGCAGGGCAGTAGTCAGTTAGTAAAGTAACTGACTCTAATTCTTCCACTTTGGTAAACGTTACTTCATTAAATTTTGTATGATCCAGTAAAACATAGGCTGTTTCTGCTTGATGAATAGCCAAGGCTTTTAGCGCTGCTTCTTCGGGATCAGGCGTCGTTAAACCAAACTCTAAATGTGCGCCGTTAGTTCCTAAAAAAGCTTTGTTAAAACGAAAATGTTGTAGCTGTTCCATACTAGTGGCACCAATGATTGCTTTAGTGGAGAGCTTCAAAGTACCACCAAGCATAATAGTGGGAATTTCCATATCGCTAAGTTTTGCAGCATGATGTACGGAATTCGTCACTACATGGATTTGTTTCCCAACTAAAAAAGGGATCATTTCTAACGTGGTTGAACCAGCATCTAAATAGATCATATCGCCATCTTGTACACAACTAGCGGCTAAAGAAGCAATCTTTTGCTTTTCGTGCGTGTTTTTGATTGATTTTTCCGTCATGTTTTGTTCAAAGCCTAAATTAAGAATACGCTTAGCGCCGCCGTGAATGCGTTCTAACAAATTGGCGTCTTCTAATTCTTGTAAATCGCGGCGGATTGTGGATTCTGAAGCATTGAATAAGCTAGCAAGTTCTTGTGATTTGACGACTGATTTTTGATCTAACAATTGTAAAATTTTTTGATGTCGTTCTTCCGTAAGCATTTTCATCCCTCATTTCATGGATATAATAGCACAAATGAAAACGCTAATCAATCTAAAACGGTCAAAAACATTCAAAAAAATTAAAAAACAGTCATAAGAAAAAAAGAAAGCTGCTGAACTCAGGTTCAGCAGCTTTCTTTAATTCACTAAATCATTCGGTAAAGTTTTTTGATAAATCTCTTTTTTGACTTGGTAAGCGAGTTTTTCATCGGTCAAAATAATGAGCACATCGCCAACATGCATAACAGTATCACCATGTGTTAAAATTTCCGATTCGCCACGGCGAATGGAAGTGAGCAACATTTGTTTAGGCCAGACAAAATCACGTACCATCGTATCATCTAAGGAACTTTCTGCAGTGATAGGTAATTCAATAATCGTTTTGTGGCCACGAATATTACTTACTTTAGAAGGAACCAAACGTTCTAATAAGCTTTCATAAATTGGCTTGCCGCCAAGACTATCGATGGTAATATAACTAACTAAAGCGACAACCCCTAAAGACATTAAATGAGAAAAATTGCCGACCATTTCTGTTACTAAAATAATCGCTGTTAACGGTGCTTTGCCGATCGCAGTAAAATAACCAGCCATGGCAAAAATTAAAAAGTTTTTCACAAAAATTGGATCCATCCCTACGTATTGGACAAGTAGACTGCCATACAATGTTCCGATAATGGCACCTAAAGTTAGAATAGGCAAGAAAATACCACCAGGGAGATTCGAACCGTAAGAAACCATTGAAAAAACAAAACGTAAAACCAATAAGCCGACTAAAGCCCAAATCGTGGCCGGTTGATTGCCTAAAGCTAAAACAATTTGATTCCCACCGCCAAGTAAATGTGGAAAGAAATAACCAATCGGTAAAATCAAAATAAAAGGAATAAAACCATAATAATTAGAAGAAAGGCCTTTGATTTTTCCATATACTTTTGGTAAGGACAACAATGTTTTTTGATATATCCAACCTAATAATCCTAGCAAAACGCCCAGCAGGACTAATGTCCAATAGTACTCTAAAGGCAAAGATTTAACCGGACCAATATAAAGAACTGGTTGCAATCCGAAGAAATGCAAAGAAACAAAGTTAGCGGAAATGGCCGCAGAAAAAGAGGTTAACCAAACTAAAGGTGAAAAGGAATGGTGAACCTCTTCTAGAACAAATAAAAGTCCTGCGATTGGTGCATTAAAAGCGGCGGCTAAACCAGCACTGGCACCACTACTGATTAAAATTTTTTCTTCAGACTTGGTGCTTTGCCGCCATTGACTATAGCCTTGTCCAACCACTGCACCTAGTTGAATTGAAGGACCTTCACGTCCCAAAAATAGCCCAGGACTAATCGCTAAGATCCCACCGATAAATTTTTTCCAAAGCACTGGAAACCAATGAATTTCTAATTGACCTTGAAGTTGTCCTTCCACTTGGGGAATGCCACTGCCTTTAATTGCTGGTTCGCTCTTAATCAGTCGTCCTAATAAATAAGCAAGCACGAGAGAAAATAAGAACCAAGGAATCATCCAAAAGGGTTTTTCGTGAAACGTTTGATACAGATGAACGACTTGTTCGCCAATTTTTTCAATGCCTAAGCGAAATAAGCTGACAACAAAGCCGACCAGAATTCCGACGACGATGCCTTTAAGGATAAAGCCGATTCGGGTACCATCTAATTGTTTAATTTCATGTACATCATTATTCATTTCATTTTTAGCCTCCATCACTACTTACTAATGTACTGCGGTTTGACTTGATTTACAAGAAAATTTCATATAAAAAGAAAAAGATTTTTTGTTCTTTTCTAAAGAACTTCAAAGGGATTTTTGGTATACTGTATAAGATTGAAAAAAGAGAGAGGACGTTTAATATGACACAAAAACATGCCTTGGTTCAGGGAATGAATCCTCGACAAGAAGAAGCCGTTTTGCATACAGAAGGACCACTGTTAGTCATGGCTGGTGCTGGTAGTGGAAAAACGCGGGTTTTAACACACCGAATTGCCTATCTAATTGAGGAAAAAGAAGTAAATCCATGGAATATTTTGGCGATTACGTTTACCAATAAAGCTGCTAAAGAAATGAAAGAGCGTGTAAATAAATTACTGGAAACGGGTGGCGAAGATGTATGGGTCTCCACTTTTCACTCCATGTGTGTAAGAATTTTACGTCGTGATGTGGATCAGATTGGTTACAACCGTAATTTTACAATCATTGACCCATCGGAACAAAAAACATTAATGAAACGCATCTTAAACGACTTAAATATTGATTCAAAAAAATATGATCCTCGCTCAATTTTAGGTACGATTAGCAATGCCAAAAATGAATTACAAACGCCTGAAAAAGTTGCTGAAATGCAAGGTTCCTTATATGAAGAAATTGTCGCAAAATGCTACGAAGCCTATCAAAAAGAATTACGCAAAAACCAATGTATGGATTTTGATGATTTGATTATGAATACGATTCGTTTATTCAATGAACAACCAGATACGTTGGCTTTCTACCAAAATAAATTTCACTATATTCATGTGGATGAATACCAAGATACCAATCATGCACAATATACCTTAGTCAATTTATTGGCTGCACGTTTCAAAAATCTGTGTGTCGTAGGTGATGCCGACCAAAGTATCTATGGTTGGCGCGGGGCGGATATGCAAAATATCTTGGATTTTGAAAAAGATTATCCAGATGCCAGTGTAATTTTGCTAGAACAAAATTATCGATCCACCAAAAACATTTTGGCGGCTGCGAATGATGTCATCAAAAATAACCGTAACCGCCGCGAGAAAGAACTGTGGACAGAAAATATAGACGGTGAAAAAATTGTCTATTATCGCGGGGACACAGAACGGGATGAAACACAATTTATTGTGAGCCAAATCCAAAAAGAAATGCGGGAAAATGACCGAATTTATGGTGATTTTGCGGTATTATATCGGACCAATGCCCAATCCCGTGTAGTGGAAGAAATGCTCTTGAAATCTAATATTCCGTATACCATGGTGGGCGGACATAAATTCTACGACCGTAAAGAAATTAAAGATATCTTGGCTTATTTAAGTTTGATTGCCAATCCAGATGATTCGATCAGCTTTGAACGAATTGTCAATGAACCAAAACGAGGAATCGGTAAAAGTTCAATTGAAAAATTACGGCTATTTGCGGATACGCATGGTTGGGCTTTGCTGGAAGCTGCCCAAAATGTTGATTTGGCAAATATTTCAGGAAAAGCGGGTAAAGAGCTTGGTAATTTTGGCATGATGATTCAAGACTTAACGAAAACAGTGCCCTATTTAACGATTACAGAATTGGTGAAAGAAACTTTACAGCGTAGTGGTTATCGGGAAGCTTTGATGGCGCAAAATAATTTAGAGTCTCAAGCTCGCTTAGAAAACTTGGACGAATTTTTATCTGTGACACAAGAATTTGATAAACGTTTTGAAGCGCAAAATAACGACGATCCAAATGGCGAAGAAACAAAATTGGCGGATTTTTTAACAGATTTAGCCTTGGTTTCTGATTTAGATAATTTAGAAGAGAGCTCTTCGCAGGTAACCTTAATGACGTTGCATGCGGCCAAAGGGCTGGAATTTCCAGTGGTCTTTTTAATGGGCTTAGAAGAAGGGGTTTTCCCATTATCACGTGCCATGCTAGAAGAAAGTGAACTGGAAGAAGAACGGCGCTTGGCTTATGTTGGTATCACACGAGCGGAAGAAGCCTTGTTCTTAACGAATGCTTATTCGAGAACATTATATGGTCGCACGCAATATAATCGACCAAGTCGCTTTTTAGAAGAAATTGAGGCGGAGCGTTTAGTGAAACAAGGGGCGGCGGCCAATTTACAGAAAGCTCCAGCGCGCACCTTTGATCCTAAAGTATTCAAGCCCAACGCAAGTAGACCAGCTTATACACAGCCAGCTACAAAATCAGTTAGCAACAAAGTGGCAAGTGGTGGCGAAAAAGTTTCTTGGCAAGCAGGTGATAAGGTCCAACATAAAGCATGGGGCGTTGGTACAGTCGTTCGTGTAGGCGGTTCGGCCAAAGACTTAGAGTTGGACATTGCTTTCCCTGAAAAAGGCATAAAACGGTTGTTAGCGGCATTTGCACCAATTGAAAAAATTTAACATGCAAAATAGGTCAGCGATTTAATGAGAAATCATCATTAGATAAATTCTTTTTATTTTCTATCTTAGTGTAAATGTGTTAAAAAGACGATAAGAGCATTACACTTATGAGGAGGAGTTCTACGATGGAACAACAACCATTAACATTAACGGCGGCGACAACTCGTGCGCAAGAATTAAGAAAACAACTCAATCAATATTCCCATGAATATTATGTCAAAGATCAACCATCCGTAGAAGATTATGTTTACGATCGTTTGTATAAAGAGTTAGTCGATATTGAAACGGAGTTTCCTGATTTAATCACGCCAGATTCGCCGACACAACGTGTAGGTGGCAAAGTTTTATCTGGTTTTGAAAAAGCTCCGCATGACATTCCAATGTATAGTTTAAATGATGGGTTTAGCAAGGAAGACATTTTTGCTTTTGATGAACGTGTTCGTAAGGCGATTGGTAAACCCGTTGCTTACTGTTGCGAGTTGAAAATTGATGGGTTAGCAATTTCATTACGTTATGAAAACGGGGTGTTTGTACGCGGAGCAACACGAGGCGATGGAACGGTTGGTGAAAACATTACAGAGAACTTACGAACGGTTCGCTCTGTACCGATGCGTTTAACGGAGCCCATTTCAGTGGAAGTTCGTGGCGAGTGCTACATGCCTAAACAATCCTTTGTCGCATTGAATGAAGAACGTGAAGAAAATGGCCAAGATATTTTTGCCAATCCTCGGAATGCAGCGGCGGGAAGTTTGCGCCAATTAGATACAAAAATTGTGGCGAAACGGAACTTAAATACGTTTTTATACACAGTTGCTGACTTTGGACCAATGAAAGCGAAGACGCAGTTTGAGGCATTAGAAGAGCTTTCTGCAATTGGTTTTAGAACCAATCCCGAACGGCAATTATGTCAGTCAATTGATGAAGTTTGGGCCTACATTGAAGAATACCATGAAAAGCGGAGCACTTTGCCATACGAAATCGATGGAATTGTGATTAAAGTGAACGAATTTGCGTTGCAAGATGAATTAGGTTTCACTGTCAAAGCACCTCGCTGGGCGATTGCCTACAAATTTCCACCAGAAGAAGCAGAAACAGTAGTGGAAGATATTGAATGGACAATTGGGCGCACGGGGGTGGTCACTCCTACTGCGGTCATGGCTCCTGTACGAGTCGCGGGAACCACGGTTAGTCGGGCAAGTTTGCATAATGCAGATTTTATTCAAATGAAAGATATCCGTTTAAATGATCATGTTATTATTTACAAAGCCGGCGATATTATCCCAGAAGTAGCGCAAGTCCTAGTTGAAAAACGTGCAGCCGATAGTCAGCCTTATGAAATGCCGACACATTGTCCAATTTGTCATAGTGAGTTGGTGCATTTAGATGAGGAAGTGGCGTTACGTTGTATTAATCCAAAATGCCCTGCGCAAATTAAAGAAGGGCTGAATCACTTTGTCTCACGAAATGCAATGAACATTGATGGCTTGGGGCCAAGAGTGTTAGCACAAATGTATGACAAAGGATTAGTGAAAGACGTAGCGGATCTGTATTTCTTAACAGAAGAACAATTAATGACTTTGGATAAAATCAAAGAAAAATCAGCAAACAACATTTATACTGCCATTCAAGGGAGTAAAGAAAACTCTGTCGAACGTTTGATTTTTGGCTTAGGGATTCGCCATGTGGGGGCGAAAGCGGCGAAAATTTTAGCGGAGCATTTTGGTGATTTACCAACCTTAAGTCGTGCAACTGCGGAAGAAATTGTGGCTTTGGATTCAATTGGCGAAACAATCGCAGACAGCGTTGTGACGTATTTTGAAAATGAGGAAGTTCATGAATTAATGGCTGAACTGGAAAAAGCCCAAGTGAACTTGACATATAAAGGTCTCCGGACAGAACAATTAGCAGAAGTGGAGTCACCTTTCAAAGACAAAACAGTTGTTTTAACAGGAAAATTAACGCAGTACACTCGCGAAGAAGCCAAAGAAAAAATTGAAAATCTTGGTGGAAAAGTTACAGGGAGTGTTTCGAAAAAAACTGACATTGTGGTTGCTGGCGAAGATGCAGGCAGTAAATTAACCAAAGCTGAAAGCTTAGGCGTGAGCGTTTGGAATGAACAAGAAATGGTCGATGCGTTAGATGCAAGTCATTTTTAAGAAGAAAAATTAACGTTGTCAGATTTTATGTAGTAATTTGATGGTATGCTTATTTTAGTCATAAAAGTTATATGAACGAGGAATTTCTGAGTTGAGAAAGGAGGTTGATGCTTATGCGCAATTCTTCTTACTTTAACGAAAGGAGCAATGTTTTTGTCCGTTGAAGCAGCGCTAGGACTGATGATTGGTTTTGCAACACTTGTTGTGACCATTATCTTCGGTATCTTAGCGCTTGTCTTAGACAACAAAAATAACCGTTCATAAGCTTTGAGGAGCTGAACGGTTAAGCGTTTGAAATAAAACCAATAACTCAGTAAGCCGCTAGTTCTTATAACTAGTAGTGGCTATTAGAGAGGTATGTTCCTGCATATCTCTCTTTTCATTTTCATAATAACATATTTCCGTCATTTTTGCGAGCGACAAATTATCAATGAAATTCAAGGTTTCATCTAAAATATCCGACCATTTTATGGTAGAATAGGAACAGAGTGAACAGCTGTGCTAAGCTGTTTAAAGAAATACAATCCAATTGATTAATCTGAAAATGAAAATTTCAGTAAATGATAGAAAGAAGGGTATCTATGGCAATTACAGAAGAACAAGTCAAACATGTCGCTAAATTATCAAAATTATCTTTCTCCGAAGAAGAATTAGCGGACTTTACCAATCAACTAGATAAAATTATTGATATGGTGGAATTACTAGAAGAAGTAGATACAACAGGGGTTCCTTTTACTTCAAATGTGAATGAATCAATCAATGTCATGCGTGAAGACGTAGCGACACCAGGAATGGACCGTAAAGAATTAATGCGGAATGTTCCGGAATCAGAGAATGGTTACATTAAAGTGCCTGCAATTATGGATAACGGGGAGGCAGGAGCCTAATGGAAAAATTATACGACAAATCGTTAACAGAGTTACATGATTTATTGGTTTCAAAAGAAATCACAGCAGTTGATTTAACCGAAGAAACATTAAATCGTATTCAAGATACAGAAGAACAACTAGGTTCTTTTATCACAGTTAGTGAAGAAAAAGCAATGGCATTAGCCAAAGCGATTGACTTAAAAGGCATCACTGAAAGTAATCCATTAGCTGGGATTCCAATTGGGATTAAAGACAACATTGTCACAAAAGATATTTTAACAACAGCTGGCTCAAAAATGTTACACAATTTTGACCCAATTTATGATGCGACCGTGATGGATAAAGTCTATCAAGCGGATATGATTCCAGTCGGAAAATTGAACATGGATGAATTTGCCATGGGCGGAAGTACGGAAACGTCTTACTTCAAGAAAACAAAAAATGCTTGGGATCAAACGAAAGTCCCTGGTGGTTCTTCTGGTGGTTCAGCTTCTGCTGTCGCAGCCGGACAAGTCCCAGTTTCTTTAGGGAGTGATACAGGTGGTAGTATCCGCCAACCAGCCGCATTCAACGGTATTGTGGGCCTAAAACCAACTTATGGACGTGTGTCTCGTTTTGGTTTGATTGCTTTTGCTTCAAGTTTAGACCAAATTGGTCCATTGACACGAAATGTTAAAGACAATGCCTTAGCTTTAAACGCAATTAGTGGTTATGACGAAAAAGACGGCACTTCTGCAGGCGTTTCTGTTCCTGATTTTACGGCAGATTTAACTGGCGACATCAAAGGCATGAAAATTGCTTTGCCAAAAGAATACTTAGGTGAAGGGGTACAACCTGATGTTCGTGAAGCGGTATTAAAAGCAGCAGAAACATTTAAATCTTTAGGAGCAACGGTGGAAGAAGTTAGTTTGCCACATTCTAAATACGGCGTAGCGGTTTATTATATTATTGCCTCTTCAGAAGCAAGTTCAAACTTACAACGCTTTGATGGTATTCGTTATGGTTACCGTTCCGAAAATGTCCAAAATCTAGAAGATGTCTATGTTAATTCACGTTCTGAAGGTTTCGGAACAGAAGTTAAACGTCGGATTATGTTAGGAACCTTCTCTTTAAGTGCTGGTTATTATGATGCGCACTTTAAAAAGGCTGGTCAAGTCCGTACACTAATCAAACAAGATTTTGAGAATGTCTTTGCGGATTATGACTTAATCATTGGCCCATCCACACCAACAGTTGCCTTTGGTCTAGGGGAAAACATCAATGATCCAATCACAATGTATATGAATGATATTTTAACCATTCCTGTCAACTTAGCAGGACTACCAGGCATGTCCATTCCAGCAGGCTTCTCAGAAGGCTTGCCAGTTGGTTTACAAATTATTGGGAAACATTTTGACGAACATACAATGTATAAAGCAGCCTATGCTTTTGAACAAGCGACAGATTTCCATACGAAAAAACCAGTCATTTTAGGGGGGAACGATTAATGAACTTTGAAACTGTCATCGGATTAGAAGTCCACGTAGAATTGAAAACCAACTCTAAAATTTTCTCCTCTGCGCCAGCGCATTTCGGAGCAGAACCAAACAGCAACACAAATGTGGTTGACTGGAGTTACCCAGGTGTTTTGCCTGTCATGAATAAAGGTGCCTTAGAATTTGGCATGAAAGCAGCACTTGCCTTGAACTGTGAAATTTCAAAAGAAACACATTTTGACCGTAAAAACTATTTTTACCCAGATAACCCGAAAGCATACCAAATTTCTCAATTTGATCAACCAATCGGACATGATGGTTGGATTGAAATTGAAGTCGAAGGCAAAAAGAAAAAAATTCGCATTGAACGGGTGCATTTAGAAGAAGATGCTGGGAAAAATATTCACGGCACAGATGGCTATTCTTATGTAGACTTGAATCGTCAAGGCACGCCTTTAATTGAAATCGTTTCTGAAGCAGACATGCGTTCACCAGAAGAAGCGTATGCTTATTTAGAAGCGTTGCGTTCAATTATCCAATTTACAGAAGTTTCTGATGTGAAAATGGAAGAAGGTTCTATGCGTTGTGATGCCAATATTTCTTTACGTTCGTATGGTCAAGAAGAATTTGGTACTAAAGCGGAATTAAAGAACTTGAACTCTATGAACTTTGTAAAAAAAGGTTTAGCTTATGAAGAAAAACGCCAGGCCAAAGTCCTATTATCTGGTGGCGAAATTCAACAAGAAACACGCCGCTTTGATGAAGCAACTAGTACAACGTTGCTTATGCGTGTTAAAGAAGGCTCAAGTGACTACCGTTACTTCCCAGAGCCAGATGTTCCTCGTTTTTCAATTGATGATGAATGGATTGAAAAAGTTCGCGCTAGTTTGCCAGAAATGCCAGCCTCACGTCGTGCCCGTTATATCAGTGAATTAGGGTTACCTGAATACGACGCAATGGTCTTGACTTTAACGAAAGAAATGTCAGATTTCTTTGAAGCAACTTTAGCAAACGGTGCAGATGCGAAACAAGCATCAAACTGGTTAATGGGCGAAGTTTCTGCTTACTTAAACAGTGAAAAAGTTGAATTAGCCGATACTAAACTAACACCAGAAAATCTAGCGGGTATGATTACTTTGATTAACGATGGCACAATCAGCTCGAAAATTGCGAAGAAAGTGTTCAAAGAGTTAATTGAAAACGGTGGAGACGCTAAAGAAGTTGTCGAAGCAAAAGGCCTTGTTCAATTATCTGATCCAGCGCAATTATTACCAATGATTAACGAAGTTTTAGACAACAACCAACAATCAATTGATGACTTTAAAAACGGAAAAGACCGTGCAGTTGGTTTCCTTGTTGGACAAATTATGAAAGCAACTCGTGGACAAGCAAACCCAGGTGTGGTTAACAAGTTATTGCAAGAAGAGCTTTCAAAACGATAAGAAAGTAGCAGGCAAACCATGAAAAAAGCTAGAGTGATTTATAATCCAACGTCAGGAAAAGAGTTAATCAAAAAGAACTTAGCCGATATTTTATCTATTTTAGAAGAATGTGGTTATGAAGCCAGTGCATTTGCGACCACACCAGAAGAAAATTCAGCACGCAATGAAGCACATCGTGCTGCGCGTGCAGGATTTGATTTACTAGTAGCAGCAGGTGGAGATGGGACCATTAATGAAGTCGTGAATGGGATTGCTCCGTTGAAGCGGCGCCCTAAAATGGCCATTATTCCTGCTGGAACGACGAATGACTATGCACGGGCCTTGAAGATTCCTCGTGATAATATCGTTAAGGCAGCAGAAGTGATTAAAAAAAATCAAACTGTCAAAATGGATATTGGCCAAGCCGGCAAAAATTACTTTATCAATATTGCGGCGGGTGGTCATTTAACGGAACTGACTTATGAAGTTCCGTCAGAGTTGAAAAGTATTTTTGGTTACTTAGCGTACTTAGCCAAAGGAGCCGAAATGTTGCCGCGAGTGAAGCCGATTAAAATGCGCATGACATATGATGAAGGTGTGTACGAAGGCAACGCATCAATGTTTTTCCTAGGGCTGACTAACTCGGTGGGTGGTTTCGAGCAAATCGTACCAGACGCTAAATTAGATGATGGTAAGTTTTCATTAATCATTGTAAAAACAGCCAATATTTTTGAGATTCTTCATTTAGTTGCATTAATGTTAAATGGTGGAAAGCATGTTGATGATCATCGACTAATCTATACAAAGACTAGCTATTTACATGCAGAAACGTTAGAAAAGAACAATAAAATGATGATTAATTTAGATGGTGAATATGGTGGCGATGCTCCAATGACCTTTAAAAACATGCATCAACATATTGAAATTTTTGCAAATGGTGATGCACTGCCGTCCAATGCAATTATGGGTTCTGTCTTAACTGGTAGCGATGAGATTGTCGTAGAATCAGAAGACGAAGAGGAAGAAGCATATAACGAAGCCAGCAAAGAATTTGTCAAAGAAGTTGAACGACTAACAGACGAAGATATTGATGGCGATGGAAAGATTGCCGAAAAAGAAAAGCACTAGGTAGTCCGTGAATAGCTAATGAAAGATTTAGTTGATAAGATCTTTCATTGGCTATTTTTTGACTAAGGGAAAGGATCTCATTCTTTTATTTACCTAAAAAGCCCAAACGAAATTGCTAAATCGCCATGAAAATTCGTTGTTGCTTTTCTTAGGTATTTTCATTAGAATGAGTGAAGTGTATAAAAAGAAGGAGCGACTTATGAAAAATTATCCAGTAAAGAAAAATGACGTCATTGAAGTAGAAATCATTGACTTGACGCATGAAGGTTTAGGCGTGGCAAAAGTGGACCATTATCCATTGTTTATTGAAAATGCCTTACCAGGTGAAAAACTTGAAATCAAAGTCTTAAAAACAGGCAAAAGTTTTGGTTATGGGAAAGTATTGACTGTCCTAAAAAGCAGTGAACAGCGTGTTCCCGTGAAAGATGAAAACTTTACAAAAGTCGGGATCAGTCCGTTGCAACATTTAGCGTACGGCGCCCAACTATCATTTAAAACGCAACAAGTCGAAAATGTTATGCAACGTGTCGCTAAATTGCCAGAAGTCCCTGTTTTACCAACAATTGGGATGAACGATCCGTGGCATTACCGGAACAAAGCACAAATTCCCGTGCGTAAAATTGACAACCAACTACAAACAGGTTTTTTCCGGAAAAATAGCCATGATTTAATTCCAATGGAACATTTTTATATTCAAGACCCAGAAATTGATGCAGCAATTGTTAAAATCCGTGACATTATGCGTAAATATAGCGTAAAACCTTATAACGAATCTGATAATACAGGGAACTTACGCCATATTGTCGTTCGTCGTGGCTACCATACTGGGGAGATGATGGTTGTTCTAATTACGAGAACACCGAAATTATTCCCAATTAGTAAAATTGTGCCAGATATTTTGGAAGCTATTCCGGAAGTAGTCAGCATTGTACAAAATGTAAATCCAAAACGAACCAATGTCATTTTTGGCGATGAAACCATCTTATTACATGGGTCTGAAAAAATTACAGATACTATTTTTGATTTGAAATTTGAAATTTCCGCGCGTTCATTTTATCAAGTAAATCCACAACAAACAGAAGTGATGTATCAAAAAGTTAAAGAGTATGCGGCTTTAACAGGCAATGAAATTGTGGTGGATGCCTATTGTGGGATTGGGACGATTGGCTTAACTTTAGCCCAAGATGCAAAGCAAGTTTACGGTATTGAAGTAATTGAAGAAGCGGTCAAAGATGCAGAAAATAATGCTAAATTAAACAACATTGAGAATGCCACTTTCACGGCTGGTTTAGCGGAAGAATTATTGCCAAAATTAGTTGAAAATGGCTTGCAACCAGATGTTGTGGTGGTGGATCCACCACGGAAAGGGTTAGACGGTCAATTAGTAAACACATTAATTGAAACGCAACCTGAACGAATTGTTTATGTCAGCTGTAATCCAGCCACACTCGCTCGCGACATTGCATTATTAACAGAAGGTGGCTATGAAGCAAAAGAAATTCAACCAGTGGATAATTTCCCACAAACGACCCACGTGGAGTTGGTAGGATTGATAACGAGGGTAAAGGAATAGAGGCTAGAAATGGCTTGAACTAGCGGTGTTTTAAAGATTTAGGAGAGTTGAAACTTTTGGATTTTGGCTCTCTTTTTTGGTTTGTGGGAATATATCGACCGAGGATTTTTGATAGTTTGGTAGGTAAGTCGGATAACGGGAGGGTTGGGCAGGTGGTTAGGATGTTTTAGATTTAGAACAATCCAGCTTTATATACACCCGAAAACGTTTCCGTGATATAATTAAAGATAATTTACATTTTATCTGGTGAGGTGAATTGGATGAGTGATTCAATGGAAGTACATAAGCAGCGATATAAAGATTGGGCCAAAGATAATCTTGGTGAAAAAACTGGGATTTGGTATGCACCATACCTAGAAAAGCTTGGTTCCTTATTGAATAGGTTTGGATTGGGAAGTAGCTATTTTGAGAATTTTTTCTACTACAAGACCTTTGATGAGTTTCAAGAAGTTTATCAGAAAATTACTGGAGATACGGATAGCTCACTATCGGAAATTTTGAAAGGGAAAAGGAAAAATTACACAAAAGAGTTTGTTGAGATTAATGAAACATTTAAACAACAATATGCAAAAATGGAATACGAAAATGGAACTCGAAGTCAACCGACAAATTATGGTGGAATAGCTCAGCTAGGAACGATTTTGAGATCTTACCTGAAATTTTTGTTCTACGCTGAAAACCCAGAAAAGACGTATCCAAAGAAAGAACAAAAAACATCAAGTTTAGATGGTCAAGTTGATGATAGTGTGAATTACTGGGTTTATGCTCCAGGTGAGGATGCTAGACTTTGGGAGGAATTCTATGCCTCTGGAGTCATGGGGCTTGGTTGGGATTTTTTGGGTGATTTAGAACAATATGAAAATAGGAATGATGTTGAGAAAGTTATCTCGGAACATCGGAATGATGACAAACGTCCAACAAATGATTCAAAGGCTGTTTGGGACTTCTATAGAGAAATTAAGCCAGGCGATATTGTGTATGCAAAGGCGGGAGTGAAACGCATTGTTGGGAGGGGTGTTGTCACAGGAGATTACTATTTCGATAATCGAGCTTCAGAATATAAGCATCGTCACGCTGTGGATTGGACGAATATAGGTTCTTGGGATTTACGAGAACAAGTCGCACAAAAAACACTGACCAACTTCAACGATTATCCCGATTTTATTGTCTATATGGATCAGCTCATCAATGGAGAACCGATAGACGAAAAGACACACTTGATTAATGAATTCAAAGTTTGGCTCTCGCAGCAAGTACAACAAAATGGTGAGTTGTTGAATGACAAAACCATCACTCAAAAGATTTCTTCGTTGAAGGATATTGAAAAAGAGTTCAATGTTTTGATTTTCGGAGAAACGGATACCGAAGCATTGAAGAATATAAAAGAGACGGTTCTCAATGATGACAGCTATGACCGATACAAGGGTGTTTCAGGAAGTTCCATTGATTATTACATTCGCTACGTTGAATCAAGACCATCAGCGGTAGAAAATGAATTGTATTCTAAGGAAGATTTTCTTTCTGAGGTGTTTATCAATGAAGATGAGCTTGGAAAGCTTCAATCTGTTTTGCAAAATAAGAAGAACCTAATTTTGAAGGGCGCTCCCGGAGTTGGGAAGACTTTCATCGCTGATAGATTAGCTTATCTCATGATGGAGGAGAAGGATGACTCACGAATTCAGATGATTCAATTCCATCAAAGTTATAGCTATGAGGACTTTATAGAAGGCTATCGACCAAAAGCAGATGGAGAAGGATTTGAATTAAAACAAGGTCCATTTGTTAAGTTCGCCCGAAAGGCTTCTCGAGATCCTGAACGTGAGTATTTCTTCATTATTGATGAAGTCAATCGTGGAAATATGAGTAAGATTTTTGGGGAACTCATGATGTTGATTGAAACAGATAAGCGTGGAAAATCAGTCAACCTGCTTTATTCAAATGAAAAGTTTTCAGTCCCTTCAAATCTCTATATTATAGGGATGATGAATACAGCTGACCGGAGTCTTGCATTGTTGGATTATGCCCTGAGACGGAGATTTTCTTTTTACGATATAGCACCTGCATTTGAAAATTCAACCTTCCTTGATTATATCAACAGTATTGGTTCGCCAGTTAAGGTTCAAAAAACAATCGATACCATCAAATCTCTCAATAAAACGATTACAGAGGAACTCGGGAAAGGATTTCAAATCGGTCACAGTTATTTTGTTAGCGATGCATTTACAGTTGATGCGGAATCAAGGCTTGTTGAGGTTATCGAATATGAGATAATTCCTCAGCTCTATGAGTACTGGTTTGACGATGAGGAAAAAGCTGAGGTTTGGGCGAATAAATTGAGGGCGACCTATTATGGAGAATAATTCTAAAATACCGATTCAGAATATTTATTACATGCTCTCATATGCTTATCAGACATTAGGCCTATCAGAATATCAACGAATGGATGTGGAGCAGTTCCGTAACGTGAAAGACTTGTACACTGAGATTTTGAAGGTTGGTTTGCCTGCTTTAATTCGAGGAGGTCTAATTAAAGATTACATTCGAGAATCTGATAAGACAACAGTCATCAAGGGGAAAATTGATATTAATGCATCTATCAAACGTAATGCACTTGTCGATAAGAAGCTAGTCGTATTATATGATGAGTTTTCTGAGGACGTGCTTCTGAATCAGATTTTAAAGGCAACAATTGATTATCTCAGTAAGAGTCCTGATATCCCAAAGTATCATAGGAGATTCTTCTTCGGTTTATTACCGTATTTTGCCGAAGTAACCGAAGTTGAACTGAATCTAGGACTATGGAAGAAAGTTCGTTATAATCGCCAAAATATACGTTATCAGTTCCTTATTGATGTTTGTAGATATTTGTATGAAGAGTTGCTCTTGGATGAGTCATCAGAGGAACATTGGTTGAGGCAGGTAGAAGATGAGCAGAGGTTATCATCGCTTTATGAAAAGTTTGTATTTGCTTTCTATAAACGTGAGACCGATTATATGGTTACACACCCGCAGATCCCATGGATTACAGGAAATGGCTTCACGGATGCATTGCCGGTTATGCAAACAGATATCGTTCTTAAGAATGGAAATAAGACACTAATAATCGATACAAAGTTTTACTCTGAAAATATGGCAACAAAATATGCTGGTGGCAACGCCAAGCAGAAGAGTGCAAATTTATATCAGCTGTTCACCTATATAAATAATTGGATCCCTCAAGATGGAGAGGTCGTTGGTGGAATGCTACTATATGCAAAGACGACAGATGAACCTCAACCAAATCATCATTATGAACTCAATGGAAATAAAATTAGTGTAGTGACGTTGGATTTAAATCAGGAATTTGACGCCATCAAGGAGGAGTTGTTGATTCATGCGAAATCATATTTTTATTCACAATAGCACAAGTGCCACCTTGAAGAAGTAAATACAAGGTGGCAACTAGAATTAAATTAGTATTTCAAATACTAATAAAAAGTTTTTGAAATTCTATATTGACGTACGAGGAAAATCGTGATATGATATCTTTGCTGAAAGAAAAGATTGCTTGGGCATTGAGCCCAAAAAATTTTAGTCCTATGAATTTAGTATTCTTATTACTAAATGATGGTATAATGAAAATAGGGAATGGAGGGTTTATATGCCTGAGAAATTAATATGGAAAATTGCAAATGATTTTCGTGGAAACGTTCGAGTAGAAGAAGTATCAGGGCTCTTTGCTGGTCTTGCCCTTTTGAAGTTTTCTAATCGTAATATGATTAAGAATCTGGTACTCCAAGATAAAACGGCATTGGTGCATTCCTTGTCTGAGTTAATTGAGTCGGATTCATATGGAATGTTGAAGGGATTACCTATGAAAATTGAAGGTATCATTTCTTCAATTCCTGACAGTAAATACCGTGAGATCCTTAAGGCTACGAACGAATTTGAAGCTAAGATGCTTATTGAGGCAGCGCTTATAATCGAAGTTGAAGGTTACGGAGCTAAACGTCAAATGGGGACAGTGATGACCGCCCAATTTATCAATCAATTAATTGTTGGACTTGCCGGTGTTGAAAAGGGAGATTATGTCTTGGATCCGACCATGGGGACAGGAGGAACTCTTGTAGAGGCACTAAAAGAGTCGCCAGCAAAAGTAGTTGGGCAGGAGATAAATGAAAGAATTGCAACTTTAGCATTTATTAAACTTATTGTTTATGGGGCTGACCGCTCAAGTTTAGAGGTATATATTGGAGATTCTTTGGAAAATCCTTTTTACTTAGAGGATAATCGTAAATACGACAAAGTCATTCAAGTACCACCGTTTGGGATGCGTTTGATGCAACCACTATCTGACGACAAATATGGGCGTTTCCCATTTGGCCCATTGACCCGTTCATCTGGAGACTGGGCATTTGCAAGCAACGCAATTTCCTCCCTAAAAGTAACTGGAGGTAAAGCTGTAATCGTTGTTCCAAATGGTGCATTATTCAGAAGTGGTCCGGATAGTGTCATTCGCCAATCCATTTTAGATTATGATTTGATTGAAACAATCATTTCATTACCTGAAGGAATGTTTACTGGGGCAATAGTTCCAACTTCCATATTGGTTTTTAACAATAATAAGGAAGAAATGGCAGAGAAAAGAATCCAGTTTATCAAAGTTACCGAAGACATGATTACTATTCAAAATAGGCGTGAAAGAATACTTTCTGAAGCGACTGTTAATCAGATTTTAGAAGTTTATCGTACAAAAGAGGAAGTAAAATATTTTTCTGCAAATGTTCCATTAAACGAGATTAGAAATGCGGACTTATCGGTTGATTCATATGTGGTTCAAGATACCTATGATATTGATGGCATGGAAATAAAAGTTGACTTCCATCAATTTGACGAGATGGATACAATTCCACTAGGAAAGATTGCAAATATTGGACGTGGCTATAATCTGACGAGAAGCAATGAAAGAGAAGATGGCGATTATCAGGTAATCCGAATTTCAGATATATCCGAAGAAGGAATAAACTACGATAATCTCATTAGAACCACTTCTGAAGGCGCAAGGATTGATAACTACACTGTACGTAAGGGAGATTTGCTTCTGAGTGTCCGTGGAACTACTAACAAAGTTGGGCTTGTGGACCGGGAACAAGATAAGTTGCTTGTCAACGCAAATTTGGTAAGGATTCGACCACTAAAAGGTTACCTTTCGGAGTGGTTGAAACTATATTTTGAAAGTCCGATGTCTCAAATACTCTTAGAACGTATTTCTAAAGGGACAACAATTAGACAAATTAGTATTCATGATTTGCGTGATTTTCCAATTCCGAAGTTAACTTTGGAACAACAGCAGCAAGCGTTGAATAAATATAAGGAAGAAATGGATGAAATTGAACGGCAGTTAACCGATTTGAAGGCAAAAGAACATCACGTTAAGCGTGATTTCTATAACTCGATGGGAATCGCAGAAGCGTTCCAAATTGTTGATTAAGAGGAGGATATGAAATTGGCAAAAACAAATGCAAACTTAGGGTTTGAGAAAGAATTATGGGCAGTAGCAGATAAGCTACGTGCTTCAGGGAGTATCTCTGCTGCAGATTATCGGAAAGTTGTAATCGGACTCATTTTCTTAAAGTATGTGTCTGATACTTTCGAATGGAAATATGATGTGCTTGTTGCAGAAGGCGAAGGATTTGAAGAAGAAAAAGATGCCTATACAATGGAAAATATCTTCTTCGTGCCAAAAGAAGCACGGTGGTCGTATATTTCATCGAAGGCTCACACGCCAGAGATTGGTCAGGTCATAGATGACGCCATGCGTGCCATCGAAAAAGAGAACAAGTCATTTAAGGGAGTTCTCCCAATGAACTATGCGAATTCAGATTTGGATAAGCAGACCTTGGGTGAAGTGGTTGACATGTTTACGAATAACATCAACTTACGAGACCATAACGAAGAAAAGGACTTGTTGGGGCGTACTTACGAATACTTCATTGAACAATTTGCAGCACATGAAGGGAAAGGAGGCGGAGAATTCTATACGCCAACTTCTATCGTAAAAACAATTGTTGCTGTACTTAAGCCATTCAAGGGGCGCGTGTACGATCCGGCATGTGGATCTGGAGGAATGTTTGTTCAATCCGCAAATTTTGTCAAAGAACATTCTGGCAAAATTGATGACATCTCCATCTATGGTCAAGAGGCAAATGCTGATACTTGGAAAATGGCCAAAATGAATATGGCAATTCGAGGGATTGAAGCAAACTTTGGCGAGTACCAAGCAAACACTTTCACGAATGACCTGCACAAAAATCAGAAAATGGACTACATCATGGCGAATCCCCCATTTAACATCTCTGATTGGGGAGCTGATAAGCTGAAAGATGATAAACGATGGGTGTATGGAACACCACCAAATAGTAACGCCAACTATGCATGGATTCAGCACATGATTTCTCATCTTTCGCCAAATGGGAAAATCGGCCTAGTTCTAGCAAACGGTTCGCTCTCATCAAACCAAAGTGGTGAAGGAGAAATCCGCAAGAAAATCATTGAAGCAGATTTGATTGAAGGGATTGTGGCACTACCAACGAACTTGTTTTACAGCGTAACTATTCCCGCGTGTCTGTGGTTCATTTCCCGGAATAAACCACAAAAGGGCAAGACTGTATTTATTGATGCACGTAAGATGGGAGAATTGGTAGACCGTAAACACCGTGACTTTAGCGAAGATGATATTGCACGCATTTCGGACACATTTGAAGCTTTTCAAAATGGAACATTAGAAGATGAAAAAGGCTTCTGTGCAGCAGTAGATACAGCTGAAATAGCTAAACAAGATTACATTTTAACCCCTGGGCGTTATGTGGGCATTGAAGAACAGGAAGATGATGGAGAACCATTTGAAGAAAAGATGGAGCGTCTGACCTCCGAACTATCTGAAATGTTTGCTCGTTCACACGAACTAGAGACAGAAATCAAAGAACGATTGGGGGCGATTGGCTTTGAAATTTAAACAGTTAGAGGCTGTTTCTTCCTACTCGTCTGACAGAGTTGAAGTAAGGAAACTTGGCTTAAAGAACTACATTTCAACCGAAAATATGCTGACTAATAAAGCAGGCGTAGTTTCTGCCTCTAAATTACCAACAGGCAAAACAACATCTGCATATCAAAAAGGAGATATTCTCATCTCGAATATTCGACCATATTTCAAGAAGATATGGTTTGCAGATAATGAGGGTGGTTGCTCGAATGATGTTTTGGTGATTAGAGCTAATCCAGGGATAGATTCGAAGTTTCTATATTACGTTCTCGCAGATGACAAGTTTTTTGAATACGATACAGCCAATTCAAAAGGAACAAAAATGCCCCGTGGCGATAAGACGGCAATCATGAGGTATGAAATCCCAGATCTTACGCTTGATGAACAGCGAACTATAGCTGAGACACTGTCTACATTAGATGATAGAATCGCTGAAAACAAGAAGATAAATCATCATTTAGTTGCTTAACTAGCTACCGAAATTTCGCCTGAAATTAATTTAGAAAGTAGAATACCCCGCGTTTCTATTAGCTTCTGAATTTCTTTTTCATTAAGACTGATTGTCTCAAATAACGGCTCAACTGATTTGTGAAAGGAATTCATTGCGGTGGGACTTGGAATTAGAATTTCATGGTTCTTCAAATGTGTTCCTGATACTTCTTTAAATGTTGAACCTGAAGCACTACTCTCGAGTAAGGGAGTTTCCTGCTTTAAGAGTTCATACACAAAAGTATAGGGATATTCTGGCTTGGGAATGATTGACTTAAATCCTTGGTTTGTTGAAATATCATTTTCTGCGATGGTAATATATCCAATCGGAGCACGTGAGCTAAAAAGAATTGAGTTTCGTGGCATCAACTTTGCACTGCTTTTCTTATAACCAAGTTCAGAGATTGAATTTTGGCCTTTACTCGTAAACATGGCAGGGTTTAATGATAAATCTTTTGGAGAAAGCCACGGGATGTCTCCGTTCCAGTATTCTTCCACCTTTTTAGATGGAGTACCACCGCCCACTATCTCGCCAATTTCTGAAAAAGTGGACTTAAATAACTCGTTATTCTGAAGCAAATGCGTAAATTGAGCATCAATCAGCTCAACTAAATGATGATTTAGCAACTATCCCTCACCTTGCTTCCGCTGATAAAATATAGTAATTATCAAAATTAGTGGAGGTAGAAGATGAAAGATAAAGTTATTACGGAAATTCAAACAAAACTGGCTCATACTTTGAGCGTTGAACAACTGGGGATATTGGGAAAGGTGTTAGCTGGTGTGCTCCAAGGAATTGAGCTGGTTCAAAGTTCTTGCGAAACGGACCAAGAATTATGCAACGAGGGTTTGTTAAAGGCTTTTTTATCAGCAAAGCGCATCGAGGGATGCTCGGAGAAATCCCTCAAGTATTACGAAACTACGATAGAAGCAATGCTAGGAAAAGTGAATTTGACAATTCGTGAAATATCAACTGACTCGTTGAGAGGTTACTTAGCTGATTATCAACTTGAACGAGGGTCGAGCAAAGTGACGATTGATAATATGCGAAGAATTTTTAGTTCATTTTTTGGTTGGCTAGAGGATGAGGATTATATCCTGAAAAGTCCGGTTCGTAGGATTCATAAAATCAAAACGGACAAACCAATAAAGGAAACATTTTCTGATGAAAGTTTGGAGCTACTGCGTGATGCCTGCGATGAGGTACGTGATTTGGCGATGATTGATTTGCTTGCATCAACTGGCATGCGTGTTGGAGAACTTGTCCGCTTGAATCGGGAGGATATCAACTTTCATGAGCGAGAGTGCGTTGTTTTTGGGAAAGGCGGAAGTGAGCGAGTAGTTTACTTTGATGCTAGAACAAAAATACATCTGTTGAACTATCTAGAGTCTCGAACAGATAAGAATGTGGCATTATTTTCAACCCTTGCTTCTCCGCATGAAAGATTGCAGATTGGCGGAGTCGAGACACGGCTTCGTGAGATTGGCAAGCGGGCTGACTTGAATAAAGTTCATCCCCATAAGTTCAGAAGAACACTAGCTACTAGAGCTATAGACAAAGGAATGCCTATTGAGCAAGTTCAACACTTGCTAGGGCATGTGAAGATAGACACAACCATGCATTATGCGATGGTCAATCAGGCGAATGTGAAAAATTCGCACAGAAAATTTATAGGATAGGGAGTGATTTGATGCCCGAAAAATGGGGAAAAGTGAAGTTAAGTGATGTGGCCACAATAAAATATGGTAAGGATCACAAGAAACTAGATGATGGAAAAATTCCAGTATATGGAACTGGAGGTGTAATGAGATATGTTGATACTCCTCTTTATGGAAAGAAATCAGTGTTGATCCCCCGAAAAGGTTCTTTAGGCAGTTTGTTTTTTGTTGAGAAGCCTTTTTGGACAGTTGATACATTGTTCTATACTGAGATTGATGAAAATAGAATTATACCTGAGTATCTATATTACAAACTAAAAACATTTGATTTGGCCAATATGAACGTTGGTAGTGCAGTTCCGAGCTTAACAACAGCTATTTTGAATCCGATAGAATTTGAACTGCCACCAATTGAAGTTCAATCAGAAATAGCAAAAACTCTAGGTGTTTTGGATAAGAAGATTGAAAGCAATAAAGAGATAAATCATCATTTATCGGTCATAGTACAAGCTATTTTCAACTCTTGGTTTGTTGATTATGTACCTTTTGGTGGCACTTTACCCTCAGAATGGAAAGAAGTTGACTTTGATGAAATATCAACCGTGCAAAACGGTTACGCATTCAAAAGCAAAGACTACGTTTCTGATGGAGTACGAATGATTCGTACGACTAACTTCGATAATGGATACGTAAATAATAATGACTTGATTATGTTGCCTTCAGAGTTCTACAATGACGCCAAATATCGTAATTTTGTCCTAAAAAAGTTTGATACCGTACTAGTAATGGTTGGTGCAAGTGTTGGAAAAATCAGCTTAATAACCGAGTTGAATACCCCTGCATTGCAAAATCAAAATATGTGGCGTTTTAGGTCTATTATTCCAGAGATCCCAGAATCGTTTATTCACTTCAATGTCAAACGAATTAACGATCAGGTCCGTGGTTGGTCCAGCGGCAGCGCTCGAGATTTTTACCGTAAAGATATTTTCAAGAAAGCTAAAGTATATCTACCAACATCTCAAGTGCTTGATGATTTTTCAAAGATAACGATGCCAATTTTTGAACAGATTAGTAATAATATCTTAGAGAACGATAAGTTAATCAAAGCAAGAGATTCACTATTGCCCAAACTCATGTCTGGCGAAGTTTCAGTCACTGATTAAGCCACTAAATGATGATTTAGAGGATAAAAATAGGTATAGAACGGAGGTATTACATGGAAAATCAAAGTAGTTATTACAAAAATTTGATTAAGCAAGTGCTAGAAAGCTCAGAATCTGACACTTGGAAGTCAGCGGTTACTGAATGGGAAATTTATGACGTAGAGGAGGACGAAAAACAGTTAGAGTCTTGTATCTGTGGTAAAGAAAACCTCCGATACCTATACACAATTCGAAATAAGCTGAACGATAATCAGCTTTATCCTATTGGAAGTCAGTGCATTAAGAAGTTCAATCAAGAAGATTTGACGGATGAGATAAATGTGAAAGAGCAAATGTTTAAACTCTTGCATGCAGTTGAAGATAATGCTTTTCTTAAATTATCCTCGGATTTCTTTTCAAGAAAATTATTATTGCATCTGTATGAACAAGGAACGTTTAAAGAAACACCTTATAATCATTTTGATGCACGTAAAGATTACCAATTTATGTTAGATATGTTTAATAAACGTTCTCGTTCAGAAAAACAAGATAAAAAAGCTACTGCAATAATACTAAATTCAATAAAGCCATTTCTTCAAGCGCAGCTTGCTGAAAAGGTTAGAAAGTAAGGAGGTGTGAAAATGGCCTATGCTGAGAGCAATTATGAAGAAGCAATACTAGAGTTCTTTGAAGAACTAGGATACAACCGTATACTCGGATATGACATTAACCATGACTATTACAATCCATTATTTATGGATGAACTGGAGATTTCTCTGCAACGAATTAATCCTACTTTGCCATTTGTCGCAATTGAGGAGGCAGTTGGGAAATTACAACATTTTGAAAATGGTTCTCTTTTACAAAAAAACAGAGTATTTATGGATTACCTTCAAAATGGACTACCAGTTTCCTATTATCATGCGGGTGAGCAGAAGACATCGATTGTCTATCTAGTTGATTACAATGAAGTTGAAAATAATACCTTTACTGTTGCTAACCAATGGACAATTATTGAGCAACAAGAACATCGCCCGGATGTCCTCGTATTTCTTAATGGGATGCCAGTTGTGGTTTTTGAATTGAAAAGCCCATCAAGAGAAGAAACGGATGCATCCGATGCTTACTTACAGTTGAAGACGTACCAAAAGAATATTCCGATTCTCTTTAACTACAATGCCTTCAATGTCATGAGTGACATGGCAATTTCAAAAGCTGGAACGATTACCGCTGGTGAAGACCGCTTCATGGAGTGGAAAACAAAAGATGGAAGCTATGAGAACACTCAATATGCCCAATTCGATACTTTTATTGAAGGAATGTTTGACAAGAAGCGGTTTTTGGACATTTTGAAAAACTTTATTTGTTTCTCAGAAGATGCCAAAATCCTATCAGCCTATCATCAATACTTTGCAGTTAGAAAGGCAGCTGACTCAACTTTTTCGGCAACAAAAGGTGATGGACGAGGTGGTGTTTTCTGGCATACACAAGGTAGTGGGAAATCGCTATCAATGGTTTTCTATGCTCATTTACTTCAAAAGGTATTGGAGTCGCCAACGATTGTTGTAATCACGGATAGAAATGATTTGGACGACCAATTGTTCAGCCAATTCTCAAAGTGCTCAGATTTCTTGAGGCAGAAACCAATTCAGGCTGAAAGCCGTGAAAATCTGAAAGATTTGCTTGCAGGTCGTGTAGCAAACGGCATTATTTTCACGACAATGCAAAAGTTCGAGGAAACAGACGAGGCATTATCTGACAGACGAAATATTGTCGTGATGGCTGATGAGGCGCATCGCGGACAGTATGGTCTTGAAGAAAAAGTCGGACCAGATGGAAAAATCCGAATTGGAACTGCTCGCATCATTCGAGACCAGTTACCTAACGCTACCTACATTGGATTTACAGGGACACCTATTTCAAGTAAAGATAAATCAACTACTGAAGTATTTGGTAACTACATTGATGTTTATGATATGACCCAAGCTGTAGAAGATGGTGCCACAAGGCCTGTCTATTACGAGAGTCGCGTTATCCATCTCAAACTTGATGATAGCGTGCTGAAGCTCATCGATGATGAGTATGAGGTCTTGGCAGAGCAAGCGGAAGAACATGCCATTGAAAAGAGCATGAAGGAGTTAGGAAAGCTTGATTCTATTCTTGGTGCTGACACGACCATCAATGCTTTGGTAGATGACATCATTTCACATTATGAAGAAAACCGTGAAAATGAACTAACCGGAAAAGCCATGGTTGTGGCATATTCTCGTCCAATTGCAATGAAGATATACAAAACGATGCTCGAAAAACGCCCCCTTTGGAAAGATAAAGTAGGCGTGGTGATGACTTCCGGGAATAATGACCCTGAAGAATGGCATGATATTATCGGTAATAAACGCCATAAAGAAGAAATGGCTAAAAGGTTCAAAGATAATGACGACTCCTTCAAAATAGCAATCGTTGTTGACATGTGGCTAACTGGATTCGATGTACCAAGCCTTGCAACCATGTATGTTTATAAGCCGATGCAGGGGCATAACCTTATGCAAGCAATTGCCCGCGTTAATCGTGTTTATAAGGACAAAGAAGGTGGGTTGGTTGTTGACTATGTTGGCATCGCAAGTGCATTAAAACAAGCGATGAACGACTACACCAAGCGTGATAAAGGTAACTTTGGTGATACTGATATCGCTAAGACAGCATATCCTAAGTTTGTTGAGAAGTTAGAAGTCTGCCGTGACATGTTCTTTGGGTTTGATTATTCGAAATTCATGGATGACTCAGCTACAGACTTGGTACGTGCTAAAACAATCAGTGGAGGGGTTAACTTTATCACTGGAGTGAAGGAAGAAAAACATAAGGAAACCTTTATTAAGGAATCAATGTTACTACGCCAAGCACTTCAGCTTTGTAGGTCATTACTTACTCCGGAGGAACGTTTCGAGGCGGCTTACTTTGAAGCAGTTAGAACACTCCTGACTCGTGTGACAGGCAACTCAAAACCACTGTCTCTTAAAGAAATTAATGCTCGAATTAACGAACTGCTTAAAGCAAGTATTAAGAGTGAAGGTGTAATAAACCTGTTTTCTGATGTAGACACAGGATTTTCGTTGTTTGATCCGAAATTCTTAGATGAGATAGCTAGGATGAAGGAGAAGAACTTAGCTGTTGAATTATTGAAGAAATTGATTGCCGAGCAAGTGGCATTGTATAAGCATACCAATCTCGTTAAGTCCGAAAAGTTCTCTGAAAAACTTGGACGGGCGATGAAAGCATATCTCAATGGGATGTTATCCAATGAAGAAGTTATTCAAGAGCTTATGAAGATGGCAAAAGAAATGGCTTCAGCTAGTGAGGAAGCAAATTCATTAGGGTTAACGGATGAAGAAATTGCCTTCTATGATGCCTTGACCAAACCTGCTGCCATTAAGGATGCTTATGAAAACGACCAATTAGTAGCTTTGACACATGAACTTACAGAAATGCTACGTAAGAGTAGAACGATTGACTGGCAACAGAAAGAATCTGCCCGTGCTCGAATGAGAATGATGGTTAAGCGACTACTTAAGAAATATAATTACCCGCCAGAAGGTGAAGAAGAAGCGATGAAGACGGTAATCAGCCAATGTGAAATGTGGACGGATACTGGGGCAGAGTATTTTGATGTTCATGCAGTAAAGCCAGCTTATCAGCAGGACCTAGCGATGGTCGCTGAAGATAAGGCTGAATATAAAACAGATAAATAAAAATTCGGCTGTAGTGGATTTACCTCTACAGCAAATGCATAAAGGTTAGGGGAAGAGAGTCATGGTACAACAGCGTTCATTTCAAAAATATGTAAGCAAGCATCACGAGAATGATTTGTTTGATGCCGTGGCGTCTTTTATTTCGGATAATATCGATGATTTAGAGTTATGGTCAAACACGATTGATGTAGATAATCTGGATGAAGAAAATATATCTTTTGAAGATATGGTGGTCAAATATGTTTATGTGAACGGGGAGAGCATGAGCAATGATATTGAGTTCGATGTTGTCGTATTTGGCGATGTTTGCTTCAAAGAAGTGTCTAGGCACAATGATGAAGAGGGGAGTTGCACCAAGTGGTTCAGGTTGAATTGTCAAGCAACACTTGATGGTGAACTTAAAAACTTCACGGTGTTGGAAGTAGAACCCTATGATAAAAAGGAGAACCATTTTCAAAGAAGATTATCTGATGCTTTAGTCCCAATCATCTCAAAAGACGATGTTGATTTTGAAGCGGAGCATTTTTTGCGTCAGTATTTCCCAGATGCATTGATGACACCTCAGTTCATTGATCCACTTTGCATTGCGGAAAGAATGGGACTGAATATTGTCTATCATGAAATCTCAGAAGACTGCAGCATCTTCGGGCAGATTTTCTTTCATGATACTGCTATTAATGGGAAAGAAATCAAAGCAAGAACCATTCTGATTGACCCTAGAATTACAGAAGAACGGGGAATTGGTGGACTGAATAATACGATTATTCATGAGTGTCTTCATTGGCACAAGCACCGCCTGGCATTCGAGCTGGTACGCCTGTACCACCCTGACCTTTCGAATATCACAACAAGTGTAGACGAGTTTAAAGAAATAGTCACTTCAAATATGACACCAACGGATTGGATGGAACTTCAAGCAAGAGTCATAACTCCGAAAATTTTGATGCCAAGGAAAATGGTTGCTCAAGAAATAGAGATGAAACAACGGGAATTGTCGGCACAAGGTGTTAGCGACCTAGATGCCACAAAGTTGAAGATTGAGTATCTTGCAGGCTATTTTGGTGTTTCTATTCTGTCCGCAAAGATTCGTATGGTTGAACTAGGGTATGAAGAGGCTATTGGAGCATTTAATTATATCGATGGGGATTATGTTCCATTGCACCGCTGGAAAAAAGGTGCTCTTGAGGCTAATCAAACCTACTCACTTGGGCTAATTGATGCAACTATTCAGATGCTGGGTAATCCAGCCCTGCAAGGCAATGAGTTTGTTTATGTTGAATCTCATTTTTGTTTAAATTCGCCTGAATACATTGAGAAGGATATTTTCGGGAAGACTCGGCTTACTGATTATGCACGGCTCCACATGGATGAGTGCTGCTTAAGCTTTACGCTTTCTATGAAGTCTAATAGTGGCGACCAGTCTTTTGCTTTCGAGTGCATTCTCAATCGAGATGAACGCTCTGGTTTAACTTTTAATGTAGCGTTTGGCCGTGAAAGTAATCTTTCTGTGCTAGAGAGAGCTAACCAAATGAAAGAAGATCAAGAAGGCTTGAAAAAAGTCTTGGGTGATATCGCCCCATTAGAATTTGGTCCAGCATTAACTTACCTGATGAAACAACCACCAAAGCTGTCAAATGAAAAACTTGCAGAGTATGCTGGATTATCTGATAAGACAATCGGTAGGATGAGAAATGGTGTTGGGACTTCAGTTCAATCGGTAGTTGCAGTTTGCATCGGACTCCAACTCCACCCAGATATTAGTGCAACACTACTACAGAAGATAGGTTGCATACTTGGTCCACCAGTTGAAATTAATATGATTTACAAAAATATTTTGTGCAACTGCAATACCCAATCAATAGAAGAGTGTAATGACCTTCTTGTCCATGCCGGCTTTGATCCGCTGACAAAATCTTAAGACAGAAAAAATATTTTTGCCAAAATCGGACATACCATGTCTGGTTTTGAAAAACCAATGAAGACCTAGTTTAGAGACGAAGAAATCTCTGGACTAGGTCTTTTTTTGTGCATTTTAAAGCGATTTCCGGACATGACGTGTCATGGTGTAAGCATTAAGAACTAGCTAAAATTAAAGACGTACTAGGAAATCTAGTGAACAAAATATTATTCAAAGCCTGATTTGCAATAAGGGCAAGGAATGGAAATAGCACAATGCCAAAGGTCACAACCTTTGAAATTGGTCTTTTCTATACCTTTCTTTATTGCGCCTTTTTGTTGGGTTTCAGTGCAAGGGACTGGTGTAGCAAAAGACACCAGTCCTATTTTTATCCACCTTGCCCGAACTGCGAATTAGCAGAAAGGACAAGGTGGATTTTATGAGATTCCAGATTCGTTATGATGACAAGTTTCAAGAGGTAGAGCTTTCGGTGGAGGAAGCATGTGGTTGGGTTAACGTAGTGCCGACATCTGACTTGAGTGAAAAAGAGATTCAGCAGCTTATTCAAGAACGCATTGATGAGCAGTTTAATCGCCCTGAGTACAACGAGTGGCACAGAGAGAATCGCCACATTGGGTTTGTAAAGCAACCTTCGAAAAAAGAAGATGACGTGCCATTTCTTGGTGATGTCATGGATACCTTTGCAGACCGCTCAGATGAGGAGATGCGAGAACGACAATATCAAGATGAGGCTATCCGTGGGTGGTTTGATGAAATGCTGAAACCCAAAGTTGCAGCAATGGCAGCAGCTCTTGTCTTAGATGGATACACCGTAGAAGGGTATGCCGAAGAAATTGGAGACAAGGCAAATAATGTTTCGCATCGTTGGGTTCGATTGAAGAAAAAAATTCTCAATAAATATTTGGAAAAACGTCCTTTTTAACCCTTTGCCGTGGCTAGTAAATAGGAGGACAGTTTTCTCCTCCTAAATTTAAAGAATGATGGAGGTATTTCATATGACTGAAATGCAGATTTTCAAAAGCTCTGAGTTCGGAGAAGTGCGAACTATTGAAATTAATGGCGTTCCTTACTTTGTCGGAAAAGATGTGGCAGGGATTTTGGGATATTCCAACCCACTTAAGGCGCTACGTGACCATGTTGACGATGAGGATAAGACGGTGAACGATTCGTTCACCGTTAACGGAACCAAGGGAATTCTTATTAATGAAAGTGGTCTTTTTTCACTCATCCTCTCAAGCAAAATGCCCAATTCCAAGAGGTTTAAACGTTGGGTCACGAATGAGGTATTACCATCAATCCGCCAACACGGGGTGTATGCAACGGATTCATTCATCAAGAAGTCGATTGAAGATCCCGCATGGGCAATTTCTGTTTTACAAAAGTTGCAATCCCAAAATGAGATGGTGGCAATGCAACAGCAGATGATTCTAGAGATGAAGCCCAAGGTCAGCTACTACGATTTGATTCTTCAAAGTGACTCAGTAGTATCGATTTCTAAGATTGCTAAGGATTATGGTATGTCGCCACAAGCAATGAACAAACTACTGAAAACTTTGGGAATCCAATACAAACAGGGAGACCAGTGGTTACTGTATCAAAAGTATGCAAACCAAGGGTATACCCAGTCTAAGACCTATGCTCTTGATAATAATAAAAGCCGAATGCACACCTATTGGACACAAAAAGGTCGTTTGTTCCTTTATGACTTACTGAAGTCTAAAAAGGACATTCTTCCAGTAATTGAGCGAGGTGAGACTAATGACTAAACGAGACTATAAGCCAATGGTTTATATTTGCTCGCCATTTGCAGGCGATATTGAAAGCAATTTGATGAAGGCACGAAACTACTGTCGATTTGCAGTCGACAGCGGCTTCATGCCGATTGCACCGCATCTGTTGTTTCCCCAATTTATGAATGATTCGGATGAACGAGATGAGGCGATGCATATGGATATTATTCTCCTTGGAAAATGCGAGGAAGTATGGGTGTTTGGCGACTTCATTTCTCAGGGGATGTCCTTTGAAATCAGTAAAGCAAAACTCTGGCATAGGCACATCCGCTATTTCGATGAAGACATGAAGGAGGTTTTCCATGATTAATTTCACGCTTTACACGTCTAACTCTGTCGGCAATTCCAAGACCAGCGTGTTTCCAACTAAGTATGTGGTCACTGACAAAGCAAGTTTGCAACAAGCCGTCCAGTTTGACCACGTCACAGCTAAGTACAAGAACAACTATCGCAAGGGAGATAACTTCATCCAGTCTGATGTGATTCCACTCGATTGTGATAATGACCATTCTGATGAACCATCTGATTGGGTAACCTCCCTTGATGTGGCAATACAGTTTCCAGATGTTGCTTTTGCGGTCAGCTACTCACGTAACCACAACAAGGTCAAAGGTGATAAGGCGGCCCGTCCACGCTTTCATGTGTATTTCCCAATCGAACCTGTCACTGACAAGGATGAATACGTCAACTTGAAACAACAAATCAATGAGGTGTTTCCTTACTTTGACGACAATGCGATGGATGCAGCTAGACTACTTTTCGGAACTTCCAACTCGGAGGTCGAAATCTACGAAGGATCGAAACGCATAACTGACGTGCTTTCAGAGGATTTGTTTGCGGATTGGGAGAACCGCTTGTCGGAGATTGGAGAAGGTTCTCGAAATTCGACCATGAGCCACATCGCTGGAAAGCTCATCAAGCGTTACGGGGCAAAGGAAAAGACATATCACCTCTTTCTCGAACAGGCGGAGAAATGCAATCCACCTTTGCCTGATGAAGAGCTAAAGGCAATTTGGAACTCAGCCGTCCGCTTTGGCAAAAAAGTTAAACAGCAAGATGGGTACATCCCACCTGAACAGTACAACAAGGACACGGAGCTTGAACCAACCGACTACTCAGATGTGGGGCAAGCGACTGTCTTAGCGCGTGAGTATGCTTGCAAGCTACGGTATTCTCCATCAACCGACTATATCGTTTACAACGGATCCTATTGGGAGGAGTCAGCACCAAAATCACAAGCAGTGGCGCAAGCTTTGACCGAGCGCCAACTTGAGGAGGCTGAAACGGCTATCGCTAAGCACACCCAAGAGATGGTGAAGAATGGGGCGTTTGCCATACTCGCCTCTTTTGGTCCGAAGAAGGCAGTAGGAATGTTCAACAAAGCCCAAGCCCACTCTTATGAATTGTTTGAGGCTGCTCAGGCATACAAGAAATACGCAGTGAAGAGACGAGATGACAAGTATCTGTCATCAGCCCTCAAGGTGGCACGTCCAATGCTTGAAATCGAGCAACGCATTCTTGATGTGAACGAGTTTCTCTTGAACACACCATCAGCCACCTATGATTTAAGGACAGGGGCAACTCAGGAGCACAAGGCTGAGGACTACATTACCAAGCAGACGGAATGTGACCCAAGTTCTAGCAATGAACAACTCTGGCTTGACGCCCTTAACACCATTTTCGTGAACGACCAAGAGCTGATTGATTACGTCCAGATGATTGTTGGACTGGCTGCCATTGGGAAGGTCTATGTGGAGGCACTTATCATTTCTTATGGTGAGGGGCGGAACGGGAAGTCCACTTTCTGGAATGTCATCAGCCGTGTGCTTGGGAACTATTCAGGCAGTATTTCGGCAGACATTTTGACCAGTCAAATCCGAAGAAACGTGAAGCCTGAGTTGGCTGAAGCAAAAGGCAAGCGACTGCTCATTGCAGCCGAACTTGAAGAGGGGATGCGACTTAACACGTCAAACATCAAGCAGTTGTGTTCGACTGACGAGATTGCGGCTGAGAAGAAGTACAAGGATCCCTTCAAGTATGTACCTACCCACACTTTGGTTCTTTATACCAACCACCTGCCCAAGGTTGGTGCGATTGATAAGGGGACCTGGAGGCGGCTGATTGTGATTCCTTTCCTTGCCACGATTGAAGGCAATAAGGACATCAAGAACTATGCGGACTACCTGTTTGAAAACGCTGGTGGTGCCATTCTGCAGTGGGTCATTGATGGTGCCAAGAAAGTCATCGCAGCAGATTACAAGTTGCCACTACCCGAGGTGGTTGATGTAGCCATTAAACAATACAAATCTAACAATGACTGGTTAGGGCATTTCTTAGAAGAGTGTTGTGAACTTGACCCGACCTACACCCAGAAATCGGGTGAACTCTATTCTGAGTACCGTGCGTTTTGCATGAGAACTGGAGAATATGCCAGAAGTATTGCAGACTTCTACACCGCCTTGGAAGCGGAGGGAATCGGTCGCAAGCGTACCAAAAAAGGTGTCATCGTATCAGGTATTCGAGTAGTTTCGGAGTTTTTGGACTAAAGAAAAATCCTAAAAGGTGTAGGTAGGTGAAGGTATTTACAGTCCTTTCCTTAGAGGATAAAAAAACAAGACCTATATAAAGTTACTGTATGACTATTCACCCATCTACACCCCAAAGGAAGATTGGAGTATATCAATGAAATTTAAGCAATGGTTAGAAATCGGGATTGGCAAACGAGATGCCAGTTTTGATGCATTTTACGACTTTGCCTCAAATGATGTGACCTATCCTTGGAAAAAGTCATTCGACAAGCAAGTCGCATATCTGATGATTCACCACACCAACGAAGGACATCTTGAAGTTTTGCGTGATGCCTACTTCGAGTATTTGACGGTGTGGCTATGAGAGAAAAACAAGTGGAACAAGCCTTGGTTAAGGCAGTAAAAGCAAACGGTGGGATTTGTCCTAAGTTCGTATCCCCTGGGCTGTCGGGTGTGCCTGACAGATTGGTTCTTATGCCAAATGGGCAGATTGGCTTTGTCGAAGTAAAGGCTCCGACTAAAAAGCCAAGAGCCTTACAGCTTTATCGGATGAAGCAACTGACGGATTTGGGGTTCAAGTGCTTTGTCTTGGATGAGGTTGAACAAATCCCCGCACTGATTCAGAAAATAGGAGGTGGCGATGCATGAAGTTTATTCCTCATGAGTACCAACAGTATTCGATTGATTTTATCAAGGAACACAAGATAGCAGCTCTTCTGTTGGAAATGGGATTAGGCAAGACGGTAACAACGCTGACTGCTATTAAGGATTTGATGCATGACGACTTTTCGGTCAAGAAAGTCTTGATTGTGGCTCCCTTACGAGTCACCCAGTCAACATGGCCAAACGAAATCGAAAAGTGGGATCACTTGAAAGGTCTGACCTATTCCGTGGTTCTTGGCACACCCAAACAACGTAAAGAGGCGCTTTGGAAGAAAGCTGACTTGTATCTGATTAATCGGGAGAACCTGGATTGGCTGATTACGAAGTCGGGGTTTGATTTTGACTTTGACATGATAGTGATTGATGAGCTGTCATCGTTCAAAAATTACAAGGCGAAGCGGTTCACAAGTCTGATGCAAGTCCGCCATAAAGTCGACCGCATTGTTGGCTTGACGGGAACACCATCAAGTAACGGTTTGATGGACTTGTTTGCGGAGTTTAAGGTGTTGGACATGGGAGAACGGTTGGAGTATTACATTTCGAGGTATCGGGATAAGTATTTCCTCCCTGATAAGCGGAATGGACTCCAGATTTATTCTTGGAAACCACGAGACAGCGCAGAACAAGAAATCTACGACAAGATTTCGGACATCACGATTTCGATGAAGTCTGTGGATTTCTTGGATATGCCGGAACTAGTGATAAACGAAGTGCCTGTGTCGCTTGGAACGACAGAAAAGCAGAAGTACGACAAGTTTAAGGCAGACTTGGTACTTCAACTGAAAGATGCGGACATTGATGCTGCCAACGCAGCCGTTTTATCTAACAAGCTACTTCAGATGGCGAATGGTGCAATCTATGACGAGTTCAACGTTAGTCATCATATTCATGATCAGAAACTTGATGCCTTGGAAGATTTAATTGAAGGAGCAAACGGCAAGCCAATTCTTATCGCTTATTGGTTTCAACATGACCTTGAGCGAATCAAAGGGCGATTCAAGGTTCGTCAGATTAAGACAGCGACCGACATTGAAGAGTGGAACAATGGGAACATTCCCATTGCCGTGATTCATCCCGCAAGTGCAGGACATGGCCTCAACCTTCAGGCAGGAGGTTCAACCCTTGTTTGGTTCGGCTTGACGTGGAGTCTTGAGCTATACCAACAGACCAACGCAAGGCTGTGGCGACAAGGACAGAACGATACTGTGGTCATTCACCACATCATCGCCAAGGATACGATTGATGAAGATGTGATGCTGGCTTTGAAACTGAAAGATAAAACCCAAGCAAGTTTGATAGATGCCGTGAAGGCAAGATTGGAGGAGAAGTAAATGACCCCTAAAGAATATTTGAAACAAGCTTACCGTTTGGATAAACGAATCGACAAAGAAATGCTACGTTTGAAAGAGCTGCGAGAGCTGGCAACCTCAGCACAAACAGTTTCTTACGGTGAACGAATCTCGAGTCCCAATCGTAATACCGAAGCACCGTTTGTTAAGGTGTTGGAAAATTCCTATCTCTTGGAACTTCACATTGAAGAGCAGATTGATAAGTTTGTGGACTTGAAGCGCCAAATGTCAGATGCCATTGATGAGCTACCAAATGCAGACCAGAACTTGGTGCTATCCTATCGTTATGTTCACGGTTGGACGTGGGAACAGATTGCGGAGGAACTATGTGCGGACCGAAGCACCGTCCTCCGTTGGCACTCTAAAGCACTGAAGTTGTTTGAAGTTCCAGAAAATCCTATTGTTCTTTGAAAGTTGCGACTGTTTGCGACTATTTGCACTAGAATGCGACTGCCAAAGCGTGATAGTATTAAGGTAGCAAAATAGCAACGATACTTACGCAATGCCAGCAATAAAAAGTATCAACCATGCCTTCGTGGAGAAATCTGCGAGGGCTTTTACTTTGCACAGAAAGGAGAGCTACCCAATGCCAATGAAACCTGCTAAACCCTGTAAGTATCCTGGTTGTCCGTACCTGACGCACGACACCTACTGCGAAGAGCATAGAGCACTTGCGAGGAAACGTTACGAGAAGTACGAACGTGATCCGGAGACCAACAAACGTTACGGCAGAGCTTGGAAAAAGATAAGAGCAAGGTATGTGGCGGCTTATCCTTTGTGTGAGATGTGCCAGGCAGAAGGAAGGCTCACGCCACCCGAGATTGTCCATCACATCAAAGAACTAAGTGAAGGCGGAACGCATGACTTTTCTAATTTGATGAGTGTGTGTAAATCCTGCCACTCACGAATCCATATGACACGAATGAACACTAAAGATAAAACTAGCATGTAGAAGTTAGCGATGGGGAGGGGTGGTCATTATCTCTACGACCTATCGAATTGAACAGCGCGCTAGGCTTTCACGCACAAAAAGTTCAATTCAAAGGCCCTATTAACCCCCAAGAGAAAAAGGAGGCGAGAATCATCGCAAGAGACGGTACAAATAGAGGCGGTAGACGTGCGAAGGCAGGTTCTAAACCAACGGCTCTAGCAGATAAATTAGCAGCCGGGAAATCCGGCAAACGAATCGAAATACATGAATTTGAACCAGAAACTTTATTAGTCGGTGGTGATATTGGTGAAGGGGCAGAACTTGAGGGAGCTGATATGCCAGACCCAAGTGAGTACCTATCAGCCAAACAGAAAGATGGTACAACCTTGGGAGCGGATGAACTCTTCCGTGAAACGTGGTTGTGGCTCAAAGAACGTGGATGCGAGAAACTTGTTAGCCCACGAGTGCTTGAAAGTTATGCTCAGGCCTTTGCTCGTTACATACAGTGTGAACAGGCCGTCAGCCAATATGGGCTGCTCGGGAAGCACCCGACAACAGGTGGTGTGGTGACGAGTCCATTTGTCACGATGAGCCAAAGCTTTCAAAAGCAGGCCAATCTTCTCTGGTATGAGATTTTCGATATTGTGAAACAAAACTGCACGACTGATTTTGAAGGCAGCCCCAATGATGACATGATGGAGCGACTCCTGCGTTCCAAGAAAGGAAATTAAAACAATGATAGAAAAAGTAAATCCGAGCCATCCAGATAAAATTGCCGACCGTATCGCTGGGGCAATCGTAGATTTGGCTTACCAAGAAGAAAACAATCCAAAGATAGCAGTTGAGGTTTTAATCGGTCATGGTGTCTGCCATGTGATTGTTGAAACTTCAGATGCTCTTTCTTTTGAAGAAGTGCGAAAAGCAATCAAGCGTATCGCGGGTGATGTGAAACAAGACGTTGTGGTCGTCTCGCAAGACGAGGAGCTTGCAGAGAATCAGGCTGATGAAATTCGTTGTGGGGACAATGGCATCTTCAAAGGCGTCCCACTCACAGATGAACAGCTAAAGCTTTCAAAAGTCGTCCATGACCTCTACGACAAGTATCCAACAGATGGTAAGTACATTCTTGAGGGTGACCGTTTAATCATCTGTCAAAGTCATGCAAAATCAGCTGACCTTGAAGCATTGTATCCATTTGCTCAGGTGAATCCTTTAGGTGATTGGACTGGCGGTACTGATGTGGATACAGGAGCCACCAACAGAAAACTTGGTTCTGATATGGCGGACTCAGTCACAGGTGGTGGCTTGCACGGGAAAGACCTATCCAAGGCGGATGTTTCTATCAGCATCCATGCTTTCCTCAAAGCCCAACAAACAGGCCAACCCATCGAGCTTGTATGTGCCATTGGTGATGACAAAGTAGACGGCTTGCCTTACTCGGAAATTGTCGAGGAAGCACGAGACTTCGTGAATCAGCTTGGAGGTTTTGAGAAAATAGCGGAATGGGGGTTGTTCTAGTGATAAAAACAATTGACCATTTTGAAAAAGTGGACATTGAAAAGCTCGTCCCCTATGCTCGTAACTCAAGAACTCACTCCAAGGAACAGATACTCCAACTCCGTGCCTCCCTTCGTGAGTTTGGCTTTCTTAATCCTTGCCTGATTGACAAAGATTTCAACATTATCGCTGGTCACGGACGAATTATGGCGGCAAAGGAAGAAGGCATTAAAGAAGTGCCTTGTATCTTTATCGAGCATCTGACCGAGGCACAAAAGCGTGCCTATATCATTGCCGATAACAAGTTAGCGATGAACGCAGGTTGGGATGATGAAATGCTTTCAATCGAGTTATCTGACCTTCAAGGTGCGGACTTCGATTTGGGCTTGCTAGGTTTTGATGCAAGCGAGATTGACAAGTTGCTGAACGGTGATGCGGATGCTCAAGAAGATGATTTCGATGTAGATGCGGAACTTGAAAAACCAACCTTCTCGAAAACTGGGGACTTGTGGTTGCTTGGTAATCACCGTCTAGTTTGTGGGGATAGCACCAAGCAAGAAATCTATGATGTTCTGATGGACGGAAAGCTTGCCAATCTTACGGTGACAGACCCACCTTACAATGTGAACTACGAGGGCAGTGCCGGGAAAATCAAAAATGACAATATGGCAAACGAGGCGTTCTACACATTCCTGTATGACGCTTTTTCTTGCATGGAAAAATCCATGGCGGATGATGCCAGTATCTATGTTTTTCATGCTGACACAGAAGGATTGAATTTTCGTAAGGCATTTGAGGATGCAGGGTTTTACCTTTCAGGGACTTGTATTTGGAAGAAACAAAATCTCGTCCTTGGTCGCTCACCCTATCAGTGGCAACATGAGCCAGTCTTGTTCGGGTGGAAGAAGAAAGGTAAACACCAGTGGTACACGGGGCGTAAGGAGTCGACCATTTGGGAATTTGATAAGCCTAAGAAGAATGGCGACCACCCAACAATGAAACCTATTCCGTTGCTGGCTTATCCAATTACTAATTCAAGTATGAGCAACTGTATCGTGCTTGATCCGTTTGGTGGTAGTGGATCCACTTTAATTGCCTGCGAGCAGACAAACCGAATTTGCCACACGATTGAACTGGATGAGAAATTTGTTGATGTCATTGTAAATCGTTACATTGAGCAAGTAGGTTCAGCCGATTCAGTTCGTGTTGTTCGAGAAGGAAAAACATTGAACTATGAAGAGGTTTTCAACAGCGAAGATTGTATCAAATAAAGTCCCCTAAAGTGCTTATATCACTTGATATAAAAGGCTTTTAGAGTGATATATGTAATGAACAAAGAAGCAAAAGGAGGACACCAAGATGATGTCAAATCGTGAGACAATTGAGCGTTTGAAGGAACACTACCCAGAAGGAACTCGTGTTGAACTCATTTCCATGAGCGACACCTACGCCCCACCAACGGGCACACAAGGCACTGTGACGGGGGTGGACGACATTGGTTCGCTACTCGTTTACTGGGATAACGGCTCAAGCCTAAACGTCTTGTACGGGGAAGACACGGTGCGAATCGTGAAGGAAGCAAAGCCAACCTTCAAACTGGTTTACCAAAACGGCAACGAGGAAACCTACGAAACCTACGAAACCTACAATGATGCCTGGCAGGTGATTACCGAGACAGTGATCAACGCTGACTTGGTTTGGATTGACTTTTATCCAAGCGACAAGACCTACGAGATGGTTCGCATCAGAAAGGGGTTCTAGCCATGGCAGTAAGCAAACGCAAGATTTATAACATCGCAAAGAAACACATCTACGGCTTGCCTGAACGAGGCGACTTGAAGGCACATAACAGTGACCGTGAAGATTTCCTCGACATTGCCGTGTGGAGCCTTGAGGAGGCGTTAATCGCCGCCTATGAGCAAGGCAGAAAGGATGAGCAAAATGAATCCAAGAATTAAGAAACAAATCATCGCCATTCAAGAGTTTGGGCTAACCAATATGCTCGACACCAACTACGTGCAGCGACTTGCCCACGAGCGTAACTTCTTTGAACTCGTGATTTTCATCGAGGACCACAAGAAGGAGTATGTGCATTTCATCATGACAGGAGATGAAGCGGATGTGGACTAATGGCGTGATAAAGATCGATAAGACCAGCGTGACCTTCTGCGTGAAACACTTTGATTACCCCAGCGAGTTTGGGATTGATGAAGGACGCATTTCCAAGCTTGAATTGCGAGTGAAGGGGAAGATTGTCGCCAACTACGACCGTGGCTGGGATATTAAACCCGCTGATGATGCAGTTGAGAAAGCACTGCAGTATGTGGTGGGAACATACAACTGACACATTTGCATGATATATTTTATGAAAGAAATCATGCGAGGTGTTGAGTATGGGAGATGATCCAAAGAAAAAGTTGCCAGAAGAAAATGAATCCAACGGTACGTCCTATGGTGTAGCCCTCGGCTTACCTCTTGGAGCAGTGTTTGGAATGCTGGTGTTCGACAACCTTGCTCTGGGAATGGCGATAGGGCTTGCGATTGGCGTAGGAATTGGTGCAACGATAAACAAAACAAAGAAATAATTTTGAAAGACTACTTCGGTGGTCTTTTTTAGTACAGCGAAAGGAGTGGTGCGGTTGCCTTTGAAGAAATACAAACCGACCAAGTTTAAGGCGAAATCGTCTAAGTACGATAAAGACTTAGCTGATTATGCCGTGAACTTTATCGAGTGCTTGAGCCATACCAAAGGAATGTGGGCGGGAAAACCGTTTGAACTCCTTGATTGGCAGGAACAAATCATTCGAGATTTGTTTGGCACGGTCAAGTCAAATGGCTACCGTCAGTTCAATACGGCTTACATTGAAATACCAAAGAAAATGGGGAAATCAGAGTTAGCGGCTGCGGTCGCTCTGTTGCTTACTTGTGGTGACGGAGAAGAACGTGCCGAGGTTTACGGCTGTGCAGCCGATAGGCAACAAGCGTCAATCGTGTTTGAAGTGGCTGCCGATATGGTTCGGATGTGTCCGGCTCTCAACAAGCGTGTAAAAATTCTCGCCTCACAAAAGCGAATTGTGTTTAAGCCAACGAATAGCTTTTATCAGGTCTTATCAGCTGAGGCTTATTCCAAACACGGCTTTAATATTCACGGGGTCGTCTTTGATGAATTGCATACTCAGCCCAATCGTAAACTGTTTGATGTCATGACGAAAGGGTCAGGGGATGCCAGAACTCAACCATTGTACTTTCTCATAACGACTGCGGGTACTGATACTAATTCTATCTGTTACGAAACACATCAGAAGGCATTGGATATTATTGACGGTCGAAAACACGACCCAACATTCTATCCAGTGATTTATGGGGCAGATGAATCTGACGATTGGACAGATCCGAAAGTTTGGAAGAAGGCAAATCCGTCACTTGGTATCACGGTTGGGATTGATAAGGTGAAAGCAGCTTGTGAGTCCGCCAAGCAAAACCCTGCCGAGGAAAACTCATTCCGGCAGTTAAGGCTCAACCAGTGGGTGAAACAAGCCATTCGATGGATGCCAATGGATAAGTGGGATGCTTGTGGGTTCAAGGTAAATGAAAAGTCGCTCGAAGGACGGGTTTGTTATGGTGGTCTTGACCTTTCAAGTACAACCGACATCACGTCTTTTGTGTTGGTATTTCCACCAGAGGACGAAGATGATAAGTTTGTCGTCTTGCCCTATTTCTGGATACCAGAGGACACGCTTGACCTTCGAGTGAAACGTGACCATGTCCCGTATGACTTGTGGGAGAAGAAAGGTTGGCTCAAAACCACAGAAGGGAATGTCGTCCATTATGGCTTCATTGAAACCTTTATCGAAGAACTCGGTGAAAAGTACAACATCCGAGAAATCGCCTTCGACCGTTGGGGAGCAGTGCAGATGGTGCAGAACCTTGAGGGGATGGGCTTTACGGTTGTGCCATTCGGACAAGGATTCAAGGATATGAGCCCACCGACTAAGGAGTTGATGAAACTCACGCTTGAGCAGAAAATCGCTCACGGTGGTCATCCTGTTCTTCGATGGAATATGGATAACATTTTCATTCGAACTGACCCCGCTGGAAACATCAAAGCAGACAAAGAAAAATCAACGGAGAAGATTGATGGAGCAATTGCGACCATCATGGCACTCGACCGTGCTATCCGTTGTGGGAATAATAATTCAGCAAGTGTCTACGATGATAGAGGGTTGTTAATCCTGTGATATAATTTTAGTCACGAGGAGGGATGAAATGTACGATAAAGCAGTCTTAGATCCATTAAATTCTCTACTTTCTAAGTCATCAAAAGCAATACAAAAGATTCAGGCTGGTAAATGGCAACATAGGATGCTTGAGAATAACATCAAAGCGTTAACAGTTGCTCTTAAGTTAATGAATGGAGAAATGGTCGAGTTGACTCATGATGAGTTATTGTCTGTGCTAGAGGCTTTTGACAATATGATTAACCGAACTGATAAATCAAAAGCAAAATTCTCAGATGGAACCTCTCAGTTCACACTCCAATCGAATCGATTGAACGCACTAAACGTTGCTAAATCAGAAGTATTGAACTTGAACAAATAGGCATCTTCAAAACGAAGGTGCTTTTTTGATACCCAAAATAAAGGAAGGAAGTAACCTATGGGATTATTTAATCGGCTCTTTAAGTCGAGAGACAAGCCAATGAATCAGACGATTGGCTCACCATACCGATTCATGTTTGGCCAGACCACGGCAGGCAAAACAGTGACAGAACAAAGCTCTATGCAGATGACTGCCGTTTATTCCTGTGTCCGTATCCTAGCTGAAGCGGTCGCAGGACTGCCTCTACACTTTTACAAATATCGTGAAGGTGGGGGCAAAGAAAAGGCAGTCGACCATCCGCTTTACTTTCTGCTCCATGATGAACCCAATAGCGAAATGACCTCATTTGTATTTCGAGAAACGTTGATGACTCATTTGCTCTTGTGGGGAAATGCTTATGCTCAAATCATCAGAAATGGTAAGGGCGAAGTGGTAGGTCTTTACCCACTTATGCCTGACAGGATGGGCGTCAATCGTGATGAAAACAAGGAGATTTACTACCTTTACACAGTTGATTCTGGACTACAAGTGAGGATTTCTAAGTCAGAAGTTTTGCATATTCCGGGCTTAGGTTTTGATGGTTTGGTGGGGTATTCACCTATCGCAATGGCAAAAAATGCGATTGGTATGGCGATAGCTTGTGAGGAATATGGAGCTAAGTTCTTTGCGAATGGGGCAAATCCAGGGGGAGTGCTTGAACATCCGGGGACGTTGAAAGACCCAGTCCGCATCCGAGAAAGTTGGAATGCGACCTTCGGAGGTTCATCCAACGCTAGTAAGGTTGCTGTCCTTGAAGAAGGAATGAAGTACAGCCCGATTTCCATATCGCCTGAACAGGCACAGTTCTTGGAAACAAGAAAATTTCAAATTAACGAGATAGCTCGAATTTTCAGAGTGCCACCCCACATGGTTGGAGACCTTGAGAAGTCGAGCTTTTCAAATATCGAGCAACAGTCACTAGAATTCGTGAAGTACACCCTCGACCCTTGGGTGATGCGGTGGGAACAAGCGATGACGAAAGCACTCCTAAGCATTGACGAGAAGAAGGACTACTTCATCAAGTTCAATGTGGACGGACTTCTTCGAGGTGATTACCAATCTCGAATGAATGGCTATGCGACAGGTCGTCAGAACGGTTGGATGTCAGCTAACGATATTCGAGAACTCGAAAACCTTGATCGCATTCCAGAGGATGAAGGTGGCGATTTGTATCTCGTGAATGGCAATATGCTCCCACTCAAAAGTGCTGGGGCATTTGCGAAAAATACCAAAGGACAGGAGGAAGAAAACCAAGATGAAGAAGTTTTGGAAATGGGTGAATCAGACACCGAAAAATCTGACGACACCCGAAGCACAGGAGAACCAAGAGCAAAGCCAAATCTCCGACCGAACCCTTTACCTCAACGGACAAATCGCTGAGGTCAGTTGGTTTGATGATGATGTCACCCCACAGCTATTTAAGGATGAACTGATGAGTGGCGAAGGTAATATCACGGTTTGGATAAACAGTCCCGGTGGCGATTGTGTGGCAGCCGCTCAAATCTACAATATGCTGAAAGAATACTCAGGGGACGTGGTCGTCAAGATTGATGGATTGGCGGCATCGGCTGCCTCAGTCATTGCGATGGCGGGAGATAAGGTTGTGATGAGCCCTGTTGCCATGATGATGATCCACAATCCTGTCACGCAAACTTGGGGTGACCGAGTAGATATGCAAAAAGCAGTTGCGATGCTTGATGAGGTAAAAGAAAGCATCATCAATGCCTATGAAATCAAAACGGGAATGAGCAGAACCAAACTTGCCCACTTGATGGATTCTGAAACGTGGATGGATGCCTATTCTGCCAAAAGCCTAGGATTTGCGGATGAAATCATCGGTGTGGTTGACGAGAACATTCCTCAAGCAGGAAATATGATGTTCTCAGAAACTAAAGTGATGAACTCATTAGCTACCGCAATCGCTAAGCGTTGCCGAATACAACCACCAGAACCAAAAGAAGAATCAAAACCAACAAACACTGTCAAAGCCGATTCTCTTGAAGAACGGCTATTTTTAATGAAAACATGGAGGGATTAACATATGAACAAGATTCAAGAATTGATGGAGAAACGTAAACAAGCATGGGAAGGTGCAAAAGCCTTCGTTGAAGCGAAGAAAGATAAAGACGGCTTGATGTCTGATGAAGATGCCAAGACCTATGCCGACATGGAAAAGAAGGTCTCAAATTTCACCAAAGAAATCGAACGTATGAAGTCGATGGAAGCCATGGAACGTGAAATGGCAAAACCAATATCTGAGCCATTGACCTCTCAGCCGATGCAAACGGAAAACAACATGAAACCGAAGAAAATCGGTCGTGCCTCAAACGAATATAAAGAAGGGGTGCTTCAAGCACTTCGCTCTAACTTCCGCCAAGTATCAAACGTTCTCCAAGAAGGTGTGGATACGGCAGGTGGCTACCTTGTCCCAGAAGAATATGACAAACGCTTGATTGATGGTCTGACCGAAGAAAACATTATGCGTACCTTGGGAACTACTATCACTACTAGTGGTGAGCACAAAATTAATATTGCTGGGGCTAAACCAGCCGCATCGTGGATTGAAGAAGGTGGCGCACTTGTATTTGAGGATGCGAGCTTTGAACAAATCATCCTTGATGCCCATAAACTCCATGTGGCAATCAAAGTGACGGACGAGTTGCTTTACGATAATGCCTTCAACCTTGAAAGCTACATCCTTACGCAATTCTCGAAAGCACTGGCTAACGCAGAAGAAAATGCCTTCTTGAATGGAGACGGAGTAGGCAAGCCACTCGGAATCTTCGCTGAGAACGGTGGTGGGCAAGTTGCTATTACGACCAACACTCAAAGCTCAATCACGGCTGATGAAATCATTAACTTAGTTCATTCGCTAAAACGTCCTTACCGTAAGAACGCCAAGTTCATCATGAATGACCAGACGATTGCCCTCATCCGCAAGCTCAAGGACAATAACGGAGCTTACTTGTGGCAACCATCCCTTCAAGCAGGAGAACCTGACCGATTATTTGGCTACCCAGTCTACACCTCTGCTTACGTACCCACCGTAGCAGCAGGTAAACCTGTTATTGCCTTTGGTGATTTCAGCTACTACAACATTGGCGACCGTGGCGTGCGTTCCTTCGACCAACTTCGTGAGCTCTTTGCAGGTAACGGCATGGTTGGTTTCCTTGCCAAAGAACGCGTGGACGGCAAACTCGTCTTGCCAGAAGCGGTTCAAATCTTGAAGATGAAAGCATCCGCTACGGCATCATAAGAAAATCAACTTTCAAGCTCATTCTTGTGATAAAATAGCATTAATATCTATCATGAGGAGGGTTTGAATTGAAAGATTGTATATTTTGCTCGGGTTTAGAAGCTAACCAGGTTTTCTTGGAGACTGATTTTTTTAAAGTATTGCTTGATAAGTTTCCAGTTCAAGATGGCCATATTTTAATTGTCTCCAAAAATCATTGGATGAGTCTAACGGAATTGACAGATGATGAATTGGTTGACTTAATCCGTCTAGAGAAAAGGCTAGTTGCAATTATTGAAGATAATTTTGATGTTCTTGGAACGACTGTACTACAAAATGATGCGGGTGTGATGGAGGAAGGAACTCATTTTCATGCACACATAGTCCCTCGGTACAGGAATGACGGTTTCTACGATAATCAAATCCTAGAACATCACGAACTATCGACAGACAGCTTAATCAGAACCATAGTAGAGCAATTTTGATTTGAGGAGCATTCAGCCATTGGTTGAGTGCTCTTGTTATGGAGGAAATGAAGATGAGCGATTTACTTGAAAAAGTAAAAGCCAATCTCATACTCGAGCATAGTGAAGATGATGAGCTGTTGGAACGATTGATTCTGACGGCTCTTTCCTATGCCGAAAGCTACCAACACCTTACAGAAGGCTATTATTCGGAAAATGAAATCCCCGCCACGACTGAACAAGCAATTATCATGCTTGCCAGTCATTTTTATGAAAGTCGTGACGGCTCAACAGCAGGTTTCTTTTCTGATAATGTCAATGCCAGTAGTCAAGTCTGGAATACAGTCAATCTGTTACTCCGACTAGATAGGCGGTGGCAAGTATGAGTTTTGGAAAAATGAATCAATGGATACAGATTGTAAAGACGACCAATCGAAAAGATAGTGCGGGCTTTGTGAGCAAACAAGATGAGGTTCTGGCAAGTGTTCGAGCATACAAGGAAGAAAAGAACGCCACCGAGAAGTGGTTAAACCTATCCACATTTAGTTCAGCAACCTGTCTATTTCGTCTGAGGGTGATTCCAAATCTCACGGTCACAACTGAAATGGTGATTCTCTCTGACAACGATAGGTATCAAATCATCTCCGTTGAAAACGTTCGAAACCGAAGGATGTATCTCGAAGTTCTGACCACGAAAGTTGAGGTGAGTGCGGATGGCTAAAGCGATGATGAAGATGCCCGAGGACTTCTTGACGAAGGTTTCAAAACTGGAAAGCAAGACAGATGAAATTTTGCCACGAGTGTTAGAGAGTGGGGCTGAGGTGGTGGAAGCGAAAGTGCGAACCAACCTCTCAGCCGTTGTTGGTGCAAATACCAAGGTTGAAAGCCGGTCAACTGGTGAGATTGAACAAGCACTCGGCACAACACAAGCTCGTCAGGATAAAGACGGGAATTGGAATATCAAGGTAGGATTTGATGAACCACGGTCTGATGGTGATTCTAATGCCAAGATTGCCAATATCCTCGAATACGGTCGTCATGGTCAAACACCAAAACCATTCTTGAAACCTGCTAAGTCGCAATCAAGGAAAGCTTGTATTGAGACGATGAAGAAAAAATTTGAAAGCGAGGTGGCTGGCATTTGACGATTTTAGAGGAACTCAACGATTTACTCTCGAATCTTGGCATTCCTGTTGAAACGGGTGAGTTCAGTGATTCGGCTCCTGATACCTATTCGGTGCTGACACCTTTGTCAGACAGATTTGAAATCTTCGGGGATAATTTGCCTCTGATTGATATCAACGAGGTACGGATTTCATTGTTCATTAAGGGCAATTACCTAGAAACAAAACGACAAATTACTCAAGCTTTACTTCAAGCCGATTTCACGATTACGGATCGGCTTTTTGTTGGCTTTGAGAAAGACACAAGATATTTTCATTTGGCGATAGATGTTGCCAAACATTACGAAATGGAGGTATAAGATGGCTACGATTGGATTGGATCAATTATTCTATGCACCGATTACGGAAGCACCAACCACGGGCGAAGAAACCTACGGAACGCCTGTGAAACTCGCTAAAGCAATCTCAGCTGAATTGTCAGTGGAGCTTGCTGAGGCGACTTTGTTTGCGGATGACGGTGCATCAGAAGTGGTCAAAGAATTTAAGAATGGAAAACTCACGCTTGGTGTGGATGATATTGGGCGAAGCGTAGCAGCCGTGCTTGTAGGGGCAACGGTCGACCAAAACGGGGTCTTGATTTCAACCACTGAAGACGGTGGTACACCTGTAGCGATTGGTTTCCGTGCAAGGAAGTCAAATGGGAAATACAAATACCTGTGGCTTTACCGAGTGAAGTTTGCCGTACCAAGCACCAGTCTCGCGACCAAGGGTGACGACATTACTTTCTCAACCCCAACGATTGAGGGAACGGTGATGCGTAGAAACAAACTCGATGGTCAAGGCAAACACCCGTGGAAAGCGGAAGTGGATGAAAACGATACTGGGGTAGATGCAGCAACCATTAGTGGGTGGTATGCAAGTGTTTATGAACCAGAATTTACGGAGGCATAGAATAGTATGACAGAGGAACGAAGTACCAAGATAACCCTTGGCGGAGATGAATATGAACTCATTTTGACAACCAAAGCGACCAAAGAAATCGCCAGTCATTATGGTGGTCTTGAAAACTTGGGTGAGAAACTGCTCAAGTCTGAGAACTTTGAGCTTGCCCTTGATGAAATCATCTGGCTGATTACACTTTTAGCTAATCAGTCCATCAAGATTCATAACTTGAAGAACAAGGACGACAAGAAAGAAGAACTCACGACTGAGTATGTTGAGCTATTAACTTCTCCGCTTGAGTTGGCGGAATACAAGTCAGCGATTACGGAGGCAATGTTCAAAGGCACAGCTCGCAACATTGAAAGTGAGATTGAAACAAAAAACAAAGCAGGCGAGTAAGTGATATTGAAACATTTACTCGCCTTTATTACTACGGAACAGTTCAAATGGGCATGACACCAGATGATTTTTGGTTCTGCCCACTTGGACTGTTTCTTGATTTGTGGGAATGCCATAAGCAATTCACTGGCATCAGCAAGCCTAAAATTGAGATGTTCATTGATGATATTATTCCCGCGGGAATTTAGATTGAAACAAAGTGATATCTGGGAGGAAAAGAGGTATCATTTACTCAAAGAGAGGAAGGATTAGTATGAACATTCGACTTGCAACGCTTGAAGATGCTGAAGAGATACAAAAGGTTAATACTGAAGAATTGCATTATGATTATCCGCTTGGAAAAACCAAGGAAATGTTGGAGTTAATCTTGTCACTAGACTGGCAAGTGATTTATGTTGCTGAGATAGACGGGGAGTTTGCTGGCTATGTGCAGGCAAACAAATATTTGGGAACTTTTGGTGATTTGCTTGTGAATATCATGGGACTTGCCGTTTCAATAAAATTTCAAGGTCATGGTGTTGGAAAAGCACTCATGATAGCTGCAGAAGCATGGGCAAAAGAAATTGGTGCAGAAGGTGTACGCCTCAATTCGGGAGAAGAACGACCCGAGGCACATGCATTTTACGAAAAGATTGGCTATGAAAAAGTTAAATTTCAAGCAAAATTCCAAAAAGTGTTTTAACGATAATTCAATCATAAAGAATTAGGCATTTAGCAACCGGGCTAAGTGCTTTTTTCGCGCCTAAAAATCTGAGAGGAGGTGAGATTTCATGGCAGATAACTTTGGATTAAAGATTGGTGTTGAAGGTGAAAAAGAGTTCAAAAATTCCCTTCGTGAAATCAACCAATCCTTCAAGGTGCTAGGTTCAGAGATGAAACTAGTATCGTCTGAGTTTGATAAGAACGACAAAAGCATTCAGGCGGTTTCTGCCAGGAATGCCGTCCTCAATAAGTCGATTGATGCTCAGAAAGAGAAAATTACCACACTTGAAAGTGCGCTTCAAAACGCATCAGACAGCTTTGGAGAAAATGACAAGCGAACACAAAACTGGGCAATTCAGCTCAACAATGCCAAGGCTCAGCTGAACGGCATGGAGCGAGAACTTGCCACCAACGAGAAGGCACTTGACTCAATGGGGCAAGAAGAAGTCGATGTCACCAAAGAAACGGATAACCTTGGCAATGAACTCGAGGATACGGGTGATGAGGCAGAAAAGTCTGGTGGCAAATTCGAGAAGTTCGGTGGTGTCCTTAAAGGCATTGGCACAGCAATGGGAGCAGTGGCTCTTGCTGCGGGTGCTGCCGCAATTGAATTAGGCAAACAAGTGGTATCAGCTTATGCTGACTATGAACAATTGGTCGGTGGGGTTGATACCCTTTTTGGTGATGCGTCAAAGACGGTTCAGAAGTCAGCGGATAATGCCTTCAAAACGGCAGGGATGTCCGCTAATGAATACATGGAAACAGTCACAGGTTTCTCTGCAAGCTTAATCCAGTCGCTAAATGGTGATACGGCAAAGGCAGCGGGTGTAGCGGACCAAGCCATCACCGACATGAGTGATAATGCCAACAAGATGGGCTCCAATATGTCCGACATTCAGAATGCTTATCAGGGGTTTGCCAAGCAGAATTATACGATGCTAGATAACCTGAAATTAGGGTATGGCGGGACGAAAGGCGAGATGGAACGTTTACTTGCTGATGCTGAGAAAATCACGGGCAAGAAATATGACCTGTCTAACTTCGCTGATGTGACAGAAGCCATTCGCGCCATTCAAACCGAAATGGGCATCACAGGAACGACCGCCAAGGAAGCAACTGAAACCATCAGTGGTTCAATTGACGGAATGCAGTCAGCGATTTCAAACTTGATGGCTGGACTCGGAAATGCTAATGCAGATATTGGCTTGCTGATTGGAAATGTGGTTGAGTCTTTTCAAAATGTCCTCAAGAACATCATTCCCGTGATTGAAAATATCGTGTCCGCCTTACCCGCTGTAATTGATGCGGTCATTGGGGCAATTGGACTCTTGTTGCCAACCTTACTTGAGGCAGTGACTTCCTTGTTCTCACAGGTCTTGCAGACGATTTTGGGCTTATTACCGACACTTATTCCTGTGATGGTTCAAGCAGTCCTCACGATCGTTCAGACCTTGATTGAGAATCTACCTCTCCTCATCAATGCTGCCTTTCAACTTGTGACAACCCTGATTCATGGTATCGGTGAGGCGTTGCCTGAACTGATTCCGATTACTATTCAGGCAATTATCACGATTGTGAATGGGCTGATTCAGAACTTACCATTGCTTTTGGGTGCTGCCCTACAACTCATCATGGGACTGGCTCAAGGATTGATTACTGCACTACCTATATTGATTGGTGCGTTACCTCAGATTATTACAGGTATCGTGAACTTCATTATCAGTTCCATTCCAGTCATTATTCAGACAGGGATTCAGCTGTTGACCTCGTTGGTATCGGCATTGCCTGACATTATTACAGCGATTGTGTCAGCTATCCCAGCGATTATCCAAAACATCATCAATGCGGTGATTGGCGCTATTCCTCAGTTGATTGATGCAGGTATTCAACTCTTGGTTGCTTTGATTGGTGCTTTGCCACAAATCATCACGACTATTGCGAATGCCCTACCTCAGATAATCAATGCCATCACGGGGACATTGGTTGGAAACATCGACAAGATTATCCTTGCAGGTGTGAAGTTGCTGGTGGCTTTAGTTCAGAACCTGCCAGCCATTATTTCTGCGGTCGTCAAAGCCGTCCCTCAAATTATCACGGGACTTGTGAATGCCTTTGGAGAATATATCTCGACAATGGGTAACATTGGTCTCAACCTCATCAAAGGTTTGTGGAATGGTATCGCTGATGCCGCAGGGTGGTTGAGAAACAAAATCTCAGGCTTCTTCGGTGGTGTGGTGGACAGTATCAAGGACTTCTTTGGCATTCACTCACCATCAACCTTGTTCCGAGATGAAATTGGGAAGAATATGGCTTTGGGGATTGGCGTTGGTTTCGATAAGGAAATGACGGGCGTGGCGAAAACCATGCAAGATGCTATTCCAACGAAACTTGATATGCCGAACTTCGATATTGATACAGGTATTCATACCGCTATCGACAGCACTTTTTCAATGCTTGATTTAGGAGCCAAAGTGGATGCACTTACAAATATCACGACTGAAATGTTCCCGGCACTGCTTAAAGCGATGGACATCAAGATTACGCTTGATGATGGGACATTGGTTGGACGGCTTGCACCTGAAATAGATAAGAGCTTAGCTGTTTTGAGACGTAGGAATTATGCTTACTGATTAAGGAGTAAAAGCGCAGTTTTGATTTTTGATGTATAATTTACATACACGAAATTGTAAACCGAGGAGAATTATTATGGGGAATATTATTGATGATGTGATGGGGCATATTACTCCAATTGACAAAAAAGAAGTTGATGAATTTAAGTTGCTCGTATCAGAGGAGGCATTTCTGACAGAAAATCGTGACAAAATTACTTTTTCAGAAGGATTCCCACCCGAATTAGCAGGAGCAATTAGCGGATTGGGCGCTGGAGCAGTTGGCATCGGAGTGGTATTTGCTGCTTTTGCCGGAATGAGCGGCGCGGAGATTATGGCGGCGCTTGCTGGATTTGGCGTTGCTGGAGCAGTTGGAGGAATCGCAAGTATTGCTGCTGTAGTGGCTGCGCCTATCGTTATTGTAGGTGGAGGTGTGTTCCACGTTGCCAATCAGAATAAGCTAGGTCATGAGTTGGAACGACTGTTTAAAGAATCAATCAAATTTGAAAAACAACTTGCCAATGACGAAAGAGAAAATGTTAGAGGCTTGATTCTAGCTACAAACGAATATCGTAAAAAGCTTGCTAATAAGCATCATGATTTGAAGATGTATGTTTAAATGTGCTTCATAATAATAACCAAAGATCGCTTTGCGGTCTTTTTTTATGCCCAAAAGGAGGTGGTAGCTTGAATGCGTTTATTTTAGATGGAACAATCAACTCACAGACTGACCTTGGCCTTCGCATTGCGCAAGTTCCTGTGATTCCAACAACAGAACGTGTGATTGAAAACATTGAGGTGGATGGGCGAGAGGGAGATTTGACCTTGTTCAAGGGTTGGAAAGACATGACGTTTAACCTGAAAGCCGTCATCTGGGCAAAGGACGTGTGGACGGTCTGGCGAACTATCTTTCCACAAATCTTGAATGCCAAGACTGTCAGCTTTTCAAATGATCCGACTGTCTTTTATAAAATGAAAACCGTTAAGGCGAGTGGGCTATCTCAAGTACTATCGACCATGTGGGAGTTTGAGCTTGAAATTACCTGCTCGCCATTTCGATATAAAGTGGGTGTTCCGCTCATCAATCAAACCTCGTCAGGAACGGTGACAAATAGCGGTAACGTCTTTTCGCTGCCACGAATCAAGGTATATGGCAGTGGAACAAGGACGTTGACCATCAATGGCAAACCTATTGTTCTTAACCTTCAATCAGAATATTTGATTATCGATAGCGAATTAAAGGAATGTTACTACGGAGATGTGGCAACAAATAATCTAATGACAGGCGATTTTCCTGAATTTCGAGTGGGCTCTAATACGGTCACGCTAGGAACAGGAATATCCAAAGTCGAAATCGAACCGAGGTGGCGATACTTATGATGATTTTATATGAAAAAACTGAATCAAACTTCAATCATAATGGTCTCGCTGTCCTTGATGGTGTTGTCGTAAGCCCTGTTGTTACCGAACAACTCAATGGGCTTTTTTCTTTGGAGTTTGATTATCCCATTCATGCAAAGGCAAGCGATAAACTGCGACCTGAGATGATAGTTAAATGCCCAGTGCCTGAGCTTCAAGACCAACTTTTCCGAATCGTTGAACGTGATGATTCGATTGGTGGTCTTTTGCATATCGTGGCGCATCATATCTTTTACGACCTAGCAAAGAATCTCATTGAAGATACCTATATCGTGAACAAGAACGGTAGCGGGGCATTAACGCAACTACTCGGAGCACCGGCTATCCCTCATACCTTTACGGGAACTTCTAACATCTCTACCGTCAACAATGTCCGCTTGGTTCGACTGAATCCAGTAGAGGTCTTGTTGGATGCTGATTTGGATAATGGCTTTCAGGCTCGATACGGCGGGGAGATTGTCCGAGATAACTTTTTGATTTCCATTCTTGCTCATCGAGGGAGTGATAATGGCCTTCAGATTCGAGACAAGAAGAACCTCACAGGCTACGAGTCTGATCTAGACTATTCATCTATTGTCACTCGCATTATGCCAGAGGGCTATGAAGGCTTGTTCTTACCAGAGAAATATGTTGATAGCCCCCTCATCAATTACTATGTCAGTCCGAAAATCAAGGTCATCAAATACGACAACGTCAAAGTTGGTGATGAAGAAGGCGAGTTTGCGACCAAAGAGTTAGCCTATGCCGAACTCAGGCGACTTGCAGCACAGGAATTTACGGTGGGACATATTGATTTGCCCACCGCCACCTATGATGTGGAGTTCGCCCCACTGGAACGAACCGAGGAATACAAAGATTTCGCAAGCCTTGAAACCATCTATCTTGGTGACACGGTTTCAGTCATTCACGCAGAAGACAGATTTAATGTGACGGCTCGAATGGTTGAATACAAGTATGATCCACTTTTGAAGGCTTTCATTTCCATCACACTTGGGAGCGTTATGCCTAAGTTTACGGATGTGGCAAAGGACATCAAGAAAGTCGACACTAAGGTGGAACAAGTAAAAGACGATGCCAATTATGCTTTGACTGCTGCCAATGGGAAGAACACCAACTTCTATGGTCCGGACACACCTGCCAATCCCAAGCAGGGTGATGTTTGGTACAAGGAAAATGGTGACAAGTTAGAAATGTGGGTTTATGAAACTCTTGATGGGGTCACTCAGTGGTACGCCTTGTCCAATGACCTGACGGCAGAAGAAGTGAAACAAGCAGTGGCTCAGGCTCAAGAGGAATCGGCTGATGCATTGGAGAAAGCTAACAGCGCCTTTGATGAGGCACTGACCGCTTTGGAAAATGCGAATCAAGCGAACTCAACCGCAAATAATGCCAGTCAAGTTGCCGACTCTGCTTTCAACAAGTCGATTAAATCATCCTCTGTAACCTATGCGGTCGGCACAAGTGGTACAACAGCACCAACGTCAGGTTGGCAAAGCACAGTCCCGTCTGTTTCAGCAAGCCAGTATCTATGGACGAGAACAGTGTTTACACTTCAAGATAACTCCACGACCACTTCCTATTCGGTGTCCAAACAAGGAGCAAAAGGGGATAAAGGAGATAAAGGCGACACTGGAGCAACTGGTGCAACAGGCAGTCCAGGTGCGAACGGCACTCCCGGTCAAAATGCGCCAACTATTACCTCAGTTCGTGAACAGTTTTATCTGTCGACTTCAAGTACCAGTCAAACAGGAGGGTCATGGTCAAACACCATTCCGACTTGGTCGAATGGCAAGTATTACTGGACTAGGGTTGTAACGACTTATTCGGATAGCACAACCACAACTTCAATGGCAGTTCTAGACCAAGGGTTGAATCAATCATTGGTGACAGCTCTTGAAGCAAAATCAGCAACTGAGACCTTGACCACTACCGTAAATCAACATGCCACAAAAATTGAACTGGCTGCGACCAATATCACGAACCTCCAAGGACGGATGACAACAGCTGAGTCGACACTTACCGTTCAGGCAGGTCAGATAGCTGCTAAAGCGAGTCAAACTTCGGTAGATTCGCTAACTGGCAGAATCTCAAGTGCTGAGGCAAGTCTGACGGTTCAAGCAGGACAGATTGCGAGTAAGGCAAGTCAAAGTTCGGTGGATAACTTAACTGGTCGAGTAACGTCAGCTGAAACGCTCATCCAACAAACCTCGAATACGATGTTGCTTAAGGTTTCAGAACTTCAAGATGAAATCGGAGTCCCATTCAAGGTCAAGAATTGGGAACAAGGATCACTTAGCACCTCAGATGGTTCAGAAATTTATGCGACCAACTATATCCGCTCTGAATACATTGATGTGGCAGAGGGTGACAAGCTCATCGGTCAAAGGCGAGACGGTTCGTCCCTAACGGTTTACTACCATTACTATGGATTCACCTTGCCTTATGTGGACTACGTGCCAGCCGCTAAACAGTATGTGGAGAAGTTGGCAGTTGGAACTTACGACAACAACACAATCGTTGATTACCTCAACTCCAAGGCCGTTGAAACTCTATCCATCACAGGTTCGGTGACGTCAAATCCATATGCCTTGGCTGAGGACTATCTGGTGATTTACAAACTGCCTATGGGTGGACGAGCATTGCCAAACACTATCACTTGGAATGGCCGGAAAGATACGTCTGACAACATCGTCCTACTTTATATCGGTGGTGTGTGGGAGCAGGTTGATGTGGTTACAAATAGTAGTAACGCTATCCACCAATGGACATTATCTGCTTCACAGATTGCTGGTATGCCAACGGATTCGATTTATATTGCCTTCTTCTCTATCAAGAATGGTTCTTATGCAGGGATTTATAATGCAACAACTTCGCCATTTACGCTGAACCCGATGGACGAGTCAGCTTATGTACAAATTTCATATCAAAGCTCATCAAGCACAGTGACCGTTCCAAGTAATGCTCTCAAGATGAGGGTTCGAGTGAACACTACCATCAAGCCTGATGATTATGACGGGAATGTTTTCTCGACTACTGCAAGGGAAGATTACACGAAAGCCAATACCGTTTATTCCGCCATCATGATGCAAAAGGACATCATTAACCTTCGAGTTGGCAAAGGGGATGTGATTAACCAAATCAATATCTCACCTGAAAGCATCTTGATTGCGGGGAATAAGGTCCACATCACAGGTCAAACCACGATTGATAATGGCATCATCACCTCTGCCATGATTGGTAGTGCTGCTATTACCACGGCAAAGATTGTGGATGCTGCCATCACAAGTGCTAAGATTGCCAGCCTTGATGCTGGAAAGATTACAACGGGAACACTATCCGCTAGTCGAATAGCCGCAAGTTCTATTACTGCTGATAAATTGGCTACCAATATCCTAACCGCCATTACGGCAAGTAGCTCCATCCGTATCACAGGTACGACCATGGGCTATTATTCAGGGAATACGTTAGTGACCGAAATTAACTCCCAAGGGATGACGATTAGGCGTGACGGGACAACGGTTGGTCGACTTGGTGCAAATAACATCAGCGGTCATACTGATTGGCGAGGCTTGGTGTTTGACCTTGAATACGGAACGGAGTACATGACGTGGGCTCATAAAGATAGCTCGGGAGCATCGAGCTATACAACCAAGCTCATCTGGTATGCGAGAAAGCTTGAGAACGGAAAAGAGAAGGGATTTCATTTCTCGGATACGATTAATTTCAATGGTAATCCATTTGGCGTTTCCTACAGCGATGGAACAGGCTACTATCTCAAGATTTCAACCATTAACCTTGGTAGTGGGGTTACACCATATCTGGTGAGAAGTGGTGGAACAGCAGGCATTTATTTTGGTGGCTCCATGCTTCACTTATGTTCAGGTGGGAAGTGGTTCGACATCAAAGCCATGCTTGATATTTGTTTGAAAATGGCTGGAAAGACCATCGCTTTCCCAAGTGGGATTGATAGCACAGGAAAAATCACGGGTTATTATAATGCGATTGCGATGCCAAGTATCACAACATGGAATACGTAGGAGGTAGACATGGACGATTGGATTTTGGATAAACCAGACAACAATATTGAGCCTGACATAGAGGAGTGCGAACAACCAACACAAGTAGATGTCGACATGGTCGACTTACTCGTGATGGTGGTGGATGACCTCTGCGTTCAGGTTGGTGAATTAAAGGAGAAGATGGCACATGATAAAAATTAAGAACCAAGACTTGGTGGATGTAATAACCTTCCTTGAAGGCTTTGAACTGACACCAAAAGTCAGCCGAGTGAGAACGAAACTCGTCAAGCTCATCAGAGAGAAAATTGATGAGCTTTACAAGGATGAGGTGGACTTGCTCCAACGTTTCGGTAAGAAAGATGAAGAGGGTAACCTCGTTCAGGATAATGGGAACTTCTCACTGCTGCCAGAAACGGCATCGGAATACCACAAAGAAAAAGCAGATTTGCTAGTAGAAACCTCGGCCATTGATGTGGCGGAACTTCATGACAAACTGCCTTTATTAATTGCTGGGTTAGAAAATAGCGAGTTCACGGTTTCAGGTAAAGATGCCGAGACTTTAGAGCTTATCTTGGAATTATTGGAAAAAGAAGTTAAGGGTGTTTAGGAGCAATCCTTAATGCCTTTTTCAATACAGAAACGGAGGAATGACATGATGAAACAAACATGGAATTTGATTCAGACAGGCTTTGCCTTTACAGGTGGTCTTGTCGGTTGGTATCTAGGAGGATTTGATGCTTCGCTTTATACCTTACTCGCCTTTGTGGTGGTCGACTACATCACTGGGGTCTTACGTGCCGTCAACGAAAAGAAAGTATCCAGTCGAATTGGGGCAAAAGGCATCACAAAGAAGATTTTGATTTTCTTATTGGTCGGTGTTGGTCACATGCTTGATTTGCAGCTTAAGACGGGAAATGTGCTGCGTGATGCAGTGATTTTCTTCTACATCTCGAATGAAGGCATTTCACTGCTAGAAAATGCCGTAAGCATTGGTTTGCCAGTCCCAGAAAAAGTCAAAGAAGCACTCAAACAATTACACGGTAAGGAGGACGAAACAAATGGGAATTAGTAGCTTAGCAACAAAATACGGCTTTCAGTCTTTCCCTCACTACTCATCAGGACGTAGTGGGGCAAAGGTCAACAAAATTGTGATTCATCACATGGCGGGAACTAACTATGACATCGTGCCTGATATTTGGAAGACCCGTGAGGCATCAGCTCATTACGGGGTAGGTAAGAATGGTGAAATTCGTGCTTACGTGGATGAAAACAATACCGCTTGGCACGCAGGTAACTGGAATGCGAATATCTCGAGTATCGGGATTGAAAACTGTAACTCGACTGGCTCACCATCTTGGAACGTCAATCAAGCGACTATTGATGCGTGTGCTAAGTTGGTCGCAGATATTGCTAAACGCCACGGACTTGGGAAACTAGTGGTCAATAAGAACCTCTTCCCTCACAGCTATTTTTCAAGCACCTCGTGTCCCGGTGTTCTTTTAGGAAAACTGCAGTACATTGCGGATAAGGCAAATGCGATTAATAGTGGTGGAGTTTCATCCACGCCAAGTAAGCCAACCACAGGACTTTATCGTGTCCGCAAATCGTGGGCGGATGCCAAGAGTCAAAAAGGAGCATTCAAGGACTTGACCAACGCCAAGAAATGTGCCGACCGAAACAAGGGCTACAAGGTCTTTGATGAATCAGGAAAGCAACTCTACCCAACAAGCGGTGGTTCAGCAGCACCAACAACCAAGAAACTCGTGGTTCAAGTAAATGGTCTGAACGTTCGAAGCAAACCGTCTCTCAGTGGGAAAGTAGTCGGCACTTACAACAAAGGAGCAACATGGACATTGCCTAAATCAGAGAGTATGACCATTGCGGATGGTTGGGTCTGGGCACGCTGCCCGATTGGTTATTGTGCTGTTGGTAAGAATACTGGGAAGACTGAGCCTGATGACTACATCTTAATTTCATAACCAAGCAAGTAAGCCTGTAGGAGTGATTTATTTCATTCTTGCAGGCTTTTTTTATATTTCTTAGAAATATTTTTTGAAAAACGTCCTATTTTGTCCTCTCCCGTGGCTAGTAAGTAGAAGGGACAAAACGATAACCCTTCGGAAAGGAAGTATAGATTATGAAACACAATTTGCAGATCAGTGTCTCAAAACATCAAAAATCAAACGGAATCGTTTCTTGTAAGTCAGTAACTTTGCGAGAACGTATTCTGAGATTGGTTTTTGGGAAGAAACAACAAACGTTGATTTTGATGCCAGGGGATATGGTAGAAGAACTCACGATTAGTGAAGTTAAGGAAGGAGCGATTAGTAATGAGCCGAACAAAACTATTGCTTGATGTTGTGACAGATTTACAAAACTTGGCCGATAGCCTTCAAACTCTGTGTGACGCAGTGATGAGTGATGAACCGAAAGATGAATCCGCGGTGGAGGCTGCATACGAGGAGCACGAAAATCCAACCATCACTTTGGAACAAGTTCGTGGTGTCCTCGCTAAGAAATCGCAAGAAGGAAAAACTGAGGCGGTTCGAAATTTGCTGAAAACCTACGGGGCAAACAAGCTGAGTGAAGTAAAAGCAGAAGATTACCGTGAACTGCTACTTGATGCGGAGGTGCTGTGATATGCCAACGAATCATGCACTTTTATCATCGTCATCTAGTTCACGTTGGATTAACTGCCCGCCTTCCGCAAGGTTAGGGGAGGACTTTCCAAACAAATCATCGGAGTATGCAGCCCAAGGAACTGATGCCCACAGCCTTTGTGAGTACAAGGTTCATAAGCTACTTGGCGATAATCCCAGTTATCCAGAACTTCAATACTATGACGAAGAAATGGAAGAATGTACGGAGGCTTATGCTCAGTACGTTATGGGAGAGTTAGCAAAAGCTCGTCAGACCACCTCTGACCCTGTGGTGATTGTGGAACAACGTCTCGACTTTTCAAGATATGTCCCAGAAGGCTTTGGTACGGGTGACTGTTTGATTATCGCTGATGATACGTTGTCCGTCATTGATATGAAGTATGGTCTGGGAGTGCTAGTCGAAGCAGAAGGCAATCCACAAATGATGTGCTATGCCCTTGGTGCATTGGAGCTGTTCGATGGAATCTATGACATCAACCAAGTCAAGATGACCATCTTCCAGCCAAGGCGAGAAAACATCAGTACTCATATCATTTCTAAAGAGGAACTCGTCAAATGGGCAGAAGAAGTACTCGCACCTAGTGCCAAGATTGCCTATGAAGGCGGAGGAGAGTTTCAGTGTGGGAAATGGTGCAAGTTCTGCCCCGCAAAAAATGTCTGTCGGAAACGTGCTGAGTATAATCTTGAGCTTGCTCGGTACGAGTTCAAACCACCGGAGCTACTGGATGATGTTGAAATCGAAGGTGTGCTTGAACGAGTAGACGACTTGTTATCTTGGGTGAATGACATCAAAGAGTATGCATTTCAACAGGCGATGAGTGGTAAACACTGGTCAAACTACAAATTGGTTGAAGGTCGCTCAACTCGCAAATATACGGATGAAGAATTAGTCGCAACGACCGTCACCAATGCTGGATATGACCCATTCGAGACGAAGTTGCTCGGCATCACCGCAATGACTAAAGCACTCGGGAAGAAACACTTTGATGAGCTGCTAGGAGGATTGATTGAAAAGCCAAAAGGGAAATTAACGCTTGTGCCCGTCACAGATAAAAGACAAGCGGTTGACGTAACGAACGTAAATGACGACTTTAACGATTTAACGGAGGAAAACTAATATGGCAAACGTAAATAAGACAAAAGTAATTACAGGAACAAACACACGTCTCTCATACTTTCACGGGTGGGAGCCAGTATCAATCAACGGAGGAACGGAAAAGTACAGTGTGTCTGTGCTGATTCCAAAATCTGATACCAAGACAATCGCTGCCATCGAAAAAGCCATTGATGCAGCTATCGAAGAAGGAGTAGCTAAGTTTGGTGGGAAGAAACCAAACAAGGCAGCCATCAAGCTCCCATTGCGTGACGGTGATATCGAACGTGATGATGAAGCTTATAAAGGTCACTATTTCATCAATGCTAATTCAACAACTGCACCACAGATTGTGGACCAAGCCGTTCAACCGATTCTTGACCGTTCACAAGTGTACAGCGGTTGCTACGCTCGTGTATCCATCAACTTCTATGCCTTTAACTCGAATGGGAACAAAGGCGTAGCTGCAGGACTCGGAAACATTCAGTTTGTCCGTGACGGTGAGCCACTTGGTGGTAAGACTTCCGCATCAGATGATTTTGAAACATTAGCGGATGATGACTTCTTAGCATAAGGAACTGATTATGGGCGATGGGGTAATCCTCTGTCGCCTTTCATTTGTGCAACCAGTGGTTGCAAAATTGATGAATTGCGAATGAACTGTGTTCGCAATTGAGATTAGTGGGACACCGTCCCACAAATTGAAAAGGAGGAGAAAATGAAAACTTTGAGCATCGATATTGAGTCGTTTTCAAGTGTTAATTTACAGAAGTCAGGGGTCTATCGTTATTCAGAAAGTGAGGACTTCGAAGTGTTGCTCTTTGCTTATTCAGTTGATGGTCAACCAGTACAAGTGGTGGATTTGGCTTGTGGGGAAGTCCTACCCCAAGACGTGCTAGAAGCATTAACAGATGAAACAGTTGAGAAGTGGGCATTCAATGCGACCTTTGAGCGAGTCTGCCTATCTCGCTTTCTAGGTTTACCATTTGGCGAGTATCTTAATCCATCCTCGTGGCGATGCACGATGATTTGGGCTGCGACACTCGGCTTGCCTTTATCACTTGATGGCGTTGGAGCTGTGCTTGGCCTAGATAAGCAGAAGATGTCAGAGGGGAAGAATCTGATTCGATACTTTTGCGTGCCTTGTAGTCCAACTAAAGTGAATGGTGGTCGTAGCAGAAATCTTCCAAGTGACGACAAAGAGAAGTGGGAACAATTCAAAACCTACAACATCCGAGACGTGGAAGTCGAAAAGGCTATTCAAGAAAAGCTCTCAAAGTTTCCTGTGAGTGATGAAGTTTGGAATGAGTACCATCAAGACCAAGAAATCAATGACCGAGGGATTGGACTAGATACGACCTTAGTAGAAAGTGCAATTGAGCTAGATAAACGCTCAAAAGAAGAAATAACAGCAAGACTTCAAAAAATAACAGGACTAGAGAATCCCAATTCCGTCATTCAACTTCGAGAATGGTTGAGGAAACAAGGACTAGAAGTGGATTCACTCGATAAGAAAGCTGTAAACGAGCTGATAAAAACTTCACCACTTGAACTGATTGAAGTGTTTGAACTCAGACAACAATTGGCTAAATCATCCGTGAAGAAGTACCAGGCGATGACGAATGCTGCCTGTAATGACAAACGAGCTCACGGAATGTTTCAATTTTATGGAGCTAATCGCACAGGGAGATTTGCGGGCAGATTAATTCAGCTCCAGAACCTCCCTCAAAACCATATGACTGATTTGGCTGAGGCACGTGAGTCAGTGCGAAAAGGCGACTATGAGGCATTGTCACTCCTTTACGAGAACCTCCCAAAGGTCTTGTCTGAATTAATTCGGACAGCTTTTGTGCCACAAGATGGAATGAAGTTTATCGTGTCCGACTTTTCTGCTATTGAGGCTCGAGTGATTGCTTGGCTTGCAAGAGAGCATTGGCGAGAAGAAGTTTTCCGTGATGGTGGCGACATTTATTGTGCATCGGCAAGCCAGATGTTTGGTGTACCCGTTGAAAAGCACGGGGTAAATGGTCATCTCCGCCAGAAAGGTAAGATTGCAGAATTGGCACTTGGTTATGGTGGATCCATTGGTGCATTAACAGCTATGGGAGCACTCGATATGGGTTTGACGGAGGATGAACTTCAACCACTAGTCACAACTTGGCGAAATGCCAATCCGAATATTACCCAGTTTTGGTGGGATGTGGATAAGGCTGTCAAGGATTGCATCAAACAACGAACCGTTACCAAGACACATGGCATCACCTTTAGCTACAGGAGTGGGATGCTATTCATTACGCTTTTATCCGGAAGGAAACTCGCCTACGTGAAACCTCAAATCGGGGAGAACCGTTTTGGCGGGGAGTCAGTCACCTATGAAGGAGTTGGCACAACAAAGAAATGGGAGAGACTTGAAAGCTATGGTCCGAAATTTGTAGAAAACATTGTGCAAGGGATTGCTAGGGATATCCTGTGCTTTTCTATGCAGAATTTACGAAATTATCGCATTGTGGGTCACGTTCATGACGAGGTAATCATTGAAGTTCCTAGGGATGTGAGAGTAGAGGAAATAAATACAATCATGTCACGACCACCATGTTGGGCTAAAGGGTTAATCCTGGATACTGATGGATACGAATGTGATTTTTATCAAAAAGATTAGTTGAAAACGTCCTATTTCACCTCCTGCCGTGGCTAGTAAGTAGGAGGTGTTTTTTAATGGATAAAACAATTACAGCAATTACTGAGTTAACCGACCAAACAACTATTTTTGATGGTATGAGTCAAGAAGAGGTAAATCGAGAAATCGAGTTTTCGCTTGCTCAAATTACGCTAAAAAAGATGCTTGAAAATGGGTTCATTTCTAATAGTGAATTTGATGAAATAACACAGATGAATCAATGTGTATTTAAGCCGAAACTATATGAGATAATGCCTTGTAATCGTTGATATATAAGGGGTTGAGAGCTAATATGTTACTGCTGAAAGGAGGGCGAGTTCATGAAAAAGATAACAAAAATTGAACCCAAATCAACTGAAGCAAAGTCCAAACTTCGAGTGGCTGCCTATGCTCGTGTCTCAACAAGTAGTGAAGACCAGTTGGTGAGTTTGGAAGCTCAAAAAGCTCACTATGAAGAGTTCATCCTAAAGAACTCCGAGTGGACGTTTGTGGGCCTTTACTTTGATGAAGGAATCACTGGTACAAGCACGGATAAACGTTTTGGATTGCAAGACCTCGTCAAAGATTGTGAGAACCATCAAATCGATTTGATTCTCACAAAATCAATCAGCCGCTTTGCAAGAAATACAATGGATTGTTTAGAAATAGTCCGAAAGCTTTCAGACCTAGGTGTGGTAATCATTTTTGAAAAAGAAAACATTAACACACAAACGATGGATGGAGAGATGATGCTTTCCATCCTGAGTAGCTTAGCAGAGAATGAATCATTTTCACTTTCAGAAAACCAGAAATGGTCAGTTGAAAAAAGATTCCAAAACGGAACTTTCAAAATCTCGACTCCGCCATTTGGCTATGAAAATATTGATGGTCGAATGGTTGTCAACGCAACGGAAGCGTCCATTGTTCAGATGATTTTCAAGGAAGTCATTGCTGGAAAGGGGGCGTTCACTCTTGCTAAGCGGTTGAATGAGATGGAGATAAAACCTAGACGCGGCTCCAAGTGGGCAGAAAACTCAGTTCTATATCTATTGAAGAATCGGCACTACACAGGGGATGCCATTTTTGGGAAGACCTACACAGATGCCAACTATAAAATGCGTCCCAACAAAGGGCAACGAAACATGTACATAGTCGAAAATCATCATGAACCAATTATTTCTCATGAGACTTTTGAACGGGTACAAGAAATTGTTAGTAGGCGTGGTATAGAAAAGGCAAGTCACAAGAAAAGTAATTATCAGAATAGATATGCCTTTTCAGGCAAGATTTTCTGTGGCGAGTGCGGGGAGAAGTTCAAGAGACGGGTGCACCACAAGAATGCGGACGATACCTATGTAGCTTGGGCGTGTAGTACCCACACAAACGATAAACACGCTTGTTCTATGCTTTTCATTCGAGAAGAACAGATTAGGAAGGCATTCACACTGATGCTGGGCAAACTTCACTTTGGACATGATTTGATTTTAAGACCACTACTAAGTGACTTAAGAAAAGTTGACAAAGGGGGAATTTATGCCAAGTCAGAGTTCCTTCAAGACGAGGTAGAGAATAAACTACTACAACTGGATAAACTGAATTTCTTTCGGACGCAAGCTCTTATTGATAATGCTTTCTACATCAAAGAAAAGAATATCATCGAGCAAAACTTGTACCGATTGAAGCAGGAGAAGGCTTCCATGCTGACGCCCTTAGCGGATGACGACAAAGAGCAAGAGGTCAAAGAACTCCTGAAATTTGTTTCTTCAAAACAATTTGAACAGGGATTTGACGATGAAACATTTAGCAGATATGTACAGTCCATTGAGGTGATTTCAAGGCAAGCAGTAGACTTCAAATTGAAGTGTGGACTGGTATTACGAGAGGAGTTGAGTTAAATGCGAACAATTCTTTATGGCTATGAACTTAAAGACGGTCTAGCAGTGATTCATCAGAAAGAAGCCGAACAAGTGAAGCAATTGTTTTATCTTATTTCCGAAGGGATGTCGATGAGGGCAACTGCCAAATTGATAGGAATTGAAAGAACCCATACCACGATTGCACGGATGCTTAAAAATATAAAATACGTTGGCGATGATTTTTACCCTCAAATTATCGAGGAGAGCCTGTTTCACAAGGTTCAGGAGGTCAGGGAGAAAAGTATCATTGCCAAGAACCGAACCAGAAAAGTTGAAATTAAAGAAGAAGTCATAGATGATGGTTTCCGATTTAAGAAAGCCTACGAAAAGAAATATGATGATCCATTTCGTCAAGCGACATATGTGTATAGTTTGATAACGAAGGAGGCGATTACCAATGGATGAAATGAAAATTACGGTCATTCCTGCCTTGAAGAAGAGCAGGGGGATTATTGGCACAGATGAAAAACCCAAACTTCGAGTGGCGGCCTACTGTCGTGTTTCTACCGACACAGACGAACAAGCCACCAGCTATGAGGCACAGGTCGAGCATTACACTGCATTCATCAATAAGAATTCAGAGTGGGACTTGGCAGGAATTTACGCTGATGATGGTATTTCGGGAACGAACACGAAGAAACGTGAAGCGTTTAATCGGCTGATTGATGATTGCATGGATGGAAAAATTGACATGGTCATCACGAAATCCATTTCACGCTTTGCCCGCAACACACTTGACTGTCTGAAGTATATTAGACAACTAAAGGACAAGCATATTCCGGTATTCTTTGAAAAAGAAAATATCAATACGATGGATTCTAAAGGAGAGGTTCTACTAACCATCATGGCTTCTCTTGCCCAACAAGAAAGTCAATCACTAAGCCAAAACGTCAAGATGGGTTGGCAGTATCGATTTCAGCAAGGCAAGATGATGATTAATACCAACAGATTTCTAGGTTACACGAAGGATGAAGAAGGGAATCTTGTGATTGTCCCTGAAGAGGCCGAAATCATCAAACGGATCTATTATGAATACATCGAAGGAGCAAGCGAGTGTAAGATTGCGAAAGGTTTAGAAGCGGATGGTGTTTTGACAGGAGCGGGTAAAACCAAGTGGTGGCCAAGTTCCTTGACCAAGATGCTGACAAACGAAAAATACATGGGTGATGCCTTGCTTGCCAAGACCTACACGGTTGATTTTCTTAGCAAAAAACGAGTCAAGAACAATGGTATCGTTCCTCAATACTATGTCGAAAATTCACACCCTGCTATTCTTTCAAAAGAGGTCTTCAATATGGCTCAAGAGGAAAGGGCTAGAAGAAGTAAGGTTCACAAGAAGCAACGTGGGCGTGTGGCGGGGAATGGCTACAGCAGTCAATTTGCTTTATCTGGTCGAGTGATTTGTTCGGAGTGCGGAGAAATCTATAGACGCATTCATTGGAACAACCGAGGGAAGAAGTCCATCGTCTGGCGTTGTGTCAGTCGTGTAGATAAAACAGGCAAGACCTGCGCCAATTCGCCAACTGTTCAAGAACCGATTTTGCATCAAGCGGTTATGAAGGGAATCAACGAATCATTTACGGATAAAGATAGATGGAAGGAGGCACTGTCTAAAAATGTCCAAATAGCGATTGGTAGTGGAAATGCTAAGGAGATTCATGAGATTGATGAACGACTGGAAGAACTTCAGCAAAAACTGATGAAGTTAGTTATGGGGAATGCTTCTTATGATGATGTAGCTGAAGAAATCCATGTTTTGAGGGACAAGAAACTGGCGTTGATTACTGAAGATTCTGCAAAGAGCAATGAGGAAAAGCGCCTGAACGAACTTCTTGATTTCATTGAACAACAAGATTCGGAGCTTAAGGATTACGATGAAAAGCTTGTCAGGCGAGTTGTTGAAGAAGTTGAAGTTCAAGGGACTAAGTTAGTAGTCAAACTTAAGTCTGGGGCGGAGATTGAGGTGGAAACTGAATGATGGGAAAGAAGAGAGTCTTGCTGCGAGAAGTGGCAGGACTTTTTTCTTTGTCTTCTATTTTTTTCCTGCCCTGTTTAATGATGAATAGGGGCATGAAAGCAAATACCAAAAACAATATGCTAACAAACAACCGAAATGTTAGCTTGAAATTTTAACAAATACGTGCTAACATATTACATTGAAGAAACATCGATAAAGGAAGCAAAGGCACAATTTGACAAAGCAAAAAACGGAGGAAGTGTTACGGAAGAGTAACTGAGGTATAGATATGGGAATTCAATTTGTATCAGTAAAATGCCCAGAATGTGGTGCGGCACTCAACATTGAAGAGGGGCGTGAGCAGATTTTCTGTTCTTATTGTGGCACGAAAATAATGGTTCATAATGATAACGAGCATATTTATCGTCACATTGATGAGGCAGGAATAAAACAGGCTGAGACCGAGCGCATTGTTAAAATGAAGCAGATGGAACTCGCCGAGAAGAAGAGACTTGTGTCAGAAAAAATGACAAAGACAAAAATCAAGATTTCTTTGATACTTGCAGTTGTAGGTATCCTTATGATGAGCCTTGGATATCTTGCAGGATCGGCAACTGGTGACTCGGACTCAGGATTCTATATGATATCTATGATTGGTTTCTTCCCACTCATGGGTGCTGCGTACATATGGCTCTTTTCCAAGGATAAAGAGGATGAAGACGATTTTGAGGATAAAGCAAAAGTACCGTCATCCATTTCTGATTACCAGAGCAAGAACTATTCTGCAATTGAAGCCATGCTATCGAGTGCGGGTTTCACTAACATAAAATGTGTTCCTCTGAATGATCTGTCGACTGGTTGGATAAAAAAACCTGATACAGTTGAATCAATTACAATTAACGGTCATGAAGTAACTTCTGGAGGCAGAAAGTTCCCAAGAGATTCTGCAGTAGTTATTTCGTACCACAGCTTTTCGAGGAGATAACGAACCAAAGCGGACAGTTGAATAATCAGTTGTCCGCTTTTTTGATGCAAAAAAGGGGGGGTGCATTAGGGGGTGCAACCGTTTCATTGTATCAAAATGGTGGTTGCGATGAACCACTGCAAATGCGGCTGGCACGGTCGCCCCAGCGGTCACTGTATAGACCTGATTTGTTCCCCCATACACCGGCATATGATTTGTTCCCGTGTACTGTGGACATTCAAGCTATTGTCTCGTCCCACATCGAGTGTGTAGGACTGCTTACACGTGTGGAACGTTGATATGACAAGGATTAGAGCGATTCGGGATGGTTTCCGGATTGCTCTTTTTTCGTGTTGAAATGACGATTTTTGGGTGAGCGTAGAGTTGATGGAAATGCTATGGAGCTTTGAGTTGATAGGAGTTACACCGTAGACTTGATAGGTTAGATGATTTTGATAACGGTTACGTGATATAATATATTATCGAGTTTTCAAGGGAGACAAACTTATGAAGCAAATTTTTATATTTTCAGATACACAGAAAGATAATATTTCTTATTTTGAACGCGAGCCAGCAATCTTGGTTTCAATGAGTCGTAGTGATTTGCCGTATTTGAAGGAACAGGATTTTTCAAATTATCCAGCTGTTTATGTTTTGATTGGTGGTAATAAGCGTTACGTGGGTCAGGCAGCAGGGCAATCAATTTCACTTCGTTTATCTCAACACTTTCTCAAGGAAGATAAAGCTTGGGTTGAATCAGTTTTATTCTTTACAAGAGCAGATGGGAAAATGTCAAAAGCAGGTACAGATTATCTTGAAAAACGACTTATCCAAGATTTCCAAGAAAAATCTGACTATGAAATGATGAATTCAACTGCTGGTAATACTTCGTATATTGATAAACTTCAAAAAGCAAAATCGGATCAGCTATATGACACAGTGTTTGAAATTATAGATGAAATTGCAAATATCGATTTGTTTGGTACTTCCGAAGACAGTGAAACCCAAATTTATGAATTTAGTTCATCTGGACAATATGAAATTGAGTATGATGGGAAAAAGATATCTTCGAAATCTGCTAGAGGTTTATTGGTTGATTTTGTTTCTCAGCTATTTGCGGATGGAAACTACAACAATCAACTGCAAGAATTAATTGTCGATGAGACGCCGTCGTTCGCTATGATTTTAGGACGTAAACCATCCATGTATAACGGAAGACCAAATTCAGCCAGGGTAGCTGATGGAGTATGGGTTTATGCAAATTTCAACAAAAAGAATGTCAGAATCAAAATTGATAAACTAGCTCGTCAATTGGGGATTCCGGTTAAAATAAAGTGGAATTAATATTTGTTATCTCGCCTTTAGTAAATCTATGCTGAAGGCTTTTATTTTAGAAAAATAGTTTGCGTTCGCGAAAATATTTCATGTTTCGTATAATAATGATAGCTCATAGATGATATAATTGAAGATACCAGTAGAATAGAGGTGTAGTATGTCAATTTCTTATAATAAATTGTGGAAGTTATTGATTGATTTGAATATGAACAAAACTCAACTTCGTGAAATATCTGGCGTCAGTCCCAATGTAATAGCAAAACTCGGTAAAAATGAGTTGGTTGCAATGGAGTCATTATTGAAAATTGCTGCTGCCTTAAATGTTGATGTTAGTGAAATAATTAGTTCAGATGTTATAGATGCGGAGGATGTTAAATAAATGGCAAAAAATAAAGTTTTAAACATCACTGAAATTGAAGATGGTGTAAAAAAAATACTTTCAAATAGGGGCGATGATTTCATCACTCAATTTTTGTCCTTGTACGATATCCCCAAAACGTCGATTACACGTGCAAAATCAAAATTCGATAATGGTGAACCATTTGTGATTAAGAACAAACTTCATTATGAAGAAATTGAAGGCGACGTTGTCATTGCGATTGATGCGATTGCTCAATCAATCAAAGAGCAAAAATCTAAACCACGATATATCTTGGTAAACGATTATTTAGATATTGCTGCAATTGATACGAAAACTCATGAAAATTTGAATATTCCAATTGAAGAGCTACCGGCTAATGCTGACTTTTTCTTAGCGTGGAATGGCATTGAGAAGGCTGATTATCAAGCTGAAAATCCAGCTGACCGAAAAGCTGCTGAACGTTTTGCAAAATTGTATGATGTGGTGGCTAAAGATAATCCTGATGCCAACGAGCATGCATTTAACTTGTTCTTGATTCGAGTGCTGTTCTTGTTGTTTGCAGAAGATACAGGAATTATGAATAAGGGTTCCTTTACAAATGTTCTAAAAACAAGAACGGCTGAAGATGGTTCGAATTTTAACGAAGTAATCAAAGAACTCTTTGCAATCTTGGATATTAATGAGTTAGCTCGCAATGGCAAGGATGAGTGGCTACTTGAATTTCCATATGTTAATGGAAAACTGTTTGGTGAGCCACATGTGGATTTGACCTTTTCAAAAGTTTCAAGAGAGCTGCTTATTGAAGCAGGGGAATTATTGAATTGGAATGAAATCAATCCTGATATCCTTGGCGCAATGATTCAATCAGTTGCTTCAGCAGAAGACCGTCACGTTGCCGGTATGCATTATACAAGCGTGCCGAATATCATGAAAGTCATCAAGCCGTTATTCTTAGATGATTTGACAGAGTCATTTGAAACTTTAAAGCTTCGCAGTGAAGAAAACGAGCTGAAGGACATTACTGAAAAAACAAGAAACGATAATAAGAGAACAATCATCAATGATCTAAGTGCTTTGTTGACGCGAATTTCTAATATTAAGTTTTTGGATCCCGCCAGTGGTTCTGGTAATTTTCTGATCATTGCTTATAAGGAAATCCGTAGACTTGAAATTAAGATTTTGCAATTGTTGGGCGACTTACAAAATAATGATTCCATGCCACTATCAGTGATTCATCTTGGTAATTTTAATGGGATTGAATTGGATGATTTTGCGCATGAAGTAGCAAGACTTTCATTATGGATTGCTGAACATCAAATGAATAAAGAGCTTGAAGAAGCAATACCAGGTACCATTGCTGAGTTGTTACCGTTAAAAGATGCTGGGAATATAGTGTGTGCTAACTCGCTTCGTGTAGATTGGGACCAAGTGACTCATTTTTCAAAAGAAGATGAAATTTATATTATGGGGAATCCCCCATATATAGGTGCCAAGAAACAAACACCATTACAAAAAGAAGAGTTAGAGTCAGCGCTTGATGGAAATAAAAAATACAAAAAAATTGATTATATAGCGGGCTGGTTCTATAAAGGGGCTAAATTTATAGCAAAGTATAATGCGAGCTTAGCTTTTGTAACTACGAACTCAATTTCTCAAGGGGAACAAGTAGCAATGATTTGGCCTGATATCTTTAAATTCGCACAAATATTTTTTGCCTATGGTTCATTTAAGTGGTCAAATAGCGCTAAAAATAACGCAGGAGTAACTGTAGCGATAATTGGTCTTACCTCTAAGACTGAGCATAAAGATAAGTTCTTGTTTAGTGAAGATATCAAGAAAAAAGTTTCTAGTATTGGCCCTTATTTAGCAGAGGGAGATGAAATTATCGTGGCTACCGCAAATTCCAGCATTGCTGGTTTTCCCAATGCTTATTTAGGAAGTTTACCGTTAGATGGTGGAAACTTCATATTTGATGAAACGGATAGAAATGACTTCATTCAAAAATATCCGGCCCTATCAAATCTGGTAAAAAAATATATAGGTTCATCTGAATTAATAAAGCAAGAGTATCGATATGTCTTGTGGATGAATGAAGAGGAATACATTGAACATAAAGATAACCCGGTAATCTCAGAGCGCGTCGAAAAAGTAAAACATTTCAGAAAAAACGGAGGCCAGTCTGCTCAGGGTGCAGTTGATCGCTCATATGAGTTTTTTACAAAGAATCAAAGAGAACAAGCGATAAGTAACAATCGTAAGCATTCGAAAAAAGAAATGAAAACAATTATTATTCCACGTGTTTCCTCTGAAAATAGAAGCGTTGTACCGATGGGCATTGTGGGTGAAGATACAGTAGTTTCTGATTCAGCTACAGCAGTCTACAACGCTCCAATGTGGCTTCTTGGTCTTTTAGAATCGCGTATGCACATGGTGTGGCTTCGTTCAATCGGTGGAAAGTTGAAAACTGATTATCGCTACTCAGCAGGTTTAGTTTATAACACTTTCCCAATTCAGAATTTATCTACTCAACGTAAAAATGAAATTGCTCGTGTAATGACAGAAATTTTGGATTTACGTGAATACGAGGGCGGTACATTAGCAGATTTGTATAATAAAGACAGCATGCCAGAATCATTACGTAAGAAACATGAAGAACTGGATGGAATTGTTGATAGAGCATATCAACAACGACCATTTGAATCTGACGAAGATCGACTTGGAACACTACTAAAACTCTATCAGGAGATGACAACAAATGACTAGTAATTTATTTGAAATTAATTTTGATAAAAATCAATCGAAAACAACAAACGACCTCGGAATGCGCGAGATGCAAGAACGAGTTTATGAAAAACGTAATTCACAATACTTGTTGGTTAAGTCACCACCAGCGTCAGGGAAATCACGTGCATTAATGTTTGTTGGCTTGGATAAACTTCACAATCAAGGGATTAAAAAGGTAATCATCGCCGTTCCTGAACGTTCAATCGGTAAATCATTCAAAGATACTGAATTATCGAAGTTCGGTTTTTATTGGGATTGGGAAGTAAAACCACTTAATAATTTAACTATTGGCGGCGGTGAGAAATCAAAGGTTCAACACTTTGTTAAATTCATGAACTCGACAGACCCAAGTGATAATATCCTGATTGCAACCCATGCGACACTGCGATTTGCTTTTGAAGAGTTGGATGATTCATTGTTTGACAATACGTTATTGGCGATTGATGAGTTCCACCATGTGAGCCGTGACGATAATTCTGTGTTAGGCAATGCCTTGCGTAGCATCATGTCAAATTCTAATGCGCACATTTTAGCAATGACCGGTTCATATTTCCGTGGCGACTCCGTTCAGATTCTGGAACCAGCTGACGAAGATAAATTTGATAAGGTTACTTACACTTATTATGAGCAATTGGAAGGGTATAAATACCTGAAATCATTTGCGATGGGTTATAGTTTTTACCGCGGAAAATATACAGATGCGTTGGATAAAGTGATTGATGTCACTAAGAAATCCATAATCCATATTCCTAACGTTAATTCGGGTGAGTCTACTAAAGACAAATATGCAGAAGTGGATGAAATACTTGATTTATTAACGGACGGTGGTAATATCACACAGAACGAGGATGGCATTTATGAAATCGAACGCCCGGATGGTAAAAAATTACTAGTGGCCGACCTCGTAAATGAAGAAGGACGTGAAAAAGTCTCAGCATATCTAGCAAGTATTACGGATGACATTAAAGATCTTGATAAGCTTGATATCATCATTGCACTTGGAATGGCAAAAGAAGGCTTCGATTGGCCATTTGCGGAATATGCACTGACAATCGGTTATCGTAACTCATTAACTGAAGTGATTCAAATCATTGGTCGCGTAACTCGTGACAGCCCCAATAAGACTCTTGCACAGTTTACAAATCTTATTGCGCAGCCAGATGCACAGGATGACGAAGTATTATTCGCGGTTAACAGTATTATGAAGGCAATTTCTGCATCTCTACTTATGGAACAAGTGTTGGCGCCAGTTTACAAGTTTAAACCAAAAGATGGTAAGCCAGACAAACCAGGTGATCTTTCAATCAGAGGACTGAAACCTGCTGATACGACGGAACGTACAAAGAAAATCATCGAAAATGATATGGAAGATTTGAAATCTAGCATTTTACAGAGCCAAGATATTCAAAATGCGATTGTTTCAGGTGCTGATGCGAAGATGATTAATAAGACGTTGATTCCACGTGTCATCATTGATCGTTATCCTGATTTGACGAACGAAGAGTTAGAAACCGTTCGTCAACATACAGTTGCCGATATAAATATTGCGGCTGGACGGACAACAACTTCAGAAGATGGTAGCCGTGAAATTATTAAGATGGCCGATCGTTTCATTAACATTGATGAATTGAATATTGATTTAATCGATCAAGTGAATCCGTTCCAACGTGCGTATGAAGTGATTAGTCGTGATATTGATGCACCGACTCTTCGGTTTATTCAGGATTATTTGTCATCAAATAAGTATGATTTTACTGACGAACAATTGGTTGCGGCCTACCAAGCTGCTAAGAAGTTCCGTGCAGAAAATGGTCGAAATCCTGATCGAAATAGTAAAGATGATGGTGAAAAATACTTGGCCTTTGCTTTGCTACGACTTGCTGAGATAAAACGTGAAAGAGAGGCAGCGAAAGAAGATGGCGAATAGTTTAGATAGCATCTTTGAAGATGACGCTTTTGATGATTTAACCAAGCAAGTTGAAAAAAAGAAAGTTGTAAAACAAGACCCAGAAGTTGCTAAATTTCAGGAGATTATAGACTTTGTGAATGAAAACGGACGAGAGCCAGAAAAAACTCCTGAATGGTCTAGTGAACGCGCATTGTGGGCTCGTCTTAGCGGATTTCGAGGAAAACCCGAAAGGTCTGAGAAGGTTAAGAAGTATGACACTCTTGGTTTATTGGAGAAAGAATTCGAACCGGATGGAGAGTTTCTCGCTGATTCAGTTGAAATCGATGACGAGTTGAATTTAGATGATATCTTAGGCTCAGATGATATGATTGATGATTTTTCAGACTTGTTGGATGTTTCCCGCTATCGTAGAACTGTGAACGCTGCAGATAAAATTGGCCGCAGAAAACATGCAAGTCATTTTGAAAAGTATAAGAGCTTGTTCGATCAAGTGCATGCAGATATCGCATCTGGCAGACGAAAAATTATCCCGTTTGAGCAGTATGATATTCATGAAAATAGATTCTACATCCAAAACGGCGTAATGATGTATATCGTTTCCATTTCGAAGGATACCTTTATCGCTGATAATGGGAAAACAAATGCCAGAATGCATGTTGTTTATGAGAATGGGACAGAGAATAAGAATCTGTTGTTACAATCTTTAGCTTCGTCTCTATACTCGACTGAACGTCATGGAAGGATGGTGACAGAGCCGGTAGATGAGGAAACACTGGCTGAAAGCTTTGGAGAAGAGTTTACGACAGGTTATATCTACGTGCTGAAGTCATTAAGCACGAATCCGGATATTAGCAAGTGGAATAACCTGTATAAGATTGGTTTCACTCGAAATGATGTTGAAAGTAGAATTGCCAATGCGGAAAACGACGTGACCTACTTAAATGCACCAGTGAAGGTCATGCTTTCTGCTGAAGTACAAAATGTCAACGCTCAGCTACTTGAGCGCACTCTCCATCATGTATTCCAGGACAAACAAGTTGTCTTTCAGGATGGAAACTTCAAAAAAGCTACTGAATGGTATATGGTTCCATTGAATGATATTGAATCGAAAATCAATGAAGTAATCGCTGGATTACAAAAATAAATATGAAAATGCACTGTACTCATGAATCGAATACAGTGCATTTTTGATATTTAATCGCGAACGATTTCAACAATATCCGATAAATCACAATCAAGTGCTTCACAGATGCGAAGTAAGATATCTGTTGTTACATTTTCGCCTTTATTTAGTTTTGAGAGTGTTGCTGAACTGATATCAGTCATTTTTCTGAGTTGTGCTTTATTCAGTCCTCTGTCGATTAGGAGTTTCCAAAGCGGATTGTAGCTAAACTTCATGTAATCATTCCTGTTCTAGTTATAAATATCGTATAGATATCCATAGCGTCCATTGTTTTTATCTTCAGTAAAGACAATCTGATTTACTTGTTTATCATCATAGTTTAGTGCTGGCAAGTTCGTTGTATTCTCAACGATGATAAGTTGTCCTTCGTTTTGATGATCCATAAAGTATTTGAAAAGTCCTTCTTTCATATTGTCATCGCCATCTTGTTTTTTGCGTTCATCTAATCCAAGAAGAGGGGAATCGATAATGAACACAGAAGGTGTGTACTTAGCGTGATTATACAAGAGATGTCGATATGCCATTACCACTACTGAATTGATAAACGCTGTATATCCATGTCCGTTTTCGGTCCATTTTAGATTTCCATTGATTTTGATGTCGAAAATATCCTTGGCGAAAAATGCGTTACGAAATTCATTAGGTTTATAATGCATATTACGTAACATGGAGTCCAGTAACTCAGACATTTCTTTGTAGAATTCTGCATCAAATTTCTCTTTAGGTTTATAAAGGATACGTTCGTCTTCTGGCTCATTCTCGATTTTTTCAAGATCACTTTTAAGCTTATTTTGCATTTTTTCCATCGAGATTAGCTGTTGTTTAATATCCCTGTAAGTTTCGATTTTATTGATTCGATCCTTTAACGTCTCAGCTTTCGGTTTTAGTTCATCGTTGATTGCTGCATCAAGCGATTTCTTTCTTGTTTTAAGCTCATCAAGCTGTTCCATTAACTCTTGCAGTTCAACTTCGGTATCATGAGATTCTTCCGTCAAATCTGATAATTGAGAGAGCAATGAATGTAATTCTGACCTAGCAGTATCGATGTAGGTTGTTTGGACAGGTTTACTTAGTTCGCCGTTACAGAATGGACAGATATGTGAAGTATCATGTTCATTATGATCATTTAATAATCGCTCACCATCTACGATTAGTGTTAGTCGTTCAATATCCGATTGATATTGATAATGTAACTGTTTGTACCTATTCAAAAGAAGTTGAGTTTCATGAAGATACTGTTCCTTTTGATAAATCTCTTTTATCAAGATTTTGCTGCTGGCTAACGCATCATTGATTTGCTTTTCAATTGTTTCAAGTTCAGCGAACATTCCATCGACAATTTGTTGAAAATCATCAGAGGGAGCCTCAGGTAATTCTGATTTAGCCACTTCGTAGTTTTCATATAATTCAGAAAGGCTTGAATTGATGTAGTTAATCACCGAGTTCCTTCTAATTTTTTTATGTTCTTTTGTTTCGTTTTCTTCCGAGTTCGCAAAATCTGAACCGTATAGCAGAAGTAACAACGATGATAAAAAAGCTGTGCGTTGGGTTGTTTCCCCAGGAAAAAGAACAGAGGCGCTGGTATTGACTCTATCTTGTGGAATAAGTGTGCTAGGCGCTAATGTCCGCCAAGTTAATTTTTGACGTTTGAAATCCTCATTCTTGATAATCTGATAATCATCATCGATGCCTAAAAGTTGTAACCAAAAATGGCTAATTGGATTTTTCCCAGATCGTGCATTATATTTTTCATAATCTACATATTCACCTGAACTCGTTATTTTGGATACCAAAATGGAGTTGCTATCAAATTCTCTAGTTAATGAATATTTGCCATTAGTCGATTGAATAATCAGTTCAACTTTACTGTATCCGGTTGCATCGGTTGAAAAGGGAGCAGCGTCTTTTTTCGCGCCATAGAGAAAATCGATTGCCGTAACAATGCTAGTTTTTCCGGTATTTGAAGGGCCAGAAATTATGTTTAGTCCATTGGTGAACTTGACAGTTGCATCTTCACGATCTTTGCCTTTTATGGTAACACGTTCAATATAATAATTTTGCATTATCATTGCTCTCCTTTAAATTCCTTTGCGCGTTGGTTTATTTGTCGCAGAAGCTCAACGTCACTTTTATCTTGAATGTATTTAACAGATTCGTCAGCTATTTGTAAGTATTTTTCTGCATATACCGATACGAATTGTGGTATCAACTTTAGGCCATCTTCTGATAAAGCATACTTAAAACCTTCTTTGCTTTGCGATGGTTGGATAACATGTTGCAGTACAAGATTTTTGACTGCATCTTTAACTAATTCACGTCGCGCAATAAATTCACTGAATCTATAGCTGTTATCACCATTTAAGTTGTAATCGGAAATTTCAAAGTCGCGACCATACGTGGTGATGAAGTCTGTGATTAAAATTCTATCAGCGCTGACAGGTTCTTTAAATTCAGAGAGCAGTAACATTACTCGAACCGAAATTTCAAATGGAGTATTAAACAAACTATTCATCTTCAGTCACCCATTTGATCTTTCCGTCATTAACCAGCATGTGGCAAATACCTTTTTTAGCAGAATTTTGCAGCAATCCCGGTATAAACGATAAGATTGATCCGTTTAATGTTATAACAGACGACTGCTGTAGAACGGCTTTGAGTCTCTCAACGCCATCATCGTAGTCTTCTTCATAGACTTCCTCGATGCCGTCGTACATATCTTCTTTTAAAGCTTCAAAGTGCTCAGTTCCTTCCTCTTGTGTAAAGTTATCACGGACCCCACGACGTATGCTTTCAGCTTTATAGTAATTTCTTCGCTGTCTCTTGAAATCCTTTAGCCGCGAATTTGGCAGGTCGTTTGTATGCTCGTATACTTCGTATCCATCGGCATCTGCATATGCTGAAAAAAGAGCTATGACATACGTCATCTCCTCAGCTCTAATATCAAGGGGAACTGGCAAATCGTCAAAGAATTTTTTCACTTCATCATTATAAGAGAAATCACCATTAGTGTTGATTCTTAAACTTGCGAGCTCTAATTCGCTAAGCTTCGGCTTGGCCTTTTTTGTTTTTACTTTTGTTTGAGAAGCAATTGAGGTGATTTCATCAAGTAAAAGATGGGCCACTATTTCAGAAACGTCTGTATCTTTGGGGATTACCACACCTTTATCAATCAATTGTTGCTTAAGGACGGTTGGAGCATCATCTATAAGACGTTCATAAATAAAAGTCGTGCATTTGTCGATGTTGAATTTTCCAGCAACCCGAACTGCATACTCTTGTGTTAATGGTCGAGTACCATTGTAAAATCTTCGTAGGTTATCATCAGAAAAACCGAAAATGGTGGCCTCGTCATCATTTGAAACACTATCCAGTAAAGCAATTAAAAAATCCTGTGGCTTCACGTACTCGCTTCCCATAAACGGATAAAGCGTTTGAGCAATTTCACTTATTTCCAAAATACAACCTCCTTTGTTACGTCCGCCGTTGACCGCCGTTTGCCGCCGATGACTGACGAAAACAAGGGAGGCCTTTTTCTATAATTAAAACATAGTAGTTCAACTATTTAATTTTATCATTTATGGTTCATAAACACTACATTATGTTTCAAGAAAGTGAACGAATTTATCTTAAAAGCGAATAGTCCTACTAATAAAATATAACAATGCCTGAGTTGCAATAGGGCAAGGTTACAAATACTGAAAAGAACTGGTTATCCAGAAAATTTTTCAGATATTGTATGCCTTACTTTATTGCGCTCTTTTTTCGTGATGAGGGACGGTGTACGTATTGGCACGGTCCCTGTTTGTTTTCCTTGCTCAAAAGCTCTTTCAGGCAAGAAAGAGGGATCTAATGAGTAGATTTAAGAAAACACACCAAAACGACCGCAGCACTTACAAGTACGTGTTTGAGCGTACTGATGCCAATGGACGTATCCAAAAAGAAGTGGTTGAGATTCGCCCAGGCGAAGACGGCGTCACTGAGCTTAACATTCAGGAGCTGCATCGCGCTGACGACCGTGCGATTTACAACTTTTATAAAAACGCACGTCCTGAACGCACAGAAGAAGAAAAAGAAAAGATCAAGGCTTGGAAAGAGAAGTTCCGTGAAGACTTTAATAATGAGCACGGCTATTATCCAATGGACGAATACGTGGATGGTGAAGCCAACGATTACTTCAAACGTAACTACAATTTGTCGCTCAATGAATTTGATGATGAATGCGATGAGGGGGACAACCCCATCCAATCATTGGTTTACGATGCTTACCAAGATAATGAAGAAGATCCTCGTATCGATCGTTTGCGTGAAGTCGTGACGCAATTATTACCGTACCACCAAGAAATCTATCACATGCTCGTCACTGAAAACATGTCTCAGACTGAAGTGGCGGACAAGCTTGACAAGAAAAAACAGTCAATCAATCGCACCTTTGGAATCATCAAAGACAAGATCAAAGAATTATTTTAGAAAAAAGTTACGGGGGAGTTTACTTTCCCCGTTTTCCTTCGCCTGTATTGTGTAAGGGAGTAGATCCTAAACAAATAAAGATGAAGGAGGACCATCATGAACCTAAAACACAAAATCCGAGTAAACGTGACTGATGACACGGGTAACAAAGAAACTGTCCTACAAGGTGGTGTGCGTCATTTGCCTCGCTGGTTTGCACGGTGGCTGTTCGGTAAGGGCAACATGGACAAAATTCTCGTGCTCACACCAGGGGACACAATCGAATCAGTCGAAATCCGTGAAGTTAACAAGAAGGGAGCGTAATGACGTGAGTAAAACAAAACTATTTCTTCAGGTCGTTGAGGACGTCCAAGCGTTAGCTGATAGCTTACAAGAGTTGGCTGTGGCGATGAAAACCAATGAACCTGAACCACAAGTTGAAACACCAGAACCGACAATGGAAACAAAATCAGAAGTCAAACAACCGACGCTTGAAGAAGTCCGTGGTTTGTTGGCACGTAAATCTCAAGAAGGTAAGTCAACTGAAGTGAAAGCACTGATTGAGAAATATGGTGCCAGTCGCTTGAGTGATGTGCCGACAGAAAACTACGCGGCTTTGGTTGCAGATGCGGAGGGATTGTAGATGCCAACACAACACGCAGTCCTATCCGCATCTTCAAGTAATCGGTGGATTCACTGTCCGCCAAGTGTTCGCTTGTCAGAGCACTTTGAAAACAAGTCGAGCCCGTATGCCCAACAAGGCACTGATGCTCATACCTTATGTGAGTACAAACTGAATAAGTTCATTGGTAATGACGTCACAGACCCAACATCTACGCTTGAATTCTACGACGAGGAGATGGAGCAGTGTGCTGAAAGTTATGCGACCTTCGTCATGGAAGAAGTCGCTAAGGCGAAACAGACAACAGTTGACCCTATTGTAATAGTAGAACAGCGGCTCGACTTCTCAAGGTACGTCCCAGACGGCTTTGGGACCGGCGACTGTCTCGTCATTGCGGATGGAACCCTATCTGTTATTGACATGAAATACGGTCTAGGAATTTTGGTAGATGCGTATCAGAACCCACAGATGATGTGTTATGCCTTGGGAGCGTTGGAGCTTTTCGATGGTATTTATGACATTCAAGAAGTCAAGATGACCATTTTCCAGCCAAGGCGTGAGAATGTGAGTACGTACACACTGCTGAAAGAAGAATTACTTCAGTGGGCAAAAGATGTGTTGTCGCCTGCCGCAGATTTAGCTTTCAAAGGTGAGGGTGAGTACCAATGCGGGAAATGGTGTGGATTCTGTCCGGCGAAGAATAGCTGTCGTGCACGAGCAGACCATAACTTGAAACTGGCGCAATATGAGTTCAAACCACCAGAGCTTCTTAGTGATGATGAAATCGAAGAAATCATCGGTAAAGTGGATGACCTGGTTTCTTGGAGTAACGATATCAAGGACTGTGCTTTGAAACTTGCACTCGGTGGCAAACAATGGACTCATCACAAATTAGTCGAGGGTCGCTCTACTCGTAAGTATTCTAATGACAATGATGTCGCTGCGGCGGTCATCAAGGCTGGATACGACCCATATGATAAAAAGTTACTTGGTGTCACAGCAATGACGAAGGCACTCGGTAAAGAGAAATTCAATGAAATCTTGGGCGAATACATCATCAAACCAAAAGGCAAGCTGACGCTAGTCGATGGTTCAGATAAACGACAAGCGGTCACAGTAAACAACTTAAACGAAGAATTTAAACCATTAACGGAGGAACAATAATATGTCTAAAACAAGCAAAGTAATCACTGGTACAAACACACGTCTCTCATACTTCCACGGTTGGGAACCAGCATCCATCAACGGGGGCGCAGAGAAATATTCAACAGCAGTCTTGATTCCAAAATCAGATAAGAGAACGATTGATACCATTGAAAAAGCAATCGATGCAGCAATCGAAGAGGGACTTGCGAAATTCGGTGGGAAGAAACCAAACAAAGCAGAAATCAAGCTGCCATTACGTGATGGGGATATCGAACGCGACGATGAAGCATACCAAGGCCATTACTTCATTAATGCGAACTCAACCACTGCACCACAAATCGTGGATCAGCACGTTCAACCAATCTTGGATCGTTCACAAGTGTATAGTGGTTGCTACGCTCGTGTGTCGATTAATTTCTATGCCTTTAACGCAAATGGAAATCGCGGGGTAGCGGCAGGGCTTGGGAATATCCAGTTTGTACGTGACGGCGAACCACTCGGCTCACAAGTATCTGCAAGCGATGAGTTTGAAACCTTGGCGGATGATGATTTCTTGGCTTAATCATTAAAACAAAAACGGCGATGGCAGAAGTGCTGTCGCCTGTTTGATTGGAGGAAGAAAATGAAACATTTGTCATTGGATTTGGAAACGTATAGTAGTGTCGATTTATCGAAATGTGGTGTCTACAAATATTCAGAGTCCCCCGATTTTGAAATACTGCTATTTGCATACAGTGTAGATGGTGGTCCCGTCGAAGTGGTTGATCTGAAGATGGACGAAACTATCCCGGCTGAAATATTAACTTCGCTATCAGATGAAACAGTGATTAAACACGCCTTCAATGCGAGTTTTGAACGTGTGTGTTTGTCACGCTTTCTGGGGTTGGATGGCTTTTTGAATCCACGAGGGTGGCAATGCACAATGGTGTGGGGTGCGACATTAGGTTTGCCGTTGTCACTTGTAGGAGTTGGTGCTGTTCTTGGTTTGAATAAACAAAAGCTCACAGAAGGAAAAGACCTCATCCGATACTTTTGCGTGCCATGCAATCCGACCAAAGTTAATGGTGGACGCACGAGGAACTTACCACACCATGCGCCAACTAAATGGTCAGCATTTAAGACATACAATAGTCGTGATGTGGAAGTTGAAATAGCTATCCAAGGAAAACTTTCCAATTTTCCAGTGCTTGATTCTGTTTGGAAAGAATACTGGCTGGATCAGGAAATCAACGACCGAGGAATTGAGATTGATAAGGACTTTGTGGAAGCTGCCGTTCAGTTGGATGAATTATCAAAAGCTGGATTGAATCAACAATTGCAAGAATTAACTGGACTAGAAAATCCAAACAGCGTGCTTCAAATGCGGGGATGGTTACTAGACCACGGACTTGAAACCGAGTCACTCGGTAAAAAGGCAGTGGACGAACTACTCGAACAACCTATTGATGAAAATTTAAAGCAAGTCCTGGTCTTACGTCAGCAACTCGCCAAGTCATCCGTGAAAAAGTATCAAGCCATGCAAAACTTTGCGTGTTCTGATAATCGTTCTCGTGGCTTATTCCAATTCTATGGAGCCAACCGTACCGGACGCTTTGCAGGACGTGGCATCCATCTTCAAAACTTGCCTCAGAACCATATGTCAGATTTATCTGAAGCGCGTAGTTTAGTAAAACAAAGCAATTTTGAAATGCTTAACATTCTCTACGGCAATGTCCCGAACGTACTCTCAGAACTCCTCCGGACAGCGTTTGTACCACGTGAAGGGATGAAATTTATCGTATCTGACTTCTCAGCGATTGAAGCACGTGTGATTGCTTGGCTGTCGGGTGAGAAGTGGCGTCAAGAAGTATTCAAAAATGGTGGCGATATTTACTGTGCGTCTGCCAGTCAGATGTTCGGTGTGCCAGTTGAAAAGCATGGCGTGAATGGGCTAACTGGCCGTTTAGAGGAATTAGACAGCAAGTTGAAAGAGCTCGAATCTGAAATTATCAGCATGGCAATTGGCGGTCAAGGTTATGATGAACTTGCAAGCCAAATATTTTCACTAAGAGATGAACGAGATGCGGTTGCAAAACAAATAGCAGCGAATACTAATTTGCAACAACGGGTTGATGAGATGGTAGTCTTTGTAAAAGAACACGATGTCATCAATGAGTATAGTGAAGTGCTTGTTCGAAGGTTGATTGAGAAGGTCACCATTTTTGAAAAGAACATTGTTGTTGATTTCAAAAGTGGGGTGAGAGTGACTGTAGAAATTTAATTTGAATAGATAGGACTAGACGTTAATGTGGGTAGCCATATTAACGTCTTTATTGATTGGATTTCATAAAGTGATTGATGATATAATATATTATGTAAAAAATAGGCTGGGGGCGAAGTTCTGTGAGCAAATGGAATACCATTGATGAATTAAGGGATATTTTTATTCGTAAATATACGGATTCTGAGTTGAGTAATGAACTTGAAAAGGCCTGCAGCGAAGAATATGAATTGATGCGTGATTATAATGGGCGTCAGATTTTAGAGTTATTACAGAATGTAGACGATGCCTATGGAGATATAAAATCAGAAAATGATGCTAGCAATGACGAAGTGAAAGTTCAGATAACATATAAAAATAATATCTTGGAAGTTGGGAATACAGGCACTTCATTTTCAAAAGATACAATTGAAAGATTGTGCTTAGGAAGAGCGAGTAATAAATCATCACAAAATATCGGAAATAAGGGGACTGGTTTTCGTTCCTTGCTAAACGATGCTGAGTGGGTCGAACTGTATTCGGGAGAATTTGCTATTCGATTTAGTGAAGAATTCACAAAAAAGCTTTTTGAGCAGTATGTATCAAGAGATTCTGACAAATTCAGTGAATTAATTTTTGAGCAGAAGAAAAATTGGAAAAAAGAAGATTATGATTTATGTTTTCCAATAATGAACTGTCCTCAACCAATAAACAAAATTGATTCTGGTTTTGATACATTAATTCGAGTAAAACTAAAAGAAACTAATTTAAGTAAAGGCACGAGTGTTTCTAAACAACTTCAGCAGCCATTTTATAAGTCACTTTTATTTTTACCAAATATAACAAAAATTGTTATTGAAACAACTGATGATGAAAAAATATCAGAGAAAATTGTGGATGGAAATGATGTATTGATAGAAAAAAGTGATGTTACTGGTCAATCACCGTCTGAAGAATATTTTGTTTTTGACAAAGAATCTATGATAGGAGATAAAGTTGCTAAAATTGCACTAGCCGTTTCTAAAGATTCTGATTACGATTACTCCAAAGAAAAACTATATTGCTACTTTCCAGTACGTAATTTTGGTACACCAATTCATGCACTTATAAATGCACCGTTTATAACAAATAATTCACGTGATGACGTCCCGGATGATAGTGAACAAATAAATAAGAAAATATTTATTGAGGTGCTCAAATTTATTTCTGAAGTAGCAGAAAAATTATCTAAGCCTGAATATGAAGACATAGCATTAAAAATGGTAACTCCTTTTAAAGAGAATAAACTATGGGACTTAGATGTATTTGACTTAATGAACGAATTCTTGGGTATTTTATCTAATGCCCAAATACTACCGACTGTCAATTGGCAATATATTTCTATCAAAGATAATCCAAAACTTTTCCTTCAAGAATTCCCTGAGGAGCTAATAGGTGAGACATTTTCCACCTTGTTGCAATTATTAGAAACAAACGAAAATGACCAACTAGTACAAGAACTTGCTAATTATAATGAATACACTGGCCTGTCGTTTGATGTAGATGAACTATCTGATAAAATCAACATTCTTTCATCTTCTTGGGAAAATAGAATAAGGACAAAAGTGTTCTTATGGTGGAGTGAGCAATATAAAAGTTCTCCGATTGTCCCTAAGCTATTAAAGGACAATAGTGACAATTGGTTGATGAAATCAGATAAGGTATTCTTACCGACCGATACAGGTGTTACTGTGCTTCCAAAAGAGCTGTCTTCTTGGGTTAGTTTAAGCATTTTGAAACAAACATATGTTGATGAGTTAATTTATCAGATTAAGACTTCATCAAGTTGGAAAAATAAATGGGAAGAAACAGCTAATGCATACAAAGCTGAACGTACAGGAGATAAACGTATTCTAGATGCATTCAGTGAAAAATATCTTGCAATTGAATTCACTGAGCAAAGCAGTTCAGATTTGATCATTGGAACGATTAATCGACAAATTGACACTGTTGAAAAATCTATCAGTTTTATTAATTGGTTTTATGATAACTACAATGAAAAACTATCAGCTGGAAGTGAGCTGTCTAAAGTTCCATTTAATCTTCCAAACGTTGCTGGTGACGTTCAACCTTCCAATAAAATGTATATTGGAAAAGAGTATGGCAATGAATTAGGAGATAAGCTTTTTCAAGATACAGATTACACGGCATTGAAAAAAATAGATTGCTCTAGTTTTGCTGAGGAGAGAGATTTTCTGTCATTTATTCTTCGATGTGGTGTTTCCAAATATCCTAAGATTTATGATAACGATTCTTTAAAAAATGATGTTGGATTTAAAAAGTTTATTTATAACAAATATAAGAATGAAATAAAATTTACGAATATTAATTATTTAACTTCTAAGTACATCAGTAATTTTGAAGAATTAATAGACAAATTAGATACGAAAGACATTGTCAATTGGCTCAATCAAGACGAAGAATTGACAGATTTATTATCTTCGGTAAAAAAAGAATCAAGTGCAAGTCAGCAATCGAACTGGAGTGGATTGTACTTTAATTCAAATGAGTATGTGAAATACATTTTGAATAAAACTGCATGGATTAAGATTGATGGAGAAAAATATAGCCCGAGACAAATTGTGCTATATGAAAAGCTCCAGGCACACGTTCCGGGATTGTATGGAGTTTCTGAACAAAGCTTAATGGAACTCTTGGGGCAACGCATTGTTGAACAGTTGGATTTCAGAAAAAATATGGCGATGTTTTCGGATGATGAAATAAGAGCTATATTAGTTGAGTTACCAAAATTCGATAAAGGCGAAATAAGTCGCAGATTATATAATGAACTTATAAGAAATAAAAAAGGAATGAATCCTACTTATTCTACCGAAGGATTATCAGTCTTAGCCAAAGATGGCTTCTTTTATCCAAACAAAGAATTAAGGTATGCTGATAAGCGACTGCCTAAATCAATAGAAAAACAAATGCGTTTTATTTACGTGCCTGAAAAAGCTAGTACAACTACGATATATGAATGGCTTGGGGTTGAACGCTTCAAAACAAATTTAAAATTGGAAACATTTGAGTTATTGGAAGATTATTCTGAGGATTTCAAAAAAGAGATTGATGATATCAAAACTGCGGTATTATCTACGATAGATGACAATAGTAAGAATGTTAGTTCATTAAAACGTATTCAGATTATTCCATGCAGCAAAATATCTGCTAAAGATGTTGAGCAAGATGGTCAGTCAATCGTTTTGGAAGATTATTATTTTGTGGAAAGTAAAGGAAAATTCTACTTAAAATTACCTGCTAATTCTATTGAAATTAATCAATTACGTTTGATTGATACGTTTTCTTCAACAATCGTAGACATATTCAAGCAGGTGTTAAATCTAAGCTTAGATTTGAATTTGATTGAATTGTTAATTTCCCGAGATACGGAACATAAACAAAGAAAAATAACTGAAGAATTCGGTGTAGATAAGTGGAATGAATCGTTTGAGCTATTGTTTAGCGAAAATGCGTTAAATAAAAAAGTTAATGACTTTTTGTTATCAAATGGACTAAATGAAGAGGAATATCCTACCATTTTTGAAATTGACTATTCATATGCATTAAAAGAAGAAGAGTATCAATTGTTGGCGATAGCTCTAGAAAGCATTTCAAAAGATATTGAGGATTTGAATGGATTGTCAGAATTGATTCATTTGGATATTCGTGAATTTTGGAAACTGAAATTAAGATCTTATCTAGATAAGAAAGCGGAACATTACCGCCAGATTTTATATAGCAATGCAAATAAAAGCGGTGATGAAATACTCAAAGAAACATTCCTAGAAAAAATTGATAGATACAAAGATTATCAATTTGAGATTTCTGAAATTCCAAATTCAGTTCAAGTCGACATTGAGAAAGAAAGTAAGAAGAGATTTCCAGAGCTAAGTGTGTCAATTACTGATGAAATTGACATTGATGGCCTGTATGATAATAATGTCGAAGAGTTAGTCACGGTTGCAGCTATTACAATAGATGATTTTGATTATTATATTAGAGGTCATCAAAAAGTTTCTTCCTTACTGTATTTTGGTATTCCGTCCCGTTTAAGAGAAGATATACTGAAATTCGTTACTAAAGAAAATGATGTTGATTTGAACGGAGAAAAATCTGGTATCTCTATTGAAGGAACATCAACTGTTCAAACCATTCTTGAACCATCGAATAGTGTTAGTAGGAAAGGTAAGAACACACGAAATGGAGAAAGAAGTAAACGAGATTATGATAATAGAAACTCCGCAAATGATGATGCTGGTGAAACAGCAGAACAAATTGCTTACGCTGAATTGACTCAGAATCAAAAACTTAATGTAATTTGGAATTCGAAATATTCTAGTAAATATTCAGATCGTAATAAGCAGCCACCAAACGGAATTGTTTGTGATATGTGGGTTCATGACCCAGAGAATGGGAATATGTACTTTGAGGTAAAATCATCAATTACAGAATTTGAAATGTCGATTAATGAATATAATTCTATGTTAGATAACCCTGACTCTTACGAGGTCGTTTTAGTCAATCGTGATACCAAAGAGATAAGTCGTCATAAATTTGATGAACTTGATGGATTGAAACAGGCAAGTAGCTATCTTTTCAAATTTAAGCAAAAGAGAAGTGACGGTTGAGTGATTTGTTTCCACAAACCTATTCAATCTATCAACTCAAAAATCATAAACAACCATTATTATAGTAGGAAGATACAGAGTGTACTCTCAACGCACATTGAATCTGTCACGTTATTAACAAAGGCGGTGGATTAAATGAATGAAAAAGAAAAAATGTTAGAATTAATTAAAAAGAAACAAGGTGGTGGCCGTTCTAAAAAAATGGAAACTCCCAAAAATGATCGTAAAAACATGCGCAAAGGGCCTAAAATTTTTAATAAATAAGCGGTTATCAGTAAAAAGTTGTCTCCCATTAATGAAATGGGCGACAACTTTTTTGTTAAAGCATTCCTAGCCAAACAAATAAGTTGTTATTTTGCTAGTAAATCTGTTATTTTAGACAAAAGACAAGGAGGGCTATTCAGTGGAATATGTAACAACATTAGAAGAATTAGAAGAAAAAATTACAGACAATCGTCTACAAGCCGTCTTTTTGACAGCAAAAAATTGTAGTGTTTGTACAGTTGATAAACCGATTGTCGAAAAAATTGCAACAAAATATGAATTTCCTACATACATTGCAGAAGCTGATAAAAGTCCAGAAATAATTGGACAATTAAATGCTTTTTCTGCACCGACCATTATCTTATACTATGAAGGAAAAGAAATTCATCGCCAAGCTAAAATTATTAACTTTCAAGAAATTGAAAAGAGAGTTCGACAAGTACAAGAAAATAGTTAATCAAAAAGGAAGCCACCGATCACGGAGAGGCTTCCTTTTTAATTATCTCGCTAAATGTTCAGTTTGTTGTTGAGAAAAAAGTTGATAACTGACAAAAACTTCTGCTCTTTTGTTTACTTCTAATTTAACGAAAATATTGTGGATATGTGTTTTTACTGTCCCGATTGATAGGAATAGTTCGTTGGCTATATCTTGATTTGTTTTGCACTCTAAAAGTAACGAAAGCACTTCTCGTTCTCGCTGCGTTAATTGATAGGCATCACAAAAAGGCGCCAAAAGTACGGGTTCATCTGATTGATTTTCTTCCAATTTAGCAGCGTCTTTTTCAAGAACCGACAGAGGAAAATCACGATTACAGAAGTAGATAATGGCGATCGAGAGAATGATTGTATAAATATCTTCAGAAACGTTTCGGTTGTTAATTTTAAAGACAATATCAGAATATTGGTCAATGTTAAAAATAACGAAGGTATCTTCCAAAAGAATCGCCACACCGAAACCAATGCTTAGCCAACCAATAAAACGAAGATATTTTTTCGCAAGGGCTGATAAAGGATCTATTCGTAATTGATAGAGCGCATAGCATCCAAGATAAATTAAAAATAGCTGATTGGGTAAATAGTACAACCAAACTTTTAAGGCGGAATTTTGTGAAAATGGAATAGCTAGCATCCATAAACCAATTAAAAATAACCAGACAAATTGATAATTTTTAAAAGGACGACCACTAATAGTATTGATAATAGCCAGATAGGCAAAATTACAACAAATAAAAATGATGGTCTTTAAAAAAGGTGCGGTCATAAAGGTCTGATTATATTCGGTTGCAAACGAATTAATGAACTCAGTCATATAAACAATCACATTGTCACAAATAAAAATAACCATTAAAAAGAGAAGCAATAAAAAAATCGGTTGTTTATTTTTCAAGTAAAGATTTAAGGTAAAGGTTGAAGTAAACGAATATAAAATAATCAACAAGATGTTATAAATAAAAACAAATGTCACGATTGGAAACCCCTTTCATCTTTTATTTTAAGTGAATGATTTTTCAAAATAATTATACCATTTTCAAATCTATGATTGGTCAGAAATTAGAGAGAAATCCGCCTAAACTTTTATAAACCCCTGGTGTATCAACGGTTTATAACCATAAATAAACTTTTTTTAATGAAAAATCACGCCAAAAAAGAAAGCGTTTTCTAACTTTTGGTGGATAGTAAACTCTTCGCTAAACTTGGTAAAGTCAATGTGTAAACAAAAACAACTTTTAGGAGGAACACATCATGAAAAGAGATTACGTTACAACAGAAACATATACGAAAGAGGAAATGCACTACTTAGTCGATTTATCATTAAAAATTAAAGAAGCGATTAAAAATGGGTATTATCCGCAACTGTTAAAAAACAAATCTTTAGGAATGATTTTCCAACAATCTTCAACTCGAACACGAGTATCTTTTGAAACTGCAATGGAACAATTAGGTGGACATGGCGAATATTTAGCACCTGGTCAAATTCAATTAGGGGGACATGAAACGATTGAAGATACCAGCCGTGTATTGTCACGTTTAGTAGATATTTTGATGGCTCGTGTGGAACGTCACCATAGTATTGTTGATTTAGCTAATTGTGCTACTATCCCAGTCATTAACGGTATGTCTGATTACAATCATCCAACCCAAGAATTAGGTGATTTGTGTACCATGGTTGAGCATTTACCAGAAGGCAAAAAATTAGAAGATTGTAAAGTTGTCTTTGTCGGAGATGCGACACAAGTTTGTTTTTCTTTAGGATTAATCACAACAAAAATGGGCATGAATTTTGTTCACTTCGGTCCAGAAGGCTTCCAATTAAATGAAGAGCATCAAGCGAAATTAGCAAAAAATTGTGAAGTTTCAGGCGGTAGCTTTTTGGTCACAGATGATGCAAGTTCTGTTGAAGGCGCTGATTTCTTGTACACGGATGTTTGGTATGGCTTGTACGAAGCGGAATTATCTGAAGAAGAACGTATGAAGGTTTTCTATCCAAAATATCAAGTGAATCAAGAAATGATGGATCGGGCAGGTGCCAATTGTAAATTCATGCACTGTTTACCAGCAACACGTGGGGAAGAAGTAACTGATGAAGTGATTGACGGTAAAAATTCTATTTGTTTCGATGAAGCAGAAAACCGTTTAACATCTATTCGTGGCTTATTAGTATATCTTATGAATGATTATGAAGCAAAAAATCCTTATGATTTAATCAAGCAAGCAGAAGCGAAAAAAGAACTAGAAGTTTTCTTAGACACTCAAAGCATTTAACGGCCAACTGTCCACTGATTGAAAAAATGAATCAGTGGACAGTTTATAAAGAGAGGAAGAGTCTTCATGGAGGGGAAAAAGAAATTTAGTTTAACGAGTGCCATTTTATCAGTCATCTGTGTGGTTTTCGTTGCTGAAGCAGCGGCGCCTGTTGCTGCAATTGGTAATTCTCAGTTTTTTTGGTGGATTTTCTTATTAATTGCATTCCTATTGCCATATGGGTTAATTTCATCAGAATTAGGAACAACTTATATTGGTGAAGGGGGCATCTATGATTGGGTGACCAAAGCATATGGTCATCGTTGGGGTGCCAGAGTTTCTTGGTATTATTGGATTAATTATCCATTGTGGCTAGCTTCATTAGCCGTTATGACGCCAGAACTATTAACGACAATTACAGGTATTAAGTTTTCAACACCGATGATGATTATTGTTGAATTAATTTTTACTTGGATTGTGGTTTGGATTAGTTTTTATCCAGTCAGCGACAGTATCTGGATTCTAAATGGAGCTGCCGTAATCAAGATGGTTTTAGCTGTCTTAATTGGTGGGCTAGGATTGTATGTAGCCTTGACGAAAGGTGTTGCCAATGAATTTACCTTGAAATCAATGCTGCCAACGTTTGACTTAAGGAGTTTATCTTTTATTTCTGTAATCATTTTTAATTTGTTAGGGTTTGAAGTCATCTGTACGTTTGCAGATGATATGGAAAATCCTAAGAAGCAAATTCCACAAGCTATTGTAGCAGCGGGGTTAGTCATTGCGGCCATTTATATTTTTTCAGCCTTTGGAATTGGGGTAGCGATTCCCACCGATCAAATTAGTACCGGCAGTGGTATGATGGATAGCTTTAAACTATTGACAGGCTCGACAGAAGGTTGGTTCATTATGTTGATGGCTTTCCTATTCCTTCTTACGTTGTTCGGAAACATGATTTCTTGGTCATTAGGAGTCAATAATACAGCTTGTTATGCTGCTGAAAATGGTGACATGCCTAAATTTTTTGAAAAACGTAGTAAGAAAAATGACATGCCAATTGGGGCTGCTTTGATGAATGGCATTGTGGCATCGGTGGTCATTGTATTAGCACCAATTTTACCTAATCAAGATTTATTCTGGGCCTTTTTCTCCTTGAATGTCGTCCTATTCTTGTTATCGTATATCCCAGTTTTCCCAGCTTTTTATAAGCTTAGAAAAATTGATCCCGATACACCACGTCCGTTTAAAGTTAACGGAAAACCAGGATTTTTAAAAGTTTTAGTGGTTTTGCCAATGATTATGATTATTATTTCACTGATTTTCACAGCAGTACCTTTAGATTTTAGTCCCGCAGCATTAAATGAAAAATTACCAATCACAATTGGGGCAATCATTTTTATTCTGTTTGGTGAAGTAATTATTTACGTGAAAAAAATTAAGAAGGGAACGAAAGAAAATGGCTAAACGAATTGTAGGAAGTACCCCTAAACAAGATGGCTTTAGAATGCCAGGAGAATTTGAACCACAAGAGAAAGTTTGGATGATTTGGCCAGAAAGACCGGATAATTGGCGCGATGGTGGTAAACCTGTCCAAGAAGCTTTTACTAATGTGGCCAAAGCAATTAGTCAATTTACACCGATGAATGTGGTGGTTTCTCAACAACAATTTCAAAATTGCCGTCGCCAATTACCGCCAGAAATTACGGTTTATGAAATGTCAAACAATGATGCCTGGGTCCGTGATTGTGGACCATCATTTGTCATTAACGACCATGGAGAAATCCGTGGTGTGGATTGGACATTCAATGCTTGGGGGGGATTAGTAGATGGTTTATATTTCCCTTGGGACCAAGACGATTTGGTTGCACAAAAAATTTGTGAAATTGAGCATGTAGATTCTTATCGTACAGATGATTTTGTTTTAGAAGGCGGTTCATTCCACGTAGATGGACAAGGAACAGTCTTGACTACAGAAATGTGCTTATTAAGTGAAGGTCGAAATCCACAACTTTCAAAAGAAGCAATCGAACAAAAATTATGCGACTATTTAAATGTTGAAAAAGTTCTTTGGCTAGGTGATGGAATTGACCCAGAAGAAACCAATGGTCATGTGGATGATGTAGCTTGTTTTATTGCACCTGGTGAAGTGGCTTGTATTTACACCGAAGATCAAAATAGCCCGTTTTATGAAGCGGCACAAGATGCGTATCAACGTTTGCTTAAAATGACTGATGCTAAAGGACGCCAATTAAAAGTCCACAAATTATGCTGTCCTGTCAAAAATGTAACCATTAAAGGCTCCTTCAAAATTGATTTCGTGGAAGGAACCATGCCACGAGAAGATGGCGATATTTGTATCGCATCCTATATGAACTTTTTAATTACAAATGATGGCGTGATTGTGCCACAGTATGGTGATGAAAATGATCGTTTGGCTTTAGAGCAAGTTCAAACGATGTTCCCAGATAAAAAAATTGTCGGCGTTAATACGGTAGAAGTTGTTTATGGGGGCGGCAATATTCACTGTATCACACAACAAGAACCAAAGCGCTAGGAGGGAAACAGATGTCAAAAATAGTGATTGCATTAGGTGGAAATGCGTTAGGAAATTCTTCGAAAGAACAATTGGCAAAAGCACAAACCGCTGCAAAATCCATTGTTGATTTAATTGAACAAGGCCATCAAGTGGTGATTGCTCATGGCAACGGGCCACAAGTTGGCAAAATTCGCTTAGCTTTTGAGGAAACGAGTCAATCTCCGGAAGATGTCGTGCCATTTCCTGAATGCACAGCAATGAGCCAAGGCTATATTGGCTATCATTTACAACAAGCAATTGATGAAGAACTAGTAGCCAGAAATTTAGGGGAACAACCAGTTGTTACGTTAATTACACAAGTCGTGGTGGATCCAAAAGACCCAGCGTTTACAAAACCAACAAAACCAATTGGTGGTTATTATGACGAAGAAACAGCCAAACAGTTGATGGCGGAAACTGGGAACGTCTATCAAGAAGATGCGGGTCGAGGCTGGCGGCGGGTAGTTCCTTCGCCAAAACCAGTTGATATTTACGAAAAAGTTAGCTTGCGAACACTTGTTGATGCAGGACAGATCGTAATTGCTTGTGGTGGCGGCGGGGTTCCTATTGCCTATGATGGTCCAGTCTATCATGGTGTAGATGCAGTCATTGATAAAGACTTTGCGGCAGCAAAAATGGCTGAACTCATTGAAGCAGATGTTTTTGTGGTATTAACTGCAGTAGAACATGTTTTTGTTAACTTTGGTCAAGCAAATCAACAAGCTTTGACCGATGTTACGGTTACGGCAATGCAACAATATATAGAAGAAAATCAATTTGCGCCAGGTAGTATGTTACCTAAGGTAGAAGCGGCCATCAGTTTTGCAGAAAGTAAACCAAACCGCCAGGCGATTATCGGGCTTTTAGAATTAGCTTCGGAAGCAATCAAAGGAGAAAGTGGTACACGAATTACACAATAAATTCTCAGTATTTAACTTTCACAAAAGACTAAAACAAACGCATTTAGCGGACTATCTTAATCGTTAGAGAGTAGGACATCGGTCGTTTTGACGGATGTCCTACTCTCTATTTTGTCTTTTTAACGAACAAAACTGTTAGTTGTCATGCAAAAATAAACATAGTAAGATAATCTTTAAATGGTATAGGAGGATAAAAATGTCTAAATTTTTAAAAGTAATCGGAATAATTGCTGTTTTGTTAGTCATAATAGGCGGTGCAGCGTATTGGTTTATACTCAAAAAGTTCACTCCTGAGGCAGAAACCCCAGCAATGTACAATCAAGAGAGAATCGTTAAAACGATTGAAGACCAATTAAAAGAAACAGATGTACAAAAAGCTCGGACCAAAGCACCGTTGATTATTGAAAAAAATATCACTGAATTACAGCAAGCGATTGCCAACGGAGCATTGACCTATGAAGAACTTACGGCGTTTTATTTGGACCGTATTTTACAGTTCGATCAAATAGATAATGGCATGAACAGCATCTCTGAAATCAATCCGCAAGCAATTAAGGAAGCAAAGGCATTTGACCAGCAAGCCTCTCAAACACCGAAGAAGCCTTTGTATGGTATTCCTGTGACTTTGAAAGAAAATATAAATACGACCAACATGATTTCGAGTGCAGGAGCTTATGCCTTACGCACGTTCAAGCCTAAGGAAGATGCGGAAGTAGTTAAGAAGTTAACAGAGGCGCAAGCTTTGGTTTTAGGAAAAGTAAACTTATCTGAACTAGCGAATTATATGTCAATGAAAGCACCAAGTGGCTATAGTTCCAAGCATGGACAAACACTTAATCCTTATGGGCCGCTCAAAATAACACCTTCAGGTTCAAGTTCTGGGAGTGGGGCTAGTGTGACGATGAATATCGGCGCCTTCTCTTTAGGCACTGAGACGATGGGATCGATTGTTTCCCCCGCTTCTCATCAATCAGTGGTTGGTTTTAAACCGACCCACAGTTCAGTAAGTGGCGAAGGTGTTTTGCCATTGGCACCGTCATTAGATACAGTTGGCCCGATTGCCCGAAGTGTCGTTGATGCTGCGCAAGGCTATAATGCGTTTAAGAAAGACACGGTTCCGAGCATTGATTCAACGAAATTTACTAAAAATAACTTACAAGGTCAACGCATTGGGTTGCTAGAAATGCCAAGTGCTGAAGAAGAATTTGCGACTGCTAAAAAGGCCCTCCAAAAAGCTGGAGCAGAAGTGATTCCGGTAACACCAGACATGGAAGGGATTGATGGCGGGAAAGTTATTTCCAATGAATTTAAGTTTGCATTGGAAGAATTTGCGAAACGTTATGACTTACCATTTAAAACACTGGAGGAACTAATTGCGTATAATCAACAAGATAAAAAGGTTCGTGCCAAGTATGGGCAAGATTTATTAGAAGCAGATGTTAAAAAGAAACAACCAGATAAAGAAATCATTCAAACAACCATTAAAAAAGCACAACAAACGTTTGATGCGTTGCTAAAAAAACAACAATTAGACGGATATGCCTTTATTGATTCTGAAGGTACGGGTTTAAGTGCTGTGGCAGGATATCCTGAATTGACTGTTCCTTTGGCGAAAAACAGTGAAGGACAACCTTATGGGCTTACTTTTACACAAACTGCCAATAAAGAGCAAACGTTATTTGAGCAAGCTTACAGCTTTGAACAAAGTACCAAAGGACGGATAGTGCTTTCAGACAACGAGCTGTTGGCAAACAGTAAAAAAATAAGTAGAGATGAGCAGTAAAGGGAAACTAGGAATGGCGAAACATCCGTATCAAACCTAATAAAGATAATCGACCTACAAATGAAAGAAAATTATTTGTAGGTCGATTATTTAGGTGAGTCGTTTTTTTTTTGCTTTTTTAGGCGAATGTTTTCATGTAATAAGTTAATAAGTGGCCAGATTCGAGAAATAAGTCCATCAATTTTTAAGCATTTCAATAAAAAGAGTGAACGATGGCTGTGCTTGAAGCATAAATATGTACGGTTGCTTCCGCTTTCGCAACATTAATTTGGAGCGCTACCGTCGTAAAGGGTTCTGCTGCAGGAATTATTAGATGGAAACAAACCCATGACTACATAGAAGATTAAAACAAGATGAAGAAAATATTGTGGCAATAAAGGATATCAGAAAACTTGCGAAATAACTATATGTAGTGTTTTGTTATTTTGTCAATCAATATATAGTATTAAAATCTTCTTTTTATTCCGAAATCTGATTGACTTGTTTTTTAAAACGGAGTACTCTTATTGAGACGTCAACAGAGAAAAGTTTGGTTTTAGGAAGGTCGGAAATTTGTTGTGAATAAGAATTTTTTGGTGAATGATTTTAAAGGTTGGGAAACGAGAAGTTACTTGTTTTTAGCTTTGATGGTGGGGGTACAGTTGATTGCATTTGCTATCAATCCATCGAATTGGATTACGTTAGTAGGTGGTTTAGCCGGCATCATTTGTGTGAATTTAATTGCCCAAGGAAAAGTCAGCAATTACATTTTTGGGTTAATCAGTGCAGTGATTATTGGCTATTTTGGGTTAGTGACACGGGTATATGCGGAAGTTCTTTTACAAAGCTTCTATATTATTATGGACATTACAGGGCTTTATGCTTGGCTTCGGGCTAGCGAGGATGGCTCGGGTCAAGTAACCGAAGTAAAAGTTTTAAAAGGTATTCAGTGGTTGTATGCCTTTTTCACGTGGCTGCTCATTGGCGTAGCTGCATATATTTTGTTAGGTTTTGTAAATGATGCGCAACAAACATTAGATGCAATCACGTTTAGTGTTTCAGCGACAGGGATGTTATTGATGATTAAACGTTATCAATCGCAATTCGTGTTTTGGCTACTAGGAAATATTTTTTCAATTTTGTTATGGTTCCGAGCAGGGACGCACGCTGGTGGTGATTATGCGATATTTGTTATGTATTGTATGTATACTTTTAACTCAATTTTTGGTATGTTTAATTGGTTGAAGATAAAAAATAAAATGGAAAAAAATAGGTAGGGAGTTCGATGGCAGTGATTGTTTTAGCAGGTACGATTGGCGCTGGTAAATCTAGTTTAACAGCTTTAATTGCAAACCGTTTAGGTTCAGAAGCCTTTTACGAATCAGTTGATGATAATGAGGTATTACCTTTATTTTATGCGGAACCGGAAAAGTACGCATTTTTATTACAAATTTATTTTTTAAATAAACGTTTTGATAGTATTAAACAAGCATTAACGCATGAAAATAATGTATTGGATCGCTCGATTTATGAAGATTCATTACTTTTTCATTTAAATGCAGATTTAGGTCGTGCCAACGAAACAGAGGTCAAAGTGTACGATGACTTATTACAAAACATGCTCCAAGAATTGCCTTATGCTGCGCATAAAAAAAGACCTGATTTGTTAGTTCACATTCGTATTTCATTTCCCAAAATGTTGGAACGCATCAAAAAACGTGGCCGTCCTTATGAACAAATTGAGACAGATCCAACGTTGTATGATTACTATCAAATGTTGAACGAGCGTTATGATCAATGGTATGAAGACTATGATGAAAGTCCTAAAATTCAAATTGATGGCGATAAATATGATTTTGTCGAAGATCCTGAAGCGTGTCAATATGTCTTGGCGTTAATTGAGAAGAAAATTGAAGAATTAGAAAGATAAATAAAAAGAAGCAAGTCCGGACTTGCTTCTTTTTGACTTAAAATGTGGATAGATAGGCTAAAGTTGCTACTAAATAAAGGAGTGTAGTGCTAAATTATAGAATCGGATTTTAACCTTCCCCTAAGTTAAAATCGGATAATCTATCCATCGACAGTTTAAGTTTGTATAAAATAGCGGTAGCTATTATCAACGAAGTCATTCATCGGTTGACCTGACTTCTCTAGAAGTATACCATCGAAAATAACCAACAGTTGTTCAAAATTTGGACTTAGTAAGTGTAAATTTTGATTGAAAGTTTCTGTAAATCAATCATTTATTCAAAAAATAATGCTCGAAAGAAGGAAGATAAATGGGCCAAATTTGGTTTGAACGCATTCTACGTTGGCGCAAAAAAGCGCAACGATTTTTACAAGGACGTTATGCCCGGTTCGATGAATTGAATCGAACGCTGTTGCTAACAAGTGTCGTGCTGGCGCTCATCAATATTTTTACTGGCTATCTTTGGGTTCGATTATTGATTTTAATCACAGTTGCCTACGTGTATTATCGCTTTTTTTCAAAACATATTCATCCGCGATTGAATGAAAATCAACGGTTTATTCTTCGAAAACAACGCCTAATGCAAAAGGTTCATGCTTTTCGCAAGCGACACCTGACTCAGAAAGAGTATCGTTATTTTAAATGTCCAAAATGTCAGCAGTCATTACGTGCGCCGAAAGGACGAGGAACAATCAAAGTCACTTGTTCAAACTGCCAAAATCAATTTATCAAAAAAGTCTGACCTTCTGTGTTTTTTGGTCTAGGCAACTTTCGGACTTGTGGTATACTTGAGAAAAGAAACCATTGGATATTCTAAAAGGGGAATATCTTGTTAAAAAAGGAGAGAAAAAACAATGGAAATTAAACGCCAACAAGAAATTGTTGAAGCGTATCACTATGATATGCGAGTACCTGATTCAGAAGTAGAGACAGATTTACGTGTCAGTTTTTCACCAATTGAAGTAGAAGAAGAAAATTATCCAGAAAACAGCTCAGCACTTGTTGCTCGCTTAGAATTTCGAATTGTCTTTGACGAATTTGTTTTATCAGGGGCGATTAGCCAAATTAATCACATTATTGATCGTAAAATTGAAAAACAAGAAGATATTTCGCAAGAAGAAGTCGATGAACTTGTGCGTCCTTTATTTAGCATCGTCGAACGTTTATCTTATGAAGTAACTGAAATTGCTCTGGATCGTCCAGGTGTTCAATTGAATTTTCAACAATCAGAAGAAGCTTAAACTTTAAAAACAGCGTTTATAACGGATTACGTTATAAACGCTGTTTTTATTCTTGTGAAGATTTAGCAACCAAAGCTTTTTTAAACTGTTCATAATTTTTTGTAGCGATATCCACATAAGCAATCGGCTGACCAACTTTGGTGATTTTTTCGGGAAGATAGGGAGCGAGCATTTCATTGTACAAAATGAACGCAGCTTCTGGTACTTCCTCTGAAAGAACATCATAACTGATAAAGTCAATTTCATAGGTTGGTTGAAAAAAGGCTTTGATGTTTTGCTGCTCTTTATTTGAAAAGAGCCAAGGACCCGCATTTGCAGGGCTTCCCACAAATAACGTCGCTCCATCACGGTTGACAGAAAGGATCCAACAAATTTTTTGCATACGCTTACACCTCCTAGAACTAAGTATACCACGTCAGCTTAAAAGAAAGAGGACAAAAAACAAATTATTTTTACAGTGACTAGTAAAATAACACTTGGTGATAGTTTTAAACTATCGCAACGGTTATTTTCTATCAAAAAGTAAGCAAATTATCCCACTATTTGCTATAAAATAAGGTACAATAGAACTATCACTGGAAACAGTCTGCTGTTTTCAGGGTATTTACTGGAGAGTGAGTACCGGGAACCTTTACTTCCTTTGATGTACTTGTCATTAAAAACATAGGGAGGAACTAAAATGACAACATTCATCACTGTATTAGTGATCCTTGCATTTATTGCTGTGTTATTCGGTTTCTACCAAATGCAAAAGAAACATTTAAAATTCTCAACACGTGTCTTTTCAGCATTGGGCGTGGGGATTGTTTTAGGTGCAATTATTCAATTTGCTTTTGGTACAGACAGTAAAATTACTACGCAATCAATGGAATGGATCGGAATTGTAGGTAATGGTTATGTAGCGTTTCTACAAATGCTCGTAATTCCGTTAGTATTTGTATCTATCGTAGGTGCATTTACAAAAATGAAAGAATCCAATAAATTAGGAAAAATTAGCTTTAATGTGTTAGCCACCTTACTAGGAACAACAGCAGTAGCTGCCTTGGTGGGGATTGGAACAACCTTAGCGTTTGGCCTTCAAGGGGCAAAATTCACGCAAGGTGCTGCAGAAACGTCAAGAATTGCCGAGTTAGCGACGCGTCAAGATGCGATTCAAGATTTGACGATTCCACAACAAATCGTTTCATTTATTCCTAAAAATGTCTTTGCTGACTTTGCGGGAACACGACCAATGAGTACCATTGGGGTGGTAATCTTTGCTGCGTTTGTTGGTGTCGCTTATTTAGGCGTTCGTCGTAAAGCGCCAAAAGAAGCTGAATTTTTTGCAAATTTAATTGATAGTTTATATAAAATTACCATGCGAATTGTTACCTTAGTTTTACGCTTGACCCCTTATGGCGTGTTAGCGTTAATGATTAATGTTGTAGCAACAAGTGATTTTGTTGCGATTATTAACTTAGGTAAATTTGTGTTGGCATCGTATGTGGCCTTAATTATTGTTTTTGCCATTCACATGTTGATTTTAATTACTTTAAAAGTCAATCCAGTTACGTATCTAAAAAAAGTTTTTCCAGTCTTGAGCTTTGCTTTTACTTCTCGTTCAAGTGCAGGAGCTTTACCATTAAATATTGAAACACAAACCAAAGCATTAGGTGTCGATGATGCCACAGCAAACTTTGCTGGTAGTTTCGGTTTATCTATTGGACAAAATGGTTGTGCCGGCGTTTATCCAGCTATGTTAGCAACCATCGTTGCACCAACTGTTGGAATTGATGTCTTTAGTTTACAATTTATTTTAATGTTAGTAGCAGTTGTCACAATCAGTTCATTTGGCGTAGCCGGTGTCGGCGGCGGAGCAACCTTTGCTTCTCTAATCGTTTTAGGCGCAATGAACTTACCAGTTGCAATTGTTGGTTTAGTAATTTCAGTTGAACCACTTATTGACATGGCGCGGACAGCTGTTAACGTTAACGATAGTATGGTTGCAGGCGTGTTAACAAGTGCTCGTATTCATGAATTAGATCGTGATGTCTTAAATGATCGCGACGTTGTCTTAGATGCAAATATCTAAATCAATAAAACGAAAAGTGTTTGAGCAATGTCTTGTTCAAACACTTTTTTTGATTTTAAGCGAAAGTGCAGTAATTATTTAAAAGAACGTATATAATAAGTTGTTAACTAAATTCAAAAGGACGTGAAGGAATGTTTTCAAACCAAGTAAAGATTATGCTATATGTGAATAATGTTGAGGAATCTAGTCAATTTTGGCAAACGTTTGGCTTTGTTGAAAAGGAAAGAGAGGAAGTTGACGGCACATTGGTGGTAGAAATTGCGCCAAGTGAATCAGCAGAGACGATTATTGTTTTATATGATTTGGCCTTTATTCAAAAACATTCACCAGAAGTGGCGGGGAATACCCCTTCTCTAATGTTTGCTAGCGATGATATCATTGGTCTCTATAAAAAAATGCAAGAGGCTGGGGTTACTGTCGGTGAAATGGTCCAATTGCCAACAGGCTTAGTTTTTAATTTTGCAGATAACGATGATAATTACTTTGCTGTGATGGGGCAAGAAAGTAAATAAAAAACAGCTTGGCACCAGAATCTAGATTGATTCTGGTGCCAAGCTGTTTTTTATAAAAGTTGAAAGTTTTATAAATTTTACTAAAATCTGTAATTTTCATGAAAATATAGCGTATGATAATGCTGTTAATAGAATAGGCGGAGGTAAGCGGTATGCGTAAACGACATGCAAAGAAAAGACATGGAGGAGTGAATTGGCTTTTTATAGTATGTTTGTTGGTGGTGATTGGTGGTAGTGGTTATTTAATAAAAACGTTCTTTTTCACTAGAGATTCACAAGTTAGTCAAGAATCGAAAGTGGTCTTGGAAGAAGATCGCCGAAGTGATAATTATGCGAATTTAACGAAAGAAATAGTTGCACCAGATAGTGGCGAACTTGATCAAAAAATTCAAGAAACAAATTATATTGGTTCGGCTTTGATCATTAAAGATGGTCAGGTTTTAGTAAATAAAGGATATGGCTTTGCCAATTTTGAAAAGCAACAAGCCAACACGCCAAACACAAGGTTTCAGATTGGCTCGATTCAAAAATCTTTTACCACAACCTTGATCTTAAAAGCGATTGAAGAAGGTAAACTTACATTAGATACAAAACTCGCTACGTTTTATCCGCAAGTTCAAGGTGCTGGAGATATTACGATTAGCGATATGTTGAATATGACAAGCGGTTTGAAGTTATCAGCAATGCCTAATAATATCGTTACCGATGAAGAAATTATTCAATTTGTTAAACAAAATACCATTCAAGTCAATAAAGGAAAATACAATTATTCCCCAGTAAATTTTGTCCTTTTAGCAGGAATGTTAGAGAAAATGTATCAACGTACCTATCAAGAATTATTTAATAATTTTTATCACAAAACGGCTGGTTTAAAGAATTTTGGCTTCTATGAAACCTTATTGGAACAGCCCAATAATTCAACAAGTTATAAATGGACAGAAGATAATTCATATAACCAAGTGCTCTCAATTCCTGCAGCTAGTTTTGCCCATGAATTTGGGACTGGGAATGTGGATATGACGACAGGTGATTTGTATTGGTACTTACATCAATTAACGAGTGGACATTTAGTTTCCACCGCACTTTTGCAAAAATTATGGACGTCTTCTCAGCAAAGCTCTTATCATGGCGGCATCTATGTTCATGATAATTATTTACGTTTACACGGCGTTGAAGCGGGTCAACAAGCCCTAGCTTTATTTTCAAAAGATATGAAAACTGGGATCATATTGCTAACTAATTGTGTGAATCCAGCGAAATACAAAGAATTAATTGGTTCGTTGTTCCATGATGTAACCAATTTAACTGTTAAATTTTAAAGCAGAAGTAACAACGATCACTCCCAAAGCCTTTTTAGGTTTCTTCTGAGAGACTTTATATTAAAATAAAGGGAAGAACGATCAAAGGGAGTGACGAAGATGAAACAATCAAAAAATAAACAAGTTGTTATTGGTGAACCAACGAAAAAAAACATTTATCTTCAAGATATAGAACAGGAAACGCAAGCTTTTATTCTCCAAAACAATCCACAATTGACAGTTGAATCGATGATTACATTGGCGGAGTTACTTAATTATCGTTTGGATTACATGAAACAATTGGTCGCAAATGATTCTGAAAAAATCCAACAACTGAATGAATTAGTGGTTCAACATATCAAAGAAGATAAGCTGATTTCCAATAATATGAATGAAAAGATGGAAAAGAAATTAACCTTTGGCCAACGAGCAGCGGATACCATTGCTAAATTTGGCGGTAGCTGGGTGTTTATTGGCTTCTTTTGTTTCGTGTTGATTGCTTGGATTGTGATTAACTCTACCACTTTATTGGGACAGCCATTTGACAAATATCCTTATATTTTGTTGAATCTTGCCTTATCTTGTTTAGCAGCTATCCAAGCACCGATTATTATGATGAGTCAAAACAGACAAGAAGCCCGTGACAGAGAACAAGCGAATAATGATTATAAAATTAACTTAAAAGCAGAAGTAGAAATTAATTTATTACATGAGAAAATGGATTATATTATCAATAATCAACTAGAAAATTTGGTAAAAATCCAAAATATTCAAATTGAACTTTTAGGTGAATTGCAAGAACAACTCGCCGCGACTTCTGAAAAGGAGTAGTATATAGAAGAGGTCGGGACAGAACCGTTTAGCTCCGAGAACCAAGTAGGTACTGATTAACATCTATTTGCTTTGCAAATAGTGTTTCTCAGCAATAAGAAGAAATTTCCGAAAATTGTCATAAAACACAACGAGGAACGAGTTGATGTTGCATGATA
>OLQH01000058.1_pt1 | contig 124757 bp, 116 predicted proteins | sample 1672671 | NCBI WGS metagenome assembly OLQH01 (sample SAMEA3136712, study PRJEB25190) | human gut metagenome | reverse complement strand
CCAAAACATGCATCCTCCGTGTCAATCAGCGAAGTGATTGACACGGGAGTGAACAATAACCTCTTCATGTCTTTAAAAACATACAAGGTTTCCTCTTCTCAGTGTCCCTTTTTCTATGCTATACTTGAAAGGTTATGTTTTATAGTTATCATAAAAGAAAGGATTAATCTATCAAATGAATTCATTGAAGCCGATGTTACTTACATCATTAAAGAGCTACAATCGTTCTCAGTTCATCAAAGACGTGACTGCCGGAATCATTGTAGCAATTATTGCATTGCCGCTGTCAATCGCACTGGCACTTGCATCCGGTGTAGGACCGGAAGCTGGTATCTTCACTGCGATCGTTGCCGGATTTGTCATCTCTGCACTTGGCGGAAGCAGTGTACAGATTGCCGGACCAACGGCTGCATTCGCAACAATCGTCGCCGGCATTGTTGCCAAAGACGGAATGGATGGACTTGTCATTGCAACAATCCTCGCCGGTATCTTTCTGGTTCTGATGGGACTGTGCCATTTCGGAAGTCTGATCAAATTCATCCCATTTACGATCACAACCGGATTCACTTCCGGAATTGCTGTTACAATTGTAATCGGACAGCTGAAAGATTTCTTCGGACTCACCTATCCGGATGGGTTAAAACCGATCGAGACAACAGAGAAATTCCGTGCTGTTGTTGAAAACTTCTCTACAATTAATATTGATGCACTGATTGTCGGTGCAGTAAGTCTTGCTGTTCTGATCATTGCTCCATACATCTTCAAAAGAATTCCTGGATCTTTGATCGCAGTTATCATTGGAATCCTGATGGTTCAGTTCCTGCCGTTAAAAGTTTCTACAATTGGAAATCTTTATACGATCAGCAACTCTCTCCCATCCTTCCATCTTCCGGCTGTATCATTTGAAGTTGTTCAAAATGCACTTCCGAACGCATTTACAATTGCTGTTCTCGCAGCGATTGAATCTCTGCTTTCCTGTGTTGTCGCAGACGGAATGATCAACGGTAAACACCGTTCCGACATGGAACTTGTAGCCCAGGGAGCCGGCAACATTGCTTCTGCCCTTTTCGGCGGAATCCCTGCGACAGGAGCTATTGCAAGAACTGCTGCAAATATTAAAAACGGCGGACGTACTCCGATTGCCGGAATCGTTCATTCCATTACACTGGTCATTGTACTTGTCGTACTGATGCCATATGCCGGAATGATTCCAATGCCAACAATCGCAGCAATCCTGTTTATCGTTGCATATAATATGTGCCAGTGGCGTACCTTTGTAAAACTGGTCAAGACTGCTCCAAAGAGTGATATCATTGTACTTTTTGCTTCCTTTATCCTGACAGTACTCTTCGACCTGGTCGTAGCGATCGAGATTGGCATGGTTCTTGCCTGCCTGCTCTTTATCAAGCGTATGAGCGAAGAAACACACGTCAACAGCTGGACTTATGTGGATGATGATACCCCGGATGTCGATGAACACCTTCAGAAACTTCCACTTCAGATCCGTGTCTACGAGATTTCAGGACCTCTGTTCTTCGGAGCAGCAAGTACGATTGAACACATTGTCGTAAAAGATTTTACTACCTGCCTCGTTCTTCGTATGCGAAGCGTTCCTGCGCTGGACAGTACTGCTATGAATGCTTTGGTTGATCTGGTAGAAGTCTGTGAGTCAAAGGGAATTACGGTTGTCTTCTCCCACGTCAACGAACAGCCAATGAAAGTTATGGAGAAAGCCGGATTCACAGAGCTGGTTGGAAAAGAGAACTTCCAGCCGAATATCAGCGCTGCACTGAAACGTGCTGAAGAAGTTATTGCAGAATAATCAGGAGGATTTTACATATGATCAAATTAATCGCAAGCGACCTTGATGGTACGCTTCTTCATAACGGAGCACAGAAACTGACTCCTCGTGCCATAGAGCTGATTCATGAACTGACACAGAAAGGGGTTCACTTTGTTGCTGCAAGCGGACGCCAGTATGATAATGAGCGTAGACTGTTTTCTGAGATTAAGGACGAGATTTCCTATATTGGAGAAAATGGTTCCATCTGTATTCATCAGGGAAAGGTAATCTCTCGCGGAATAATTGCAGATGACCTTGCCTGCCGCATTATAGATGAAGTGAAAAAATCACCGAATTTTGATATTCTCATCTCCAGAGAAGATGCTTGTCTGATTGAAGATAATCATGAAGCTTTTGTAAATCATATTGTAAATGTCATGCAGAACACAACAAAAATTGTAGACGACCTAAGCAAAATCGAAGGTCCGTTTCTCAAGATTGCAATCTGTAATATGATTGATGACACAAAAGTAATCATGCAATATTTAGAACACTTACAGGAAATGTTCGGTGCAGAGATTAAGGTTGTTACTTCTGGAAATATCTGGATTGACTTCATTGCTCCGGGAACAAATAAAGGTGCTGCTCTTTCTAACCTGATGAAATTATTCCATGTAAAGCCGGAAGAATGTATGGCATTCGGAGATCAGTATAATGATCTGGAAATGCTTGAACTGGTCGGTCACAGCTACGCAATGTCAAACAGTGCACCTGGTGTATCCTACTATGCGGATGAAGTAACTGATTCTGTTGAGGATGTTCTGGAAGATGTCCTGGCAAGTCTTGATAAGTAAATATCTCCTGCAAACGTTACTTGTTCGCAACAAAAAACTCCCGAATGTTCACAGAAATTTCTGTAGGAACATCCGGGAGTTTTTCTATTCTATCTCTTCTTTTATATTTCTTCTTTAAATTCCAGAACTGCATATGGTTTTGCCTGTTCGTCACAGAGTTCCACAACGATTCTGTCTGCTTCTTTACTCAGCTTCGGGTAGATCATATCCCCCAGTACAGCTGCCTTTTTATACTCTACACGCAACTGTGCAATCTGAAGATCACCTGGGAGAAATTCCAATGCCATCTGCACATACTGACAGTTATTCACATGCTCATTTGTGTCAATATGATACTTTCTGACCGGAAATGCTTCCAGATCATCTGTCTCTTCCGGAAGTCGGATTTTTCTTCCCTCATATGGTATATCAAGTGGTTCTTCTACTCCATACAACTGAACATCCTTTGGCTGCGGCCTGGTTGGTCTTCCTGTCTCTGTATCAATAAATGCCCAGACTGAATTCGCACAGGCGAGATATTTTCCATCTGCATCTTTCATATAAAAGTTTCTGTTTCCAAACAATCCCTTGAATTCTGTTGCAAATGTTCCGATTGTGATCTTCTCACCAAGCTCCGGTTTCCGATTCAGGATCACCTGCCAGTAAGATAAAAGCCACGCTCTTTTCTCTTCCTTCAGAACCGTTGTACCAATTCCAAGATCCTCCGACTGGAAGGTACTGCAGTCCTGAAAATAATTGATCAACGCCGGAACTGTCATCGTACCGTGGTGATCTACCTCGCTGTAACGTACTCTGCTGTCAAATTCATACATTTTCTTAACCTCTTTTATTTCTTATTTCCAAAAATACCAGCCAATCTTAAACTTTGTATTCGCTGTCACTTTGGAATATTCTTCTTCCGTCAGTACCTGTTTTAATTGTTTCTTTCCTTTGTCAGGAACCACCGCATTCGTTGTATCCAGAAAGCAGAGATTCGGATAAAGCACGCACCACCAGTTATGTCCCTCTGCACTTCCCAGTTCTACCCGCAGTGCCTGATAATTTCCCGCAGGAAATGTCACATCACCGTAAGTCCTGTCAGGAAAGTAACAGGTTGTTACAGCCACATTCACACTCTGATCTTCTCCTGCCGCCGCAACTGTCTTTTCTCCGATTGCACGAATCTCATCTGTATGTGTACGTGCCCACTGCACAGTCTGCTTAAGACACTGTTTCTCTTCCGGTTCTTCTGACAATTCTTCTTTCATATAATCCAATACTGCATCTCTTACCTGCAATTTCAGATTCTGGTCCTTTTCGCTGTCACTATTCGCTAACACATGGAAGCGAAACACTTCCTGCGCCAGATGCTTCTGCGTTTCTTCCTGTGCATATAATTCCTGTTTTGTATATATCATTCCTGTGAAGAAAGCAGCGATCAGAAGCCCCGCTGCCACTGAAAAAATCACTGCTCTTCCCGGCAATTTTTCTTCTCGGACAGACTTCAGCTTTCTTCTGAGCAATGCAAACCGTTTCTTCATAATATCTTCCTCCATCTATGATAAATCAATTCTGTTCATACATGGAGTCTTTCCACAAAAACGAATTCCATACATATAGAATAAAGAATGTGCCGAGGCACATTCTTTATTTTTTAAGCATTTTCTTCTTTCTCACGGATAGTGCCAACAACCGTTTCTGCCTGGTTCTTAATATGCTGGCTTGTAAACTTTGTAGCCAGCTCTTTATCATGTCCGGTAATCGCATCAATAATTGTCTGATGCTCATTCAACAGCTGTGGGTAGCATTCTTTCTTCTTCAGATATTCAATTCTGTATCTGTACATCTGTTCGCGCAGATTATTCAGAAGCTGGATCAGTCTGCGGTTGTCTGTTGCAGCATAGATAATATCATGAAATGCAACGTCTGCCTGTGCGATCTGTGTAATATCATCACTGTTGAGAATAGACTCAAACGTCTCCGCTGCTGCACGAAGCTCGCGCACTCCTTCTTCATCCATTCTGTCACATGCAAGCTGTACTGCAAGCTCTTCTAATGCACAGCGCACTTCCAGAACATCTCTTAGATTCTTCTCTGTGATCTCTGCAACCTCTGCACCTTTTCTCGGAATCATAAGTACAAGCCCTTCCAGTTCAAGCTTACGGATTGCTTCACGGATCGGGGTTCTGCTCACTCCAAGTTTATTCGCCAGCTGAATCTCCATCAGACGCTCTCCCGGTTTCAGTTCTCCGCGCAGGATTGCCTGTCTCAATGTATTAAATACCACATCTCTCAGAGGCAGATATTCATTCATTGTTACTTCAAAATCAGTTCCCATTTTACTTCCTCCTAACGTTGTGTATATTCGTCACATATGCCTGTCTTGTCAGACCTTTGTCCCGAATCATCTTCTGTGCTTCTCTTGCTAATGCCCGGTTTTCAAACAGACCAAACACAGTCGGTCCACTTCCGCTCATCATTGCCCCGATTGATCCGCAATCCTGCATCACCTGCTTGATATCCGCGATCACCGGATGCATCGGTATTGTCACATCCTCTAACACATTCCCCATAGAATCTGCAACCTTGTGAAGATCTCCCTTTCGAAGTCCTTCCAGGATCCCGTCAATATCCGGATGCTCGACAATCTCTTTGGAGTCCAGTGCTTCATACACCATCTTCGTCGAAACACTGATCGGAGGCTTGGCGATCAGTACCGTACATTTCGGCATGGCAGGAAGGACACTTAATTCTTCTCCTATCCCTTCTGCAAGAACGGTTCCTCTCATGATACAATAAGGAACATCTGCTCCAAGCTTCACGCCCCGATCCATCAACTCCTGCTGGGTCAGACGCAGTCCGAAGAGCCGGTTCATTCCAAACAGAACCGCAGCTGCATTCGAGCTTCCTCCTGCAAGACCGGCAGCTACCGGAATGTGCTTATTCAGCGTGATCTGAACCCCTTCTTTCAGATCAAATTCATCCATCAGAAGCTGCGCTGCTTTATAAGCGATATTGCCATCCCCGGTTGGAAGAAACTTCAGATTTGTTGTCAGTGTAATTCCAGGTTCTTTCTTCTTCGCAATCTTCACTTCATCATACAGATAAATAGACTGCATGACCATTCTGACATCATGGTATCCATTCTCGCGTCTTCCAAGCACATCCAGGCCTAAATTAATCTTGGCAAGCGCTTTTAATTCAATTTGATTCATCCTGTGTACCTCCATCGCTGTTTTCTAAAGAACCAGATGTGAAAATTTACACAAATGTATCTTGTATACATAGTACTTACAGTATACTCATATTTTCTTTAAAAATCAACAATTTATCCCCTATTTTCACATTTTCATTTTCCAATTCGTTTACATTCATAATCCCCTCAACTGTAGTCATATACTGTTTCGCCAACTCCCAGAGATCTTCTTTCTCCTGCACAATATGACCAACGATTCCCGGCCTCTTATCCATCTGTTCAAGATCCAGCGGTTTCTCCATAACAGATACGATTGTCTGAAGTTCTACCTCCCGCCGTAAGAATGCATCAAATGCAAGAATTGCTCTCACTTCTACAGCCTCACTGCCTGCCATAGACACCTGGATCTGATCCACATGATGACTCATCGTACACCGTACATTTTCCGGAAGATCGGAACATTCGATCAGATGTTGGAATGGTATCATCCCCTGCCAGCTTCCATATGGTCTTGCATCATCCCCTCGCAGGTAAAGAAAGTTAAGATGCAGGATTCCTTCTATTTGGATTCCTTCTTCTCTATACTCCGTATGTTCTATCTGGATTTCCCCTCTGCTGCAGAGTACTTGAAGTACATCATCTTTTAATTCTGGAAGTGAAAGCCGTTCCGTTAGTTTATATCTGGATTGGTTCTGCATTAAAAGCTCTTCAAAAACCGTCTCCTGTTTCTCCGGAATACACTGCTCTTGCAAAGAATAAATATCTTCTAACAACTCCATCTCCTGCTCTTCGTAAAAGTTCATCCGCAGCAGTAATGTCCCTTCAATCCCAAGGATCCGCATCTCACCGTCCTCATCCATACGGATATCAACCAGTGTATCCTCCAGCGTATGTTCCACAGAATAAAACATTCCTTCTGTCAGGCCATTGCAAAGAAGTTTTCCTTCATAGGGAATCACCTGGCTGACCCAGTCTGCCTTCGATTCTTCTGACAAATAGAGACAGAACACCTGTAGTTCTCCTCTGACTGTCACCTCATCTGTCCCCGGTCGCAGTTCTAACTTTCTGCCGCTCACTTCGGACAACAGAATCTGGCTGATACTCTCCTTCGTTCCCGGTAATGTAATCTCTTCTTTTATTCTATAAGTGTCTTTTTTTGTGTCTGACAATCCAAGCAGACGAAACTTTTTCATTTTTTTATAAACAGCATGCTCACTTTCCACATCTTCCGTGACTTCTTCACTTATCATCTGAGTCCTTCCAATTTCAAGTTCTGTCAGTAGATGCAGGCTCAGCTTTCTGGAATGCACCATTGATACACTGAACTCTGTTCTGAGATTTTTCAGGAAATATTCTTCCTCTCCCGGTTGTTCTACATATACCATTTCTTCAAATGGAAGCTTTCCTTCTAAAACTGCCGGTTGCGGATCCAGAGAAGCTGTCATGTACAAAATCTTAAATAGAGCTTTTCCACTGATTTTCAGATAATTCTCTACAAGCTTCATATCTTCCGTCTTCACACAGACTGTCCCTTCAATTACATTTCCCACATCCTCCTTCGCATCCGGAACGTTATAGTCTTCGTCCAGCTGAAACTGATCGTAAATACATTTTCCCTCATGCATCAGGCGTATCGCTCTCTTCACAATTTCCATCCTGCTCCTCCTCAATCAAACATAACCTCTTTTTCTGTTTCACTGATTTCCACGACTGTGTATGGAAATGTCGTGATTTCTTTCGTCTCTTCACCAGTTGCCGGTCCCATCAGACTTGTATGCAAACAAACTGTATGCTCCGTTTCATAAAGTTCCTTCACCTCAATAGTATATCCTGTCGTCGGACATGCACCGTATCCTTCTGCAAGATACGTCTTCCCCTGATCCGAATAAACAAAATGAAATGCTTTCTTTTTTAACTGACCAAGCACTTCTGTCATTTCCTCCGGAAGATGCTCCTGGTCGATCAGAATATATTCCAGATCTTTTCGTTTTTGCTCTTTCTCAATCCTGGTAATACATCCGCTTATAAAAAAACAGACACACAGTAGAAACACAGCTAAAATGCCCTTTTGTTTTTTATTTTTCATTACAATATTCCAGATACTGTAAACAGTAACGCCATCCGGATTTTTTATTTCCCTTCAATCTATGCATCAGTTGTATTTTTTATGCTGCTACGGTATAATAAAGCTACATGCGCCAGTAGTTATTTTATATTATGGCGACTCTATTATTCTTAAGATAAAGAAAGGATATTATATGTTTCGATTTATTTTTGTTGCAATTTTTCTAATTCTTTACCTGATTCTTTCTATTCCTGTTTTCTTTGTGGAATGGCTGATCGGTAAATTCAACCCACATGCGCGTGACATCAGTTCTCTGCGTATTGTCCAGTGGGGATTTAAAGTAATTTTGAAAATGACCGGTGTGAAAGTTACCGTGATCGGTGAAGAGAATGTACCGAATGAACCTGTTCTTTTTATCGGAAACCACCGCAGCTTCTTTGACATTCTGCTCACTTACAGCAGATGCAGGAATCTTACAGGTTATGTGGCAAAGAAAGAGATGGAAAAGATTCCGCTTCTTTCTACCTGGATGCGTTTTGTCTATTGTCTTTTCCTTGATCGTGAGAATCCGAAGGAAGGTTTAAAGACAATCCTGCTGGCAATCGATTATGTAAAGAATGGTATCTCTATCTGTATCTTCCCTGAAGGTACAAGAAATAAAGGTGAAGAATTAAGTCTTCTTCCTTTCAAAGAAGGTGCTTTCAAGATTGCCACGAAGACCGGCTGTCCGATTGTACCGATTTCTATGAATAATACTGCTGAAATTTTCGAAAATCATTTTCCAAAGATTAAGAAAACACATGTTGTTCTCGAATACGGTACTCCGATCTATCCAAATGAACTGGATAAGGATGTCAAAAAACATATCGGAAGTTATGTAGAGAATATTGTTAATGAGACAATTCATAAGAATGCGGAATTGCTTAAGAACTAAATTTGCATTTTTGCAATTCCTCTCAGTGACATGCTATATTATGTTAAAAATCAGATCTGTATAATCGAAGTGGGAATTATCTGAAAACAACTTGTCAGACAATTCCCACTTTTCATTATTCCGGATATACAAGATAACGGTCATTCACCAATGCATCTTTGTATTTCTTAATATAATACTTCGCCATATCAAGGTTCTGCTCCTGATAGTTACCACACTGCTCCGGTGCAGCTCCCGGAATCTCTCCCTCGAATCCGATAATGAAATCACACATCTCAAGAACCAGATCAAGAACATCCTCTGAATCCAGATTACCGAACATTACAAGATAACATCCTGTTCTGCAGCCCATTGGTCCAAAGTAGATCACGTCATCCTTCTTCTCACTGTTGCGGAGATAAGTCGCTGCCAGATGCTCGATCGTATGAAGTGCCGGAGTATCCACAACCGGCTCTCTGTTCGGTGCTGTGATTCTCAGATCAAATGTTGTTGTGACACAATCTCCTTTTGCGTCTCTTCTTGAAACATACAATCCCGGCATCAGATCCAGGTGGTTGATTGTAAAGCTTGCAATTCTATCCATGGTAAATTCTCCTTTTTCAACTTTTCATTTTTAACCAGTATAACACAGATTAACAGTGACAACTAGCTTAAACGAGCGACAGCTCATCAATCTTGCGGAGTTCTTCTTCTGTAAATTCTGTATTCTGTATTGCCTTGATATTATCCAATACCTGTTCCGGTTTTGATGCGCCTACAAGAACGCTTGTTACAATACCATCCTTCAAAATCCAACTCAATGCCATCTCTGCCAATGTCTGACCTCTTCCGGCTGCCAGTCCGTTCAGTTCTCTGATTTTCACAAGTTTTTCTTCTGTCAGAGCAGATTTCTTCAGGAAACGTCCGTCTGTCATAATTCTGCTGTCTTCCGGGATTCCTTTCAGATAACGGTCGGTAAGAAGTCCCTGCGCCAGCGGACTGAATGCAATAATTCCCTTCTCCAGCTTCTTCGCAGTGTCTTTCAATCCATTTTTCTCAATTGTTCTGTCAAAGATAGAATATCTGTTCTGATTGATCACAAATGGACACTTCAAGTCTCTTAAGATTGCCTCTGCCTTTTCTAGGGTTGGACCATCATAATTTGAAAGTCCCACATAAAGTGCTTTTCCTGACTGCACTGCACTTGCAAGTGCTCCCATCGTCTCTTCCAACGGAGTCTCCGGATCCATCCGGTGATGGTAGAAGATATCTACATAATCCAGCCCCATACGCTTCAGGCTCTGATCCAGACTGGAAAGAAGATATTTCCTGCTTCCCCAGTTTCCATAAGGGCCTTCCCACATATCAAAACCGGCCTTTGTGCTGATCAGAAGCTCATCTCTGTACACGCCAAGTTCTTCTTTCAGAATCTTACCAAAATTCTTCTCCGCACTTCCATAAGCAGGTCCGTAATTATTTGCCAGATCAAAGTGTACGATTCCATTATCAAATGCTGTGAAAAGGATTTCCTTCATATTCTCATAAACACCGGTATCTCCAAAGTTGTGCCACAATCCAAGTGAAATTGCCGGGAGCTTTAATCCGCTCTTTCCGCAACGTACATAAGCCATTTTCTCATATCTGTCATTTGCTGCCTGATACATGTTTTTCTTCCTCTCTTTCGTAACGTAAAACAGGTGATAAAATAGTTCTCTGTCTATTCTACCACCTGTTTTCATTATTTAAAATAAATTTTCGTAACTGTTCTATTTACTCCTCAGAGAACTGATCCTTTCCAGCAGAACACAGAGGACATTCAAAATCTTCCGGTACATCTTCCCACTTTGTTCCAGGTGCGATACCGCCTTCCGGGTATCCCTGCTCTTCATCATATTCCCATCCACATAAATCACATACATATTTCATAATTCCATATCTCCTTTTCTTTTCATCTTTATTTTTATAATTATTCCTGACCTTGCATCCATTCACTACACAACAAGATCAATGAATCATTACCACTAATTTTCAAAAATCGGTTCAAAATCGCTGACATCATGTCCGCAGATTGGACAGATATAATCTGCCGGAAGTTCACTGCCTTCATATACATAATTACAGATCTTACATCTCCATCCAACGATCTTCTTATCCTGAGGTATCTCTTTCTTCTTTGGTTTTACGCGATTCTGATAATCGGCGTAAGTAAGCGGTGCATTCTCATTCAGCAGTTTTGCATCTGTTACTTCTGCAATGAACAGAGTGTGTGTACCGAGATCCTGCTGTTCCAGAACCTTACCACTGATCACGGCGCATGCCTGATATCCCATATACGGAATATTATTCTGATCTACCGGTAACGTAAGATCTTTCATCTTATCCACATCTCTTCCTGACTGGAATCCGAAATGCTTAATTGTTTCAAAGGAACATTCTACATCCAACAGACTCAGTGCAAAAATTCCGCTTTCTTTGATCAGATCACAGGTATAATTACTGTTCAAAACAGAGATTGCAATTCGAACTGGGTCATTCGCTACCTGCATACATGTATTGGTAATACAGCCATTTACTTTCTCACCGGAACGTGTGGATAACATAAATACTCCATAAGACAAATTATAAAGTGCTTTTTTCTCCATGTGATAACCTCCTTTTTATTTTAATAATAATTACTATTATTATATTCTTAATATAGCCTATTCTCCCGCTATTGTCAACTGTAAATTTTATTTTGTCCAGTTTTTCTTTAAATTTTATCCTGTTTTTATTTGAATTTTCAGACAATTCTTTTTATTTATGCTATACTAGCATTATAGTAACTCGTTAACAGCAGCATTTTGTAAAGGCAGGGATGATTATGAATTTAAACTATCTTGAAGAAACAATTAGAACATCTAAATATCTTGTTTGTCTCGCCGGAATGGAATTTATGAGAGAGCAAAATGTCGCATATCATCGAGACAGCGACGAATCCTATCGGATTGAAGAAAAGTATGGCTACTCTCCGGAAGAATTATTCAGTGCCCGTATGTTTAACACACATGCAGAATTATTCTATGAATATTATAGAAATGAAATTCTTTCCAAACATCTGGAGGCAGGAAAGGGAAATGAAGCACTTGCAAGATTAGAAGAGGCAGGATATTTAAAGACAATCATTACAAAAGGCATCTATAATATGCCTCAGAAAGCCGGCTGTAAAAATGTGATCAATATGTATGGAAATATTTATGAAAATAATGCGTGTCCACGTTGCGGAAAGATTTTCCCGATTGAATATATCAAAAACAGTGATAAAGTTCCTCTTTGTGATGTGTGTAAATCGACTGTGATTCATCCTGGAGTTTATTTACATGGTGAAATGCTCAGTAATACTGTCATTAGCCATGCTGTGGAAGAAGTTGCTAAAGCTGATACGATTCTCGTTCTCGGGATGAACCTGAATTCCAGTCTGTGCAAAGATATGCTTCCACATTTCACAGGCAAAGATTTGATCGTAATCCACAAGGAACCACATTATCTGGATGAAAAAGCAACCGCAGCTTACCATGGAGCAGTCAGTAAAATTCTTCCAGAAGTTGCAGAAAGCATACTGGATGCATAATTTTCCAATATTAACACATATTCTTAAAATACGAATCTCCAGTAGAAATCAGTATTTTTATACTTGAACTTCTTCTGGAGATTCGTATTTTTTCTAGATAATATTCATATTTTACAGTTCACCACATCCCAGAATCTCTTTAATCTCCGGAATCGTCTTCTTCTGTTCTCTTAACCGACGAATCTGCGCAATCCTTTCTAAGCTCTCAACTCTGCGGTATCTTCTGGTCAGATTCTCTTCTGCCTGCTCGAACGGCAGCATTCCTTCCTCTGTATAAAATTTCAAAGTACTGTAACGCACTGCCGTAAGCCGCACAAGCTCTCCGATTGTCACATATTCTGCCTGCTCTATTACTTCCATGCTTCTCTGTCTTGACATCTACTCACCTTTTCTACTGTCTACATAATTAGTATTTCAGTACTTTCTTCCTACTGCCAGTATGCCGGTACCAGGTTGACTCCCTGAATCGGTACTTTATATGCTGTTTTCGTCATTGGGAAGATACGGTAATATATATTGCCTATTTTTAGTAAAGTCTCACTGCCTACTCTGATCTCCTCTACCGCAAAGCCTTTTTTCTTCAGATATTCTACAGCCGCAGCTCTTCTGTCTGCCACATTAGTTCCAAAAATAACCATATCAATAAATACAGATTTTCTTCTGTCAAGATACGGGAATACAAGATTAACACCCTCTAAATATGGATTCTTAAGCAGTTTGCTCTTAGTCTTCACAAACCGATTCATAAATCCTTCAAAAACATTATGAAATTCTGCTTCCCATAATGCACGGTACTTCTCATCCTGAACGGCAGCTTCTGTCATACGCTCTTCTACACGGTTCTGCTCTGATACAGAAAATAAGTCATGGATACAGCCACTTTCACGGAGAAGCCATAAGAGAACCGCATCTTCCAGACTAATTGGACCATCCTCTAGAATCTCTGCACGAAGTCCTTCTTTTATTCTGATATAACTTGCCTCATCACTAAGGTATGCCTTTAGTTCAACACCTGATGTATCATAATTCATATCACAGCCCAAAATATCCGGTACTTCCTTTAGAAGTTCTTCTGCTTCCAAAACAGCAGCCACTTCTTTCTCAATCTGAGTCTCCTCTTTTTTCTTTAATGTTTTTGCCATCTGTACCGCTTTCTGCAGTTCTTCAGAAAATTCTGAAAATGAATCCGCATCTGCTTTTCCTAATTCTGTCTCCAACACCCGCGCAGCCGAAACAGCTCTCAATACAGCACTTTTTGCCACGCTTGGATGAATACTCTCCTGTCCGTCCAACGCAAGTAATGCATATTGCTGAGATAATGTAAGATCTTTCATACCTGTCTTTCTCTCTTTCCTCTTATTTCCTGATCGCCATTTTTATTTTTACTTACTACTTACTACTTAGAAAATATCATGCAGTACGCAAACTGTCAAGTTGTTACCTATTAACACAATAATTCAAGAATGCCAAACTGACCTTTAAGACATTTTCAAGTCTTCAACTATTGAAACGTACACCATATAATGCTATCATTAATAGTTAGCACTTTAAATGAATTTTTAGTAATAACAGGAGAATATATGAACCAAAAAACAGCTTCTGCCCCTGCAGCAGAAAACAAAATGGGAACCATGCCGATCGGCAGACTCTTGTTCAACATGTCCTTACCGATGATGGTTTCCATGCTAGTGCAGGCACTTTATAATATTGTAGACAGTATCTTTGTAGCAAAACTGTCAGAAAATGCTCTTACCGCAGTTTCTCTTGCCTTCCCGTTACAGATGCTGCTCGTTGCAGTTGCAACCGGTACCGGCGTTGGTATGAATGCACTTCTTTCCAGAGCACTCGGAGCAAAAAAAACTGACGAAGCAAATAAGATTGCGTCTAACGGAACATTTCTTTATATCATAAGTTATATTGTATTTCTTATCCTTGGCTTTACAGTTGTAAAACCGTTCTATGCAAGCCAGATTGGAAATGCAGATGTTGAGATCATGGAAATGGGAATCGATTATCTGAGCACTGTTATGGTCTTCTCTATGGGACTGCTGGCACAGATTTGCTTTGAACGACTGCTCACTTCCACAGGAAGAACCATTTTCAGTATGACTTCCCAGTTATGTGGTGCGATTACGAATATCATCCTTGACCCGATCCTGATCTTTGGTCTGATTGGTTTCCCGAAGATGGGGGTTACAGGTGCTGCCGTGGCTACGGTCATCGGACAGTGTGTCGGAGCACTTGTTTCATTTACATGTAATCATAAATTCAACCCGGATGTAAGGCTTCAGTTCCGTGGTTTCCGACCGGACGGAAGAATTATCAGAACAATTTATGCAATCGGTATTCCATCTATTATCATGCAGTCGATTGGTTCTGTTATGACATACTCCATGAACCGTATCCTGATCACATTTTCATCTACTGCAACTGCCGTATTCGGAGTATATTTCAAACTGCAGAGCTTTTTCTTCATGCCTGTCTTCGGTTTGAATAACGGTATCACTCCGATCATTGCATTCAACTACGGTGCGCAGAACAGAAAGCGTATGGTCAAGACGATCAAACTCAGTATGGCAACAGCATTTTGCATTCTGCTCTTCGGGTTCCTTTGTTTTGAATTAGTTCCACAGGTACTTCTTGGAATGTTCAACGCATCTGCTGATATGCTTACGATCGGCGTCCCTGCGCTTCGTATCATCGGTATCCATTACTTACTTGCATGGTTCGGCATCATCTGCGGTACTGTATTCCAGGCGCTTGGAAAGGCCGTGTTCAGTATGATCGTATCCATCATGCGTCAGCTTGTAGTACTGATTCCGGTTGCATATGTACTGGCAAAATTTGGTGGGCTTCATGCAGTATGGTGGGCTTTCCTGACTGCGGAAGTCATGTCACTGATTGTCTCACTTATCTTTCTGTTCAGGACTAATCGAACGATTATTTCCAAGATCCCGGATGGAAGTGATATTCTATAAAAGGAAAAAGTTATGAAATTTAAGAAAAATTATGGATTTCTTTAATCCTGTTCATCCTGTTTGGCACTGTCTTTTCAGAACGAAGTGATCTCATGCTGTACCGCATAAAACGAAAACGGAAACTTGCATATGCAAACATATTAATCAGTTTATTGAAGAAAACAACTTTGCTGCGGTATTTACTATTTCTGCCGGTATCCTGCCGCTTCCGGATCTATCACAGACCGGTTATGCAGAGATTATAAAGCGAACTGACTTTTCGCTGACCATGGCTAAGCAGCATGGAAGAAACTGCTGTTATATATTCCAGGAAGAAGAGTACCAAAATTTCTTACGTATCCGCGAGATCACAAATGAGCTTCATTCAGCAGTAAATCATGGTTTCCGTGGATTCTCAATAATCTTCCAGCCAGTCATGGATATCCGACAGGATAAACTGACCGGAGCAGAGGTGCTGATACGCTTTGCTTCTAAAAAATTTGGACCGATCTCACCTGCTGAGTTCATACCACTTTTAGAGACAAGCGGACTGATTATTCCAACCGGACGCTGGTTCATGCGAGAAGCAATAACCGCCTGCCGGAAAATCCGGATGCAAATTCCTGATTTCAAAGTTAATATTAATGTATCCCAGGTGCAGATCACAAAATCAGATATTATTACAGACCTTATCAGCGAGATGGACGCTTCTGGTCTTCCACCTGCTGCAATTGCAATCGAACTGACAGAAAGTATTCTGCTCGAAAAAAATGAAAAGGCGCAAAACTTCCTGAAAGAATTAAAACAGGCCGGCTTGCAGTTAGCATTGGATGACTTTGGAACCGGTTATTCCAACTTTCATTATCTGAGTGAACTTCACCCTGATATTGTTAAGATTGACCGTGGTTTTACTTCCAAGGCAATCACGGACAAAAAGGAATATTATCTGTTAAATCAGTTTAGTAACATGATTCCTAATCTCGGTCTGAAACTTTGTATTGAAGGTATTGAGACAGAAGACGAATTACAGAAGATGAAACTTCTGAAACCGGATTACTGCCAGGGATTCTACTGGGGACGACCGTGTTCTTATGATGAGTTCAGGAAATATTTTGTGGATGTGAAAAGATAATTACATCATTAAAAAAGAGAAGCCAATTCCCAATCATTTGGGAAACAGCTTCTCTTTTTTCACTATTAAATTGCCCTGGTATTCTGTATCCGGACATCTCTCCTAGAATTTTCCGCCACCGCCTCCGGCAGTGCTTCCGGAAGATGTTGTATGCGTACTGCTTCCGCCGCCACCACTGGAAGAATCATTTTTCTCTTTTTTTGTTTTTGTCATTGTATTATACAGGAATATGTCTCTGCTCTCAGTAAGATTCATACTTCCAGCTTTCACATAATTATTAGCTGCTGCCTGGAAACGTACTGTTTTCAGCTTTGATTTCATAGTGCCAACAACAATCAATGAAAGGACGATACCAGCTACTAATGAAATCGGAATCCAGATCCATGACATTGGTTTTTGTGGTTCATTATCGATATCATAAGGTTCTCCGGTTTTTGCCTGCGTAATAAAATCATCACACTCGTCAGCAAATGTATCAAATGCTGCCGCAAAATCACCATCAGACAAATCACCCGTCATCTCTTCTCCTATGTACTGGATACCTGCATCCGTAAATGCTGTAATAGCATATCCGTAGGTTGCCATATACCAATCATGATCTTCCATGCTGATCAGAAGTATTGTTCCATCCTTGTCCGGTCCATAACCATAATTATGAGACTCGTAGAATCGTTCCGCATAATCAGATACCGTCAGTCCATCCAGTGTATCGGTTGTGGCAACCGTCACATCTACCTTCTGTCGCGTACTGATCTCATCTAACTTACTGGTTAACAGATCCCTCTCATCTGTAGACAGAAGCTCCGCATTGTCGATGACACGAGGATATTCATTCGCAAATCCTTCTGTTTCCTCCGCAAAAGCCATGCAGCACCATACGTTACAACTGAGAATACAGCTGCCAGCATCACTGTCCAGCGTGCTGCTGCACCTTTATCTACCGGCAGATCACCGACAAACTTTCCTGTCTGTCCATTCATTGCAAAGGTGTATTTATTTCCGTTCCATGTCGTATTCAGAAGCCATACCGGATACAGTGCATACTTTGCCTTTCCGCCATGAAATTGTACACTGCTATTGTCTGTTGTTACTGTAGCATAACCTTTTACTGTCTCAGCAAAAGCTTCCTCTGTAGAATGTTTTACACGTTTATTGGCACGTTCAATACTTTGTTCGGCAGTTACGTCATACTTATCTGCCAGATATCCTGCGAGATAAGCAGTCTGGAAATCCACCGCACCTGAAATATTGAATGGCTCGATAGATTCCATCAGATCATCTGCCATCTTTGTGGATCCATCTACCGGAACATTTTCAAAACCAATACTTCCACCCCGGTGAACCATAAAATGACTTGTCTCAGTATAATCATAATCACTGTCACTCCACATGCGTACCTTTGTTGCCCGATAGCTGACTGTGGCATCTACATTTGTATCAAAAAGCCAGAACGGAACGTAAATACCTTTGATCTCATCAATATGATTCTGATCCTTGAAGATCTTTGGCAGAAGACGTTTTCCGGTCAGATGTTTCTTCAATCCTTCTTTTGCTGCCTTTTTATCTAATTTGAACGGGATCACCAGATCCGGTTTTAATGCTCCCGCAAATTGTCCCATCATTATGATCGGATTATCACAGAATGGGCAGGATGTTGCTGCCATGTTGGCATCTCCGACAATCTCGCCTCCACAGGATTTACACACATACGTGCGTAAACCATCTGTTTCACCTTCCTGCCATTCACTGCCTGCGGAAGTATCCCACTCCATGTCATCTGTCTGTTCATTCTGCAGCTCTGCATCATAACCTTTGAGTGCATCCATCTCGAACTCAGTATCACAGTACGGACACTTCATCTTCTGAATCTTACTGTCAAAGGCGATTGCACCGCCACAGCAAGGACATTTAAATTCCTGCAAGCCTGCCATAACTCATTCTCCTTTCTTCCGGCAGTTATTTTCCAACCGCTGTTCATCCGTTACTGTCTGTCGTTCTCGTCAAAGATATCTCCACACTCCGGACAGAATCTCGGCGGATTCTTCGGATCTTCCGGTTCCCATCCGCACTTATCACAACGGTAAAGCGGCACTCCTGCCGGCTTCTTTGCTCCACAGTTCGTACAGAATTTGCCTTTGTTTACTGCGCCACAGGAACACGTCCAACCTTCGTCCTCTGCCGGTCTCTTAGAACCGCATTCCGGACAGAAGTTGCCTGTCACCGTAGCTCCGCAAGAGCATTTCCATGCGCCCGGTTCTGGTTTCGGTTCCGGTTTCTTTGCTCCACAGTTCGGACAGAAATTACCTGTTACTGTAGTGCCACATGCACATTTCCATCCGCCTGCTGCCGGAGCTGCCTGCGGTACCGGTGCCGGCTGTGGTGTCGGAGCTGCCTGCTGCTGTGCTGCCTGCTGAGCCTGCTGTTGCTGTCCCATAGCGAAAAGATTCTGTGCATTCATTCCACCACCTGCAGCGTTCATTGCCATACCCATGCCCATGAATCCTGTCATAGCTCCTGCCTCGTTGCCTGCTGCGGTCTTCATCGCATCTGCCTGAGCACCGACAAGTGTAGCTGCTGCCATTGTAGGATCACGCATGATTGCTGTACGCTGTGCCTGTTTGATCAGTTCTGCATCCTCGTCCGGAAGAGTAACTGATCCAAGAGCAATACTGACAACCTTCAGTCCACGAAGAGCGCCCCACTTCTCTGAAAGTGCAGTGTTCATGGCATTTTCAAGATCTGTGTTGTGTGTTACAATCTGGTTTGGACGAAGTTCCATCTCTGACAGACGACCAAATGCCGGCTGCAGGGCTGAGATAAATTCTGTCTTAAGAGTACTGTCAAGTTCTTCACGGGAATACTCCTGTTCTACATTTCCACATACATTTGAATAGAACAACAGTGGATCAACAATCTTATAAGAATATACACCTGAACAACGGATTGATACGTCAATATCCAATCCGATCTTGGAGTCTACTACACGGAACGGAACCGGATTCGCTGTACCGAAACGGTTTTCCAGAATTTCCTTTGTATTAAAGTAATAAATTCTCTGATCCTTACCTGTATCTCCACCATAAGTAAAACGCTTGCCTACGGTTTTAAATGTCTCTTTAATGCTCTCACCGAGATTGCCCGAAAAAATAGATGGTTCTGTTGAGGTATCATATGTAAATTCACCAGGCTCTGCACAAACTTCTACAACCTTCCCCTGTTCTACAATGATCATACACTGTCCATCAGCCACGGCAATACCGGAACCGTTAGAAATGATATTGTCATTTCCTTTTGTATTAGAAGAACGACCTGTCGTTCTCTTTTGACCCTTTGTAACAAGCACTTCTTTCGGCATAGATTCGCAATAGAAAAACTCCTTCCATTGATCCGCTAATGTTCCACCAAGTGCACCCATACCTGCTTTAATAAGTCCCATACTGACTCCTCCTTTTTCAACTTATGATCTGTCTACATTTTAAAATTCTACAGACAAATCACGGTTTGTTTCCTGCTGCCTTTTTACATCGCATAAATCTGATCCATCAGATATTCAGCTGTCATAGATCCATAGAAAAACTGATCAATAAAACCATTCTTCTTTGCATCCCGAATCTCTATCGCTGCCTGTCGTTCCGTATTGGAATCTACAATGAGAGCAATTTTACAGTGGGGACACATTTTCTTTACTTCATCACGAAGCTTCAATCTCTCACAGAGGTTCCACGGGATATAACCTGTCACTTCCATTATAAGAACAAATGGTTTGTACACCTGACACAATTCAACCGTATCCTTCGGAGACTCCGTACGAATCACATCGATCTCATAATCTGAATTTCTGAATGCGGTCGCTATGGAATCAGCAAACAGAAAATTCTGCATATCGACCACAATTTTCCGCATCAAACCATCCCCCTTTCCTTTTGCGACATATCCGATGTGTTCTTTTCTTTTATTTTATTATAACAAAAAAGAAAAAATCCGTCTGTCCTCGAAAGTGAGGACAAATAGATTTTACATCTGTCGGTTGCAAAGTACAATGAGCACTGACCATTGCGTGGTTCTTCTACTGTCCGGTTCAAATAGCTGTTCTGGTTCAAAAGCCCTGTGAGGATACACATAAAGCTTAATACAAACAGATCAATTGTCGTTAAGACATAACATCACAAACATTCCAATCTTCGAATTTCTCTACATCTAACAATAATGCTACTATCTGCAAATGATTGCCAGTAGCGAAAAAACAAATAGCCGCATTCCCGAAAGAATGCAGCTATTTGAAGGGCTAAAAACTTTTAAAAGTGAATTGGCTTTTAAATAGTTTCTGCCTGCAGTTTTTGCTCGAAACGATAAATTGCTTCTAACACAATCTTAATTTCTTCGTCCCAACCTTTTACAAGTCCCTCATTTACATTTTCATAAATCACATCACCTGTGACCAGATTTCCAGAAACTGCACTGATCATAGCAGCACGTTTCTTTCTACGGTGACAAACTGTATAAAGAGCAGAACTTTCCATTTCTACATTTAAGCAACCTAAGCCGGATAATTTCTGAATCCACTCCTCTGTCTCACCATAAAAAGCATCATCAGAAGCATTGATTCCATAATGCACTTTTCCGGATAGCTGCGGCTGCATCTCTCTTGCAGTATCAATAATCTCACGAGTTAAATCAAAATCCGGTACAGATGGGAAACAATCCGGTACATAAAAGCGGCTTGTCCCTTCATTTTTCATAGAACCTGTAGAAATCATCAAATCTCCGATTTTAATGTCATCCTGTAACGCTGCACTGCTTCCGATTCGGATCAAACATTCTGCACCAATATTCATCAGTTCTTCTGCTGCGATTGTAGCAGAAGGACATCCCATACCAGTGGAAGTTACGGAAATTTTTACCCCTTTATAATATCCTGTAAATGTACGATGTTCTCTGTTTTCAGCAACAAATTCAGCATTATCCAGATATTTTGCAACACGGTCTGAACGTGCCGGATCTCCCGGTAATAATACATATTTTCCGATATCTCCGGGTTTTAAATGTATATGGTACTGCTTCTTTCCTAATGTCTTTAATTCTTTATCTAATGCCATAACAAAATTCTCCTTCAATCATTTTTCTATTTTCTTAACTCAGGTTGCTTCAGGATCTTATTTCATCAATACATTAACAACTTCTTCATAAGTAGGCATTCCGCCCTGTGCTCCAAACTTTTCAATAGACAGACTTGCGGCAACATTTGCAAATTGTAATGCATCCTTAACGGATGCTCCGCCTGCGATCTGCATTACAAATGCTCCGTTTAATGTATCTCCTGCTCCTGTTGTATCGACAACCTTTGTCTTTCTTGCCGGAACAGTCAATGTCTCTCCGTCATTCAACTGCACAAGTACACCCTTTTCACCCATTGTAATCAGAAGTTTCTCCGGATATTTTTTTACTAATTCCTCATAATCATTTGTCTGAAAAAGTAATTCTGCTTCATGCTCATTTGGTGTAAAATAAGTAACCTTTTCAATAATATCCATATCCACCCCTTCGATTGGTGCCGGGTTAAAAAGTACAGGAATATGATTCTGGTTACAAAAATCTATCACATACAGATTCGTTTCTTTCGGAATCTCATTTTGTAAGACAACCAGGTCAAACTCTGTCAGGTAATGTTTGATTTTATCAATATACGGCTTATCCACATAATGATTTGCACCACTGACAATAATAATTGTATTATCATCATCCCCAACTGTGATCAAAGCAATTCCTGTAGGAACATTTTCTATCGTTTGGATATGTGTTGTAGATACTCCTTGTGATTCCAAATTTTCAAGCATTGCTTTTCCATTCGCATCATCTCCGACACAGCCAAAAAATACTACTTCTGCTCCTAACCTTCCCATCGCAACAGCCTGATTAGCGCCTTTTCCTCCCGGAGTGTATTTCAATGATTGTCCTGCTATTGTTTCACCTTTTCGCGGAATTCTATCTGTCTCAACTGACTGGTCAATATTAATACTTCCAACAACTGCAATTTTCATAACTATGTGCCTCCTGTACATTCAACGTTCCATCAATCTTTTATATCTCCGGATGCCTGCGGTCCTTTTGATTTTCCACCTGCAAGAACTAAAACAATCATTGTTAATACATATGGAAGCATCTGCAAGAATTGCTCCGGAATATCAAATTCCATTATAATTCTAATTGCCTGTGAAAATGCAAACAGAAGACTTGCAAAGAATGATCCCAAAGGATTCCATCCTCCGAAGATCGTTGCTGCCAGCGCAATATATCCCCTACCTGCAACCATTTCTTTTACAAACAGATTACTCTGAACAATTGAAAGATAAGAACCGGCTAAACCGCACAACATTCCACACAAAATAACAGAAACATATCTGTATTTTTTAACATTTACTCCGGCTGTTGCAGCCGCCTTCGGATGATCTCCTATCGTACGAAGTCTCAAGCCTGCTTTTGTTTTAAACATGATATACCATGAGATAAAAACTATAAAAAGTGTAATATACAAATACGGCGACTGATTAGTGAACAATGCACCCAGAACAGGGATCTTACTCAATCCAGGGATTGTAATCGTCGGAATCTGAGCAACTTCTTCACTCAGACCTTCTTTATTCCAAATCACTTTACATAATACCAATGTCAATCCAGAAGCAAAAATGTTAATTCCAACTCCGCTGACCGCTTGGTTTGTATGATATTTGATACATAAAACCGCATGTAAAAGTCCGAATAATCCACCCATAATAATCGCAAGTGCAACTCCAAGCCAAGGAACTGATGTAAAAGCAGTCCCCATAACGGCTCCAATTGCACCCATCAGCATCATACCTTCAATTCCGAGGTTAATGATACCACTTCTTTCACAGATTACACTTCCAATTGAAGCTAGAATTAAGGGAATGGCCATTCGCAAAGTAACCATGACCATATCCATAGAAAAAAGATGTGCTAAATTTTCCATTATTTCGCCCTCCTTCTCTTCATGAATGCAACTAATTCCGGAGTCGCTACGAATAGAATAACCAGACCTTGCATCACTTTGATCATACTTGTTGAAACGCCGGCCACATAACTCATTGTCATTGCACCTGATTCTAAAATTCCAAATAAAAGTGCACTCAAGATAACTCCAACCGGATGGTTATTACCTAATACAGCAACCGCGATTCCTGTGAATCCATATCCAGGAGAAAATCCGTCTACGAACTTTCCTGTTTTTCCGAATACTTCCGTAACTCCTGTCAATGCTGCAATCGCTCCACTGGCTGCCATCGTAATAATAACTGTCTTAACCATACTGATTCCTGCTGCCTGTGCCGCAGAACCATTTTCTCCAACTGCACGAAGTGCAAAACCTGCTCTTGTTTTGTTGATAAATACATATAACAGTGCTGCCAGGATCAATCCCAGAATCAATGCTGTAGTCAGCTGAGATTTTGGCAGGATTTTCGTAAGCATATATTCCTGACCGATCGAAGGTGATTGCATAACTTTGGATTTCGGATCTTTCATCGGACCATGTACACAGTAGCTTGCGAAAAACTTCATAATATAGTTCAGCATGATTGCCACAAGTACTTCATTAATATTCAGCTTTGCCTTTAAAAGGCCATTGAATCCTCCAACCAGTGCTCCGGACATCATTCCTGTTAAAAACGATACAAGAATAACAAGAAATCTAGGAAGCCCCTGCATTGCCAACGCTGTCGCTGTTGCTGTCAATGCTCCGATATAAAGCTGGCCTTCACATCCGATATTAAATAAGCCTGCTTTGTTAGAAAATGCACATGCCATACCAACAAATAATAACGGTACTGTTTTGCCTAATGTTGTCGCAATCGCAGTTTTAGATCCTAAAGCGCCTGCTAACAGTGCCTGAAATGCATTGATTGGATTTTCCCCTGATACAAGCATGATCAATGCAGTAATTAATAAGGATAAAATAATTGCAAATATTGATAAGTATAATTGTTCAAGACTTAAAAATACTTTTTGTTTTTTTACAGTTTGTTTTTCCATTATGATTCCACGCCCCTTTGACCAGCCATTAGCAGACCTATTGACTCATTTGTAAATTCTTCATTTTTTCCAAGTGCCATGACCTCTCCTTTGTACATAACCGCAATACGATCACATAATTGGAAAATGTCTGTAAGTTCTGCTGAAATCAGTAAAATAGCTTTTCCTTGATTCCTCAGTTCCAACAAGATTTCATGAATATAATTGATTGCTCCTATATCCAGACCTCTGACCGGCTGGCAGACCAGAATGAAATCAGAATCTTTTTCTACTTCTCGACTCAAAACCATCTTCTGCTGGTTTCCACCTGACAAAGATCCTATACTCTGCTTTTCATCCACCGCACGCACATCATATTTTTCCATTAATTTTTTTGTTGTCTCAGATAATGTCTTGAAATTAATCCAGCCATGCTGAACATATTTCGGATCATTCTGATTTCCCAATAGATAATTTTCTAAGATTGAAAATCCTGGAAGGATTGCACGCTGATGTCTTTCAGAAGGAATATAACTCATACCAAGTCCCAAACGCTTTTTCGTTGGACATTCTGTAATATCTTCTCCCTTGATGGAAATCTTTCCTTCTTTACACTTCTGCAGTCCCATGATCATCTCTTCCAACTGCATCTGTCCATTCCCTTCAACTCCTGCAATTCCAAGGATTTCCCCGGCATGAACATCAAGTGAAACTGTATTGGACGCATTTTCAAGCAACTTTACATTCTCGATTGATAATATCGTTTCACCTGCATCCTGTTTCTTACGCTCCAAATGGAAAGAAACTTCATGTCCGACCATCTCATTCGCAAGCATTTCTACCGTAACATCCTTTGTAGCTGCCTGGAACACCGATTTTCCGGCTCTTAATACAGTAAGTGAATCCGATACCGCTTTTGTCTCATTCAGCTTATGTGTAATGAAGATAATCGTCTTTCCCTGTTTTCTGATATCTCTGAAAATATCCAAAAGCTCTAATACTTCTTGTGGAGTTAATACGGCTGTCGGTTCGTCCAAAATCAGGATTTCTGCACCGCGGTACAGAGTTTTCAAAATCTCTACTCTTTGTTTCATACCAATTGACAAATCTGCAACCTTAGCCTCTGCATTCAAATCGAAATGATATTTGTCTGATAACTCCTGAACCTTTTTTATTGCTTCTTTTTTATTGATACTGAACTTTCCTGGTTCATTTCCGATCACAACATTTTCCCATACTGTAAGTGCATCCACTAACATAAAATGCTGATGAACCATTCCTAATCCACATTGAAAAGCATTTCTTGCAGAATGTTTTTTAATCTCTTTACCGTTTATCTTTAATTCGCCTTCGTCTGCTTTGTACAAACCGAACAGCACATTCATCAATGTTGTTTTTCCTGCTCCGTTTTCTCCTAACAGGCAGTGTATTTCACCTTTTTTTACTAAGAAATCGATTTGATCGTTTGCAGTAAAACTACCAAAGCGCTTCGTAATTTTTCTCATTTCCACAGCATACATATTTGCCACCTCGATATTTTATGAAAAAGAAGATGCTTAAACTTCAAACATCTTCTTTTCTTATTTCCTACAGTTCTACCGGAACCTGAATTTCTCCAGCAATGATTTTCTCTTTTATCTCTTCTAATTTTTCTACTACATCTTCCGGAACTTTAATATTGCTGCCATCTAATGTATATCCAATTCCTTCATCTTCCAGTCCTAAAACCATTTCGCTTCCAACCGGAAGATCTCCTTCAAGTGCTGCTTTTACAATATCATATGCTGCAACATCAACACGTTTTAACATACTTGCTACGATATGATCCGGATCTATGATATTCTGATTTGAGTTTGCACCGATTGCAATGAAATCAGATTCCTGAGCTGCTGCAAACACACCAAGACCTGATCCGCCCGCTGCATGGAAAATGATGTCATAACCTTTCCCCTTCTGAGTCGTTGCAATTTCTTTTGCAGTTGTTGTATCACCAAACGGATTATCTCCGCCTACATACTGGATTGCTACATCTGCATCAGAATCAACATACTCGATTCCTGCACGATATCCTGCTGCAAAATGGTTGATAATATCATTCTCAAGTGCACCTACAAATCCATATTTATGATTATCTTCTAATCCATATGTAGCTGCATCCTGTTTCATATATGCTGCCAACGCTCCTACAAGGAACGATCCTTCCTGTTCTTTACAGGAATAACTTACAATATTATCCCCTACTAAAGATGAATCAATGGAAGCATATTTCTGATCCGGATAATCCGGTGCTACTGATGCTAACGCATCTACAGAATCAAAGCCAACACCAATGATTACTTCATATTCGTTTGAATCACTCATCGCACGAAGAATTGTCTCAAAATCTGTTACTTCTTTTGGCTCAGCATAGTCATAGTCTACGCCGAGTTCTTCCTTTGCACGTTCCATACCTTCATATGCAAGGTCATTATAAGACTGATCTCCCAGGCCGCCTAAGCCAAAAACCACAGCAGCTTTCATGTCTGCTTTATCTGAACCAGATTTTTTCTTTCCTTCATCTGATGACCCTGAACATCCCATTAAACCTACTGTCATCATACCTGCTACCATAAGTGCCAACCATTTTTTCATCTTTCTCATTTTATTTCCTCCTCGTAGAATACGTTTTCTTTCTTCTTAATACTTTTTAATAAAACGCCGCGAACAAAGTGTCTAAAACTTTTTTGGAATCAACTTCCATACAATGATTTACATATTCTCCATCAATTGGATATTCTCTTAAGTCTGTTACGACCATTCCTTTACAATATGCACCTTCACATTCTATTCTGGTAACACATCTGTGTGTCTTTACCACACTTGGATCTACCGCTACGATCATTGCCAGCGGATCGTGAAGCGGACAACATTCTCTCATCCAATTCTGCTGTCTTGCGCCCTGCATATACCATTTCATCTCTTCTCTTAAGAAATGAATCTGCTCTTTACACTCTTCTCTGCAATATTTTTCTGCATATTCTAAGTCTTCTTTTCTTAAGATTGTCTTTAATGTCACATCCAATCCTACCATTGTCATATCCCATGGTGTTTGAACGACTATGTCGGCTGCCTCAGGATCTCCTCCGATATTAGCTTCAACAACAGGCGAAACATTACCTGTAGCTAAAACCGTTCCGCCCATGGACACAACCTTTTTAATCTTTCCGGCGAAATCCGGATAACGTTTGATTGTTTTTGCAATATTGGTCATTCGTCCTAATGTGACTAACACCAGTTCGCCTTCATTTTCAGAAGCAATCTGATACAGAAAATCACATACATCCATATCAACAGGTTTTTGATCGGATGGTGCTAATTCAACATTACCGATTCCATTTTTCCCATGAATAAATTCCGGGAAATCAACCTCATCTCCATTCAACGGTTGTTCAGCCCCGACACATACCGGAATCTTATGCTCCATTCCTGCTAATTTTAAGATTCTCAACGCATTGTCAGCGCCTTGCTTTGCTGTCACGTTTCCAACACTTGTAGAAATGCCAACAACTTCTACATCCGGTCTTGCCAGCGCAAATAATATAGCTAAAGAATCATCTACACCCGGATCGCAATCAATACAAATCTTCATCTTTTCCCTCCTTTTACTATATCAAAATAATATTTTCAAATCCATTATCCTCCGCGATTTTTTTGTATTTCATCATTTCATTGGATGATGGAGTCCTGAAAATCTGATCATATGGAGAACGAACTCCAAACTGACGATAAGCGATTATTTTATATCGAATTTGTTTTTTATCTAAATACGGCTTCAGCAATTTTGTGATTTGAAAAACAGTATCTTCATTCGGCAGTTGATCCGGTACTATAACTGTACGAATCTCCTCAAGCTTTCCATGTTCAGCTAAGTAAACTGCATTTTTCAGAACCTGCTCATTACTCATACCGGTTAATTTCTTATGTGCATCGCAATCAAATGCTTTAACATCCAACATCACACCATCACAAACATTCATAAGCTCTGCATCCTGTGAAAAATCATAACTGCCATTACTATCAATTAATGTTGATAATCCTTGCTGCTTCGCTAATAAAAATAACTCAGCCAGGAAATCTCTTTGCAGTGTACACTCACCGCCTGACACCGTAATTCCTCTTATATATGGAAGATCCGGTGCAATCTGTTCCATAATCTGTTCCGCTGTATAATCTTTCACTCGTGGCGAAGACATATGAGGACATACATGGATACAAGTATCACATTCACAACATTTATCTTCATCCCATACAATCTTTCCGTCTTTCAGGGAAAGTGCTTTGGCTGGACACTTCTCGACACATGCACCACATTGAACACACTGCCCGATTGTCTCCGGATTGTGACAGTAAGAACACTTAAAATTACATTTTTGTAAAAAAACAGCTGCTCTGTTTCCCGGTCCGTCTACAACACTGCTATGAATAATTTTATTAACGATCGCCATTTAAGCTCCGCACCTTTCTTTCATAGATCTTACTGTTTTTCACTTCGTAATATCCCCATTTTGCATTTGCCTGAGGAACTGCAATACCATTGTCTAATTTAGCAATATCCGACTTTTTCACCAGATATCCTGTGATTCTAATAACATCTGAATCAGACGAATAGGTTGAAAAATACTGCATTCCTTCTTTAAATCCGCCCTTAATCAAATCTAAAATAGCATCCGGATTTCTTTTTGCGGTTTCATCAAACGGGAAAATATCACCCACGCCTGATGGGAAGAAATGATGTACTTTTGCACAGTGATGTAAATGCTGATGCAGCGGAAGCTCCGATCCAATCGCAATACGTGCTCCCGGACTGATATCATAGTCACTGTCTATTCCAACCTGAGCATGTAATGGAAAATGATGTTCCGTGCAATCACAATATTTACTCTCAAAAGAGTTTACACATTCCTGAAGTTTTTCCAGGATTCGGATGGCCAGCTGATCTGCATCTTCGCTATATCCATAACGGTCAGATTTATGCTCTTTTTCCATCAATGTGTTTACGCACTCATTCATACCGACAACACCAAACATGCCGGTGAAATTTTCAACCTTAACAAATCCCTCTTGTACTAAGAAATTTGATTTAAAGAAATGACTCTTTTCTACCAAAAATTCGATTTTATTTTCAATATATCCACACAGTTCTTTTACTGCGCGCGGCAACAAATCTTCTAAGAAATGCTCACTGTCTTTTGCACGTTCTGCCAGTCTACTTAAAACAACACGAGATAATGTAAAGGAGCCGCCTGCTATCGGTAAAGCGTTGTAGCAACTTGCAATTCCATAAGCGCCATCATACAGCTTGCGATACATTTTGTGATTTGCAAAACTTGGCTTCGCACAATTCAATGCACAGATCACACATTTTTCTGCAAAATCATCCGGTGTTATATCCGGATCATAAAGCAGTGTGATTGAAGGAATTGCATTTTTCAATTCTGTTTCAATCTCAACGATCATCTCACCTGCCCTTGTTGCTTCAGGTCCTAAGTTCATGTGGCAATAAGAATCCGGAATTGAGCGGTCTAAAAAGATCAGGAAGCTTTTGATCAGCTTATATGCATTCTCATCATCCATGAATGGTTCCAGCAATTTATCTACAGATCCCAGGTAAACCGGATAATGTGTAACTGATGGGACATGACGATAAAAGATTTCCAATGTCTGAATCGCTTCGAATAAATTTTCAGGTGGATCCAAACGTAAGAATTTGCATCCTTCTCTCATTAATTTTTCATAATCCGGAAGAATATATCTCGGTTGATATGTGACATTTCCTTCTGCCATTCTGCACAAACATCCCGCCTCACACAATTCTCTAAACTCATTTGTAGTTTCGAAAAATTCCACATAAGACAATGGCACATCCGATAACGCGATCATAGCCTGCTCATGCGTAAGTGCACTATTTGTTATGATCGATTCCACAGTTTCTTTTAAATTAGTAATGTTTAACATGGCAATACCTCCCAAATAATTTAATACTGAAACAACGGTTGAAATTTATTGTCCTCTTATGGCCTTTATGATATCATTAGGATGGAATTTAAAAAAATGCCATTTGGCATGTTTCTAGAAGAAAGGAACAAAAAATGTCCGGAGATCTAAAAAAAATTGTTGAATATGCAGAAGAATTTTTAGAAAAAAGTTTAGAATCTAAAATTTTTTTAGATTTACTTGATCAGGCAGGGCTAAAAATTGAGCATGCCTCCAAGAATGATTGTCTTATTTATAATGATATGCCTTCGAAATATATCTATATACTTTTAAAAGGCGCCTGTTATTCTGAAAAATACAGTCCTTCCGGAAAATTATTGACTGCCGTAGCCTGCAAACCTATAGAAATCTACGGCTTATTTGAAGCTGTACATCCTACATTAAACAAACACACAGCAACGATTCGCTGTGCTTCTGATTGTTCCTATATTCGCATTCCGATACAAACATATCTGGATCAACTTTCAAGAGATCCTGAATTCGGAGTGCTCAGCCTTAAGCATTTGTCCTTATTAGTTGAACGAATTTTGAATGAAAATGAATATTTACTTTTAAATAATACAAAAGACAGGTTATTGCTTCATCTATTTCGATGTTGTGAAAATCAGAAATTTCCTGTCATCGTCAAAACAACAAAAGAAGAATTGGCTCAGCTGCTTAACATCAGCCTTCGTACGCTATACAGACATTTAGACTGTCTGTACGAGGAGGGACTGATTGCAACCGAGCATGGGAAAATAGTGATTTATGAATCACATTATCAGAAAATTAAAGAGGCGGTTCTTACGTTTGTTTAAAGCTGCTTTTTCAATTAAAAAGCAGCTAATCTATTTTCCAGACTAACTGCTCCTGTCGCGAGGATCACTGCATCCGGTGTATCTTCTTTCAACATCTGTGCAGTTACTTTTGTATTCATCTTGATATTAACTCCGGCTTTTCACATTTTACAATGTAACTTCTGATCATACCTGTAATATCACCTTTTCCTGGTGGCTTTCTATCACTCAACCAAGCTTAAGTCATGCAATCTCATCTCTGGAAAGTGAGCTCGGAGTAAAACTCTTTGAAAAAGATGGACGTAACGTTGTCCTCACAAAATGTGGACAAGCTTTTCTTGTCGATGTGGAACAGGCTTTGGATATGCCGGATTCGGCATCGCAGTTGTGCCGCGAATGCCGATTCTTTCCTCTTTACCGGTTTCAATCATAGAGATTGCAACTCCGTCCTGGGAGAGACTCTTCTACATGGCAACTTTGAAGAATGTTTATCAGGCACCTGTTGTTACGAATTTCAAGAATTATGTATTGGAACATGCTGAAATATAGAATAATACATTTCTTCTACTTTACAGCATCGGTACGATCATATTTACCCAGAACCAGCTCACCGGCATCACAAGCACCATGGACGGGATCATGTCTGCGACTGGAAAATCGTGAATCTTTGCGATCCTGAAACCAGTTGCAAGAAGCAGGAAGCCTCCACATGCCTTGAAGTCGGCAATCATATCCGGCGTGGTCAGTGGGAAGATAAATTTTGCTGCTGCGAATATAATAAGGAAGATCACACACTGCGGAATTGCAACTGCAGCAACCACCATACCTAATGTTCCTCCAAAAATCATCGCAGTAAAGAAATCCAGAATCGACTTCGAAATCAAAATTGTATGATCACCGCTCATTCCGGAATCCAGTGAACCATAAATCCCTGTCCCACTGGCACAAAACAATACGATGATCGTCACAAGCATTGACATATACTCTTCTCTGGACATGGATTTGTTCTTATTTGGGAAGAGTTTTCCCACTGGTTTCTCCATGCAGGTCGCTCCGCTATTAATAATTCCACCCAGATTGACTGCCAGACCAAAGGCAGTTCCAATTATCACTGCAAAAATAACAGCAGGCATATTTTTCATAAGTCCAATGGAACTAACTCCCATTCCCATTGAGCAGACACCAAATATCTTGGTAAGTTCCGAATTAATTTTTGCAGGCAGCTTGTGCCCAAATAATGCCCCGATCACACCGCCGGCTGCAACCGACAGGGCATTGATAATAACTCCTATTGGCATATTTCATTCCTCTACTTTCTATAATGTAAACCTTTATTTTTTCTCTTTAAATGTAATAACCGACACCACCTCAATCGCCCCTAAGATCAACACAAATCCTATAATATCCGGCAATACAAATTTTGTCTTAAAACATAGCCATGTAAGAACAGCACTTGTAACCGGCTCAACTGTCACGAACAGGCTTGCTTTTACGCTGCCAAGTATTCTGATTCCTATTCCATATAGAACAAATGGAAAAAGAGAACCTATAATCGCAACAGCTACAGATAATAAAATGATGTTCGCTGGCACTTCTGGTAAACGATATGTTCCAGTAGTAACCTCCAATAATATAGATGATAAAACAGAACCCCATCCAATCACATTGATCAGTCCGAAATCATCATATAATTTTTGCGGATATAGACAATATATTGTAAAACACACAGCGGAACTCAGTCCCCAGATCAGTGACTCTTTTGATACCGCCAAAGAATTAAGTTGTCCATGTGTTGCTATCAGGAAAATACCGCAAAACGCACATAGAACTGCTACTGTTTCGTATGATTTCGGTTTATTATGTAACACGATAGCTGTATAAACCAGAATCATTATAATGTATGTAAATTGTATGATCGTTCCGGTTGCTGCATTTGAATATTCAATGGCAAGAAAGTAGGTCAACTGTAAACCAAGTATTCCTGTAAGTGAAAAAAATAGAAAAGAGCAGATTCTTTTTCCGCTCTTCCATACTGAAAATAATTTTTTATCTTTTTTATTACAGAAATCGTCAAAAGTATTATTCCAGAAACAAATTGTCTTATTATTGATAACTGAACAGAATTCATGGTTGAGTTTAGAAATATATATTGTCCAAGCACCCCACTGAATCCCCACATTATGCCGCTTATCAGTACAAGCATAATTCCAAATTTCTGTGATTTCATTCGCATGCCTCATTATGTTTATTGCTATTTTTCCTCTCACTATACTACATGCTATTAATCAAATCAATTACTGACTCTCTTTTTTGCTATTTCGAATCCATATTCGTTAATCTCATCTATTGCCTGTATCGCTATCTTCATGTCACGATCCTTAAGAGCCTGAGCAAGCATCAAATGTTGCGGAATAGTTGCAAGCCAAATAGAATCATTTCCATCTTCTGAATCTTCTTGCTGTATGAATCGGTACGAACGAATTTTATTTATCATCTGTTCTATTGCGCTATTCCGTCCAATTTTATAAAGACTATCATGAAAGCTTCGATCTAATACATGGCTATACAAATTTTCTCCAGCCAATTTTACCATCTCCGCTGCTGTTGATACTAATTGATCTTTCTCCTGAAATGTTCCGCGCTCCATTGCATTCTCCACGGCTTTATGATCCAATGCACTCTGAAGTTCCTCAATTTCTTCTAATGAGCAATTAGTAAGCTGAATTGTAAACGAATTATTTTCTCCATAAGGATTATTAATAAATACACCACTTCCTGTTTTTACATATATCAATCCACGGTCTTCTAATATTCTCAAAGCTTCACGCACAGAATTTCGACTTGTCTGCAGCATGGAAGACATATCACGTTCCGATGGCAGTTTGTCCCCTGGCTGAAGATTATTCATTTGAATGTACCGATAAATAGCATCTGAAATTTTCAAATAAAGAGATTTCTTTTCTATCGGTTTCATTGAAATTCTATTTTCATTTTCTGTATTATTTATATGATTCATAAAACTTCCCCAATTTCTATATAACTACATTAATAAAAGGATCCAATATCTTTTACAGATACCGAACCCTTTTAATTATAAGGAATTCTTATGAAAACGTCAAGATTGTCCTTTTTGTCAAATATTACTCTGTTTTTCCAGATAACTCAAGGTACTCTTCATATGCAGCTGATCCTTTTTTAATCTTCGCAATTCCAAATCCTGTGAATCCCCAGATGATTGCAAAAATAACTCCTGTATAGCACAGTACTGCCCATGGTGCATACTGTACTGTCGGTACACCAAGTACAGAGGTCATATATACACCAGCCAATGACCACGGTACTAAAGGTTCTACGACGGTAATACTGTCTTCCAGTGATCTTGACAAGTTCTTTGATTCCAATCCGCGTTTAATATACTCTGGACGGAACATTCCACCAATCATAAGGAATGTTACTGTAGCTTCTCCGATTACTGTGATCATAATTACACCAAGAATAACTGTGAGTGTAATCAACTGTCCTGTACCATGGATATGTTTCATGATTCGTTCCAGAATCAGTTCCATACTTCCACATACAGTAAGTGCTCCGATAAAAGAGAATCCGCAGAATGCCATTAATGCTGTATTCATCATAGAACTCATACCACCTCTCTGAAGAAGATTCGGAACCTGTTCTACAATGTTTTCAAGATCCATAGATGTGTGAAGCATCTCCATCTTAAATCCGCTAACCATACTTGCTGCACAATCTGTAAATGAAAATCCCTGAACTAGCATTGCAAGTACAATTGCTACAGCAGAAGAAATAATCATAACCGGAATCGTAGGTTTCTTCATAAGAGATCCTGCAATTACAATCACACAAGGAATCAATAATAACAGCCCTACCGGCATTGCGAGATTAAAAAGTTCTCCAAGTGTATTAATAATCTCGTCAACCTGCCCCACCTGTGAGTCACTTGCGAAGTGAGCTCCTGCAATAAAATAAACTACACAACTCACAATAAATCCAGGAACTGTTGTGTAAAACATATGTCCAATATGCTGATATAAGTTTGTCTCTGTTGCAATTGCAGACATATTTGTACTGTCTGATAATGGTGACATCTTATCTCCGAAATAAGCACCTGCAACAATCGCTCCTGCAACTGCCGGAAGCGGTGCACCCATACCTGCTGCCACACTGATCAGTGCTGCGCCAACTGTTCCTGCAGCTCCCCAGGAAGTACCTGTGCTGACAGAAAGTATTACTGTTACAAGAAATGAAGTAATAATAATATATTTTGGACTAATAATCTGAAGTCCTATATATACAAGAAACGGAATTGTTCCACTTACTACCCACGCACCAATCATAAGTCCAACACAAATCAAAATCATGATTGCCGGAAATGCTTTTGCAAGTTTAGCTACTATTTCATCTTCGATTTCTTTCCATTTATGTCCCTGATACATGCACACACATATTGTAAATGCGGCACAAATAATCAAAAGAATCTTAATATCAATACTATAAACAACCAATCCTGTAAAAAGAACAACAAACATAAAAATCAACGGTAATACAGCTGTAAAGAGGGTTGGTTTTTTTACTTCTTTTCTCTCTTCTCCCATGATGGTTCTCCTTTATGAAATTTTATCAAGTGCCTGCTGCAAATCAGCAATCAGGTTTTCTGTTCCTTCAAGACCACAGTGAATTCGTACAATATTTCGTGATACATTTAAGAATGCACACTGCTCTTCCGTCCAGTTATATGTATAAGCAATTGCAAGGCTTTCAAATCCTCCCCAAGAACATCCTTTCTCAAAGAGTTTTAAGCTATTAACAAAGGTTTCTGTCTCTTCTAATGTTCCGTCAATCTCAAGACTCATCAGTCCACATTCACCTTTCTGCTGTTTTCTTGCAAGCTCATATTGTGGATGTGATTCAAGTCCTGTAAAGAATACACGCTTAACCTTTGGCTGCTTTTCAAGGAATTTAGCCACTTCCATTGCTGTCTCGTAATGTCTCTGCATACGAACGTCTAATGTACGTAGTCCACGAATCGCCAGCCAGGCTTCCATTGGTCCAAGAACTCCGCCAAACCAATCTCTTTGAACCATAATCTCACGCATAAATTCTTCGTCCTTTGAAACAAGGACTCCACCTACAAGATCACTATGTCCGCCGATATACTTTGTCATGGTATGCATTACAATATCAATTCCCATATCCAACGGTTTTTGGAAAATCGGAGTGGAGTATGTATTATCAATGTACGTTTTAATTCCATGCTCTTTAGCAAGCTTTGCCACTCCTTCCAAATCTACAACATTAAATAAAAGCGTTGTGGGACTCTCCAAAATAATCATTTTCGTTTCTGGACGGATTGCATCTTCGAATTCCTTTACAGTTCTTCCATCAACATAAGTGACTGCTACATCATATTTCGGACTAAGGAACTCATCAAGTAAATGCTGTACTGGTCCATAACTTTCCTTAATACAAATCACATGACTTCCTGCTGTACAAATCTTAAGAATAGCCGCTGCACAAGCTGCCATACCTGCTGAAAATACAACTGCTCTTGAACCGTGCTCTAGTGCAGCAATTTTCTTTTCGAGAATTGCAACAGTTGGATTAGATGCTCTTCCATAATAGAATTCATCTTTAAAAATATCTACGTCGAAATAATCTTTTACCGTATCAAATACATGAAGTGAATTCATAAAAATCGGAGGCGTTACAGATTTCATATACTTTTCTGGATCTTCTCCTACGTGTGTCATTGCCAGTAAATCTTGATTGTCTGCTAATTGTTTTGACATCTTCTCTTTCCTTTCTTTTATTGGTTTGATGGTATTGTGGTTGATTGGCTCAACCAATTTATGTGATTATTATACATCTGTTATCGTTTTTGTCAATATTTTTATATGTATAAAATATTTTTTAGGCTTTCTGCATAATTTTTATTTTCTCCTTTTATGCAAATGATACAACGCAGTAATCAGATAAACATAATATAATAGCTTTTGAATATAAAAACTTCTCATCTTCTAGTTTTCGATCATACACATCACAATCAAAGCAATATATCACTTCTTCGACTTGTCATTTTTCGTTCCAATTCCTATATAGACTGAGTCCGAAAAATGCAGTAAAATCAGTAATAGCTCGACAATACCGAAAGCGAATATAGATTGTTGGAGGAAGTTATGATTCAAGAAATTGGGAACAGAAGAAGTATAAGAAAATATAAAGAAGATAAGATCAGTAAAAAATTACTCGAAGAAATAATATATAGCGCTACTCTTGCACCATCCGCCAAAAACAGGCAGCCTTGGAAATTTATTGTATATCAAGGCAAAGAAAAAGAGAAGTTGGTTGATATTATGCGTCAGGGTATAAATTCAGAAAAAGTCACTCATACACTTATGCCAGAATGGGCATTTGCCATACCAGATGCGGAAAATACAGTAAGGATCATGCAAGAAGCCCCAGCCAAGAGACCTCGGAAACCATTCGCAGATATTGTTGAATTTAGAGATGGATCAGAGTGCGAATGATCGTCCGCTTAAAAGGAGTACGATAAAATCAATGACTATATTCTATCAATTTTTACGCATCTCCACTTTTACAGTGAACTCACTGTCTGTGAGCATACGCTGTAAGTTTTCCTTAAAAGCAAGGTAGACGAAACGACTCTCCACTGTTTATCTACCTTACTCACCCTAGTGTCAAATATTTATCTATCTCTTAATTCTAGCACATTTTTTCAAGAAGCAGATCTGATTTAATAGTGTATTTCTTTTAAAATCTGATCTATCATTCTTGCATTCGCAAGCGAAAATTCTTTCGTAACTGTAGGCACCTGTTCTCCTCTGTTTTTCATCCGAATCTTCTTTCGCAAAATATGTGCAGTCTTCCAAAGGATATTTCCAATAATCAAAAAATTTACAGTAATGCCTCTTTGTATGACTGAACATGAGGCTTCACTTCTCCGTCTATGTAACTATCAAGAAATTCTTTCATGCAGTTACGGCTGTAGCGATTACTATGAATGATCTGTGCAAAACGACTCAAAGTATTTGAAATTGTATCATTGACCAAAATATAATCATAACTATTGGCACATGAAATCTCTTCTTCTGCTATTTCCATTAAAGCATTCACTTCTTCTTCGGTATAAATTCCAGTACTAGACAGCCGGCTCTTTAATTCATCCCAAGATGGCGGCAAAATGTAAATCAGTGTAGCATCCGGACAAAGTGCACGAATCTTCATTGCTCCGATTGTATCCACGTCCAGAATTACATTTTTCCCTCTTGTACGCGCTTCCTCTACACTTTTCTTCGTTGTTCCGTAAGCATTACCATTCACGTATGTATATTCCAACATCTCACCCATACGAACCATTCGCTCAAATTCCGGTACAGACACAAACCAATAGTCTTTTCCGTCTATTTCATGCTTTCTCTGTCTTCTCGTTGTCACAGATACACTGACACACGCCTGTTCATGATCCTGCAAATACTCTCTCAAAACCGTCTTATTCCCCACACCCGACGGTCCCGAAACAACAATCAACTGTCCATATTCTGCAATCTTGTCCAAATATTCCTTTTTCATCGCCGTTTCTTCCTTCCTCTCAACCATATTTTCGTATGATTTATACTTTTTTTATTATAAATTCAGACAATATATTGCGTCAAGCATATTTTTCACACAGATTAACTCAGTTTTACTTGTTGTCCTGTGATTTGTATTTCTGTTTCCATAACATGGTATATTCTCCATCAACTACCGATTTTGTTTATCTACCTCTTAAATTTGTATTTCCCTTTTCCGTAACCGGATACAGGTTCAATAATCTCTGCCTGCACCAAATTGGAAAGAAGTTTGGAAGCACCTGAACCTTTCAGCTCGAGAAGCTTCATAACTGCACTTCTTCCAAATACCTCATCAAAGCCAAACTCTTCAAAGAGTCTATGAATATGAACTGTCGTTTTTACTGAGAAAGCGCTGCCTTTTTCGGAAAGTACACTTTCAATATCCACTTTTTTGTCTTGAATATCCACTTTTTCATTCTCAATATCCACTTTTCGATCTTGAATGTCCACTTTTCCTTCATTCAAAAGTCCACTTATATGAAGATTTCGACTATGAAGCTCATTTTTCTCGTTCAAAAGCAGATTTCTGAGAAATGTTTCCAAATACTCTGTTGTTTCGTGAATACCTGTTTGCAGGTTCGTATAGTTTGCACGGACAAGTGCATTTCTGAAATACCACGCATTTTCCGCAAAAATATCATTGGTTGCAGAGAATCCAAGTGTCCTTAGATATTTAATGAAGAACACTGCCGTTGTTCTCGTATTGCCTTCCCCGAAAATATGGATTTGCCATAATCTTGAAACAAATACCGCAAGATGATGAATAATCCCATCCATTGAAAGCCCTTTATAACTAAAGTCTTTCTCCTGCGAAAAATCGTATTCAAGTGTGGCTCTCAGTTCAAAAGCACTACCGTACATAACAGTTGCCCCATCAAGCACCCATTCTTTCTTTGTAATATTGTAATCTCTAATCTTTCCTGCGTGTTTATAAATACCCTGAAAGAGTTTGCGGTGGATAGAGATATACTCATTCGGAGAAAATGTAAACGCTGTTTCAGAAAGAATTTCTGCAATACGGGACGAAACCTTATCTGCTTCTTCAGTACGCTCATCGTCAGACAAATGCACTGGTCTTTCTTCATAGTAACTGTCGATAAGACTCTGTGCTTCTTTCATTGTGATTTTGCCTTCAATATTCTGAATGGCAGTATCAATCAAATATTTAGATGGTTTGAGTCCGTCCACTGCCTGAAGTCCGATTGCCGTACTCCAAGCATAACCCTTATGAGCTTTATCTGGTTCAGACTCCCTCAAATATTCCTTAAACGGGTCTTTTTCCATATCCACTACCTCGCTTCATAATTTTATAATTCAAGCTTCCTTGCCAATTTCCGATTTTGTTTATCTTATTTTACCAGAAAAGGTAAGAGATAAAACGGTTTCAACACTTTATATAAACATATCATATCGCAAAACATGCATTCCTTCAATGTACACAAGTTCTATTATATACATTTCTTCAATATTACAAAAGAAGAGAACTCTCATTTTACTGGAGTTCTCTTCTCTTAGTCATTTACTATTTTTCTTTGATTTACTCACTCTCTTTCCCAAAATTCACAGCCAGTACGATCATATTGATTCCCTGCATTAAAACAGCAAATGCGATCATATATCCAACTGAGAACATAGTCAATACCGGATGTGTAAAGGCTATAATACTTACAATAACAGATAACACACCACAAACAATTGCTAAAATTGCTTTTCCCTTAGAATCTTTAAACTTCTTCACTCCGGCTACAATCTGGAAGATACCATAAATCAGGACGCTGGCACCAACCAGATAAGTTGCCATGATATCTGTAAGAAATCTCTGTACGCCACTGAACAATAAAATGATACCGCCAAGTCCTTCCAGGACTCCAAGAATACATCCTCCGATATCTTTCTTCTCTTTTGACAATGAAAGTATCACAAGTTCAATACCATTCACGAAGAGAAGCATTCCAAGAATCCATCCGATTGCTAAAAAAGTCCTCATAGGTCGAACTACTGCATAAAAACCTAATAGCACTGTCAGGATTCCTGTGATCATTGTGACAATTTTAATTGTTTTATTCTCCTTCATTTTTGCTGCCCCTTTCATTTTTACATTTCTTTTTTTCTATGATAACACAATTTTTTATTTACTTGTTACCTTTTTATATTTTATTCCACAACCAAATACAAGCATTGAGAATATCAATATCGCAATCCAAATTCTTGCATTGCTTTCATCTCCTGTTTTCGCATTTGTTGTGCTTTCGTCTTGTAAATGTTCCTCATCTTCGGGATGGTTCTCCTGCTCATTTTCAGAACTTCCTGTCACATATGCTTTTACGCTGGTACTTCCCGCATAAGTTGCAGGATCTGTTGTCTCCTGAGCCAGAGATTTCTTTGAAACTGATAAAGTACAAATACATACAAGAACGAGCGACATAAAAAAGAGTCTAAGCAAGCTTTTTCTTGTATTATTCCACTCTTTTTTATTGTGCATGTACATCTACAATCTTTGTATAGAAATTAAGTGTACCGGTGTACTGTCCACCCCAGATAGAAAGATCTCTATTATATAACTGGTTACGGTTCAGTCTTAATTGATCCGTTGCTTCTTGACCTGCTCCCGTAAATAGATTAAATAAAAATCCATTTGAATACCATGTCCCATTTTGAATACTCTCACCGTTATTCATAATCTCATAAGTCAGAGCACAATCTGAATTTTCATTATGTATCAGGCGAAACGGATCAGAACTTTCAACTGCTGACGCATCTTTTACTAAAACAGCGATTGCATTTCCTGCCGCCAGATTATCTGCTTGGATACAAGATACTGTGATATCATGGGTTGAATATACATCTCCTTCTGTCTCAGGCTGCTGTATTTTTCCAAAATCAACCGTATCCGGAATTTGTATAACATAACTTGCTTTATTTTCATTTTCCTCTACTGTTGCAGTCACTTGCGTATCTCCCATTTTTTTATCCTCATTAGACGGGTCAAGATCTTTTGCAAAAACACCTGTTGACATAACAGATGCCATCATCGTTGTTGCCATAACTCCTGCTACTAATTTCTTTTTCATCATTCTATCTCCACGTTTATTCTTTTACATATAATTTAAACTCTGCGCTTCCGCCGTTTAACGGACTTTTATCTTCTAATGAATAACACTTATATTCTATAACTGCCTGATACTCTCCGGCTTCCAGCTCCTGGTCAAGCGTAATATTCTCCAGACCTTCTCCCGGTTTCAGCTCTTGTGATTCGAACAGTTTCGTTCCGTCTTCCAGTTTCAATACAATTACAAAAATGCAATCATTATCTGCCGGATTACCAATGCTTACTGTCTGCTCCTTTGTATTCGCCTTCATTACCATACTTGTATATCCCGGAATCAGGATTCCTTTTCCCTCGGAAGGTTCTTCCTCCTCGATATCCACATCCCAGGCTACTACTTCTGCAGACGAACTTCCGGTTTTCTGATTCTTTTGATTCATAACATACCAGGTAATTCCTGCGGCTGCTATCACAGCCGCAATCAGAATTCCGATTATTATCTTTGTCTTTTTTTTCATCTTATTTTTTTGCTTTCTTTTTTCTCCAGTAAATAACTCCACCTGCTACACTACCTGCCACAACAACAATACCAAACAAAAGAAGCACACTGCTGTTATCTCCTGTTTTTACTGTATCCTTAATATGATCAACTGCTTTGGAGATCTCACTCTTTTCAGCCAGTACAGCAAACGGAACCATCTCTTCTACATCTTTTGAGGCGATCATCTGTTTATCAATTTCAAGCTCTTCGATCTGATTATTTCGATAAACAAGAACCTTATATCCTTTTCCTCGATACTTTGACAAATCCAGTTTTACATTCAGATTTCCTTCGTATGGTGCTGGCTGTTTATCTCCATATACCAACGTCGGTTCTGCTGAATAAAGAACCTGCTTATCTGCCTTTTCCGCATATTTCTTAAATGCCTGATAAATGTCATTCTTTTTCTCTAGCTCGTTTAACTGAAGTTTCGTATCTTTATGCATCATACCTTTTACGGTAACTCCTTTTGATGCGTTCACTAATTCAACTTCCGTAATAAGCGAAGATAAGATTCTTGGATACCCCTGATTCTTTGTTGAATTCCATGTCCAACTACACAATTCTTCATTGCCTGCTACCAGAGTATTTAATTCCTCTTTAAAAGCATTGCTCTTCATCTCAGCCGCTGTTTTCGCTGTTCCCTGTTCTTCGTTTCCTGATAAGGTATCCAGGTAATATGTGTTATTCACAGCTCCTGCTGTTTCTTCTTTTGTGCCAAATACTGCTCCGGTTGTCCCGCCTTCTATCGCAGTTTGTGCACTATATGCAATTTGAATGGAGCCATTTTTATCCAGCTTTCCAACAATTCCTCCGGCAATTCCATTTTCCTTTGTTGACAGAGCACCTATACTCATACAGTTCTCAATCGTTCCGCTGTTTACTACTGCAATTCCTCCAGCAATTCCATCTGATGCACTTGCTGTTGCCTTTGCATAGTTCGCAGTATTTCGAATCACACCTTTATTCTCAACTACAACGCCTCCTGCCATTGATGTGCCCTTAACAAATGTCGTTGTCTCCGTCAAATTTTTAGGCTCATGCGTGAGTTGATCAGTAAATGGACCGCTGAGATTTGATCCACTGATACACTCATCAATCAATCCATAATTGACAATCGCTAGACCTGCTGCTTTCTCTCCTTCAATATTTTGATAAAAAGCTGCGAAATTCTTTACACTTCCCCGTGCACCGATCGTATCAAAAAGTGCTGCATTTCCATCGGATGATTTGATATCGAATCGGTAGACATAATATCCTTGTCCGTCAAATGTACCATTATACGGATTGTCTGCTGAACCGATTGATTCTGTCATTGTTTTACCGTTTCCGAAAATTGTGTTCATCAGCTTGAAGTTTGCACGATTGTTCTTCTTAACAATTTCCGGAATTTTCTTAAATTCTTCAAATGTACGAATCTCGTAAGTTTCTTCTACAGGTTCTTTCTCATAATTCGAATAGGTTCCATCTTCCCAACGATAGACTGTGCCATGTGTATCATCCAGAACCGGATAAGCATCCGGAGTTTCTCCGTTATCAATATTCTGATACCATACTTGAGAGCCGTCTGTCACCTCGTTATTTAAAAGATATGCCTCTTCACCACTCTTGAACTGTTCTGCTGTCTTTGCCTTTGCCAGTTCTTCATCATTCGCAATCTCAGCTTCTCCCAGGAAACCTTTTACCGGAAGTGTATCGAGATAATAATTATTCTTGATTCCATCTTTCTTCGCCGCACAGTATCCGGAAATTGCACCATAGATCTCCTTCCACTCTTCAGCAAGCACACTGCCATAATTGTAACAATCAGAAAGAATGAAATCCTCTTCACCCAATGCAACCTGTCCGGTGATTCCACCGCTGTAACCACGTCCTCCGTGATTTTCCACTTTATAATATGTGATCAATCCGTAATTTGCACAATCCTTGATTTTTGTGCCGCCTGCATATGTATCATCATCAGTTACAAAACCTACAATTCCACCGACTCCGTAGAAACTATAATCCAGTACGATCTTACCTGAATATGTACTCTCCTCTATAGAAGTTGCTGCATTGATCTCTCCGACAATTCCGCCGATATCGTATATCAATCCACTTCCAATATTTACATTTGAATTCACCCGCCTGATCACACTGTCGGAAGTTGTTCCTACAACACCACCTACTGCACTTGCCGCCTCTGCTGTTGTAACGATTGTTCCATTCAGTGTAAAGTTCTTAAGCGTCGCTTTCTTTGCCTCGTCTGTCTCGTTCGGGTCACTCATAAGGTTCTGGAAAAAGCCTATTGACTGATCATTTACTTTCGTCATACTGAAATCAGAAATCGTATGATTCTGTCCGTCGAAAATTCCTTTGAATTCTCCGATTGGTTTCCATTCATAGTTTTCATCCGCCGGATTCTTAAGTGAAATGTCAGACACCAGCACTCCATGTGCATCTGGCTTTGCTTCCTGAATCTGTGTATGTTCACCGTCCCCATTTACAAGAGCGGCAAACCAAAACATCTGTCCACCATTCCCAATCTCATAACTGCCTGTAGATTCATTATAGTCTGCCGGCTGATATCCACCACATTTCGTACAGAATCCATTGTCATAGGAATGTTCCTTGCAGACTGCATTATAATATAATGTAATATCCTTCGCCGGCATTACGAAACTTCCTTTTCTGTCACCCTCATAATTTTCTGTTAATGCAAGCTCTTTATAAGTATTTCCCTCATAATATCCGACACTCTTTACATTATCTGATACATAAAATTCAACATTTTCTCCTTCTTCAAAGTAATCTACATAGGAATCCAATTGAATTGCATCTTCAAATGACTGATTCGTACCTTTCACATATACCTTATGTCCTACTGCTCCGTTTAAAACAAATGTTGCATTTGAATATGGTGCACTGTATGTATATGTATAATATCCTTCTTCATCCGGACTCAATGTCGCGATCTGGTCTTTTGTCAACAACGTTTCTTCCGAAGTTACTTCTGATGGATTTTCTGTATTGTTATGTCTCTGTAATGTAATGGATTCCAGAACAGTTGTACCTTCCGCCTTAAACCGAAGTGTTACCTCTTTTCCTGAAGGAACAATATTTTCCTGACATGTTGTCCCATCTTCCTGAACCATTTCTAACTCTATATCTCCGACTCCATTCGTAGCAACATCAACTTTCGTCTTATAATAACCATCTTCTTGTGGGCGGTTCTTTAATATAACGGTATATGCCGAATATGCCCCCGCTGATTTATCCGGTTGAATTTTTTCTGCACTTAAAGTAGAACTTTCAAGACTGCTTCCCGGATACTGTCCTGTTGTATCAACCACATGGAAAATCGTATAGCTTGTCGCCCATGCATCATGATAATCAAAATCATAATCCGATAAAGCAATATATGTTTTTGTATCTTTTTTTGTAAGCAGGTATTCACTCAGATAATCACCAGGTATACTTGATAATGCACTGAATAGTCCTGTAGCGAATAAGCTCTGAAATTCCGCCGTATTTTTCGCGCAACTAAATTGATTCTGCCCATCGCTATAATTTTCTTTTGTTAAATTAATAAAATCACAAGATGGAATATGTTGATCTCTCGCCAAAGTAAGATCTATTTTCTCTTCAAATTGATAAAACCGCAAATTTTCAGGAACAGAATCGTCTGAATTCCAAGCCCAATCCTCTTCCGCATCGTGTGGCTGTGATGTATCGAAAATATAATAAATATCTATTCCCGATGGATTCTCCTCCGTTTTAGGTGTCGGCACAGCAATTCTGTGAAAATTAATAAACGGCGTAATTACATCAGCATTGGATTTCCAACCATACTCCTCAATAAGGTAAAGATAACCTTCGTTAAACGCATCGATAATCGGTTGCTCATTCTCATAGAACTCGCCTGTTAATTTCTCATGGTAATTTTCATTTTTCATACGTACAGATACCATGTCTTCTGGCTTTACAAATTCATCCAATTTCATCCGAATCGAACCAACCGTTGAATCCGAAACTAATATTTCTCTGTCAAGCATAGTATCCATAGCTTTGGCAACATCTTCATTCAACTTATTTAAATCATTCGTCCATGCAGCATAGCTCTCCCATTTACTTTCATCATCTGGATATTTCTCTTCAAAATAATCACCACGCTGTGCAATAAATTCCTGATACATCATCTCCATCTTAATGATTTCCATAAATTGTTTATCAATACTTGAAACTATGTAATTATATTGATCACCAGAAAATCCATAAGCCCTATATGCAAATTGTGCCGCAGCATCCGCATAATTTTTCTCATCACTTGGCTTATTCAACGCATTGATCATACTCCAAATCGATCTTTTGAATACACCATCTATCGTGTCATTACAAAATATAGCGTCCTTTTTTTTCTCATCGGTTGGATTTTCAAAGCTATTTCCAGCCGCTTTATAAACCTCAATAAAATTGTCATAAAGCTTTTGCTTACTCTTTTCGACAGCATTTATATCCGTCTTACCATCCATATACAGTTGCGCGGCTTTCATATAATCTTCATAGGCGCTCAATGTATTTCCTACATTTCCGGCAGTTTCATATACATCTATATCTTTAGACCATTGCTGATTCAGCTCATTTTTCGCTTCTGTGTACTGTATTTTCTGAAGTGTATTCTCTATTTCTGCATCATACTCTTTAAGATGTTGATCAACGATCTTAACTTCATTAAGTATCTCATTACAAAGAGCCTGAATTTCTGCCAGTGTCTGTCCAGTGTTATTGCCTCCACAAATCCATTTATTAACAAATGAAGCTACTTTCTGAAATCCTTCACTCTCTGTCGCTCCGGCAATTCTGACAAGTGCTGACCCACAAGTAGTCAACCCTACTGTGTAAATACGATTGACAAATGTTTTTCCGGTACTCACCCATAGATTATTTTGTTTAACTGCCGGTGCAGCAGTCTCTGCTTCTGCACTTACCGGTAAAGGCATAATCGAAAATGCTACGCAAAGGCTCATTCCAATTGCAATAATCCTTTTCGAAATTCTTCTTTTCATCCGCTTCCCACTCCTTCCTTATTCCTGTCTCTGCCTGATAATTCGTTTTGTATCATTATTTATACCTTTTTATAATACCACTTACACGGTTAATCAGCAATCTTTTTTGCTCAAATCCGCGCTTTTATTTGATGTTTCTTAGATAAATTGTTGTGAAGCTCAATTAAAGTGCATTTTATTTGCATTAATTATTGCATTTTAATTATTTCTATTGTATTTTAAAAACAACTATAGTAATATAAAATTATCACAATAAAGGAAGGTCTCATATGCGTTATAATGTTCCACTATATTTCGAACGAAAGAATATCAAAAGTTCAGATATTTTTTACCTTACCAGACAGAATCCTCACACAATCATTACGCTTTCCTCGGGAGAAAGCATTACGACTACAATCCCGATAAAAGAACTTATGCTCTACTTGCCGGAAGAAGATTTTCTAAACATCTCAAAAGGCATTGTTCTTCGAAAAAATCAAATTGTTCATATATCCGACGAAGGACTTTATACAATGACTGATGGTGCTGTCTTTCAAGGGAGAAAACGTAATCTGAGTCAGCACAAACAAATCCGTAAGGAACTTGGTTTAAATACGCAGAACCTTTCGGATGTTTCAGAAGACAGCTCACTTCAATTATTTGATAACTGTAGCTTTCTCAATGATATGCCACTTGCTTTTTGTATTATTGAGCTTGTATTTGATGCGAATGGACATGGTGTAGACTTTGTATTTCGTTACTGCAATGATGAAATGGCTGTTGTTGAGGGCGTTCCCCTTTCAGAAATGTTGAATCGTTCATTTTATGAAGTCTTTGAAAATGGAGATAAAAAATGGCTTGTTACTTATGCGGATGTAGCGTTAAATGGTAATAAACATATCCTGCATGATTATAGTCCGGAAATCGACAAGACTCTGACCATCTACTGTTTTCAACCAGCTCCGGGATATTGTGCATGTGTGTTGATTCCGTCTTAAAAAAGTGCCAACTATGAAAGACCTATCGTGGATAACGACTCCACAATAGGTCTTCCAACTACTTTACTGCTCTTGTCAATGTCGTTGCTGTAAATGGAAGCACTTTTCCGGCTTCTGCAATGTACAATCATTTCTTTCACCAGATCCCGAATATATTGTCTGGATGGATTTGCTTGTATTATATCTTATTCTCAAAGCCAATAAGGACGGGGAAAAATCCGTTTTCCCCGTCCCCAATGACTTACACTTCTTTAAATTTCGAATGCTTGGACAATGCCATTGTCACTGCAAATCCAACAACAAGTGAGATCAGAATTCCGATCATATAATTCAGCATTCCGCCGGACTTGATGCATACGAATCCGATGATTCCTGCTGCTCCCGGGGAGATATTCTGAACATTTGTCAGTGTCACATAAGCACATCCTACAGCAGAACCGAACATTGCTGCATAGAATGGATATTTCATCTTCAAGTTGACTCCGAACATTGCTGGTTCTGTAATACCAAGCAGTGCTGAGATACCGGAAGAAACTGCGATACTCTTCATCTTCTTATCCTTTGCACAGAACATTGCTGCCAGTGTTGCTCCACCCTGAGCCACATTGTTGCATGCTGCGATTGCAAAGAGGAAAGATCCGCCTGCTGCAATCAACTGGATATCAACCGGGAGAAGACTGTGGTGCATTCCTGTCATTGTTAATGGCGCATAGATAAATCCGAAAATAAATCCACCGACAACACCTAATGTATCATGGAGCCACAGAATACCATTTGTAATCCAGTCTCCGGCTGTACGCATCACTCCACCTACCACTGTAAATGTAAGGAATGCTGTTACGAGTACGGAAAGTGCCGGTGTCAGGAGGTTGTCCAGATATTCCGGAACTACTTTGTGAAGTTTCTTCTCGATAAATGCAAGGATTGCTGCCGCTGCAAGTACCGGAAGTACAGTTCCCTGATATCCAACCTTCTCAATTGTCAGCGCTCCGATATGCCATACCGGAACCGTTCCCTCTGTAATGGCTGTACCATAAGAATATGCATTCAGAAGATCACCGGATACCATGATCATTCCCATAACTGCTCCAAGATAAGGATTGCCACCGAACATCTTTGTTGCTGAGAACCCTACAAGGATTGGCAGGAATGCATATGCTGCACTTGCAAATGTGTTGATCATAGATGCAAGATCTGCAATATTCGGATATGCTTCAACAAGTGACTTTCCTGAGATAAAAAGTCCTTCTGCTGTCAGAACATTGTTCAGACCCATCAGAAGACCGCTGGCAACCAGTGCCGGAATAATCGGTACGAATACATCCGCCAGCATCTTTACCAGTTTCTGTAACGGATTCATCTTCTGGTCAGCAGCCTTTTTCACTTCATTTTTTGTACTTTCTTTGATGTCTGCATACTGAATAAAATATTTGTATACTTCATCTACTGTACCACTTCCGATGATGATCTGGAACTGACCGCCTGTGGAAAACTGTCCTTTTACAAGCTCTGTCTTGAGAATTCCATCTACATTTGCTTTGCTCTCATCTTTTAATACCAGACGTAATCTGGTTGCGCAGTGAGTCGCGCTGATTACATTTTCTTTTCCGCCTACCAGACGCAGAAGTTCACTTGCTGCATTCTGGTAACTCTGCTCTTTACTCATTCTAACTCCTCCTGTAACTTCATTTCTTTTCTATCTCAATCAGGATTTTCTTAGTACCATCGTTGTACTTGAAAAGTCCTGTCTGATTCTTGGTATTCGGATTCCTGCATACATCAGTTCATCCCCGCCGTACTCCTGCCCGGTCTCACAATCTGTGTAAACTGCATCCGGATCCAGTCCTTTTAATCGAATTACCGGAACCCTGTAGGCTGAGCGTGCAAGGATCTGCACGTGAGTGAAGATGACTTCCATTCCATCTTCTGAAACAATATTCCAGGCACTTTGATTCTCCTGAAATGAATCCGCCAGCCGGTAATAAGTTCCGAACTGTACGGTTCTTCGTCTCCTTTTATATTCTGCAATCTGCTCTCTGACTTCTTTCTTCTCTTCTTTTAAAAGCTTCTTCAAATCCAGTTCATATCCAAGATTGCCTGCTGCCGCCACGGCAAATCTTGTAGCAAGCGGTGTGGTCCGTCCGACCTGATGATTCGGACATGCTGACACATGCGCTCCCATTGTAACTGTCGGAAACAGAAAGCTTGTTCCATGCTGGATTTTCAGCCTGCAGACCGCATCTGTATTATCGCTGGTCCATGTCTGTGGCATGTAATAAAGCATTCCTGCATCGAATCTGCCACCTCCACTGGAACAGCTTTCAAACAACACCTGTGGAAAACGTTCTGTCAATGTCTCCATTACCTGATAAAGTCCAAGCACATAGCGGTGTGAAAGTTCATTCTGATTTTTCCTGTCAAGATAAGCACTTCCAAGATCCGTCAGATGCCGGTTCATATCCCATTTCACATAACTGATATTTCCCGGTACCAACACCTTACTGACTGCATCGATCAGATATTCGCAAACTGCCGGATTCGACAGGTCCAGTACCATCTGATGTCGGCTGAGTATTGGTTCGTAAAGCGGACTTCGGATTACCCAGTCTGGATGCTCCCTGTAAAGGTCACTTTCCCTTGAAATCATCTCCGGTTCAAACCAGATTCCGAAATCAATCCCCTTCTGTTTCACCTTTTCGGCAAGACTCTGCAGTCCATCCGGAAATTTCTTCTTATCTTCCGTCCAGTCCCCCAAGGAAGTCGTATCTGTATTTCTTCCCTTGAACCAGCCATCATCCATCACCAGAAGTTCGATTCCAAGCTCCGCTGCTTCTTCCGCTAGCGTCAGCATTTTCTCTTCATTGATCTCAAAATACATACCTTCCCAGCTATTCAATAGAACTGGCCGTTCCCGGTCTCTGTACCATCCCCGGCAGACGCGCGTTCTGTATAACCGATGAAATATATTCGACATTCCGGCAAGTCCATTTACACTATAGACCAGTACAGCCTCCGGTGTGCAAAAGCTTGTTCCCGGTGCAAGCTGCCATCCAAACTGATACGGATTAATTCCAAGCTGTACCCTGATTGTTCCATACTGTCCACACTGAACACATCCATAGAAGTTTCCACTGTAAATCAGGTTTACTCCAAGCACTTCCCCTTGCTCTTCCGTAGTCCCGGGACTTAACAATCCGATAAATGGGGTTGCCTGTGGGCTGCTCGTTCCACGACTGCTTTCAATCGTGACTGAATCCGCACACAATGGACGTCGATACACGTTTTTCTCTTCTGTATGTGCACCGGATAATGTCAGTACATCATATTCCTGTGTTGGAAGATCCATGTTCATGCTTAAGAATCTACAGATTTCTATCGGTTCTGTTCCGTCATTGATCCATTTTGCGAATCGTGTGACCACTGCATCTTCATAGATGGTGTAATATAACAGAATTCTCTGATTTCTCACCTTATCCTGAAGCGTAATCTCCAGTGTCATTGCCTCGGTGTCCGCATCAGTATAGATATGTGGCAGGCCATCCGGAGCGATCTTTCCACTCAGAATGCGATAGCCGTTATAGAAAAATCTTGCGTTTTTATCTCCATTTCTATCTTCTAGTTCGTAAGCTGGACTTCGGAAGTCCCCCTGTCCGGACTCCGGAAATTCCCTCAACTGTGTATCCAGAGAAAATGTCCTGTCTTCCGCTATCGGATTCGCACAGAATCCACGGTCGTAATAATAATCCTTGATGCCGCTGTGCCATCTCTTTATTCTTTTTCCGTAGTAACAATGCTTTAAATATCGTTGTTTTTCTACTTGAATCACATAACTGATCTTATCGTTATATAGATGAAAAACCTGCTGTTCTTCCTCAAAACTGATCTGCATTCTATTCCTCCACTCTCTCATTCTGCTTCATTTCATCGCTTGACTAAATGCATTATAACTTCCATCTCTTTTCACTTTCAATGGTAATGCAGATTAGTGAATGGTAATTTCTTGCTATTTTTTATTGATTGCTATATTATAATATCGGATATAAAAACCCAAAACTAAGATTTCTACAGATTGTTTCGTGTTGCGCCCCGCAATCTTCATTTATTTTGAAAGGAGTACTTTTTATGACAAACAAAAAATCATCTGCCCAACCGCCTTTTGATTCCGTCGGTTTTCATATAACCTCTGCGCTTCCCCTCCAGACACTTCGTGGAATCGGCATGCATCACATCACTTCCCATGACTATCATTGGGATAACCGAGTCCGCAAAAACTCTTATGTATTACTTCAGTACACGATTTCAGGAAAAGGAAGTTTCCAGACACCAGACCATACCTATCCTCAACAGGCGGGTGATCTCTTCCTTGTTCAAGTACCCGGAGACAGCCAATACTCATTACCCGATGATTCGGAATGTTGGGATGTTCTTTATCTAGAATTTTCCTCCGAGTGTCTCCCTCTTCTCTACCACATTCATCAATCCTGTGGACCTGCTTTCCACCTGGAAGCATCCAGTACTTTACCTGAACAGATGAAACAGCTCTATGCTGATGCGATTTCCAATCAGTTAGCATCGGTATTTGATAATTCCAAAGCGGCCTACGCTTTTCTTTTAGATCTGGCAGATTATGCATTGGAACACCCGGCACTTTCTTCACCTCGTGTTACACTGGCCAAGAATTATCTGGATTCCAATTATTACAACACGGATCTAAACCTTGACGAAGTCGCTGATGCCGTCGGGCTGTCCAAGTATCATCTTTGCAGAGAATTCAACCATCTCTATGGAATCTCGCCCGGAAAATATCTGGCGAATCTGCGTCTTCAGAAATCCTGTGCGCTTCTTTTACAGAGCCGCCAGCACACAATTGCCGAAATCGCCTCCATGGTCGGATTTTCAAATGATAATTATTTTTGTAAGGTCTTTCGAAAAGCTTTCGGAACTACACCAACTCAATATCGGCTTCAAAATCAGAACTATGATCTTGTCCGCGTTCTCCATGATTCGCATCCCAGGATTCCATCTGATAAATAACCGCCTCATATGGTCTGAGTTCTGTAATTTTTTCCGTGGCAGGCGTATCTGCATAATTACTAAGCATGACCTGCCCGGCTCTCTTACACTGTAACTTTCTTGTCTTCTCATGAAAGTTACAGACAATCAGCCATTTTTCCTCCTCCAGCGTTCTTGTATAGATATAAAGGTCTTCATCCTCCGGGAACAGCAGTTGATAAGTTCCGTATACCATAACTTCATGTTCTTTCCGAAGCTGAATCAATTTCTGATAATGATAGAAAACGGACTCTGGATCCGCTAATGCCTGTTCTACATTGATTTCCTTATAATTTGGATTGACTCTGTACCATGGAATTCCTTCTGTAAATCCTGCATTCTTTTCGGCATTCCACTGCATCGGTGTCCTTGCATTATCCCTCGCCTTCGCCCGGATTGCATACATGGTCTCTTCCTCTGTGAATCCCGCTTTCAGACGTTCTTGATAAATGTTCTGTGTCTCAATATCAGGGAATTCATCAATCGTCTGAAATGGAACATTCGTCATTCCAATCTCTTCCCCCTGATAGATATACGGTGTCCCCTTCATTCCATGAAGCAGTGTCGCAAGCATTTTTGCAGACAGAACACGATAGTCTCCGTCATTTCCCCAACGGGAAACGATTCTTGGGAGGTCATGATTATTCCAAAATAAACTGTTCCATCCATGACCTTCTAACTCTGTCTGCCATTTGCTGAAAACACACTTCAGATCCGGCAGATAAAGTGGTTTCAAATCCCATCTTTGTCCGCCCGGTTTCTTATCCAGCTGAATCTGTTCAAACTGGAAGATCATACTAAGTTCTTTTCTTGCCGGATCAGTATATAATCTTCCGATCTCCGGGGTCGCCCCCCAGCACTCACCAACCGTCATGCTGTCCCTGTGACCAAAGGTCGCTTCGTTCATCTCTTGCAGGTATTTATGAAGCATCGGCCCATTCTCTTTGATTTTCTGATCCGGTATCTTTCCAATCAGATCAATCACATCCATACGGAAACCTGCAATCCCCTGATCCAGCCACCAGTTCATCATGTCATAAATTTTCTGCCGCAGCTTCGGATTCTCCCAGTTCAGATCTGGTTGTTTCTTACTGTAAAAATGCAGATAATACTCATCTGTCTCCGGCGAATACTCCCATGCACTTCCACCGAAATTTGACATCAGATCATTCGGTGGCTGTCCATCTTCACCTTTCCTCCAGATGTAGTAGTCCCGATATGGATTATCCAGGCTTTTCTTTGCTTCTATGAACCATGGATGTTCATCTGATGTATGGTTCACTACCAGATCCATAATGATTTTAATATCATTATCTTGACATTTTTGTATCAATATCTTCATATCTTCCATTGTTCCAAACTCCGGGTAAACCGTACGGTAATCAGAGATATCATATCCATTGTCATCCTGCGGCGACTGATAGATTGGACAGATCCAGAGTACATTAACTCCCAGTTTTTTCAGATATTCAATTTTCCCTATAATTCCTGGAATATCCCCCATTCCATCCCCATTGCTGTCCGCAAAACTCCGAGGATATATCTGATAAACGACACTGCTCTGCCACCATTTCTTCTCCATCTTATGTCCCCTTCTTGCTTTTTTTATTCGAACCAAGTATAATACAAAAAATAAAAAGATACTTTCATTATTTTATCAAAAAATAACACAATATTATGCACCAGTTCAGCCATGCGGCTGTATAAGGACAGACTATCGTTATAAGCTCGCTTATATAAAATAGTCTGTTCTTATGCAGACATAGGGCAGACGCCCCTAAGCGAGGATTCGTCACGCAGTGTCGAATTCGAGCTGCATGGCTGAACTGTTTCACTACAAGAAAGGAGATCACTCATGTCACGTTCCTTAAAAGAGACAAATTTTCACGGAACCCCTATGTTCCCCTTACAGATTTATTCTCATAAAGATAAAAACGGTTTCTATTCCGTTACTGCCCACTGGCATGAGGAACTGGAATTTCTCTATATTGAGGAAGGAACTATGCACGGAATCATTTCCGGAACCCCTTATGAAATGAAAGCCGGTGAGTTCTATTTCATCAACTCTGGTGAACTGCATGAACTAAGCGCACACAACCATTCCCTGCATCATGCAATCGTTTTCGATCCTCAATTACTTAATTTTGATTTGTATGATGCCTGTCAGCACAATTTCATCCAGCCAATCACACAGAAGAAACTACTCTTCCCAAACAATATCTCCAATGCCCTCAGTCAGAAAGAACGAGAAAGTCTCCGACAGCTTTTTCTTGAATTGATCTGTAATTACCACTACCCGGAACAATGTGCACTTCTCAAAATTAAGATCTGTCTTCTACAGATTTTGGAACTCTGTTTCCGCACAGAAATTCTTATACAGAACCAGACTACCGGAAAGCAGCTCTCCTCCATGAATCAGCTGAAGGAAGTGCTTGATTTTATCCGGTCACATTACGCCGAAGAAATTACATTAAAAGAACTTGCTGACATTGCCTGCATGAGCCCGACCTATTTCTGCAGATATTTCCATCAGGAGATGGGAAAAACACCGTTCGCCTTCCTGAATGAATACCGCATCAAAAAAGCTGCTATCCTTTTGGATGACAGCTCACTGTCTGTTTCTGATATTGCCATTAACTGTGGATTTGACAACATCAGCTATTTCATTCGTAAGTTCAAAGAATACCAGGGAATCACCCCAAAAAAATACAGAAGCCGGAAGATGCCAGAATAATATTTCTTTATTTGAGAAATATTCAGCAAACAAGTAGCAAGTACAACATTATAGGGATCTTTAAAAGACAAAGATGACCCAGTAAGTGGATGTAGAAATAGTATGATATCATGTGAATAACAATCGGAATTGATAAAAGATCATCTGCATGAAACGATTATTATGTTCGCACTTTTCAAGTGTAGGAAATTTGATAAAAAAAGAAATTGAAAAAAAGGACTAATTTTTATGAACAATGTAAAAGAGAGAATCAAAATATTTTCAGGAGCGCAGCTTAAATACATCGCTTTTCTATCCATGCTTATCGATCACACAAACAAAGCGTTAATCTATCCGAATTTGGATGGAGGAGCATTGAATCGGTTGAGTGACTTTTTTGATATTTTAGGAAGAATTGCATTTCCAATATTCATCTTCCTTCTCGTCAGTCGAGTAGACTAAGACCTCTCAATCTTAGCCCCTCACAGATCCGTACGTGCGGCTTTCCCGCATACGGCTCCTCATAGTAACATTCGCTTCAATATAAACAATAGTACGTTTTAGGTTTTGCTAACGGGTAATACTTGAGCATTTCCACAAATCCATTCCATGTGTATGCCCGTCTACAACCTCTCCGATTCATGGCTTTGAATAGAAACTGTTGTACTCTATGCAGGAATGTTGTTATCTTCCGAAAATTCCATGTAACACCATAATACCGATAGTGTCCAATTAGTTTTACATTCAACTCTTTAATTATTTCTCGCATTGGTCGATTTCGATTATCGTAAATCCAGTTCTTGTATGCTCTAACCTTTTGCTCAAACTTCTTTCTTGAAGTCTGTACCTTTGGCACGAAACCTCCCTTTCGAGTTTTGCTACAGTAGAAGGTAAATCCCAGAAAATCAAATGTTTCAGGCTTACATTCTCCTCTTGCTCTACGATTCTGCTCTGCAAATCTCCCAAATTCAATTAGTCTGCTTTTACTACTTTCCAGCTCCAGTCCAAACTTTTCCATTCGTTCCTTTAATTCTTTATAGTATCTTTCAGCTTCTGACTTATATTGAAATCCTGCAACAAAATCATCCGCAAAGTTGACGAGAAAACACTCTCCCTGCATTTCCCTTTGCACCACCAGCTTAAACCACAGCGTCAGCACATGATGCATGTATATATTTGCAAGCATCGGACTCATTACTGAGCCTTGTGCCGAACCTTCCTCTGTTGGCTCGAATTTTCCTTGCTCCATTATTCCTGCTTTAAGGTATTTACGTATTAGCCACAATAAGTTCCTATCCTGTATATTCCATTCAAGGAACTTCATCATCCAATCATGGTCGATATGGTCAAAGAAACCTTTGATATCGGCATCTACGATATAGCTGATTTTTCCATAGCTTATCCGTTGGTATACTTCTTTTATTGCTTCGTGACACCCCCTATTCGGTCTGAATCCATACATGCAGTTTAGGAATCTCGGTTCATAAATAGCTCCCAGTATTTTCTTCACTGCCATTTGTACAATCTTATCTTCATAGGAAGCAATCCCTAATGGTCGTTTCTTTCCATTTCCTTTAGGTATATATACCCTCAGTGACGGAAGTGGCTTAAAGGATTTGTTTTTCAACCTCTGTACCAGTTCCTTGATATTTCTATCAAGGTTCTTCCCATACTCATCCTTAGTTACCTTGTCAATTCCGACTGCTTTGTTCCCATCTAATTCCTTATGGCATTGCTTTAGCATATCTTCATTTATCAAATGGTACACTGATGTAAATATAGGATGTTTTGATGTTGCCGATATCTCAGCTATTCTTACTAATTTCGTTTCCATTATTTCCTCCGTCCCTGGGTACGGATAATGTGTCCTCAGTAAGACCTTTACTATGCAATCCCCTTCCCTCCATCGGCATTGCCCGATTTCTACAGTACTATGGGATTGTCCGACCACCTACCATTCATTTGAAATCCTCCGTTTTCAGTTGCAACTTCATACTCTTCTTCGAGAAATGGCAGGTTCTCCCCAGTTGATGTGTATTCACAATGTAAAACATGATTGGTTCTCTGACTCCGCAGTGCCACATAACACTCGCCATATCGCATTACATGATATTGTCTTCCGCACCAGTTAAGACGTCGACCGACTGAAGTTAACGTTTCGAAGCTCAATCACTATTCAACCCTGCTTTCTTGCTGTCTACGCTTGTCAGATGCCGTTACCGGCATCATCCCAAGACTCGCTATTATCTGGTTGGCTAAACCTTGGATAAACCGGAATCCCACCGGCTTGACTACACACCCTTAGCTGGGCGCACAACTGGAATTTATCTGTCCCAACAGGTCTTTCTATCCTCTTCTGTAATTGCTCGAATGACCCTGCAAGGATTTCCGACTGCTACCGAATTACTTGGAATGTCCTTGACAACGACACTTCCACCTCCGATTACAACATTACTTCCGATTGTAACATTGGGCATAACCTGAACACCGGCACCAATCCATACATTATCTCCTACGGTAATCGGATAAGCATACTCTAATCCTTGATTCCGGCGTTCAAAATCAATCGGATGTCCGGCTGTATGGAAGCCACAATCAGGTGCAATGAACACATTATCGCCAAAAGTCACTTTCGCCCCATCAAGAATAACCGTGTTGTGATTCGCAAAGAAATTTTCTCCGATTTCGATGTTGTAGCCGTAATCGCACCAGAATGGTGCAACAATACAAAATACGTTCTTTGTCTTTCCTAACAGTTGTTTCATAAGTTTTTGCTGTCCTTTTTCATCTGATGGACGGAGCTGATTGAATTGATAGCAAAGGTCTTTTGCCTTGGCTCTTTCATCTAACAAATTTCTGTCGTTATTTGCGTCATAAAGCATCTGCTTTTGCATTTTTTCTTTCTCAGTCATAACAGTTTCATTCCTTTCCTTTTGCGGCTTCTTCCAGACCTTTTCGTGTGATTCCATATTTCAACCAATCCATAGGTTCTAAAAACTCGAATTGACCGAGCTGAAAGCGAGGGATACTTCTTGTCCGTAGGGCAAGAAGGTGGAAGTGGAAAAATCCTAATTTAGTAATTTGCGAGAACAAAGAGTAGAAGTTTTATGGATAAATTTAGAAAGCATCCAGTGATAGTTTGCTGGCTAATTTTTATGATATGTGCTGCGGCAAGAATAGTTGAATATTTTTTTATAAGAACTGACGAATCGTTCTTGTCAGAGAACTTTATCCATAAGTTATTTGGGATTTTTCTTTTATTTATTATTCTTCATATTTCAAAAATGAAGTGGAAAGACATTGGATTTGTAAATGAATATGCAATTGGAAATTGTGGAAAAGGAATTTTATTAGGCAGCGTTTGTTTTGCTGCTGCATACGGAATTGAGTGTTTGATATTGCACATTACAAATCAAAATGTGGAACTGGAATTCTATGCAAGCGGCTTTTCTCTGAGTGGCGAAACGGAAAAGCAGTTTTTTTTATTGCATTCCTATTCGGCGTGTGGCATTGGGTAATGCCGTTTCGTGACTACATAGAAGGAAAATCATCATTGTCAACCCTTTTGATTATGGGAATTGGATATATAGTTTTGGTAGGCATCATGAGTATTAAATGGTCCTTATTATATAAGTTGACAGGCTCATTGTGGATGGGACTTGGAGACCATTTGTTCAATAATGTAATTGTCACTAATCTCGTTCATGTTATATCAAATAATGAAGCAGATAGTATGCAAATAGTGAGAATTTTGATTGGTCAGCTTATTTCATTTATAATAGTATTGTTATTTTATATAATGAACAATAAACGGACGAGTTGATAAGATACACCACAACTTCCAGTCTTATGAAGAGATTGAAAGTATGCATGAATTTGAATTCTCACTTGAGGTATTTTAAGGGATTTAATAACTGTTATATCTGGTTATAAAAATCTCGTCAAACCCTTGAAATACTAAAGTTTTTGTGGGTGTCCTCTCCGTCACATCTTGTATCGTGTTATATCGTTTTACCCTTGGTTATGAACTCTGATAAGGGAAAAAACAAGGGAAAGAAAATCTGGTAACAACTTATAACAAATTATAAAAATGGCAGTTGGAACTGGATGAAATGCAGGCATGGGTGGATGCGATTGATAGTTTGGCAGTCTGGTGATTTCTATAAATGTTTTTTGATAAAATGTTGGCAGAATATCTAGGCTTGGTGTGATAAAATAAAAGAAATTAACTTACTAGAGAATTATCGAGTAGGAGATATTTGGCAATTTAATAGCTTTGCCTGCTATGTGCGTGACAAGGCTATTCTTGGAGAGGAGATTTATCTCAGTCGAGAAGACTCCCACCTCTTTCAGGTGGTGAGTAACAGCAAATTTGTCTCAGTGGGAGTCCAATCTCCGACTGAGATAAACGCTCCGCGAGGATGCGCAGTGATTCTGTAAAGAATGTGTCAGCTTACGCTGCCCAGAATCACGCGCCAAGTCTCGCGGATGCTCGACTTGAATCAGGGATTATAAGTTGAAAAACTTGATTTTAAGCGGATGCTACGGAAAGTAGCGTCCGTTTTTTGATTTGTAAACAGGTGTTGGTGGTGCTACTTTTTCATTTTGTGTAAGATGCGAGTGTAAATCAAAATACTGATGGAGGCATTGTTATGAGTAACAAAAAAGAAATCATTATCAAGGCAACTAAACTTAAAAAGAGTTTTATTACAGGTGACACAGAGCAGACAATTTTTGAAAATCTAGACCTTAATATATATAGGGGTGACTTTACTGTGATTATGGGTAGTTCAGGCGCAGGCAAGTCCACACTGATGTACTCCCTTTCGGGAATGGACAGGCCCAGCTCGGGCGAGGTTGTTTGGAACGACAAAACAATTACATCTTTAAGTGATGATAGGCTGGCAATTTTCAGACGAAAGAACTGTGGTTTTGTTTTTCAGCAAATCTATCTTCTTGATAAGATGAGCCTTATGGATAATGTACTTACGGCGAGTGCATTGTCAGGAGCAAGCAAAAAGGACTCAGTGAAATATGCCAAAGAGCTTTTCGAGCTTGTTAATATTCCTGAGATAACACGCAAAAAGTTCCCATCTCAGGTGTCGGGCGGTGAGGCTCAGCGAGCAGGCATTGTAAGGGCAGTTATAAATAAACCCGAGATTCTCTTTGCCGATGAGCCCACAGGTGCACTGAACTCAAATAACTCAACTGCGGTTCTTGATGTTTTTACAAAGCTTCATAATGATGGTCAGAGCATTATATTGGTAACTCATGACAAGAAAACAGCCTTAAGAGGCAACCGTGTGTTATATGTTAAGGACGGCATGATCTACGGTGAGTGTGACCTTGGGGTTTACACAAATGAAAGTAAAGACCGTGAAGCAAAGCTAAACAACTTTTTAACAGAGATGGGATGGTAATATGAAAAAAATAGCAAATCAGATTTTATACAACTTAAAAAAAGAAAAAACCTCCTTTATATCATTCGGCGTTATCATTCTGATAACTGCTCTAATATTAAATTGTGCAGCGGTTTTGCTGTGTCAGGTAGATAGGGCTTATGATACAAAGTTTGAAAAGTTAAGCAGCGCAATGCTCACCGCAATTGTTCCTGAGGTCCAGAACAGCAGTGAACTTGAAAAAGCAATTGATGAAATCGAAAAGGTAGAGAAAATCGAAAGCTATACTGCTATTATGACAGAAGCTACTGTCAAGGATTTCAATGGTGCGGATTTTTCAATGAACACAGTGTTTTATAACATTGACGACAAGCGTACTCTTAACAATTATGAACTTGTGAGTGAAAGCAAAAATAATGTTGACGATCCAATCTATATCCCACTTTATGTATCCAACTTTGGTGGATTTGCTTTGAATGACGAAATCGTTTATGCAATTGACGGCAAGTCCCATAGTTTCACTGTGGCAGGTGTGATTGAAGAAATGCAGTACGGCAACTATGGTTCGGGTTTGCTGTGTGCCTATTTACCAAAAGAAGAGTTTGCAGAGCTTGCGGATTCTTATAGTGACAAGGCTGTGGTTGAATATTCAATGAGCGTAAAGAGCGATGCAAGCCTTGATGAAGTGAAAGATGATGTCAGCAAAGCAATTGAGAACAAAGGTGTTATGGCTTTATCAATTCTTGACAGCGAAAGCGTAAAGGGTACACGGACAATGGTTACGGATCTGCTTGTACTTATTTTAACCGCTTTTGCACTAATCATCCTTGCAGTTAGCGTATTCCTAAGTAACTTCAAAGTTAAAAATGCTATTGAGTCCGAAATTACAAATATGAGCGTGCTTAAAGCTCTGGGGTATACAAGTGCTCAGATTGTAGCGAGTATCACACTGCCTTATGCTATTGTTTCGCTATTGTTTGCAATTCTCGGCATTGGTCTGTCTTACACTTTACTTCCTGTGCTTTGCTCAGTGCTTACTGTTCAGTCAGGTTTTTCGTTTGCTGTTAGCTTTGATTTGCTGAGCTTTGTATGTGTGGCTTGTATTCTTTGCGGTGTTGTTTCGTTCTTCACATATATATCCGCACGAAAAATCAAGAAAATTCAGCCTATTGACGGCTTAAGAGGTAATACAAGTTCAAAGCACACAAAGAAAAATTATTTTCCGCTTGAAGAAACCAGAGGCAATACAAAATTCCTGCTTGTCTTAAAGCAGATGATAGCTTCTACAAAACAGAATATAATGCTCTTTCTGGTGTCTTTTGTACTGACGGTTCTCATAGCATTTTCAGGCACACTGTTCTACAATGTAGTAGTTGAGCCGGATAATTTTATGTCTGCTTTGTCAGACGAAGTAGCAGATGTGATTATTTATCCTAAAAGCGACAGCATGAGTGAGCTTGAGTCAAAACTTGGTAACGATAATCGTGTGCAAAATTCATTGAAATATATGTCTGCAATTGTTAAAATTGAAGAGAAAACAGTGACTGCTTTTGCCTGCGAGGACTTCTCAAAGGTGAGAAATGATGTATGTTATATGGGTGAAAATCCGAAAGATGCAGATGAAATCGCTTTGGGCAGTGCTTTTGAAGAAAATTTTAAAATCGGTGATACAGTCAGCGTGACGGTGGACGGTATCACAAAAAGCTTTCAGGTTACAGGCTTTGTGCAAAGCGTAAATTTACAGGGCGAGCTTTGTGAACTGAGCATAGAAGGATACAACAGTCTCTTTAACCAAAATCAGACTCCATACCTCTATGTGTATCTTGAAAATGCTGAAAATGCCGAAAAGATTACAAAGGAATATAAATCCGATTACTCTGCATTGGTAGCAGACACAGTGAATTCTTACAAGCTTCAAACTGAAGCACAGGATATGTATATGGGTATCACTGTGGTGCTTGTAGTATCAATTTGTGCGGTAACAATTCTCGTTGTGTTATTTATTTTATATATTGTCATCAAGTCTCTGCTTGTAAAAAGAAGACAGGAGTTAGGTATTTACAAAGCAATGGGCTACACAAGTTCACAGCTTATTTTACAGACAACAGGTTCATTTATGCCTGTGTCGATGGTGGCAATTGTGCTTTCAAGCTTTTTGGCAATTTATTATATGCCGGCTATCTATCAATTTATTTTTGAGACTTTGGGTGCCATGAAAAATAACATTGAGATTTCATTTGGCTTTTTAATGCTATTTGCAGTAGCTCAGATTTTAGTAAACATTATGATAAGTATTATTTTGTGTATGCCGATAAGAAAGATTTCAGCATATGTACTCATTAAGGAATAAGGGAGAGACAAAAATGGATTTTGGTGATAAATTAAAGCAGTACAGATTAAAAGAGGGACTTTCTCAGGAACAGCTTGCTGAGAAAACAGGAGTAAGCCGTCAAACTATAACAAAATGGGAGACCAAGCGAGGTCTCCCTGATGTTGAAAATATGATTATCCTCGCAGAGCTTTTCAAGCTCACTCTCGATGAGCTTGTGCTTGAAGAGGTCAAAAAACAGGAAGAAAAGCCGGTGGTTTTCGAAAGCGAAACAGTTTATGATATCGACACCGGCAAGCATTTTGATATAAACTTGGGCGGTGCAAGGAAAATTACTATCAAAACAGGTGTGGATGAAAAAATCCACATTGTGCTTTCTTCCGAAATACTTGCTGAAATTGGCTCTCTTTTCAAGGTGAAACTTGACGAAAAGCGTAATAAGTTGGATATTGAACTTGTAAATAAAAAGGGCGTCAGCCGTTTTGAAGCACAGGAAAGCGTGGATATTACTCTTTTACTCCCTGAAAAGTTTACCGAGCATACAGAGGTTTCAGCAAGCGTTAAGGAACTTCTTATTGAGGATTTACGCCTCAGCCGACTTGAGTACGACGGCGACGCAGAAAAGGTTTTTATCCGGGACACAGAGGGAAGTCTGGAGTTTACCGCAAAGACTGACTACGAAATTTTTATTTCAGGTAACTGCACAAAACTTGATATAAACCAGTTCAAAGCGAAAGCGATTGTTCACCTTGAAAATGCAGATAACTACAAACTCTCAAATAACGGCAGAAAATGCAAGCTCATCACCCGCAAAAACGGAGAAATTGTTGAGCTTGAAGAAAACGAAACTGCCGAAAATACAATCAACATATCAGGCATATTCTCCGAGCTGATTGTTGAGGTTGAGAGATAAATTTGAATTTGGAGGAGGAAAATCATGAGAAGCAAGGGGATTTTTATTTTAGCGATTACATGGATCGTTATATCACTGTTTTGGTTCTGGGCAGAAAATATTGCGTTAGGTATCATATGGCTATGTGGTGGGGGCATTGAACTATTTATCGCATTAACGAGATGTAACAAAGAGAAGAAAAGCAAGTAAATTCCAATTGACGGAGAACACAATACATGAAAAACATATGGAACAAAGGTTTAAAGGATTTGTTATTAATATATTGTGGCTTATATACAATTGCGACAATAGTAAATAGTATTTCTTATCTTTCAAAAAGGTAGTATGCCTACCATTGAGGAAATTGAGGCTGAATTAAATGAATAACTTTAAACTTGAAAAATTTAATGGTGTCGGGCACCCAAAATTTCAGGGTTTGTGGAAATACTTGGAGACGAGGTCACATTTTTCGCAGAGCTTGCACTCAGGAAGGCATTTATCAGAATAGATGTGGCACATCATATGTAATTATAAAATCCCGGATATCATGCGTATATTCTATGGAGAATCCCACTAAAATATGCTTTAATATAAGATATATGGCAGTAAAGGAGATGAAGCAATGGGGAGATTTGTAAATCCTGGAAACAGTGCATTCAAGGTAGCATTAGCTTCCGAGATATATATAGACAAAACAGGCTTGCTCGATTTTACCAATAGTGTGCTTGGAACAAAGCAGGCATATATATGTAATAGCCGGCCGAGAAGGTTTGGCAAGTCTATTACGGCCGATATGCTTACAGCATATTACAGCAAGGGCTGTGATTCCAGAGAATTATTTATGGACTATAACATTGCACAGACAGAAGACTTTGAGAAATATCTCAACAAGTATGATGTTATTCATCTCGATATGCAGTGGATACTAATGGATGCCGGTGCCCCGGAAAGAATATCAGGATATATAAATAAAAATGTTATATCAGAGTTGGCAGATCTGTACAAGGATATTGATTTAAGAGATCAGAAAACATTGTATGGTGCTCTATCGGTTATTAACAGCATGACGAACAATAAATTTGTAATTATAATCGATGAGTGGGATGTTTTGATACGTGATGAAGCAGCAAATTCCTCAGTTCAGGAGGAATATATCAATTTCCTGCGCGGAATGTTTAAGGGAAGTGAACCAACAAAGTATATAGAGCTTGCATTTCTCACAGGAATTTTACCGATAAAAAAGCTAAAGACGCAGTCAGCACTTAATAATTTTGATGAATATACCATGTTATATGCGGGACGTTTGTCTCCATACATTGGCTTTACTGAGGACGAGGTCAGAGACATATGTGATCGCTACGGCAGGGATTTTATGCAGGTAGAGCGGTGGTATGATGGATATATGCTGGGAGATTACCATGTATACAATCCACGTGCAGTAGTAAATTACATGCTGCAGGGGGATTTGAAGAGTTATTGGTCAGAGACCGGGTCTTATGATGTCATAGTTCCACTTATAAATCTGGATTTTGATGGATTAAAGACAGCAATAATTCAGATGTTGTCCGGTGGAGAAATAAAGGTGAACACCGGCAGTTTTATGAATGATACAGTCAGCTTTAAAAATAAAGATGATGTATTAACATATCTTATTCATCTAGGGTATCTGGGATTTGATCAGAAAAAGAGTTGTGCGTTTATTCCAAATGAGGAGATACGGCAGGAGCTGACAACCGCTGTTGAGAGTACAAGATGGAAGGAGCTTATTACATTTGAAAATGAATCGCTTTTCCTTTTGGATGCGACACTTGACATGGAAAATGATATTGTGGCTGAAATGATAGGACGAATTCATGATGAGTATGCATCAGGAATTCAGTATAACAATGAGAATTCTCTAAGCAGCGTCCTTACTATAGCATGTCTGGGGGCAATGAACTATTATTTTAAGCCGGTGAGGGAATTGCCTACAGGCAGAGGTTTTGCGGATTTTGTTTATATTCCTAAGCCGGAATTTGCGATAGATTATCCGGCAATGGTTATTGAACTGAAATGGAATAAGATAGCAAAAACAGCGATTAATCAAATAAGGGAAAAACAATACATGAAGTCGATAGAGCAATATACAGGTAATATTTTGCTTGTCGGCATAACATATGATAAAAAGACAAAGAAGCATCAGTGTATTATACAGGAGTACATGAAAAAATAATCAGATAACATTTGGATAACGGTAAATAACAATTGTAAGAAGAAAAATATTCTTTCCCGGTAGGCAAAGGGAAAAGTGTAAAACGTAAACACTGATGGAACGATATAACACAAGGGAACAGGTTTATGACAATTACAAAGCAAAATGAAAAGCGCATGCATAAGTATGAAGAAATAGGAAAAGTATTCCATGACTTTCGGGTCAATCGGAATATCTCATTAAAACAGATTGCAGATGAAAATGTATCAATATCACAGATTTCGCGCTTCGAGAGAGGCGAGAGTGATTTGTCGGTTTCAAAATTCCTTATAGCATTGGAAAACATGAAAGTGGAGACCGGTGAATTTATGGATGCGCTTCAGAAAAATCATGATTCAGAAACAATCGAGTTTATGAGTAAACTTGTGCCGCTTGAATATAAACGTGACATAGCCGGGTTCAGAAAGCTTTTTGACGAACAGAGGGACAAATATAAAAAGAATCCATCGATATATCAATATAAGCTAAATATGATCCTGGCACAGAGTTTTATATGTAAATGTGATCCGGATATTCCCTTTCCAAAAGAGTATATAGATGAAGTGGCAGATTACCTTTTTATGGTGGAACAGTGGAAAATATATGAACTTATTCTGATAGGAAATTTATATCTGTTTTTTGACATTCCTTTGCTGGACAAAATGGGAAAAGAAATAATGGGGACTGCTATCGATAGGGGAAAAGCAAAAGATGTTGAAATAATAACGCTGCTTAATATATTTGAAACCTGTATTCACCGGGAAAATCTGGAAGCTGCCAGATTTTATATGGACAACATACCACAGCTTATTGAGGATGAAATACTGTTATATGAGAGAAATCTGTATCATTTTCTTGTGGGACTTTTTAATTACAAGAACGGCGACAAAACCGGAGGAAAAGCCATAATGGATCAGGCAATTCAGATATACGAATGGTTAGGATGCAGAAATCTTGCAGATAATTACAAAAAAGATTTAGAAAAATATACATAGAAATATGTTTTTGCATATATGCAAAAATAGAAAACCTCCATTTTTAATAATCTATACTTGGATTATCATAAAAATGGAGGTTTTCTATATGAAAAAGTTAGAAAAAAATGAAGTATTATTGTGGTTTGGAAGCTGGACTTCAAAGATTGGAAATATTGTGTTCGACTACGCAAACAGTATGAGCATTGTTAGTTCATTTTCCGGGAAAACATGGATTCTGGCTTTGTATCAGAGTTCAGAGACAATAATACAGATAATATTTAATCTGATAGGTGGAGCGAAGGCAGATAAAGGCAGCCGCAAAAAAATAGTGATCATAACAGATATTCTGGCAGCAATAGTATGTGCTGTGCTAAGCTTTTTTGTAGATACCGGATGCATGGCAGAAGTTATGATATGTGCAAATGCCATCCTTGCGGTAATTTATGCGTTTAACTCTCCAACCTATAAGTCAATCATACGGGAGATGGTAAAAAAGAACCGCATAGGATTTTATAATTCGGTAAGTAATGCAGGAGGAGAACTGATAGGCATAGCAGGACCGATCATAGGGGTAGGACTGGTACAGATAATAGGAACGCGAGGCGCACTTTTGTTTGATGCAGGTACGTTCCTTTTGTCAGCGTTTGCAGAGAGCCTGTTAGAAAGAGTAATTGAAGTATCTAAACCGGAAAATGAAAAAAATAATGTTATTTCCGATATTATGGACGGATTTAAGTATCTTTTAAGGGAAAAAGAGATATTGTTTCTTGTAATATTGGCTGCACTTGTAAATTTTTTTCTGGCTGGTTACAATCTGCTTCTTCCATATACAGATGTTATGTTTGAGAATGAATTCCATAATTTCTACAGCAAAGCCCTTGTAATGGAAGCAATTGGCGGGGTAATAGGGTCAGCATTATGTTCAAAGATTGCAGGAAAATTCAAGGATGATATCAGGGCTTTGATATTATTTCTGGGTGGAACAGGTATGACAATGTTTATAGAGCCGGCTGCTTCAATTCTAAAAAATATGTATGTGTGTCTTGTACCGTTTATTTTGTTTGGAATAATGCTCACATGCTTTAATATTATGTTTATGTCACATGTGCAGACAGCGGTGGATGAAGTTTATTTAGGAAGAGTGTTTAGTATAATTTTTACAGTTGCGGTTCTCTTTATGCCGCTTGGCTCATTTGCTTTTTCATTTTTTGTAAATATGCGAAGTGTGAAAAGCTATGCGCTTGTAGGCGGCGGTATAATTATGTTATCTATGATCGGGCTGATAGTAAATAAAATAAATAAGAAAAAAATGTAACCTTCATCAAAATTAATCCTACATAACAGATAGAAGGGAGAAAAGTGGAAAAATGTTTACGGAAGAACAAATTCTTGAGCTATATTTTAAAAGAGACGAGCATGCTGTGGCAATGACTTCACAGATATATCAACCGCAGCTATTGCGGCAATTCTTACTGTTAGTATTTTGGGAACAGAAGTGGTGCGGCTTGGAACCCGTGTAAATGAACTTGAATCGGCAAAGTCAGATGCAGGGGAGAACACGCAAAAAAGCAATAATGCATATGTAGGAGTAAAAAGTGGGGACAGACTTGGAGAATATATTCTGGCATCAAATTATGAGGATTTATATGATACGGTAAAGAGTGCACAAAAGAAAGATAAAGAAATGGTAGAATATGATTCTGCTGTAATAACCGGGGGGGCAGATGACATGGCTCCTTCATCAGGTGATGTGATAGAAGATTCAGTGCTTTCGTCAGAAGAGTCTTTGGATTATTCCACAACAAATGTGATGACTGATGGAGTTGACGAAAGTGATGTCGTAAAAACTGATGGAAAATATATCTACATGGTCGAGGATGGGCAGATATCAATAACAGATATCACAGATGGAAAGCCAGATGAAGAACAGAAACTCCGGCCTGATTTTGAATCACCATCCGATTCCATAGAAGAACTCTATGTAAATGATGGAAATATGTTCATAGTAACAAACCATTTGAATGATGAAGGAAACGATGAAACTATTTGTTACAGTTATGATATTACAGATCCGTTAAAACCGCAGCTTATAGGAAAATCAAGCCAGGACGGTTACTATAGTACATCCAGAAAAATAGGAAGTATAGTGTATGTTTTTTCAAATACAAGTGTACAGATGCCCGATCTGATGATAAAAAAAGCAGCATTAAATCCTAAAAATCTGGATAAATGGGTTCCGAAAGTAGATGGTGAGATAATAGATTACGACTGTATTTATATAGAGGATGAGACAACTTCAGGAACAGTTATTTCAAGCTTTAATGTTGATGACCCTTCGGCTGTAATAGATACAAAGTGTATAATGAATGGCAATGATGATGTATATGTATCAAATAATGCAATGTATTTTTATTCAATGGACTGGAAAAGAAACAGGCAGATAACGACGATCAGTAAAATGTCATTTACAGATGGAATTATGGAAACCGGTGAATCAACTTCGGTCAGCGGATATCTGAATGATAAATTTGCAATCAATGAAAGAAATGGTTATCTATATGTTCTGGCTACATATAGTGATAAGGAAACAGAAGTGAATTCACTGCATGTTTTTGATGGTGAGATGAAAGAAACAGGTGTGCTGAATGAGATCGCAAGAGGCGAGCTTGTATATGCAGCACGTTTTGTTGGAAACTATGTGTACTTCATAACATATAAGCAGACAGATCCATTTTTTGTGGCAGACATAACGGATCCATCAGACCCGAAGCTGCTTGGAGAACTGGAGGTCAGCGGATTTTCCGAGTATCTTCATATATGGGATGACACACATGTGCTTGGAATCGGATATGGCGATTCTGACAGAAAGACAATAAAGCTTACAATGTTTGACGTCAGTGACCCGGCACACCCGGTTGAGGAAAATCAAAAAATATTTGATCATGAAGGTTATTATTGCGAGGCGATGAATAATTATAAAGCAGTTCTTGTCGAGCCACAGAAAAATCTTATAGGTTTTGCGGTGGATAAATATTATCTGTTCTCGTATGATAGTGGAAAAGGTTTTGAACTCATGGAGGACGCTTCACTAAAGTTTGAGAATGAAAGAGGTTACAGGGGTATCTATAAGGATGATGATTTCTATGTAGCAGGAAATGGAGAAATTAATTATTTTAAGCTGACAGGGAAAAAATCTTAAAAGTAAAAGAATATTAGTTTAAGTTTATAATAGTAAACAAAATACATGAAAATATAGTGGTAAAAAGTTGTATCTATAGTCCTCAGCAGTATTTGCTGAGGATTATTTTTTTACTTTAATATGCAAGAAAATAATGGTATAATAAAACCCAAATTTGTAATGAAAAAGGCAGTATGAATGTATAACCGGATTTTTAAGCATAAAAATATAATTTCATATGTAATTGTACTGTTTTTAACAATACTTTCTTTTAAGACAGTGTGCCTGTCACAGAGGGAGCTTGCGTTTATAGATGATACCGGTTTTCCACTAGGAGGAACAAGCAGTATCGTAGCAATGCTTAATTCTGCACAGATAGAGTCTGTCCGGGAGACGGAGGGCGCAAACGCCAGGCTTGTAGAAAACAGGCAGACGCTCATGCGCAGCAGTCTTCTGCGAAATGCAGCATCGTTTGATGCTATGCCATTGCAATGCCTGATGCCGGCCCGTATGCTTATCATTATATGCCGGCTGATATTTATTATAATAAGTTTAAGCCTTATATTTATAATGCGATACATACATGACAAGGACGGGCGGAAAAAATTATTATCCTTACTTTATAGAGCAGAAACAGAAAGGAAGGATAGTAATGTTAGAAAAGGTTATAATAATAATTTGCATAGTAGTATGCTTAGGAGCAGCAATATTCGCATGGTGGATGGAAAATGGGCCATCACATGTGGATGATGAAAATAGTGCAAACGACAAAATAATTCCTACAAAGGAAATCAATATAACAAGACACGATATGGAGGACATGAAATGAGAAAGACAAAAATTATCTGTACAATAGGACCTGCAAGTGAAAATGAGAAGACATTTACGCAGATGTGTAAGGCGGGACTTAATGTTGCCAGACTGAATTTTTCACATGGTTCGTATGAAGAACATCAGAAAAAGATTGATATGATAAAAAAGGTCAGAAAAGCACTCAACCTGCCAATCGCAATTATGCTTGACACAAAAGGACCTGAGTATAGGATAAAGACATTTGAGAATCACAAGATCGTATTAAAAGATGGTGATACATTCACCTTCACAGTTGATGATGTTGAGGGAAATGATAAGAGAGTTTCTGTAAGCTATAAAGACCTCATAAAAGAAATTAATGTCGGAGACACAATTCTTGTAAACAATGGACTTTTAATTTTCGAGGTTAAAAAATTACAGGGAAATGATGCAATCTGTGAGGTTAAAGTCGGAGGAGAGATGTCTGACCGCAAGAGCATGAACTTCCCAAATCATGTTTTAAAGGGAGATTTCTTAAGTGAGCAGGACAAATCGGATCTTTTATTCGGAATCAAAAATGATGTTGACTTTGTAGCAGCTTCATTTGTATCTACAAAATCAGACATTAAATCAATGAGAGATTTCCTTGATGAAAATGGTGGTGCGGATATAGATATAATCGCAAAGATCGAAAACCGGGCAGGTGTTGATAATATCGAAGAGATCTGTGATATAGCAGATGGAATAATGGTCGCAAGAGGTGATCTTGGTGTTGAGATACCATTTGTTGAGGTGCCGGCCGTACAGAAATACCTCATCAAAAAATGCCGCCTTTTAGGCAAACGTGTAATTACTGCAACAGAGATGCTTGAGTCTATGATACATAATCCAAGACCTACAAGAGCAGAAATTTCAGACGTGGCAAATGCAGTATATGATGGTTCATCTGCAGTTATGCTCTCAGGAGAGTCTGCATCAGGTAAGTATCCTGTTGAAGCAGTCCAGAATATGGCACAGATCGCAGAATATACAGAAAAGAACATAGATTATATAAAGAGATTCAGAAATATGGATTATGTGATCCAAAGCAATATCGATGCTATATCCCATGCTACGTGTGATATGGCAATTGATACTGATTCAAAGGGAATAGTAATAAGTTCACTTTCAGGAAAAACGGCACGAATGGTAAGCCGTTTCCGCTGCCCTGTTGATATAATCGGAATGACTACATCAGAAAAGGTATGGAGAAAGCTTAACTTAAGCTGGGGAGTCACACCGGTTCTGAGCGAAGAATTTGATTCTGTTGATGTAATGTTTTACCATGCAGTCCGTCATGCTAAAACTGTATTCAAGCTCAAAAAAGGCGACAATGTCGTATTGACAGGTGGACGTACAAGTGGAGAATCAGGTAATACAAATACAATACGTCTTGAGGTTATAAGCTGACAGCAAAAATAATAACGAGAAGGTATATATGAATTATTTATTTACGGTTTTACTTGTTATAGAAGGGGTAGTTGCCGGATACTGGGCAATTGCCTCTCTGTTTCATAAAGAGCGGAAAAGAAAAATAAAATGGCTGATATTCTGGCTTGGATTATCAAGTGCAGTGTGGAGCCTGGGGTTTGGAGTACTTTTTGCAGTTGATTCTGCAATGATAGCATATCTATGCCGCTGCGTAGGTATGGTAGGCGTTTTCGGATATCTGATATCTATCCTTTTTCTGCTTGGTGAAGTGTGTGGGGCACCAAAGAAAATAAGAACCGTATTTGAAATTTTATCTTTTGTGGGAGTGGCAATATATTTTGGTACTGTATTGCCTTCCCAATCTTCATATTATATAGGCAGATGGGGAATGACATATTCTCTTACAAGTGGTGTCATAAATAATCTGTATTCCACATATGCTATGGGAATGGCTGGAATAGCACTCGCCTACATAATTCACATGATAAGACATACCAAGGGACATAGATACAAGGTTTTGGGACACAGGTTTCTGTTTACGGAAGCATTGATATTTCTTGGGATGTTTTTTGATACAATTTTTCCTATGTTTGGAACAGATGCAATACCTGGAAGTTCAATAACTCAGTTTTATGGTTTTGCAATAATATTATATGCAATAGTTGGAATAGAACGCACGACTCCGACGATGTCGAATATGTCACAGTTTATATATTCGTCACTTTCGATACCGGTATGTGTATATGATCATGATGGAAGAATCTGTCTGCTGAATGATGCAGCGGAGCAGTTTTTTAATATAAAAAGAGAGGATATAATAGGGGAAAAACAGGTTCTTTTGCCAAAGTTTGAATCGATGGAGATTGACGGAACAGAAATATTTTCGTTTAATGATGAAAAATTGGAATTTCAGGCAGTATATGCTGAAAAGGGAATAGACTGTATTATAAAAATAGATAAGATCCGTGACAGATACAAGGATATTATAGGATTTATAGTTGTTGTGGATGATATATCCCAGCAGGTGACTATGATGAAAAATCTCGAGGCAGCAAACAATGCCAAGAGTACGTTCCTTGCGAATATGTCGCATGAGATAAGGACTCCTATGAATGCGATCATAGGATTTTCAGAAATATTATTAAAACAGAAGCTTACAGATCATCAGGAGGAGGCTGTGGCGAATATAAGGGATTTATCATACAGTCTTCTTGCGATAATCAATGAAATACTTGATATTTCAAAAATCGAATCAGGAAAAATGGAGCTTGTAAACAGCAGATATAATACAAGAGATCTGATGTTTAATGTTATTATGCAGATTAAAACATTAGCCAGAAGAAAAAATCTGGAATTTAATGTAGATATAGATCCATCCATTCCAGCTGAGCTATATGGGGATGAGACACGTATACAGGAAGTACTTATAAATATACTAAACAATGCAGTTAAGTATACAAATGAGGGAGGTGTGTCTTTTACGGTCCAAAAGACTGCTGAGTCAGATGATATAGTAAGTCTTTGCATGATCGTAAAAGATACGGGAATAGGTATAAAAAAAGAAGAGCAGGATGGTGTATTTGAAGCATTCAGGCAGGCGGATAAAACAGTAAACCGCCAGATCGAGGGAACCGGACTTGGGCTTGCCATAGTTAAAAATTATGTGGATCTTATGGGTGGAGACATTGATATACGGAGTGAATATGGTATAGGGACAACCGTTACAGTAAAAATAGATCAAAAAATCGAAAATAAAGAGCCGCTTGGAAATATAAATATTGGCAAAAAATATTCAAAATCTTCAGGTATAGGAGAGATGAATATCCGTGATACATTGGTTCTTGTCGTTGATGATAATTTTGTGAATCTCAAGGTCATAAGCCAGATCCTTGCATGCTATGGACTTATGGTGGATGAAGCAGAGAGTGGACAAAAAGCGATAGAAAAATGTCAGGATAACAAATATCCTATTATATTTATGGATCAGATGATGCCTCAAATGGATGGAATAGAGGCAATGAATAGGATCCGGGAGATTTCCGGATATTATGCAGCGGGTGGAGAATCAAAAATAATCGCACTTACCGCAAATGCCATAAAAGGAACAAGAAAACAGCTGCTGGATAGCGGATTTGATGAATATCTGAAAAAACCTATGGAATTTGACAGGGTGGAGGAGGTTCTGAAAAAATTTATTCCCGCAGAAAAAATATCATATGGAAAAGTAAGAACTTATGATTTAAAACAGTCCTCAGACGTAGAGATTCCGGGACTTAATGTACAAAAGGGCATAGCGCAGTGTGGCATGTGCATGGAAAATTATATGGAAGTTTTAAAGCTGGTAGTCAGGGATGGAAATAAATTTATCCAAAACATGGATGGAACTATTGGCGGAAATATGGTAAATTATAAAATTGAAGTTCATGGAATAAAGGGTATGCTGTTTAATATAGGAGCCGATGAATGTGGTAATCTGGCAAAAGAACTGGAAAATGCAGCGTCAGATAAAAATTCTACATATATCAGAAAAAATCACAAGGAATTTATCAGCAGATTCAGGAATTTGATCAATGCTATAAATAAATATCTGACTGAAAATGGAATCATGACTGAAAACAGAGATGATACCATTTCATTTGATGGATATGTCAGAAAACTACAGCAAGCAGCTAATGAATATGATTTTCCGGCAATTGATGCAATAAAAAAAGATATGGAAAAGCTTTCTATGAGCGATTACCAAAAAGAAAAATACAAGGTGATAAAGCAGATGATAGAGGATACGGATATTGATAATCTTCAGGTCGTATCTGATATTATATGCGGAGGTAAAAATGAAGAGAGTATCAAAGAGTAGAAATGTCATTTTGCTTTTATTGACTGACCTTATATGGGGAACCGCCTTTGTAGCGCAGTCGACAGGAGGAAATGAGGTAGGAGCATATGCATTTAACTGTATCAGATTTCTTATAGGGGCAGTTGTTCTTCTGCCGGTTATAAAATTTCTTGATAAAGGTGGTTATACATCAAAGCAACCAAAGACAAAGGATGAAAGAAACGTATTATGGGTCGGAGGAATATGCTGTGGAATAGCGTTATGTCTGGCAAGTAACCTGCAGCAGGTAGGGATTACAATGGGAACTGAGACAGGAAAGGCAGGATTTCTTACTGCAACATATATACTGATGGTTCCTGTTATTGGATTGTTTTTCAAACGTAAATGTGGAGCAAAGATATGGCTTGGGGTCGGGATAACACTGATAGGAATGTATATGCTTTGTGTAAATGGGGAGTTTTATCTGAGAAAACAGGATATACTGCTTATACTCTGCGCATTTTGTTTCGCAATACAGATATTACTTATAGATCATTTTTCACCTATGGTTGATGCGGTCAGACTTTCATGTATTGAGTTTTTTATCACAGGAATAGGTTCTGCAATTCCGATGTTTATAGTAGACATGAAGCATTCATCTGCCGGGATCATGCAGTGGTCACAGGTTTTATCAAGCCAGTCGGCATGGAGCGCCATATTGTATGCAGGAGTGCTTTCGAGCGGAGTTGCATATACTCTTCAGGTTGTCGGGCAGAAAGGGTTAAATCCTACATTTGCATCAATGCTTATGAGCCTTGAATCTGTAGTATCTGTTTTTGCAGGATGGATATTGCTGGGGCAGAAGCTTAGTTTAAGAGAAATAGCCGGTTGTTGTATGATTTTTGCAGCGATAATGATAGCACAGATGCCGGGTCAGAAAACAGAAATGAAAATGGAGTATGAAGATGAACACTAAGATAAAAAAAATAATCTGCTATTTAGTAGCAGCAACATTGATAATCGCAGTTGTATTTTTGGCAGCATCAAAAATGAAGACAAAAAATAAGGATACGGAAACTGAGCCACAGACAGCAGTATCTGAGGAACTTGTGACAGAAAATACAGAAGAGACAGAGAAAGTCGAAATATACAGAGCAGAGAGCACCCCGCAGACAGCAGAAATCGGTGAGGCGATAGAAAGCCCTCATGCAATACTTATAGACGAACAGGCAAAGACGATCATTGCCCAGAAAAACCCTTATGAAAAAATGTATCCGGCATCAATGACAAAGGTGATGACAGTACTTGTAGCATGTGAAAACATAAGCCCGGAGGATCTGGATAAAACAGTGCCGGTTTCACGTGAGGCAACGGATTATTCATATGTAAATGGATGTAGTGCAGCAGGCTTTGAGGAGAACGAGCTGGTTACTGTAAGGGATCTTTTATACGGGACAATTCTTCCGTCAGGAGGAGAGGCCGCATACCAGCTTGCTTTATATATCGCAGGTTCAATGGAATCTTTTGTTGCAATGATGAATGACAAGGCGCAGCAGCTTGGTCTGGCGCAGACTACACATTTTGCAAATTCAGTCGGAATATTTGATGAACAGAATTACACTACAGCATATGATATGGCGGTGATAATGGAAACTGCATTAAGCAATGAGATGAGCCGTGAAGTCATAACAACACATGTATACAAGACATCTGTAACGGAACAGCATCCGGAAGGAATAACTTTAGTCAATAAGTTCTTCAGAAAGATAAAAGACGAAAAATGTGGTGGTACAGTGCTTGGTGCGAAAACAGGATTTGTAAATGAATCAGGAAACTGTGCTGTAAGCTATGAGCAGTCCGCAAGTGGAAGGACATATATTTGTGTAACAGCCGGAGCTCATGGTGCGATGAATTGTGTAGAAAATCATGAGGCTATATATTCAGCATATGCCCAATAAGTTTAAGTCAAAAAGAGAGTGATGATATGGACAAAAAACAATGTGTTTATGCAAAAAAATGCGGAGGCTGTGATTATCAGGGAATAGATTATAAGGAGCAGCTGGCCAAAAAACAGGCATACATGAAGAAGCTTTTAAAACCGGTCTGCCATGTGGAACCGATTATTGGAATGAAAGATCCTTTTCATTACAGGCACAAGGTTCATGCGGCATTCGACTGCACGAAACGGGGGCAGATAGTTGCCGGAGTATACAAAAAGAATTCGCATGAAGTGGTAGATGTAGAAAGCTGTATGATAGAGGATGAAGAGTGTGACCGTATAATACGTGACATTAAAGATATGCTCCGTTCATTCAAAATAAAAACATATGATGAGGATACAGGATATGGTCTTTTGCGTCATGTCCTTATCAGAAAAGGGTATGCGACAGGGCAGATCATGGTCGTGCTTGTACTATCATCACCGATACTTCCGTCCAAAAATAATTTTGTAAAAGCCATAAGAAAGAAACATCCTGACATTTCAACGATCGTGCTTAATGTCAATCAAAAGAAGACAAGCATGGTGCTTGGCGATAGAAATATCACATTATATGGCAAAGGATTTATAGAGGATAAGCTGTGCGGATGCACATTCCGTATATCACCTAATTCATTTTATCAGGTTAATCCCAGGCAGACAGAGCTTTTATACGAAAAGGCTGTACATGAGGCTCATCTTACGGGAAAGGAATGTGTCATTGATGCATACTGCGGCACGGGAACGATCGGCATAATCGCAAGTAAAAATGCGAAAGAAGTTATAGGCATTGAGTTAAACCGTGATGCAATAAGGGATGCTGTGACAAATGCAAAAAGAAATAATGTAAAGAACATAAGCTTTTATAACGAAGATGCCGGCAAATTTATGGTTGAGATGGCAGAAAAAAAAGAGTCAGCAGATGTTGTCATTATGGATCCACCGAGAACAGGAAGCACGGAAGAATTTCTTTCGTCGGTTGTTAAGCTGTCACCGAAACGTGTGGTATATGTATCGTGTGGCCCGGAAAGCCTGCTTTCGGATCTTAAGTATCTGGTCAGACATGGTTACAAAGTAAAAAGGTGTACACCATATGACTGTTTTCCATATACAGCCCACATAGAAAATTGTGTTTTACTTGAGCGTACTAATTAGGTACAATGTTTATGAAAAATTCATACAGCAAAAGATAATTCATGGAGATTAAAGATGGAGATACTGTATACATTTGACAAACACAATTATACGGATGATATGCCGGTGTTTGAGCGTTTTGCGGTAAGAGGCATAATAATCAGGGACGGCAGGATAGCCATGCAGCAGGCCGGTGAAGGCTATTATAAGATTTTAGGTGGCGGAATTGACGCGGGCGAGACGAACGAGGAGGCACTCATCCGTGAGGTGCGTGAAGAATCAGGGCTCGTTGTTATACCACAAAGTATCAGGGAATGTGGAAAAATAATTGAAAAAAGACTTGATATATTTGATAATAATACAATATATATGTGCCATACATATGTGTATTTCTGTGATGCTATGCAAGAACAGGTGGAAACAGAGATGACAGAGAGCGAAAAAGCGCTTGATTACCATCTTTCATGGGCATCACCAGAGGAAATAATCAAAGCAAACAGCAGATTTTGCGATAAGGAATGGATTGCACGGGATACCAGAATTGTTGAGTTGATACAGGAAATGTGTTAGAATAAAAGGCAAATAATTACTTATCGACGGAGAGGGAAGACAATGGACAAGAAAAAATTCGAAGAGATGAGCAAAGATCCGAGCTTTACAATGGAAGTAAAAAATCCGGAAGTAGAGGAAATGCTTGTTGAATATTCAAAGGACAAATCAGCAGAAAATCTCAATAAATTAATAAACAAAATTACAAAGTGCAGATTTTTAGTACCTGCAAATGTAAATGAACAGAAACAGCCAATGCCGCTTGTTATAAAAAACAGTAATGGCGAATCCTTTTTACCGATTTATACATCAAAAGAGCAGCTGCCAAAGGATAAAATATCTCCGGCTGTAGTCAATATGCCATATCTTGCAATAAACAATATGGCTTCAAAAAAAGAAACTAAACTTGACGGAGTAGTTTTTAATCCGTTCAGTAATAATCTTATTTTTAAAAGACCTCTTGTTGAGAAAATAGAGACAGTTGAGAAGGCCAGAAGAGAAGGCAAAAAGGCGAAAACTGTACAGATGACAGAGCAGCAGTATGTTATTTTTGAGCGGATCCAGTTCGAGCATGTATTTTTCCCGACAAAGATGTACGAGGGCGGCCAGGAGTTCATAGACAGACTTTCTGACGAAAAAGAGCAGTATATTGATGAACTTTATGAGGAATCATATCAGCAGAAGAGAATGTACCCGTATCTGGATGAGGATTTCTCTGTAATGGTAATGCAGATCTCAGATGATCTTACTGTGGTAAGTGTAGACTTCCCGACAAGGGATTTTGTACCGGGATGTGCGCAGAGAGCATATCTTGCATGGAATAAAGCAGATAATGCCGGCAGATATTTTACTACGGATCTTACAAGGGAAAAGACGATAGAGCTTATAGAAATAGGTGCTGATCACAGCAGGATAAGCCACGGAGAGGCTCCTGTCGAGGGGGCAGAGCTTCAGACGATCATTGATCTTATAAGCGACGGGGAAAAACTTAATTAACAGATGGGGGAAAGCCTATGATAGATTTTTTGAGACGTATAAAGGCAGATTTTTTATTATCATCAGTGTTGTGTATTGCACTCGGGCTTGTTTTTATTATTTGGAGATCTGCAGTGCTTGAGATAATTGCAGGCATCCTTGCAGTGGGGCTTATTATAATAGGGGCAGTGTATATGTGCTGTTATTTCCTTAAGATAGTGACGAACGGGTTGTCAGTCGCAATGGGGATAATAGTATTTGCAGTCGGCATATGGTTTTTTGTCCAGCCGAGAGTAGTGGTAGATATTATTCCTATAGTCATTGGTGTCATGCTTATATTCCATAGTGTAAGGAGTATAATAGAGGCAGTCGATGCCAGAAAATACGGATATGGCGGATGGAATATAGGACTTGTATTTTCGATAATAAGTCTCGTATGTGGAATAATCTGTGTCACAAATGCATTTGATCTAATGAAAACAGCTACTGCGATAGTTGGAGTTATTTTGATATTTAATGGTATTTCAAATATCTGGATAACCGGATGTGCGACGAGTGCCGAGAACAAATATAACAAAAAGAAAGAGTTTGAGGCGCAGTTTGTCGAGGATAAAGAAGATAATAGTATATAGAAAGAAGGCAGTATAAATGCGTCGTATGGAATTTAAGATGGAAAGACCCGGACTTACCAAGGTTGGAGACCATCTTAAAATAACAGAAGGTAAGCTTCCGACGTCATATTATTACACGATCGAGCACGCAATTGCGATGTCTGGAAATTATGTCGTAAGTGAGAGGCTGAAAAGCCGTGAGGGCGATGTCGTTGATGTAAGAGAGACGGAAAAAGGCTACTTTGTTACGATGGAGTTTGATGAATAATGACACAACAAGGTAAGAATGCGATAGATATGGTGCTGGCAGAGAGTCTTATAGAACTTTCGACAAAAAAGCCTATAGAGAAGATCACAATCAAAGAAATAACCGACAAGGCAGGAGTTATCAGGCCGACATTTTATAATCATTTTCAGGACAAATACGAGCTTATAGAATGGATCATTAACCACGAGCTTCTCGAACCCATAAGACCGCTTATAGATGCAGGAATGGTTTTTGAGGCTATAGTCCTTATGCTTACAAATGTTTCAGCGAATGTTACATTTTACAAGAAAGCACTCAGGATGGAGGGACCGGTGACATTCAATGATATAGCCATGAAAGCAGTATATGAACTGTTCCTGGGCATATTAAATGAAAAATCATCCGGCAAAAAGCCTAAATATAAATGGCTCACACCGGAGGTTGTTTCTACTTACTATGCACAGTCATTATGCTTTATCACTGAGGGATGGATATCCCAGGGAGTGGGAGAAATTGAACCAAGGGAAATGGCAGAGGCATTTATGTATCTGATAAGCCGTTCAATGGAAGATGTGTTAAAAGAACTATAAAATTACAATTTCATACAAAAATTTATATATGTAAGTTCAGATATACAAAAACAAAGATTTGTATATCTGCAGTGACAGATCAAAAAGATTGAATATTTATTTATTCGGTCTTTTTTTTTATACTATCGTTGAATAAAAGAAAGAGTGGTGAAACATATGATTAAATTTGGAAAGGGAGTCGTTAGATCACGAATCCTAATTCTGATTCTTGCGTTTGCTTTACTGATACCAGCGGGAATCAGCTTTATCAACACACGAATCAACTTTGATATCCTCTCTTATCTGCCAGGTCAGATCGAGACTATGAAGGGTCAGGATATTATGGTGGATGAGTTTGGAACAGGAGCCTTATCATTTGTAGTCATTGAGGATATGGATGATCAGGATATAAAGGTTTTGGCTGATGATATCGAAGACCTTGACGGAGTAAAGGATGTTATCTGGTATGGAACGATTGCAGATTCATCTCTTCCAAGAGAAGCTCTTCCGGATGATCTATATGATTTTTTCAATAATGCAGATGCCGACAGCCAGCTGATGCTTGTCACATTCAAAGATACCATGGGATCAGATGAGACTATGGAGGCTATCGACAAGATGAACGGAATGGTTAAAGATCACTGTTTCGTAGCTGGAATGGGCGCTGTAAACACAGATACAAAAAATCTGACATTGCAGCAGGCACCTATATATGTACTTATAGCAGCAATCCTTTCAATGATAATAATGGGAATTACAATGGAGTCAATAGTAGTTCCTATGTTGTTCCTCTTAAGTATAGGAATGGCTATTATTTATAATCTGGGTACAAACTTCATACAGGGTGAGATTTCATATCTTACACTTGCACTCACAGCGGTATTACAGCTGGCAGTTACAATGGATTATTCAATATTCCTGTGGCATAGTTATCAGGAGCAGATAGAAAGATATGATGGCGATAAAAAACGTGCAATGGCACATGCGATATCCCACACTATAGTTTCTGTAACAGGAAGCTCTGTCACAACAGTTGCCGGATTCATAGCATTATGCTTTATGAGTTTTACACTTGGTCTTGACCTTGGTATTGTAATGGCTAAGGGTGTTATCATAGGTGTTATCGGATGCGTTACAATCCTGCCTGCACTTATACTTGCCTGTGATAAAGCGATCGAGAAGACAAAGCATAGAGTGCTTATGCCGGATATATCAAAAATCTCAGGCTGGGTAACAAAGCACTTCCGTCTGATAGCTGTTTTGTTCGTGATAATACTTATCCCGGCTTTATATGGATACACACATACAAATGTTTACTATGACCTTGCCGGAACAATGCCGGACAGCGCATACAGTAAACAGGCAAACGACAGATTAAATGAACAGTATGCTATGGGGGCAACACATATAGTCATTGCACCAAGCAGTATGTCAAAGGCTGACAGTATCAGCATGATAAATGAAATTAAAAAGGTTGATGGAGTAAAGATGGCAGCATCGCTTGATTCTATCATCGGACCTACGATCCCGGAGGAAATGCTTCCGGATAAAGTAAAAGATATATTTGAAAACGGCGATTATCAGATGATGCTTATTTCTTCTGAATATCAGACCGCATCTGATGAAGTAAATGATCAGATCACAGAACTAAATAAAATAGTAAAAAGTTACAGCAATGATGCAATGCTGATCGGTGAAGCACCTTGTACAAAGGATCTTATCAATATTACAGATACGGATTTCAAGCGTGTAAGTGCGATCTCTATTATAGCAATATTTGTAATCATACTTTTGGTATTTAAGTCAATTTCTTTACCTATAATACTTGTTGCTGTAATCGAATTTGCAATTTTTGTAAACATGGGTATTCCTGGATTTACAGGAACAAAGCTTCCGTTTATCGCAAGCATTGTAATCGGTACTATCCAGCTTGGAGCGACGGTCGATTATGCGATACTTATGACTACAAAATACAGAAAGAACAGATACACGGGAATGGAGAAACAGCCAGCGATCACAAAGGCTCTTCACGACTCGACAATGTCGATCATTGTCAGCGCACTCTGCTTCTTCGCAGCAACATTCGGTGTAGGACTTTATTCAAACATCGACATGATAAGCTCTATCTGTATACTTCTTGCAAGAGGTGCAATTATCAGTATGTTTGTAGTTATACTGGTATTACCTTCAATGTTCATGATATTTGACAGAGTGATTTGTGCAACTAGTATGGGATTTAAAAACAAGAACAAGTAATTAGGATAATATAGGGAGGACGTAAATATGAAACTACCTGAATTAAAAGAAAGATTAAAAAATAAATATATCGTTCGTGTTGTGGCAGGTGTTCTGACAATAGCTCTTGTCGGAACAGGAATCGGAGCTACAGCAGTATTTGCTGATAAAAATAACAGTACAGAGGTTACATCAGAAGCTTCATCAGAGGCAAAGAGCACAGACGATATAGCGGATGATCTGTTAAATGGGATTTCATTAAAGGATAACGATGCAGACAAAGATGAGAGCGTGTATCTCATCTCTGATGCAAATGGAAATGTCGACAAGACTATCGTTGTAGATCATTTAAAGAACAAAGACAAAAAAGATACGATCGAGGATGCTTCCAACTTAAAGGACATCACAAATGTAAATGGTAAAGAGACTTTTGACCAGAACGGAGACAAGATCACATGGCAGGCAGGCGGAAATGATATTTATTATCAGGGAACATCTTCGGATGAACCACCGGTATCACAGAAGGTTACATATTACCTCGATGACAAGGAAATCTCTCCAGAAGATCTTGCCGGAAAATCAGGTAAAGTAAAGATCCGTTTCGATTATACAAATAATACAACATTCACAGAGACAGTAAACGGAGAGCAGCAGACTGTATCTGTACCATTTGCAGCTGTCACAGCACTTGTACTCGGCGATGGATTTAAAAATGTAGAAGTCACAAACGGAAAAGTTGAAGCTAACGATACTACAAATGTAGTTTTAGGATATGCACTTCCGGGACTTAAAGACAGCCTTGGAATCAAAGATGAGGATCTTGATGATGATGTGACGATCCCGGAGTATGTTGAGGTTACTGCTGATGTAGAAGATTTCTCACTTTCTACGGCAATGACATTTGTAGTGAACGCATCTGATTTTGTAAGCTCTGACGGAATCGATACATCAAGCCTTGATGATATGATAGGTGATCTTCAGGATGCAACAAAACAGCTTCAGGATGGATCTTCTACACTTGCTGATGGTGCAGACACACTTTCAGATGGTGTCGGAACTTTACAGAGCAGTCTTGGAACATTTGCAGACGGAATGGGTTCTTTGCAGGACGGACTTAAGAGTTATACAGCCGGAGCAAGCAAGATCAATGATGGAATCAATACATTAGGCAACAGTACAGGTTCTCTTGCAAGCGGTGCTACGCAGCTTAACAATGGTGCAAAGAGCCTTGCAGCAGGAACAGGTACACTCAGCAAAGGAGCAGCAACACTTGATGATGGAGCAGCAACACTTAAGAGTGGTGCAGATAAGGTGAACAGCGGTGCTTCAAATCTTAAAGACGGTGCTTCAAAGGTAAATGCCGGAGCCGCAAGTCTTATGGATGGTGCAGTTAAAGCAAATGAAGGAGCATCAAGCCTTAAAGATGGAGCCGCAAAAGTAAATGCCGGAGCATCAAGCCTTAAAGATGGAGCAGCAAAAGTAAATGAAGGTGCATCAAGTCTTAAGGATGGCGCTTCACAGGTTGATGCCGGAGCATCAAGCCTCAAGGATGGAGTAGACAAGGTAAATGCCGGAGCAGCAAACTTAAAAGATGGAGCAGATAAGGTAAATGCCGGAGCAGCAAATGTTGCAGCCGGAGCATCTGATTTAAGCGCTGGCGTGAATGAGCTTGCAGCTACAGTATCCAGAATGCCGGAGACAATGAAGCAGGAAATAAATGATGAATTGGCAAAGAAAATGAAAGAATCGCCGGCATTAATGGGATTTTTGAATAACTTAGGATTTACGGAAGTTACGGTAGACAATCTAAAGGGTGTTGTTTCAACATTGGAAAATTCGAAGGTTAAAGACCAGTTTATTGCAATGGGAGCAGATGCTGAAGCTATGTACAGTGAACTCATGAAGGGCTTATATCAGGCTCAGGGTTCAGTAGAATTATATTCAAAGGTAAGCACTCAGTTAGCAGGCAAAGCAGAAGATATTACAAAGCTTACAAAGGGAGCAAGCGATTTAAAAGATGGTGCCGCATCATTAGCACAGGGAACCAAAGACCTCGCAAGCGGAGCAGCAACTCTTTCAGATGGAACAGCAAGCCTTGCAGACGGATCTAAGACACTTAAAGACGGAACAGCAAGCCTCGCAAAAGGAGCATCAGATCTTGCAGCCGGAACAAAGAGTCTTGCAGATGGATCAAGCACACTCGCAGCCGGAACAGCAAGCCTTGCAGATGGATCAGGAACACTTGCAGCCGGAACAAAGAGTCTTGCAGATGGATCAAGCACACTTGCAGCCGGAACAAAGAGCCTTGCAGATGGATCAAACACACTTGCAGCCGGAACAGCTAGCCTTGCAAAAGGAGCATCAGATCTTAAATCAGGAACAGCATCACTTAAGAGTGGGGCTGCTACATTAAATACAGGAGCCGGAACACTTGCAGCCGGAACACAGTCGCTTGCAGACAAGATTCCTTCACTTACATCAGGAATCAAACAGCTTGTTGATGGATCAAATACACTTGTTTCAAATAATAGCGCTCTTCTTTCGGGAGCATCACAGCTTGCAGAAGGAACTACAAAGCTTGTAGGTGGTGTGGACACACTTGCAGCCGGATCAAAGGATCTTGCAGAAGGGGCACATACACTTGCAGACGGAATCGTAGAATTCAACGAGGAAGGAATCAACAAGATTCTGGATTCTTACAATGGAGATATGAAACCACTTGTAAATAAGCTTCAGGCAGTGATCGATGCAGGAGAGGATTACCAGACATACTCATCACTTGCAGATGGTCAGACAGGAAGTGTTAAATTCATCTACAAACTGGCTTCAATTGAGTCAGATGATAAATAAAAATACTGCTCATACAAATGGAAATATAACAGCAGCATGCAGAACAGCTGCAGATATATGAGGAGGCATTATGGGCTGGATAGAATATATGTTGATCGTTGCAGGCTCATCACTTGATATATTTGCTGCAATGGAATGCCAGGGAGCACTGGTACAAAAAGTAAATAAAAGACAGCTTACAGCCATTTGTGCAATCATTGCCCTGTTTCAGATCATAGCTATGTGTGCAGGATATTTTCTGTCAAACTATATAAATAGAAAATATTCTGTAGCGGATGAAGCTCTTTTGGGAGAAATATTATCGATCACGATACTGATCGGTCTGGGGATACGACTTATAGTAAAAGCAATAAAAAATGAACGGATCGAGGAGCATTGCCAGCCCCGGTTCGAGATGAAACGGATACTTGTTGTAGCCGGTGCTACTGCCGGTTACACAGTTCTGGCAGGAATCGCATTTGGTTTTTTAAATACCGGGCTTATAACGATACTTATCATGGTAGGCTGTTTTAGTGTGATATGTATAATCGCCGGTATGTACACAGGTTATCACTTCGGATATGAACAGAAGACAAAAGTATATATTGTGGGGGCAATATTATTTTGGATAGCTGGGATAGACGTGTTAGAAAAACTTGTGCACAATATTATTTAAGGGAAAGTCGCAGAAATGCGGCTTTTTCTTGTATTTATAATTATAACTGAATCAGGAAAGTTTAAGCTTGTAAGCAAATTTTAAAAAATGTATAATTAGCAGGAAGTAAACATGAGGGGAACTCCATATGAAGATATTACTTACAGCAATCAATGCAAAATATATACATTCAAATCTGGCAGTGTATTCGCTGCGGGCATGTGCAGGAGAATACAAAGAAAGTGTATATCTGGCAGAGTACACGATAAACAATCAAAAAGATTACATACTTGAGGAATTATACAAGAAAAAACCGGATGTACTGTGTTTTTCATGTTATATATGGAATCTCGGTTATGTGGAGGAGATCGCAAGGGAGTTTAAGAAAATCTGCCCGGATGTGCCGGTATGGGTTGGTGGACCGGAGGTGTCATATGAAGTTAGGACATTTATGGACACACATTCCTATATAGATGGGGTCATGATCGGTGAAGGAGAGGATACTTTCAGACAGCTGTGCGCATATTATGACAGTATCTACGATCAGGCAGATAATAAGAATTGCAGTCTCAGTGACATAAACGGCATAGCATATAAAGATAAAGAAAGTAAAAAGATTATTTTTACAGAGCCGCGCAGCATAATGGACATGAGTAAGATCCCATTCTGCTATGATACGATTGATGATTTTTCTAACAGGATAATTTATTATGAGAGCAGCAGGGGATGTCCTTTTTCATGCAGCTACTGTCTGTCTTCGGTTGATAAATCACTCAGATTCAGGGATATTGAGCTTGTAAAGAAAGAACTTAAATTTTTTATAGACCAGAAAGTTCCACAGATAAAATTTGTCGACAGAACATTTAATTGTAATCATGCGCATGCGATGGAAATATGGAAATTTGTAAAAGAAAATGATAATGGGATAACGAATTTCCATTTTGAAATATCTGCGGATCTGTTAAACGAGGAGGAGCTTGATCTTATATCGGATATGAGACCGGGACTTATACAGCTGGAAATAGGTGTGCAGTCGACAAATGAGGTCACAATAAAAGAAATCCACAGAACGATGAAGCTTGAACGGCTAAAAGAGGTTGTGCGCCTTATTCAGGCAGGTGGAAATATACATGAACATCTTGACCTCATCGCAGGGCTTCCATATGAGGGGTATGACAGCTTTAAAAAGTCATTTGATGATATATATCAACTGCATCCGAACCAGCTTCAGTTAGGATTCCTTAAGGTGCTGAAGGGTTCTTATATGTTTAACCATGCTGCAGAGTACGGACTTATCTACCATGATAAGCCGCCTTATGAGGTGTTATCCACAAAGTGGCTTAATTTTGATGAAGTTATCCTCATTAAACGTGTCGAGGAGATGCTTGAAGTATACTATAACAGTGGACAATTTGAGATAACGATGAAACTTATTGAGAAAATATATGACAGTATGTTTGATTTTTTCCAGCAGTTCGGAGATTTTTATGAAGCCAAAGGATATTTTGGAATGAGCCATTCAAGGATAAGAAGATGTGAGATCATTTTAGAATTTCTGAGGGAAAGTAAAAAAGCTGTACCGGATGAAATGGTAGAGATGATACAGGAATCTCTGCTTTTTGATCTGTATTACAGGGAAAATTGCAAGAGCAGACCGAAATGGGCTGTGGATCAGGCTGCATTTAAGGCTATGACAAGGGAATATTGCAAAAATGGAAAAATGTCTCATATTGAACCGTTTCATTATGTATTTCCGGAAAAACAGAAGCATAAAATAGAACAGCTTCCAAAAAGACATGACAATCAACAGTGGGCACTATTCCACTATGATAAGCGTGATCCACTGGACAATCAGGCATATGTGGAATATGTAAGCTGTGAGGAATGATATTTGATCGATCGTATGGGCTTGAATAATTGTTATGGTGGAGAAAATGGATAATATAAAAAATTACACAGTCATAGATCTTGAGATGACTGGTCTGTCGGCGAAAAATGATAAAATAATAGAAATAGGTGCTGCAAAGATAAGGAATGGAGAACTGTCAGAAAAATACCAGACACTTGTAGATCCAAAAATCCATATTCCGCAAAGAGTGCAGGAACTGACGGGGATAACTGATGAAGAAGCAGCAGCCGGGGCAGATATGGATGAGGCGGTCATGCATCTTATTGAGTTTATAGGAAATGATGAGATAGTAGGGCACAATGTAGTCTTTGATTACAGTTTTATAAAGCAGTGGGCGGCAAATAAAAAAATACCGCTCCAACTGAATGCATTTGACACATTAAAAATTGCAAGAAAATATCTTCCGGCAGGGCAATCAAAAAAATTAGAGGATCTGTGTGTATATTTCAGGATAAACAGACAGAATGCACACAGAGCGCTTGATGATGCGGTTGAAACTTATCAGATATTTGAAAAATTAAAGGAAATAGCAATAGAGAAAGGGCAGACAATAAAAAGTGCTCCGCTTGTATACAAGGCGAAACGTCAGACCCCTGCGACAAAGCATCAGATAGAGAGATTAAAGGAGTATATGGTTTCCCATAACATAATCGATGTAATATCATGGGAAACTCTGACACGAAGCCAGGCATCACGTCTTTATGATGAATATCTGGCAAAATATGGGAGAAAATAATCATCAGCTGTTGAGAAGCTTTTCATACAATGTATCGATTTTTTTTGAGTCCGAATCACACTCCTTTGCGAATTTGAGAAGCTTTATTGCTTTATCCTTCTCATCGCATGAGTCAGCAAGCCATATGCAGTAGTCGGGCACAATAGATACAAAATCAAGAAAATTCGTATCATAAGAGGCAAGTTTTTCGAAATTCATGATGCCATAATTTAGTTTAAGCTCCGTATTGGTCATTCCATTAAGGTTTAGCAGTGTTTTCCCATGTAGTTTCAGAAAATTTTCTGCTTCCTTTGAGATTAAGGCATCACTTTCGGATGGAAAAAACTCATCAGGTATGGTAATATATTTCAGATTACTTATATCTTTTTTTAAAGTTGAGTTGGCCTTGCGTTCACGTTCCCAGAAGCGGGAGTCTACAGAATCCTGTTCTTTTGTATTATGCTTGATCGTGGCCGCAGTGATCAAAATAACTATAACGAAAAAAATTGTAAAAACTGGAATCATTTCTCAGTAGATCCTTTCATTAATTTTTACAAATAGTATAACGCATTTTAGAATAGAGGTGAATAGTATGTACAATTTTAATAATAAAAATAATCAAAAGGTGGTTGTAGCTATAGCAATTATTTTAGTAGTTGCAATGATCGTTACAACATTTGTATCAGTTCTCGTATAGTGGAAGTCTTGAAAAAAAGCATAATTATGATAAAATTGTTAATTACTGATGATAAAGAAGTTAAGAGCATTTATAGGGAAGACCCAAGAAGGATATATGAAGATGAAGAAGAGTAAAGTAACAGTTTTTATTGCAGCAGCCGTGGCAACAGCAGCATTTACATTTTTTGGAACAGATAATATATTTGCCAAGTCACAAAAAACCCAGACCATAATCGATGGCGTATATATTGGCAGCGTTGATGTGGGCGGTATGACGAAAAATGAAGCAAAAACAGCATTAAGTGATTATATAGAGAGCATAGAAAATACAACGTTTACTTTACAGGGAGCAAATGGAGCGGTTGATGCGACCGCAGCTGAAATGTCTATAAAATCAGATACTTCGGCGGCTGTTGACGAGGCTATGGGAGTCGGCCGGACAGGCAATCTCATAAATCGTTTCGTGCAGTCAAAGAAACTCGAAAACGGCGAGGTTTCTGTAAATATGCACTTATCAGTAGATAAAGAAAAGACAGCGCAGTTTCTTTATGATAACAAAGATAAGCTTGATGTAGAAGCTGTCGACAGCGGACTTGAAAAGACAGCTGATGGATTTAACTATATAGAGGGTACGCAGGGGCAGGAAGTGGATATTGTGTCATCTGTGTATGCGATAAATGATTTTCTCGAAAATAAATGGGATGGAAAGTCAAATGAGATCGATCTTGTTTCCACAATGGTTGAACCGAGAGGTACAAAAGAAGAATTATCAAAGATAAAGGATGTTCTCGGCACATTCTCAACAGATTTCAGTACGTCTAAGGCAGGACGGGCAGCGAATGTTAAAAATGCATGCAGCCTTATAAACGGACATATTGTTTATCCTGGAGAACAGTTTTCGGTTTATTCTGCAATAAGTCCGATAACAGAGGACAATGGTTACGAGCTTGCCGGTGCATACGAAAACGGACAGGTAGTAGAATCTGTCGGAGGTGGTGTGTGTCAGGTATCAACTACACTTTACAATGCTATAATAAGGGCTGAGCTAGAGGTGGTTCAAAGATTCAATCATTCCATGATAGTTTCATATGTGGATCCATCGGATGATGCAGCAATAGCAGGAACGTATAAGGATTTTAAGTTTAAAAATAACCTTGATGATCCTATATATATAGAGGGATATTGCAGCGGCGGAATTATAACATTCAATGTTTATGGAGTTGAGATGCGCAAAGAAGGAAGGGAAGTTTCGTTCCATAGTGAGACAGTATCAGAGACCGAGCCGGAGATACAGTTTAATTTTGACGGCTCACAGCCGGTAGGATATTACAGCGTAGACCAGTCACCACACAAAGGAATTGTTGCCAGACTCTGGAAGACAGTAAAAGAAAATGGAGAAGTTGTAAGTGATGAGGTGTTTAACAACAGTAACTATAAAGCATCTCCAAAGATAGTAACAGTGGGAACAGCAGGGGCTTCGGATGAGGTTCTTGCAGCAATGCAGGCAGCAGCAGGTTCACAGGACGAGAGCACAGTCAGATCTTTAGGCACGGATGCAGCAGCTGCACTTGAAGCTGCACAGAATGCGGCGGCAGATGGAACTACAGCAGATCCGGCACAGGCAGCGGATCAGACTACGGCACCAGCGCAGACAACAACACCGGATCAGAGCCAGACTCAGACACCGGCGCAGACGACAACACCGGATCAGAGCCAGACTCAGGCACCGGCGCAGACGACGACACCGGATCAGAGCCAGACTCAGGCGCCGGCACAGACGACAACACCGGATCAAAGCCAGACGCAGACAACACCGGATCAGACACAGACCACACCAGAGCAGGGCGCAACAGACCAGACGGCAGCACCGGCACAGTAAATACCAGTGTTTTATGGAAACGCAGAAACATTATCACAGAAAGTATACAGAAAAAACATATACTATGAAAAGATAGCGGGTAAAATATGAAGAATGGAAAAATATCAGAGTCAGTTTTAAAGAGATCTGTACTTAAACAACTTCATACGGTAAATGAAGATGTCATTTTAAAACCAGGGGTAGGAGAGGACTGCGCCATAGTAAAGACAAGCGGAAGTACAATGGCGGCATTATCAGCTCAATCTGTAACACTTGATATAAAAGACACACATGCACTTGCACGGTTTTCTGTATACAGTGCAATAAATAATCTTGCCTCATCCGGGGCAAGACCTACAGGAATAATGGTTACGTTTCTGCTGCCAACGCTGTCTAATGAGGCACAACTGCGTGAAACAATGAAAGAAATAGATAAAGTGTGTGCAGGGGCAGGGATATCTGTACTGGGCGGACACACACAGGTTACAAGAGCAGTAAAAAATATAATTTTAAATATCACTGCATTTGGAATAACAAATGAGATCGCACCTTCAAGGGCAGTAAAGCCTGGAATGGATATAATAGCTGCCGGATATGCAGGACTGGCAGGAACATCACTTATAGCGGTCGAAAGAGAAGAAGAACTAAACAGCCGCTTCTCGAAGGCGTTTATAGATAAGGCAGAACAATATCTGGAGGATATTTCCGCGATACAGGCTGCAGAGTCTGCAAAAGGAGCAGGAGCTGTAGCCATGCATGATGTCGCAGAGGGAGGTATATTTGGAGCTCTCTGGGATATGGCTGAGGCGTCAAAGTGCGGAATGGATATTGATTTAAAGAAAATACCTGTAAAGCAGGAAACGATTGAGATCTGTGAATTTTTTGATATAAATCCTTATAAGCTCATATCACAGGGATGTCTTATAATAGCAGCATTTGATGGCAGCCGGATAGTGCGGGAGATCAATAGATCAGGGACAAATGCCGTTATTATAGGAACTGCGACAGAATCTAATGACAGGGTGCTTATATCCGGGGAAGAAAAACGCTTTCTGGAGACAGCACAGACAGATGAGATATATAAGATTTTTAAATAGAGGATATTTGCAATATAAGGAATATCCGGGATGCAGAGGAATATAGGAATGAGAGAAAAAATTTTAACATTTATAGAGAAAAACAGCAGAATAGATTTAAATGAGCTTGCAATAATGCTCGGAGTTGATGAAGCTTCTGTAGTAAAAGAACTGGAAGCCATGGAAAATGAGAGAATCATATGCGGCTATCATACACTTATAGATTGGGATAAGGCAGGAATAGAAAAAGTCACTGCCATGATCGAGGTACGTGTGACACCACAGCGCGGCATGGGATTTGACAAGATCGCAGAGCGTATTTACAATTATCCGGAGGTTAATTCTGTGTACCTTATTTCAGGTGGTTTTGATCTGATGGTCACACTTGAGGGAAAGACTCTGCGTGAGGTCTCACAATTTGTGACAGATAAATTATCAACGCTCGATCAGGTGTTGTCCACAAAGACAAACTTTATTTTAAAGAAATACAAAGATCACGGAACTGTAATGACAGGACCGGCTAAAAAAGACGAAAGGACAATGATGTCGTAATGAGAGATCCGTTATCAAAGACAATAAAGACGATTGAGCCATCCGGCATCAGAAAATTTTTCGATATTGTAAGTGAGATGGAGGATGCTATTTCACTTGGCGTTGGAGAGCCGGATTTTGATACGCCATGGCATATAAGGGACGAGGGAATATATTCACTCGAAAAGGGGCGTACATTTTATACTTCTAATGCAGGTCTCAAGGAATTAAAAATTGAAATATCTAAATATTTAGATAGAAAATATGGCATGAAATATAACTATAACAATGAGATCATGGTTACTGTTGGTGGCAGTGAAGGAATAGATATGGCACTACGTGCAATGCTTGATCCGGGAGATGAGGTCATAATTCCACAGCCTAGTTATGTTTCATATGAGCCGTGTACGGTACTTGCAGGTGGAAAACCTGTAATAGTGGAACTTAAAGAGGAAAATGAGTTCCGTCTCACAGCAGAAGAACTCGAAGAAGCGATAACGCCAAAGAGCAAAATCCTTATCATGCCGTTCCCAAACAATCCTACAGGTGCGGTTATGGAATTGAATGATATAGAGGCTATAGCAAAGGTAGTAAAAGAGCATGATCTGTATGTCATTACAGATGAGATCTATTCAGAACTTACATATCTTGAGAAGCATGTTTCAATCGCATCACTTCCGGGAATGAAGGAAAGATGTGTACTTATAAATGGTTTTTCAAAGGCTTATGCAATGACAGGCTGGAGACTGGGATATGCCTGTGCGCCAAAAGAAATTTTGTCGCAGATGTTAAAGATACATCAGTTTGCAATAATGTGTGCACCTACGACAAGCCAGTATGCAGCAGTGGAAGCAATGAAAAACGGTGATGCTGATGTGGTCCGGATGCGCGATCAGTATAATGAGAGACGCAGGTATCTGCTTCACCGGCTGAAAAATATGGGACTGAAATGTTTCGAACCATTTGGAGCTTTTTATATATTCCCAAGCATAAAAGAATTTGGCATGACATCGGATGAGTTTGCAACAGAGCTTTTAAACAGCAAAAAAGTTGCGGTTGTTCCTGGAACAGCTTTTGGAAAGTCGGGCGAGGGCTTTGTGAGGATCTCGTATGCGTACTCGATAGATGATTTAAAAACAGCACTTGGACGTATAGAAGAATTCGTAAATGAACTTAGACAAAAGGAAAAGGTGCACGATAATGGCAGAGCTTAATATAATTTTACATGAGCCGGAAATTCCGGCAAATACCGGAAATATTGGAAGGACATGTGTTGCGACCGGTACAAAGCTTCATCTTATAGAGCCTCTGGGTTTTTCATTGTCAGAGAAAGCGTTAAAAAGGGCTGGAATGGATTACTGGAAGGATCTTGATGTTACAACATATATTGACTGGAATGATTTCTGTGAGAAGAATCCTGATGCAAAGATCTATTATGCAACTACAAAAGGCAGGCATGTATATTCGGATGTTTCGTATGAGCCGGACTGCTTTATAATGTTTGGCAAGGAGAGCGCCGGTATCCCGGAGGAAATTTTAAAAGAGCATCCGGAGCAATGTGTCAGAATACCGATGATAGGCGAGACAAGATCGCTCAATTTATCTAATTCGGTTGCAATCGTATTGTATGAGGCTCTTCGCCAGAATAATTTTGATCACATGAAACTTGAGGGACAGCTTCATAGATTAAGCTGGGATGATTAGAGATAACCTGTGAGGGAAAAAATGGGTATAATTAAAACAAGTAAATTAGTCCATGAATTCATAAGACGTGATGAGGAGGGTAATGTTGATTCGATCACGACAGCCCTTGATAATGTGGATCTGGATATAAAAGAAGGACAGTTTATAGCGATACTGGGACACAACGGTTCAGGCAAATCAACTCTTGCAAAACATATAAATGCACTTCTTTCACCCGGAGAGGGAACGATATGGGTTGATGGAATGGATGTATCGGAAGAAAAAAATGTAATTCCGGTCAGAAAGACAGCAGGTATGGTTTTCCAGAATCCGGATAACCAGATAATCGCAAGTGTTGTCGAGGAAGACGTAGGTTTTGGTCCGGAAAATATAGGGGTACCTACAGATGAGATATGGCAGAGGGTTGACCATGCGCTTAAGTCGGTTGGAATGACAAAGTACAGAACACATTCGCCTAATAAGCTTTCCGGTGGACAAAAACAAAGAGTTGCCATAGCAGGTGTCGTTGCCATGGAACCTAAATGTATAGTATTTGATGAACCAACGGCAATGCTTGACCCTAACGGACGAAAAGAAGTAATTGCGACAGCACATGAGTTAAACAGGAAAAAAGGTGTGACAATACTTCTTATCACCCACTACATGGAAGAGGTTGTTGATGCTGACTATGTATACGTTATGGAAAAGGGAAAAATCATTATGGATGGAACACCACGACAGATATTTTCCCGGGTGGACGAGCTTAAAGAGCACAGACTTGATGTACCGCAGATCACACTTGTCGCCGACGAACTAAAAAAAGCCGGGCTTGATATCCCTGACGGAATATTAAGACGCGAGGAACTAGTAGACGCACTCATGGCACTTGCATAAAGTCTGTAAAGGAGATAAAATGCCTATTATATTAGATAAAGTGAATTACTGTTATAGTGCCGATTCTGCTTATAAGGTACAGGCACTTAAGGATATCAATCTCAAGATAGAGGATGGACAGTTTATAGGAATAATCGGACATACCGGTTCGGGAAAATCTACACTGGTGCAGCATTTAAACGGACTTCTTAAGGCGACATCAGGACATATATATTACAACGGAGAGGATATATATGATGAGGATTACGACTTGAGACAGCTCAGAAATAAAGTAGGTATGGTGTTCCAGTACCCGGAACATCAGCTTTTTGAGACAACAAACTTTGAGGATGTATGTTTTGGTCCTAAAAATCAGGGATTAGATAGAAAAACTGTAGAGCTTAGAGCATATGAAGCTCTTCAGAATGTACATTTTCCTGAAGATCTGTATTATCAGCCGCCATTTGATCTCTCAGGCGGACAAAAGAGGCGAGTTGCCATAGCGGGTGTGCTTGCTATGCATCCGGAGGTTTTAATACTTGATGAGCCTACGGCGGGACTTGACCCGGCAGGAAGGGATGAGATACTCGGTCTTCTTTCAAACATGCAGAAAGACCTTGGGATTACTATAATACTTGTTTCACACAGCATGGAAGATGTTGCGGAATATGTGGACAGGATCATTGTGATGAATGACGCACAGGTTATGTTTGACGGAGCACCGAAAGAGGTGTTTGCACATTATAAAGAACTTGAGGCTGTAGGACTTGCCGCACCACAGGTGACATATCTGATGAATGAACTTTCACAGAGAGGATTGGATGTGGATACATCAGCGACAACGGTTTCGGAGGCAAGGGATTCAATACTTAAGGCACTTAAAAACAGGAGAGTATAAAAGGAAAAGCTATGATTCGTGATATCACAATAGGCCAGTATTATCCGGCAGAATCGCCAATACATAAACTGGACCCAAGAGTAAAATTATTTGCAACACTGATTTATATAATCGCTCTTTTTTGCTACAAGGGAATTGCAGGATTGGCGTTTATAGTATTATGTCTGGCTGCAGTAATAAAAATTTCAAAAGTTCCATTTAAATTTATGGTAAAAGGACTTAAGACGATCATCGTTCTTCTTGTTATCACAGCGAGCTTTAATCTGTTTTTTACAAGAGGCGACAATGCATTAGTTGACTACGGGATCATTCACATATCAGATACAGGTATAACAAATGCGCTTACAATGATAGTCCGTCTTGTACTGCTCATAATCGGAACATCGCTCATGACTCTGACTACGACACCGAACCAGCTTACGGACGGACTTGAAAAGTCCATGGGACCTTTAAATAAAATCCATGTTCCGGTTCATGCGATTTCTATGATGATGTCAATTGCCCTTAGATTTATACCTATCCTTATAGAAGAAACGGATAAGATAATGAAAGCCCAGATGGCAAGAGGCGCAGATTTTGAGAATGGAAATATTTTAAGAAGAGCAAAAAATATGGTTCCGCTCCTTGTTCCTCTTTTTGTCTCTGCTTTCCGCAGAGCCGATGACCTTGCTATGGCCATGGAGGCAAGATGCTATAATGGCGGTGAGGGAAGAACAAAGATGAAACCGCTGAAGTACGAAAAGGACGATCGTTTAGCATATATAATGCTTTTCGTGTTTTTGATCATAGTTATAGTTTTCAGAGTTTTTCTTCCATTCAATATAAGCTCTTTTATATTTGCAAAATAACGCAGGTGGATTTATGAAACGTGTAAAATTGATAGTTGCATACGATGGAACAAATTACAGTGGCTGGCAGATACAGCCAAATGGCATTACGATAGAGCAGGTTTTGAATGAACAGTTATCGAGGTTTTTCAAGGAGGACATAAAGGTAACCGGTGCAAGCCGCACGGATGCGGGAGTACATTCACTCGGGAATGTGTGTATTTTTGATACAGATACAAGAATGCCGGCTGAAAAAATAAGCTATGCGATAAACCAGAGTCTGCCGGAGGATATCGTTGTAGTTGATTCGTGCGAAGTTGACAGGGAATTTCACCCAAGATTTTCAAAGAGCCGGAAGACATATGAATACAGGATTTTAAATGCAAAATTCAGAAATCCTACGAGACGGCTTGACACATATTTTTACCATTATCCACTTGATGTGGAAAAGATGCGCAGAGCAGCTTCTTATCTGATAGGAGAACATGATTTTGCAAGCTTTTGTTCTGCTAATGCACAGTCAAATACGACGGTGCGGACTATTTATGACTGCAGTGTCACAAAAAGTGATGATATAATTTCAATCCGTGTTAAGGGAAATGGATTTTTATATAATATGGTCAGGATAATTGCCGGAACACTTATAAAAATAGGCGGAAGCGATATGGAGGCTGAGGCCATTAAGGGGATAATTGATGCTGCTGACAGGGGGAAGGCTGGACCAACCGCACCTGCATGTGGACTTACGATGATTGGGATAGAGTACGAATAGTGGTAAAAGTACCAGTTCGCGGTGGGTGTGAACTGGTATTTTTGCATTTTGACCATCTATTTTTTAATTGTTTATTAAGATATATTTAAATACGTACTTTATTAAAAAAAATAGGGTATAATGTCGGAGATGAAAAAGTAAATGGAGATATGGGTATGAAAAAGACAATAATAAAAAAAGCAATAGCAAAGACGATAGCATTTTTACTTATTTTTGTTTTAATATATATGTTTATTGCATCGTTTTTAAGAATGACAGATGTTGTAAATATAGCGACTATTGATGGCTTTTATAAGGAACCGGAGAACACTATTGATGTCATGCTCATAGGAGCAAGTGAGGTTTATGCCGATTACAGCGCAACGACTGCATGGAAAGAGTATGGGTATACGTCATACTCATTCGGGGTTTCCGGTGTTCCGGGAAGTGTTTATAAATCAATGCTGCGGGAGACGCTCACACGTCAAAAACCTAAGGCTGTTGTTTTTGAAATAAATGGATTTTTACAAAAAGATGCATACTATGACCGGACAATAAAGCTGCACAGCTGGATAGACAATATGCATGATGAGAAAAACCGGATGGAAACCATAAATGAGATCGTTCCGAAAGATCAGAGAGATTCATTTTATTCGACATTTGGAATATATCACAATAACTGGAAAGATCTGGGAAAGTGTTTTCAAGCATTTGAAACACGTATCCATATGAAGTTTTCAGATACATCATATATGAAAGGGTTTGCCTCTTTTGCAAAGGAATCAGATCAATCGGGATGTGACAAGAAAAAGACATTATATTTCACTGACAAGAGCAGACAATATATGACAGATTTATTGGAGTATTGTAAATCCTGTGGGATTGAAAATGTTGTTTTTGCCAGATTTCCTCATGAAAAGCAGGTTGATAATCCTGAAATCTTTGATGAAGTAAATGACCTTATAACATCGTATGGATATAATTTTGTTAATTTTGAAGATCATAAGGAAGAGATGGGGATAGAATCTACATATGACTATTATAATCCTGAACATTTAAATGTTATAGGAAGCAGGAAGCTTACATATTTTCTTGGAAAATATCTGACAGAAAACTATGATATAAAAGGAAGTCATTCAGATAAAACGGTAAAGAGATGGGATTTATGTGCACAGAAAACCGATAAGGTGCTTGAAGAGTGTGCAAAGGACACTAAAAACAAAATCGGAGCACAGTATTTTGAATTATCCGCATATTCAAAATAAATAATTATACTAGGAGGCTTTAACAGCGTGGAACTTATTTCGTTAAAATATTGCATATTTGTACTTATATTATTGGCATTATATTATTGTTTTCCGAAGAAATGCCGTTGGGGGGTATTGCTTCTAGGCAGCATTTCTTATTACATAATTATATGTAAATGGTATGTCATATTCATTCTGCTTACTATACTCACAACGTATTTCTCTGCGGTCGCAATAGATGCGATGCTAAAAAAGCAGGATGCTGTTGTCAAGGAACACAAGACCGAGTGGGACAGACAGACACGTAAGGAATATCGTGAAAAAGGGCGGAAGAAACGTGTGGCAGTAATGATCGCTGCGTTGGTATTTAATTTTGGCATGCTGGCATTTTTAAAGTACATTCCATATGCGTCAAAGCTGGGACTTTTGCTTCCTCTTGGTATTTCGTTTTATACATTCCAGTCTATGGGATATGTTATGGATGTTTACAGGGAAAAAGTTGAACCACAGAAAAATGTTTTTAAACTTGCATTGTTTGTATCATTTTTTCCACAGATCATCCAGGGACCTATTGCAATATATGATAACCTTGCCGGACAGCTTTACGAGGGACACGATTTTAAATTCAGAAATATCCAGAAAGGCGCAATGCTCATATTGTGGGGAGCTCTGAAGAAACTTGTGATCGCTGACCGTGCGGTAAATATAATTAATTTTGTTATGGACAAGCCGATGTCATATTCGGGTACATATGTTTTGTTTGCTGCACTTGTATATGCATTGCAGTTATATGCGGATTTCTCAGGTGGAATCGATATTGTCCGTGGTGTTGCGGAAATGTTTGGCATAAATATGTCTATCAACTTTAATCATCCGTACTTTTCAAGATCACTTACGGAATACTGGCACCGCTGGCATATGACACTTGGTGACTGGTGCAGAAATTATATTTTTTATCCGTTATCCATTTCAAAGAAATTTCTCAACTTTGGAAAGTGGCTCAAACCCAGGTTCGGAAAGCATATAAGCAAAGTTTTTCCGGGATGCGTAGCAAGTCTTATCACATTTATTGTTATCGGTGTCTGGCATGGCTCAAATCTGAAATATTTGTATTTTGGATTATGGAATGGTATAGTCATAATGATTTCGGAGTTATTCGCACCGGTAAACAATAAGGTGGCTGATAAATTCTTTGATGCGACAAAGCTGAAAAGAAATGGGATTTTTGCGACAATAGTATCTGTTATCTGGACATTTATAATGGTACTTATCGGATATTATTTTGATATTGCAAAGAATGCGACGACAGCATTCAGAATGTTAGGAAAATCTGTTACTGATTTCCATATAGGACAGCTTCGTCCCGGAATGATAATAAAGAATATAGGTGGATGTGGACTGGATAAGGCAGATCTTCTTATAATATTTCTGGCTGCAGTGGCTCTTTTCTTTATCAGCTTATATGAAGAAAAGAAGAAGGTGGATCTCCGTGATGTGATCTTATCGAAAAAGCTGCCAGCAAGATGGGCTATTTTGTATGTTGGAATTTTTGTACTTATAATATTTGGTTATTATGGACCTGGCGTAAACCCGGCGGATTTTGTTTATATGCAATTCTAGTAAGCAGCTGTACTGGCAACAAAGAGGAAAGAGTATATTATGAAACCTAAAAAGACAGTAGTTAAAAAATTATTTGCAACAGTAGTTTTTGCGATCATATTTGCAGTTTTGTTTCAGATCGCTACAAAATCGTTTATAGTTATAGATAATGTAGATGTTGCAAATATAGATGGATTTTATCAGACAAAAGAAAACAGTGTGGATGTAATGCTTATGGGAGCAAGTGAGATCTATATGGGTTATGCCCCTGGGCTTGCATGGCATGAGTATGGTATAAAATCAATGAATCTTTCGATCGGGGGCATTCCGTGCAGCATGTACAAATCGATTCTGAAAGAAATCCAGAAAAGGCAAAAGCCTAAGCTCCTTATTGTAAATGCCACGTCATTTTATTACGGAAACTGGAATCTGGATAATGAAATCTATTTAAGAAAGTGGATCGATAATATACCGTTTTCAGAGAATCGTGAGGAAACGATAAAGGAGGATGTGCCTGAGGATCTTCAGAATAATATGACTTTTTCACTTGTTAAATACCATGAGAACTGGAAAGATCCGGTTGGGGTGGCCACATCATTTTTCCTTCGTTCACATATTTTATTGACAGGGGGAGGATATCTTAAGGGATATTATACCAAGTCAAGTGTTACAGGAGGCAGGGAAAATCTTGCGAAACTCGGCTATCCGACACAGGAGAAGCTTTATATGACAGATGACTGCAGAAAATATCTCAAGGAATTTCTGCAGTATTGTAAGGATTCAGGAGTTGAAAATATGCTCATGGTTGCACCGCCACATCAGGCTTTAGCTGTAAGTAAGGATGGACTTGATGAGGTTAAAACAACTGTTGAGGAATATGGATACGACTTTTTAGATCTTCACAATGATTATGCACAGGCAGGAATAGATGATAAAACAGATTTTGCTGATTATGAGCATCTCAATATGTATGGTGCACAGCATTTTACTTCGTATTTAGGCCAGTATATGCTAGATAATTATGATGTGAAATCAGACACAACAGATGAAGAGATAAACGAGTGGGATATGTGCTATGATGAAACAAAAGCTGTAATGGAAAAGAGTGAAAAGTTTATTAAGGAAGGAATAATAGACGGAGTCGGGGAGATGGATACGTCACTGCCGGCAAAAATTTATCATACAATAGATGATTTCATAAAAAGTTGACGAAATAACGTTATTTTTCTTGACAGACGAGGCTTGACAACGTATAATATGTAAGTCTGCGGAAGTAGGTAAATGGGAACCAAAGCCCCGGTGACCATTTAATATAGAAAAGATGTTATGGAATGGCGTCCGGACATACGAAATTCCGTTGAAGCATCTTAGAAAAGTAGTTGAATCATTTAAGGAGGAAAACCGATGAAAACATTTATGGCTAGTCCTGCTACAATCGATAGAAAATGGTATGTAGTAGACGCTGAAGGTAAGACATTAGGACGTTTAGCATCAGAAGTTGCTAAAGTATTAAGAGGAAAGAATAAAGCTATCTTTACACCACACATTGATACAGGTGATTATGTAATCGTTATCAATGCTGAGAAGGTTAAAGTTACTGGAAAGAAATTAGACCAGAAGATTTACTACCATCACTCAGAGTATATTGGTGGTATGAAAGAGACAACATTAAGAGAGATGATGAACAAGCACCCAGAGCGTGTTATCGAGTTCGCTGTAAAGGGAATGCTTCCAAAGGGACCTCTTGGACGTCAGATGTATACAAAGTTATTCGTATACGCTGGACCAGATCACAAACATGCAGCTCAGAAACCTGAGACATTAGAATTTTAATAGGAGGTAAAGTAAATTGGCTAATACAAAGTATTACGGAACAGGAAGAAGAAAATCATCTGTTGCAAGAGTATATTTAGTACCTGGAACAGGAAAGATTACAATCAATAAAAGAGATATCGATGAGTACCTTGGTCTTGAGACATTAAAGGTAGTTGTTCGTCAGCCATTAGTTGCAACTGAGACAGTTGATAAATTTGACGTTTTAGTAAACGTTAAAGGTGGTGGATACACAGGACAGGCCGGAGCAATCCGTCACGGAATCGCTCGTGCACTCCTTCAGGTAGATTCAGAGTACAGACCAGTTCTTAAGTCTGCTGGATTCTTAACACGTGATCCACGTATGAAAGAGCGTAAGAAATACGGTCTCAAAGCAGCTCGTCGTGCACCACAGTTCTCAAAGAGATAATTCAACCGAATATCGAAAAAGAGCAACAGACCCCGAAAATCCAGTATTTTCGGGGTTTTATTTATATTCTGAAAATCTATCAGACACTATCAAAACACACGAAAATGTTCCGGTAACTAACAGGTAACACACGGGTAACTAACAAATGCTTTGAAAATGCCTATTTTTAAAGGGTAGGAATTATGCAAACGAAATGTGCCTATCGCAGAGATTGCTAAAGCAATTGGAAAGGATGCATAATATATAAGAATTGGCATACAACAAGGAATATTAAAATTTGGAACAGCAATGAAAGTTGGAAATTCAAGAGAATATAGTTATTATTGTCCAGATAAGAAGGTGTGGGAAGAGACAGGATACTTTAATAAAAATATGTGATACTATTTTTGTGTAAGAACTGTGATATATATACATAATGAGAAGATGAAGAAATAGATGTAAATGTAATAGCCAGGAAAACCAAAGGGGATATGCGTTAAAAACTCGAAAAAGTCAATAGGGATTTGAGTATAATTCAGATTTACATGAAAGGGGATTTGCGTTATAATTGTGGCGGAAAGGTGGATTTATGCATGGATAAACCATTTTTTAAAAGAAAAATATACGATGAAATATATCAGTGGAAAGAGAACAGAAGCGATAAATATGCACTCTTGATAAAGGGAGCAAGACGAGTTGGTAAATCAACTATTGCAGAGGAATTTGCAAAAAAAGAGTTTAAATCATATATTCTCATTGACTTTGCTCATACAAGTAAGGCAATTATTGAACTATTTGATGATATGTATGATCTGGATTTTTTCTTTTTGCAATTGCAGCAGTTAATGGGAACCAGGTTATATGAGAAAGAGTCAGTAATTATTTTTGATGAGGTCCAGTTATTTCCAAAGGCTAGGCAGGCAATTAAATATCTCGTTTCGGATGGAAGATATAAGTATATTGAAACAGGCTCTTTATTATCAATAAAAAAGAATACAAAGGATATTTTGATTCCAAGCGAAGAACATAAAATATCTATGTTTCCTATGGATTTTGAGGAGTTTTTATGGGCAATAGGAGATGAGGTATCAGCGGAAACAATAAGGCATCTTATAAAGAATAAAAAGGCTGCAGGGAATGCAATGCATAGAAACCTGATGCGGATATTCAGATTGTATATGCTTGTTGGTGGAATGCCACAGTCCATAGAAACGTATATAGAGAAAAATAATTTGCAATTGGTTGATGAAACTAAAAGAGAAATTGTAGATTTATATGAAGAAGAATTTGTGAAGATAGATGGAACTGGTCTTGCTGGTGATATTTATGATGCTATACCTGCTAACCTTAGTGGTAATGCATCAAGATATATTCTGTCAAGTGCAAGAGAGGGGATTCGCTCTGCGAAAGTAAGAGAACTGATTCCTGATATGCTCAGTTCATACACTGTAAATATTGCATATCACGCTAATAATCCTGATGCAGGAATGTCATTGGAAAAGGATGCAGGACGATATAAATTGTTTAATTCGGATGTTGGTTTATTTATAACTTTGGCATTTAAGGATAAAAAATATACGGAGAATATTATTTATAATAAGTTACTTTCGGACAAACTAGATGTAAATTTAGGATATGTCTATGAAAATGTTGTGGCACAGATGCTAATAGCAAAAGGTAATAATTTGTTTTATTACACGATGAAAAGTGAAACTTCAAATCATTTGTATGAGATTGATTTTTTAACTTCTGTTAAAGATAAGATATGTCCATTAGAGGTGAAATCCGGTAATTATAGAACGCATAAATCACTTGATGCATTTTGCAACAAGTTTAGTAATCGTATAGGTAGCAAATATGTTGTTCATACAAAAGATTACAAATGGGAAAACGGAATTTATTATATTCCAATGTATATGGTACCATTTTTATAAAGATTTTTTAGAAACGTATATATTCATCAGGCAGCAAGTGGTTAAAGACGTAGAATAATAAGTGGTTCAGGGAACAGATGCCTGAGTATTATGATAGCAATAATAAACTTTCAACGGAGACACGCAGCTATAAAATTTGTATATAGATGAATAAAATGCAGTGTATGAGGAGAATGGAATGAGAATATCAGATATTATGAGATTAGGAAAGTCTGCCATTATTTTTGCCACTATTGTAGTGGCTTTTTTGGCAATAATCTGGCTTTTAGGCTACAAACTGATTTATAAAAAAATATTGCATGGTAAAAAACAGATTTCAATTGGAAGAATAGGACTGGTGTGTGTACTTGCAGTATACATTGTTGTTGTCCTTTATGTGACATTGCTAAGAGGAGGTATTGGCTTTGAGAGATTTGAGTACCGGGCTAACTTTAAACCACTTTCTTCATACAAAGAGGCCTGGTACAATTTTAGTGCACGGGAATGGAGAAATCTGATACTTAATATATGTATGTTCGTGCCGTTTGGATTTTTACTGCCAATTTGTTTTGGAAAGATCAAAAGAGCGTGGAAAATATATTTGTGCGGGTTTGGGTTTACACTGTTTATAGAGGTTGTGCAGCTAATCACGGGACGAGGTGTGTTTGAAACAGACGATATCATAAACAATACAATAGGTGCAATGATCGGATATGGACTATTTTCGATTGCAAGACTGATATTTGTGACAGTCTGTTCAAGGAAGAAAGTCCAGGATAATACAAATGAAGTCAGTGGAGTGGCACATGATGAAAATGTTTGTGAAAGACAGAATATTTCCATAAGAAAATGTCTGGTGGCACAGCTTCCGCTTGCGTTTACAATTATAGCTTTTGCAGCTGTTTTTATTGTATACAATAGTATGGAATATGGTAATCTTTCAATCGATAATATTTCAAATCAAAATGTGGATGTCTCGATGGCAGATGGTGTGAGTCTGGCAGATGAGGCAGATCCGCTTGATGTATACACAATTCACAGGGCTACAGAAGATGAGGCGAGGAAGCTTGCCGATGGGTACTTTTCAAAGTATGGTGTTTTAATAGATGACTCAAAAACAGACATATATGATGATACTATTATTTTTTACAGTATCAGCCTTGATGATGAGGGCAGTAACCTGAGTATCTGGTGCGATTACGAAGGGCCAACAGTAAGTTTCACGGATTTTTCAAATATAGATGATGAAAATTCGGATGCTGACGCTGGACTTTCAGAGGAATTTGTCAGAGAAAAGCTGGAAAATCTAGGAGTGGTTATTCCCGAAAACGCAGTTTTTGCACCAATCGAGGAATATGATGCAGGAAACTATAGGTTTACAGACGATGGAGAAATTCTTGACGATGGCTTGTATTATAAGGGAACGATAGAATGTTGTATTAATTCGTCAGGTAAAATTGAAAATTTCAGAGACTCCATGATAAAATATACGCCTTATAAAAAGGTAGATGTTATTTCAGAAAAAGAGGCTTATGACAGGCTATGTGCAGGAAAATTTTATTTCCCGGATTATGATAAAGATGAACAATTATCTGATTTAGTTGTAAAATCAGTGAAGATAAGTTACACACCGGATTCGAAGGGATATTATCGTCCGGTTTATGAGTTTGTGGCAAATGCAAATCAGGATACAGGAAAGAGAGAAATAAGTATAATGGTAGATGCACTTTCCCAACCAAATATTGGGTGAGAAAGTTTATATTTTTTGGGGTATCTTTATTTTATATTTGCATCATAGAAATCTTTGTCTATATAGCAGCCGGCAGATAAATATTCAGTAGCATTTATGGCGCAGTCAAATTTTTCTATCATACCGCTGATAGGCTGGATCAAACCATCCCATCCATCAGATTCTTTGTAATTCATGCGAAGACGTTTCCAGTCCGTAAACATACAGACAGCATCTCTTCCATTTTTACCATTTTTGGTTGGAAATTCCATTGTGGAGCCTTCTGTTATTATGGTTTTACCATTTTCATCAGGCGGAGCCATTTTAGCATTCATTTTCATCGGAATGATGAAATTTGCACTGGCAAGTTCGCGGAACAGGTGACCATAAAATATGTTGTATATGAGTTTTTCGTCATCTGTTTTTGGCTCATTCATTTGTCCTAGTAACAGGAGCCAGCGTTCAACATCGGGGTTAGTTACCGGTCTTTGGATGGGTGGAAGATTACTGTAATCAGGCTTTTCAACAAGCATACATGCGTCAATAGAAAAATTATCATAGATAACTTTCACGCCACAGGCACCATTCAGATAAAATGTACTTCCAAGGAAATTGTATATGCCTTTTTTGTCTGAACCATTTTCTATTTTTACAATGTCAAAAACATCAGGATTATATTGATTTTTAATAACATCAATATATGCTTTTGGTATGAGCATGATATCAGGTGGTGTAGTTAAATATCGATCCGGCTGTTTTATGACCTGTGCCATCATAAAAGGTTCCCCGGTTTTTTTGTGGATTACAGTATAGATTTCCTGAGATGATAAAATGCGGCTGCACATATGATGTGAGATGGTATCCAGTGTTTTTTTATTAAAGGCTTTGATTTCTTCTGTTTCCTGAGTCTTCTTTTGTTCGATCAGCCAGCAGAATAATCTTCTTAATTCGGCCAGATCAGTAAGACTCATATTGTCATAGTCGATATCAGTAAGTTCCATCTTTTTTGTACTGATATAGGATTCGCCAAGTGCATAGATATATGCATCATGAACATTTTTTACTGATACATTTCGGGTGAATAATACAGAGCCGGGTTTAAGCTGGAGTTTACTTCCTGCTTCAAGCTTTACAATGACAAAAGTGTCTGCCGCATTATCAACGGAATTATTATTGATAATAATTTCAGTGACAGTTGTAAGTTCAGTCAGTTCACTATCTTCTCCGGGATTTGTGATGTAGATGGCAGCACCTTTATAAATAGTTCCGTTTACTTTTCCGGCAGCTAATAAATCGGCAGAATTTTCTATACGAAAAATTTTCTGCACGCCAAGATAGAAGTCGCCTTTTTCCTGCTGTTTAGATTTTTCCTTTTTAAAAAACATAATCTTTTTAACTCCTTAAATAAAAATTTATGTTGTATCTTTATAAAATATTATCTATGATGAGAATAGGTTTATCAAGGTCTTTCTGAAAATAATATAAATGGACCAAATAAAAATTGGAAAGAGTATCAGAAGAAAACGTAAATTAAAATGCCCTTATTGTGGTGCATATAAATACTGCAAAAAGAAACTTACAAAGTAATCGTGGATAATAATATATGAGCGCAAATATACGATTGAAAAAACAGTTTGGTTATGATAACGTAAATGTATCATAGGATAAAGTTATATAAATTATAAAGTAAAGAGAGGGTATCAGAATGAGCAGAGAAATACCATACAAAATATATCTTGAAGAGAGCGAGATGCCAAAGCAGTGGTACAATGTCCGTGCAGATATGAAAAACAAACCGGCGCCGATATTAAATCCTGCCACATTAAAACCGATAACGGTTGATGAGCTTTCACCGATTTTCTGCAAGGAGCTTGCAAAACAGGAGCTTGACGAGACAACACCGTATTTTGACATACCACAGGAAATAAGGGATTTTTACAGAATGTACCGTCCATCACCACTGGTGCGTGCATACTGTCTTGAGAAAAAGCTCGGAACGCCGGCACATATTTATTATAAATTTGAGGGAAATAATACATCCGGCAGCCACAAATTAAACTCCGCTATAGCACAGGCTTATTATGCAAAGAAGCAGGGACTTAAAGGTGTTACTACAGAAACCGGAGCAGGTCAGTGGGGAACAGCACTTTCGATGGCGTGTTCATACTTTGATCTGGACTGTCAGGTATATATGGTAAAGGTTTCATATGAGCAGAAGCCGTTCAGACGTGAAGTTATGAGAACTTACGGAGCACAGGTCACACCATCCCCATCAATGAATACTGAGATAGGAAGAAAAATAAACGCAGAGTTCCCGGGAACAACAGGAAGCCTTGGCTGTGCCATATCAGAGGCGGTAGAAGCTGCCACAACGCAGGAGGGTTACAGATATGTACTCGGATCAGTGCTTTCCCAGGTACTTATCCATCAGACCGTGATCGGACTTGAGACAAAGGCTGCACTTGATAAATATGGAGTAAAAGCAGACATGATCATCGGTTGTGCCGGAGGCGGTTCAAATCTTGGTGGACTTATCTCGCCATTTGCAGGAGAAATGCTCCGTGGTGAGGCTGATTATGAGATCATTGCGGTTGAGCCGGCATCGTGTCCTAGCCTTACACGCGGCCGCTATGCATATGACTATTGTGATACAGGAAAAATCTGCCCACTCGCTAAAATGTATACACTTGGCAGCGGATTTATTCCATCTGCAAACCATGCAGGAGGGCTCCGTTATCATGGTATGAGCTCTATAGTATCACAGCTTTATGATGACGGATATGTAAAAGCAAGAAGTGTAGAGCAGACAGAGGTATTTAAGGCGGCAGAAACCTTTGCAAGAGTCGAGGGAATACTTCCGGCACCGGAGAGCAGCCATGCCATAAAAGTTGCTATCGATGAGGCACTTAAATGTAAAGAGACAGGAGAAGAGAAAAATATCGTATTTGGTCTTACCGGAACGGGATACTTTGACATGTATGCTTATCAGAAGTACAATGATGGGGAGATGTCAGATTATATTCCGACAGATGAGGAAATCGCAAAGAGTTTAGCGAAGCTTCCGGTTGTAGATTGATTGACAGATCATAGGATGGAGTTTGCAGCAATAATAAGGGAATGAGTGATTGATATCTATATATAACGATATCCCCAAAAAACAAATAAGAGGCGATAATAATGGATTTTGAAAGCAGAAGACAGAAAATATTAGATAAAATGGAGAAAAACTCAATTGCTGTGCTATATTCGGGAATAGAGCATCATGTGAGTGCGGATGAATACGATCTTTTTACTGCGCAGGCTAACAGAAATTTCTTTTACCTGACTGGACTCAGACGTGACAATATGGTTCTGTTAATGGACAAATGTGTTGAACCGGCAAGGACAATGCTGTTTATAGAAGAAGCAGATCCGCTTATGGAACGCTGGTACGGAAGAAAAGTAACAGAGGAAGAGGCAATAGAAATATCAGGCATAGACGATGTTAAATTTATAGATGAATTCGAGAGCACGATGGATATGCTCATGACGAGAGAAGATGTTTATACTGCATATTTTGATACATATAGACACCAGAAAGCAGATCTTCCAGATTATAATCTTGTAAAGGCAAACGAGTTCAGACAGGATTATCCGTCGGTTACATTAAAAAATCTTTTTCCGCTTGTCGCAGAAGAGCGTATGCAGAAGGATGATGACGAGATAAAGCTCATAAAGGATGCAATCGAGCTTACAAAGCAGGGACTTAATAATGTCATGGCAAACTTAAAACCTGGAATGAAAGAATATCAGGCGCAGGCAGATTTTGAGTATGTTGTAAGACGCGGTGGGGCAGAGTGGACTGCATTCCCGACTATAGCAGGAAGTGGTGTAAATGGCACAATGCTTCATTATGATACCAATCGTGAGACAATAGAGGACGGAACACTCCTACTGCTTGATCTGGGAGCAAGGATTGATGGATATAACTCAGATATTACGAGAACATATCCGGCAAACGGAAAGTTCACAGAAAGACAGAAGGCAGTTTATGATATAGTTCTTGCTGCAAACCGTAAGATAGTAGAGACGGCAAAGCCGGGAATGACAACAAAGGAATTAAATAAAGTTTGCCAGGATGTTCTTTCAGAAGGACTTATAAAGCTTGGACTTATCAAAGAGCCTGCTGAGATTTCAAAATATTATATGCATGGCGTATCCCATCATCTCGGAATAGATGTGCATGATGTTACAGTAGACTTTAACAAAAAGCTTCGTCCGGGTGCAGTGATATCTGATGAGCCGGGACTTTATATCGATGAGTGGGGAATCGGAATCAGAATAGAGGATGATGTACTCATTACAGAGGATGGTGCAGTATGCCTTTCAGAGGATATAATAAGAACTACTGATGAAATTGAGGAATATATGTTACGGTACAGACGCAAGCTTGACACTTGCTGTCAAGCTATGCGCCAATAATGAAATTGTGCCGGATTACAGCCCCATGCATCGAAGATGCATATGAAATGGGCTGTAATCGTTACTGTAGCACTGTAGGTGTGTACAGTAACGAATATATGGCGCAGAATCGTGTAAAATAGATATAGGCTCTTAATAATAACAAAAGGGGAAGTATAATGCAAAGATATGACATTGCTATAGTAGGAAGCGGACCGGCAGGAATTTCTGCAGCCATAACGGCAAAGGTCAGAAATAAAAATATACTTTTGCTTGGAGATGCATCATTGAGTATCAAAATTTCAAAAGCCCAGGAGATACTTAATTATCCCGGACTTCCAAACATAAGCGGAGCAGACCTGGCCAAGGCATTTTCTGACCATCTGGATGCTCTTGGCATAGAAATTACAGATAAAAAAGTAAAAACTGTATATGCTATGGGGGAGTACTTTGGAATAGAAGCCGGTACGCAGATGTATGAGGCAGCATCGGTCATTCTTGCAACAGGAGTGGTACAGACAGCTACCATAAAAGGTGAAGAAGAATTTTTAGGCCGGGGAGTGAGCTACTGTGCCACATGTGATGCTCCGCTGTATAAACAGGGAAATCTGCTGGTTATCGGTTATAACAAAGCGGCAGAAGCCGAGGCGCTTTATCTATCAGAGATTGCAGAAAAAGTAAGTTATATACAGATGTATCCAAATGAGAGCGGACTTACAGAAAGTAAGGCGTACAGAGATGGTATCATAGAGATTTACCGGGAAAAGCCGGTGGAAATATCAGGCGGATTCAAGGCGGATACACTTATCACAGATAAGGGAGAGCATAAATTCGATTGTGTATTTATATTAAGAGACAGTATAGCTCCGGACAAGATGGTTCCGGGACTTAAGCTTAAAGATGGGCATGTTGATGTTTCGGCTGATATGAGTACAAACCTTGCAGGCTGCTTTGCCTGCGGAGATATAACAGGCAGACCATATCAGTATATAAAAGCAGCAGGGCAGGGAAATGTCGCAGCCCTTTCAACAACAGACTATTTAAATAAAAGAAAGGAAGTATAATATTATGGTAAAGAAAGTAGATCAGAGCCAGTTTGATGAGGTAAGAAAAAGTAAAGCAGCAGTTGTAGATTTTTCAGCTACATGGTGTGGACCATGCCAGATGCTTGCACCAATACTTGATGAACTTTCAGGTGAGGTAGATTCTGTAGATTTTTATAATGTAGACGTGGATGAAAATCCTGACCTCGCAAGAGAATTCAGAATCATGAATATTCCGGCAGTTGTAGCCTTAAAGGATGGACAGATCGTAGGACAGCAGATCGGATTTGTACCAAAGGAAGACCTGAAAAATTTTGTAGAGGGTTCTTTTAAATAATCATGGAAAGAATAGAAGAACAATTAAATTTTATCCGTGAGATTGATAAGGAAAAAGAGATTTTCAGGCAGACATATCTTGCAGATGGAAGCCGCAAGGAAAATGATGCAGAGCATGCATGGCATATGGCAATAATGACCATGCTGCTCAGCGAATATGCAAACGAAAAGATTGATGTGCTAAAAACAGTCGGAATGCTTCTGATCCACGATATCGTTGAGATAGATGCAGGTGATACATATGCATATGATGAAAATGCAAAGAAAACCCAGCACGAACGAGAAAAGAAAGCGGCAGACCGCATATATGGACTTTTACCTGGGGAACAGGGCAGAAAGCTGTATGATCTTTGGGAGGAATTTGAGGCACAGGAAACTCCTGAAGCAAAATTTGCACGGACAATGGATAACATACAGCCAATGTTATTAAATGATGCCTCCGGAGGAATTTCATGGAAAGAGCATAATGTAAAATTGTCGCAGATCCTTGGCAGGAACGAGAGAACACATCTTGGGTCTGAGAAAATATGGGAATATGCATACAACAATATTTTGAAAAAACACATACAAAAAGGTAATATCATAGATGACGTGAACGAAAATTTATGATATACTTTATCCAATTAAATTGATGGTGTAACAGATTGCACCCAAAACTGCAGCATCAACACTCCACATATGTGAAGCATTAAGTAAGTGATATAAACAAAATGCTGCAGGTAAAACTATAAAAATTATGGAGGAATCAAAATGAATATTGTATGTTTAGATCTTGAGGGAGTACTGGTGCCTGAAATATGGATCGCATTCGCAGAGGAGACAGGGATACCAGAGCTTAAAAAGACAACAAGAGACGAGCCTGATTATGATAAGCTTATGAATTACAGACTTAAAATATTAAAAGAGCATGGACTTGGACTTAAAGAGATACAGGAAACTATCGCAAAGATCGATCCAATGCCGGGAGCAAAAGAGTTTTTGGATGAGCTTCGTTCGATCACACAGGTCATAATCATAAGTGATACATTTACACAGTTTGCAAGTCCTCTTATGAAAAAACTCGGTATGCCGACTATTTTCTGTAATACACTTGAGGTGGCAGAAAACGGAGAGATCACAGGATTTAAGATGAGATGTGAGAAGTCAAAGCTTACAACAGTAAAGGCTCTCCAGTCAATCGGATATGACACAATAGCAAGTGGTGACAGCCATAATGACCTTGGAATGATAGAGGCAAGTAAGGCAGGATTTCTGTTCAGAAGTACAGAGCAGATCAAGAAGGATTATCCGCAATATCCGGCGTTTGAGGAGTATGATGAGCTTCTTGCAGCAATAAAAGCAGCATTATAAATAAAAACAATATGATTAAAGGGTCAAAAGGTATTTTGCCCCTTTAATCATGATATGCAGATAAAAAGTGCGCAGCAGCTGTGCACTTTTTTTGTATGGAAAATTGCTTTGCATCCTTTGTTTTATCCATGAAAAGTTTGACGAAAAATTAAAAATATATTGACATATGGGTAGGTGGTGCTATAATTAAATTAACATATGAACAATCATTCAAATGTTCATATAGAACATAAAAATGTGATTATTCTTTGAAAGTACAGAATAGTTACCAATAATAAAAATTCACATCAGTGTGAGAATAAAATGAATCAGAATAGGAGAATGATATTATGAAGAAAACTTACAAAATCGATGTTGATTGTGCAAACTGTGCGAACAAAATGGAAGATGCCGCCAAGAATACAGCAGGTGTTAAGGACGCAACAGAAAACTTCATGACATTAAAGATGAACGTAGAATTTGAAGAAGGACAGGAGCCAAAGGCTGTTATGCAGGAAGTATTAAAGAACTGTAAAAAGGTAGAGGATGATTGTGAAATATTCCTTTAATAAGGACTAAGGGAGAGCATATGAATAAAAAGCAGAAAAAGATGCTGGTGCGGATTATAATTGCCGCAGCACTTATGATAATTTTACATTTTGTGCCGGTTAAGGGTGTTATAAGATTTCTGTTATATCTGATACCGTATTTTGTTATCGGTTATGATATACTGCGAAAAGCATTTAAGGGAATTATGAACCATCAGGTCTTTGATGAAAATTTCCTTATGGCAGTTGCGACAGTGGGTGCTATAATAGTTGCACTTTCTGAAAATGGCGACTATACAGAAGCGATAGCTGTTATGCTTTTTTACCAGATCGGAGAACTGTTCCAAAGCTATGCTGTCGGAAAAAGCCGCAGAAATATCAGTGAGCTTATGGACATAAGACCTGATTATGCAAATGTAGAGGTGGATGGTAAGCTTGAACAGGCTGACCCGGACGAGGTAGAAATAGGATCCGTTATTGTAGTAAAGCCCGGGGAAAAAGTTCCGATTGACGGAATCATAATAGATGGAAGCTCTACATTAAACACAAGTGCATTAACAGGTGAGAGTGTCCCAAGAGATGCGAAATGTGGAGATGAAATCATCAGTGGATGTATAAATTTATCCGGTGTGTTAAAAATAAGGACTACAAAAGAATTTGGAGAATCAACAGTTTCAAAGATATTAGATCTTGTTGAAAACTCAAGCTCGAAAAAATCAAAGTCAGAAAACTTTATTTCAAAGTTTGCGAAATACTATACACCTGCAGTCTGCTACAGTGCACTCGCACTTGCTATACTGCCACCGGTCGTGAGGATGTTATTTATGTCGGCATCACCTGAATGGGCTACATGGATATACAGGGCACTTACATTCCTTGTTATCAGCTGTCCGTGTGCACTTGTCATAAGTATACCACTTAGTTTCTTTGCAGGAATAGGTGGGGCCAGCAGGGAGGGGGTACTTGTAAAAGGCTCTAACTACCTGGAAACACTATCACAGACAAAATATGTTGTATTCGACAAGACAGGAACAATGACTGAAGGTGTATTTGAAGTTACGGGTGTGTATGAAAACACAATGGATAAAGAAAAAGTGCTTGAATATGCAGCACTTGCAGAAAGTTTTTCGTCACATCCTATCAGCAAAAGCCTAAAAAAAGCATATGGCAGGGAAATAGACCAGACAAGGGTTTCTGATGTTGAGGAAATCAGCGGACATGGAATAATTGCAAAAGTCGACGGTATAGATGTGGCAGCGGGAAACTACAAGCTCATGAAAAAACTCAGACTTTCATATGCAGATAGCGATAAAGCAGGAACGATAGTCCATGTGGCTGTAAATGGAAAATACGAGGGATATATACTCATTTCAGACAGAATCAAGGCCACAGCAAAAGAGGCGATACATGCACTTAAAAAAGCGGGAATCGAGCGCACTATAATGCTTACAGGCGATTCAAAAACTGTTGCGGACTCAGTAGCAAAGGAGCTTGGTATAGATGAAGTATACAGTGAGCTCTTGCCATCAGACAAAGTTGCGAAGGTAGAAGAGCTTCTGGCAAAGAAGAGCAGAAAATCAAAGCTTGCGTTTGTAGGTGATGGAATAAATGATGCGCCGGTTCTCTCAAGAGCGGACATTGGAATAGCAATGGGAGCCATGGGATCAGATGCAGCGATAGAGGCAGCTGATATAGTCCTTATGGATGATGATCCGGTAAAGATTTCAAAGGCGATAAAGATCTCGAGAAAATGTCTTAGGATAGTATACGAGAACACATATTTTGCAATAGGGATCAAGCTTATATGTCTGCTTCTTGGAGCAGTAGGAATTGCGAATATGTGGCTTGCAATATTTGCGGATGTCGGAGTCATGGTCATTGCGGTACTCAATGCGATAAGAGCATTGTTTGTTCACAAGCTTTAAAATGGCTATCCAAAATATGATTATTATAAAAATAAACAGATAAGATAAGAGGCAGGATTACTTTGCCTCTTATTTCACTTTAATGTATACTAGAAACTATAATAATGTTATGATTATATGGCAAACTAATTTTTGTCCATCATATTACGATATGAAGGTCAAAAGGTATTTTGCCCCTTTAACCATGTTATTATGTAAAAGACAGTATGCAGTTTAGGGATGATTACGATTGGAGAAAAGATGATAAGTAATATGAATAATATAGATGATACAGTTGAATGTTGTGAATGTAACGAAGTTCATGAGGAACTTTTAAAGATCGTAAATGAGACAATGCCGGAGGAAACAGAGTTGTATGATCTGGCAGAACTTTTTAAGGTTTTTGGTGATTCGACAAGGATCCGGATACTTTTTGTTTTATTTGAAGCAGAAGTCTGCGTGTGCGATCTGGCAAAGGTACTTAATATGACGCAGTCAGCTATTTCACATCAGCTTCGTATTTTAAAACAAAATAAGCTTGTAAACAGCAGGCGTGAGGGTAAATCAGTATTTTATTCACTTGCTGATGGACATGTGCGGACGATAATCGCACAGGGCCGGGAGCATATTGAGGAATAGCATATAAAAGATGGTTTGTGATATCCGGGATGGACAGTAAAGTAAAAGAGGTAGACGTGACAGAATTAGAACAATATTATAATAAATTTAATGAAGAAAAACGGTTAAACAGCCGCCACGGAAAAGTTGAATTTATAACATCCATGAAATATATATATGAATATCTGGGACAGATAGAAAACACTATAGTTATAGAACAAGATGAGGGGATGACTCATGACGAAATCCGTGCCGCAAAAAAACACAGGATAAAGATTCTTGATGTAGGTGCGGGAACAGGAAGATATTCTGTGCCGCTTGCGGAAGATGGCTATGATGTTACGGCGCTTGAGCTTGTAAAGCATAATCTGGGAAGATTAAAGCAAAAGAGTGATAAGGTAAAAGCTTATCAGGGAAATGCCGTGAAATTAAAGAAATTTTCAGATGACCAGTTTGATCTTACACTTGTGTTTGGACCTATGTATCATCTTAAGTCAGAAGAGGAAAAGCTTGCGGCACTGCTTGAGGCGAAAAGGGTCACAAAACCCGGTGGGATAATCCTTGTCGCATATATAATGAATGAGTACAGTGTGATAACCTATGCGATAAAAGAAAAGCACATAAAAGAGGGAATAGAGTCGGGGATGCTTGACGAAAAATTTCACTGTACAGAAAAAGCAAATGATCTGTATAGCTTTGTACGTCTTGAGGATATAGAAAAGTTAAACGAAAAGGCAGGGCTTCAGCGTGAAAAAATAATAGCTGCGGATGGAGCAGCTAACTATATAAGACCATTTTTAAATGCTCTCGATGAGGATGAGTTTGATCTGTTTGTGTCTTACCACCTCAGTACATGTGAAAGAGCTGATCTTATGGGGGCAAGCGCACACACAGTGGATATACTAAGAGCATAGGTTAAGAGTATAGACTGATAATATAGACTGTAAGATCATATAAGCTATCAAATGTTGGAAGCATGAGTTAATATTATAATAAAGGAATTACGTATGATAAAAAATGTTAAAAGGGTAACAATAATTATAATGATATGTACGGTATTGGCATTTACACTTATGTCATGCGGAGTGGATGAGAGTGTGCGAACGGTACAGAATATGGTGGATACAGAGCCGGAAACTGGAAATGCAAAATCGCAGGCTGGTACAGAACAGACACTGACAGAGCAGCCGGAAGAAACAAAGCCGGAAAATGAGAGTGCAATGCCGCAGGAGGCTCTGACCGAAACACAGGAAGCTTCAGAACAAACACAGGAAGTTTCAGAACAGACACAGGTACACACACCACAGGCTGTAAGTGTGACGGTTTCTGCGACAGGTGACTGTACACTTGGAAATAATCAGGAACAAAGTTATAGTGGAAGCTTTAATTATTACTATGACACATATGGGCAGGATTATTTTTTTGACGGAGTGAGGGATATTTTTGCGTCAGATGATTTTACATTGATCAATCTTGAGTGTGTACTTACTGATGAAACTGAAAAAGTTGAGAAAGCGTGGAACTTAAAAGGAAAACCTGAATATGCTGGAATTATGACAGGAAGTTCCGTAGAAGCATGCAGTCTTGGAAACAATCACACTCTCGATTATGGACAGCAGAGTCTTATTGATACGCAGAATGTACTCGATGAGGCTGGAATTGTGTATGGGTATAATGATATAATAGGTACATATACTACAGACGAAGGCATTACGATAGGAGTTGTTTCAGCAAATCTTCTCTCACAGAATGCAGACAGGGAAGAATATATAAAAAATGGGATTGAAAATCTAAAGGAGCAGGGAGTATCCCTTATAATAGCGTGCTGTCATTGGGGGATAGAAAGAGAGTATTATCCAAACGATTATCAGGTAAACACTGCACACAAGATAATAGACTGGGGTGCAGACCTTCTGATAGGCAACCACCCACATGTGCTGCAGGGAATGGAACTGTACAATGGCAAAGTAATATGTTACAGTCTCGGAAACTTCTGCTTTGGCGGAAATAAAAATCCAACAGATAAAAATACTGCAATCTATCAGCAGACTTTCAATTTTTTAGATGGTCAACTCCAGCCGGACATAAATGCATGCATTATACCATGTACATTGAGCAGTACCCAGTCAGCAAATGATTTTCAGCCGACTGTGGCAGAAAATGGTAAAAAGCAGGAAATAATCGATCTGATGAATACATATTCACAAAATTATAGTAATATTGGATTTTATGAAGATGGAAAATTATATGTAAGGGAGTAGTGAGCATTATGTATATGTGGAGAGAACGTATTAAAGGTGATACAGCAGTAGATGTGGTGGATACAGGTCTTTCTCCGCTTGATTTTGTCGACGGATTTAAGATCAGACCAGGTTTTTTCAGAATGAATGGAGCATATGAGACTTCAAATGGTGTGAGTTTTACGATAAATTCACATGGTGCAACAAGATGCACACTGCTTCTTTTCAGGCCAATGGAGAAAGAACCATATGCCAGGATACCATATCCGGATTCATACAGAATAGGAGATACCTATTCTATGCTTGTTTTCGATATAAAAATAACTGATTTCGAATATGCATTTTCATTTGACGGAGAATATGATCCGGCAAAGGGACTTTTGTTCAACAAAGACAATGTGATCCTTGATCCATATGCAAAGGCTGTGACTGGACAGAGAAACTGGGGAGATAAACCGGAGGGTTCTGACAACTTTGTATACAAGGCGCGCGTTGTAAAAAGCAATTTTAACTGGGGCGATGTGAAGCAGCTCGAAAAACCTATGGAGGATCTTGTTATATATGAGACACATGTAAGAGGTTTTACAAAAGATCCTTCGTCAAATGTAGCGGCTCCGGGAACATTTGCCGGGCTTAGGGAGAAGATACCATATCTTAAGGATCTTGGAATAAATGCAATAGAACTCATGCCTATATTTGAATTTGACGAAATGGAAAGTGCGAGGGTTGTTGACGGAGTCCAGCTTTACAACTATTGGGGATACAATACAGTATCTTTTTTTGCACCTAACACCAGTTATGCAAGCCAGGAGGAGCATCATCGTGAAGGGGATGAGCTGAAGGCACTCATAAAGGAGTTAAAGCAAAATGGGATAGAAGTAATACTTGATGTTGTTTTTAACCATACTGCTGAGGGAAATGAAAACGGTCCATGTTTCTCGTTCAAAGGGATTGACAATAATGTATATTATATGCTGACACCGGATGGATATTACTATAACTTTAGTGGATGCGGAAATGCTATGAACTGTAATCATCCGGTCGTAAGAAACTTTATCATAGATTGTCTGCGCCACTGGGCTGTGGAATACAGGGTTGATGGCTTCAGATTTGATCTTGCATCTATTCTTGGAAGAGACCAGAACGGAGCGCCGATGGCTAATCCTCCTATTCTGGAATCGCTTGCGTTTGATCCGATACTTGGCAAATTAAAGCTTATAGCGGAAGCATGGGATGCGGGAGGTCTTTATCAGGTCGGAAGTTTTCCTTCATGGAACAAATGGGCTGAGTGGAATGGAAGATATCGTGATGATATGAGATGTTTCTTAAAGGGAGACGATGGAGCAGCAGGAAATGCGATAACACGTATAACAGGTTCAAGAGATCTCTACAATCCGGCAAGCAGGGGACATAAAGCATCTGTAAATTTCCTGACATGTCATGATGGATTTACATTGTATGATCTATATTCATATAACGAAAAGCACAATGAAAAAAATGGATGGAACAATTCAGACGGCGACAATAATGGTCACAGCTGGAATTGTGGAGCTGAGGGAGATACTGATGATCCGGCAATAAACGGACTCAGATGCCGGCTTATAAAAAATGCATTTGCAGCATTGCTCTGCAGTCGTGGTCCGGCTATGTTTTTTGCAGGAGACGAATTTTGTAATACACAGTTTGGAAATAATAATGCGTATTGTCAGGACAATATCATTTCATGGCTCGACTGGACCAGACTTGACAAACACAAAGAGGTTCACGATTTTGTGCGGCACATGATAAAGTTCAGAAAAGAGCATCCGATCCTTCGCAAAATGACAAAGCCATCATCATGCCAGCTGCCGGAAATAAGTATCCACAATGGATCTCCTTTTAATGCAAACACGGATTTCCGTACTAAACTCATAGGAATAATGTTTGCAGGAAGAAATGAGACAGATACAGATGATGATATCGTTTTTTATTGTATGAATGCGTACTGGGAACCACTTGTCATGCAGCTTCCTGTACTTCCAAACGGAAGGAAATGGATGGTTGATGTCAATACAAATGTGGAATATAAGGATGATGAAAACTTTATGGAAAAGACTGAGATAATCGGGGAAAATACGATACGTGTTCCGGGAAGAACTACAATTATTCTTGTAGCAGAATAGAATCAGACAGACCTAACAGATAATCTGCAGATACATCGAGTGATCTGCAGATTTCTTTTATCATGATCGCATTCGGAATACGTGCACCGGTGCGGTATCCGGCGATAGTCGAAGTGGCACAGTACATCTTATCTGCAAGCTGAACATTGGTGATATTTCTGACAAGCATTACATAATTCAGTCTGTCGGCAAAAGAATATTCGATGTTGCTGCTGTACTTGTCTCTGTGTTTACTTATGTCTGGATTTATCTTTTGGTTTATATTGATTACTTTACTCATGATGAGTGAATTTTATATCATAAATAGACAATAGAAGAGAAAAGACACATAGCGCAACTATTTTCTTACAATAATAGAAAAATGTAAAATTTTGTAAATAATAAACTTAAGCTTTTCTTGTTATATCCAGCCGCCATCAAGTGTGATGATCTGACCGTTTAAATATTCATTTCCGGTTGCAATAGACAGCGCAAGGGATGCAACATCATCCGCAGTTCCGAAACGTCCGGCAGGTATTTCATCGGCAAGCTCATTTCGTTCTTCATCTGTGAAACACTTATTCATGTCAGTGTCTATAACACCGCATGCGATGGCATTTACCTGGATATTTGAGGGAGCAAGTTCTTTTCCGAGTGCCTTTGTAAAAGCATTGATCCCACCTTTGCATGCAGAGTATGCAACTTCACAGGATGCACCCACATTGCCCCAGACAGATGAAATCTGGATGATCTTACCGGATTTAGAACTTACCATCTGTGGGATAACAAGCTTTGAAAATGAAAATACAGATGTAAGATTGTTTGCGACTATTTTATTCCATTCTTCAATCGACATATCACTTAGCAGTCCTATGTGGGAGATTCCGGCATTATTTATAAGTACATTTATGTGGCCGAATTTATCCAGGGTTTCACCTACCATATGGGCGGCAAAGGAATAATCCCCGACATCTCCGGTAAAGCAGAGTGTCTGGATGCCATATTGCTCATGCAGTGACAGTGCATGGTCATTGAGAAGTCTGGTATTGTTGTGGCAGCAGAGGCTTAGATTGTATCCCTCTGCGGCAAAAGTTTTTGCCAGTGCGGCGCCTATTCCGCGCGAAGCACCGGTGATAAGTACTGTCTTTTCCATAATAACCTCCAAAACAGGGTATAATCGTTGCTGGTCACACTGTTAGGTGTGAACAGTAACATAAGTATTGGTCAAAATAAATTATATCATTACTTTATGCTGGACAAAAGCATTAAGCTGTGATAATATATGAACGTTGGAAAACAAGTGTTACTGTTCACTCATAACAGTGTGACCAGCAACAAGCAGGTTCCTGTTCAGACAAGGGACAGTATGAAATAAATATAGCGGCGTGTGGCTCAGTTTGGTAGAGCGCTACGTTCGGGACGTAGAGGTCGCAAGTTCGA
>OLQH01000055.1_pt1 | contig 128645 bp, 114 predicted proteins | sample 1672671 | NCBI WGS metagenome assembly OLQH01 (sample SAMEA3136712, study PRJEB25190) | human gut metagenome | reverse complement strand
GGAATACCTTAGGATTACGAACGATTGCACGACCCATGGCAACACGCTGTCTCTGACCACCGGAAAGAGCTTTCGGTTTACGGTCAAGAAGTTTCTCAAGGTCAAGGATTCTTGCAGCTTCACGAACCTGTTTGTCAATCTGATCCTTCGGAACCTTGCGGAGCTTCAGACCAAATGCCATATTATCATAAACAGTCATGTGAGGATACAGAGCGTAGTTCTGGAATACCATTGCGATATCACGATCCTTCGGCTCTACATCATTCATAACTTTGTCGCCGATTTTAAGAGTACCGCCGGAAATCTCCTCAAGACCTGCGATCATACGAAGAGTTGTGGATTTTCCACATCCGGATGGTCCTACAAAGATGATAAATTCTTTATCTTCAATTTCAAGGTTAAAATCCTTAACAGCCTCAAAGCCGTTCGGATAGGTTTTGTTAATGTGCTCTAATGATAAACTTGCCATTTTAATTTCCCTCCAGGTAATATTTGTAAAATATAGTTTTGCTCTTGTTTCGAACTGTACTTAGTATAACGAAAAGCTATAAAATGTACCAGAGAAGAATCCTACAAATATTTCAGAGGTTTGTTGACAGATTGACGAAAAGAACAGAAAGATCAGTCATTTTGCTACACCATTTCCATCTGTATTCTGCGTTCGTTCAGGAACATTCCCTGAAGCGCTTTTGCGTGGAAGCGTCTCTGGAACAGGTCGCATTTGCAGAGAAACAGATAGTAGACATTCAGGCCGCAGTCGTTCATGGTTTCAAAATTACCCTGGCCTTTTGCAAGAATCACATCTGCCTGTTCCAGAAGCGTCCGGGCTTCATTGCTGAGTCCAGGGAACCAGGTTCCGCCTACGTTGCTTCCGTTTCCAGTTACTTTTACAATATCAGTAAGTCCGATTTCTTCAGCATCTTCCATGGTTGCATCATTGACAACAGGATATCCCCGTACAATGACGGTAATATTCAGCTGGGGATATTTTTCTTTCAAAATTTTAACGGCAAGTTTATCAAGAACAATTTCTCCGCAGTTATCAGTAAGATAAACAAGAGTTTTAGCTGTGGAGAGATCTTTTTGGAAGTTGGCGTATTCCGTCTGGCTCAGAGGTTCCTGATTTTCATTTTCCAGAAGCTTAAGCATTGTTTCCTGACTTACATTTTCCAAAGCTGCAAAATCAATATAGTTTCCAATGCGGGCATAGAGAAGCGCTGTTTCCAGAGGGTCTGCGGAAGTACGGATTTTTTCCTCAACAGAAGCTTCCACATTCAGCATAAGCTGGTTGAATTCTTTTTTTATTTCCGTGTAATCTTCAGCAGGACAATTCCAGAATTCGCTGTAGAGCCTTTTGACCTCAACAGAAAGGCTGGGAGAGCAGTCCTGTTCTTTGGCACTGGAAAGAATTGACATGACCTTTTTCATATATTCGGTTTTCTTATCCATGTCTGGAAATTTCCGGATTTTTTCTTCCTGTTTATTTACTGCACAGCACATGCAATAGGGATTTAATTTCATTTGTAGTCCTTTCCGCCCGGATTCAGGGGCCAGTTTGATAAAAATATTATAGGACACAGGGAGAAACCGGGCAAGAGGGAGATGGTGAATTTCATAAAAGCTTACAGGGAGGAACTGAATAAGAAGCTTCAGAGAGACAGCTTTATAAGAATTTACAGAAAGACAAATGAATAAGAAACTATAGTGAGATGACGCTGCAATATTTATAAGAATCTACGGAAAGACAATGGAATCATAATCCACAGACAGAAAGCATTCTATGAGTATCCAGTGTGACAGACACAGAAGCTACATGATGCAGAAACAGCTCAGGAATCACCTGGGAAAACAGATGCTCCCGGGCAATTCTTTCCTGTATATTCGGTGGTGGTTAAATAACAGGCATGATAATTCAGGCTTTTATACTGCGCCTGCGTTGATACCGGGCCAGAAGATCTTCTTCCCTGAAATCTCCCGGATTATCGGAAACGTCACTGTGATACAGGATCCAGTCACTTACATTCTCCATAAACCAGCCTTGTTTTTTGAGAGAATTTATGATCTGACAAAAGCTGCCATGTGTCTGACCGGTCTCGTTATCACAGTAGACCAGGGCATTGGTTTCATCGGAAATTCTCTGGAATCTCATACGGGAAAAGGCATTGTTCAGTGTGGAATAAATACTTTCCGAATTATATTTCTGTTCCGTTTCTATTTTATGATTATCCATACGAATCAGCATTTTCAGCATAACATCGCCTCCTGTTGTAGTTGATTTCAGCAAAGAAAAATCTCCTGTTTTGCGCAAAACGGGATGTTATGATGTCTGCAGAGGATCAAGCATGATTACCTTTACTGCCTGTAAAAAGTATAGCATCTAAAGAAGGGGACAACAAGAAAAATCGTTCGACAAATTCTTTGATTTTATGCAGTTTCAGGGAAATTGAACTTCTGTTTTGCCACTATACGGCCTGCGTTATTTACGGTTTGGAGCTGCCGTTGTACCCGGAATATTCAGAATTGCTTCTTTTCCGATTACTTTAATAAGGCAAAGATATGGTTTACGCTGCTTACAGAAATCAGGAAAAGTCAGTGATTTTATTATTTATGAATCAATTATTGTTGCCTTAAAAGAATGGTTGGATTATAATATACAAGACAGACAATTTATCATATTTTATCGGGGAATGAATGTCTCCCTAAGTAGTTCACACTTAAACCGCTTATAAAAGCTGATGACTTCTGCAATAAATATAAGGCAGAGGTGTCGGCTTTTTGTTATTGAGGAGGAATTTATGTTATTAAGTATTTCATTAATTTTACTGGTTGGTATGTCCATGAGCTGGATATACCGGAAAATAAAACTTCCGGGTTTACTGGGAATGCTGGTTACCGGTATTGTTCTTGGCCCATACATGCTTGATTTGTTAGACGAAAGTATCCTGGGCATATCGTCAGAATTACGGAAAATTGCCCTGATCATTATTCTGACCAGAGCGGGCCTGGGGCTTGATCTGTCAGGGCTGAAAAAAATCGGAAGACCGGCAGTGCTGATGTGTTTTGTTCCTGCAAGTCTGGAAATCCTTGGAATGATACTGCTGGCCCCAAAGCTTATGGGGCTGACTGTTCTGGAGGCAGCCATTATGGGGGCTGTACTGGCGGCAGTTTCTCCTGCAGTTGTTGTACCGAGAATGGTTAAGCTTATGGATGAGGGATATGGTGTAAACAAAGGAATCCCACAGCTGATTCTGGCAGGCGCATCTGTGGATGATGTGTATGTGATTGTTTTGTTTTCAACCTTTACAGGAATGATGCAGGGTGAAAGCGCTTCCGTGACAAGCTTTCTTAACGTTCCGGTTTCTATATTTCTGGGGGGTGTGCTTGGACTGCTGCTCGGTACCTTTTTTGCGTACTATTTTAAAAAAGTACACCTTAGGGATACAGCTAAAGTACTTATCATATTAAGTGTTTCTTTCCTTCTTGTAGTGATAGAAGACCATCTCAATACACCAATTACATTTTCAGCGCTGATCGCAATTATGTTTATTGGAATCGGACTGCAGAAGAAGAGAGAAGCTGTTGCGAAAAGACTTTCTGTTAAATATGGAAAACTTTGGGTAGGGGCAGAAGTATTTTTATTTGTTTTGGTCGGCGCTACTGTAAATATTGAATATTTTGGGAAAGTGGGTGTTCAGGCACTTGCAGTAATCCTGGGAGCACTGGTATTCAGAATGCTTGGTGTGTTTATATGTTTGCCTGGAACAGACCTTACAGGCCGGGAGAAAATGTTCTGTATGCTGGCCTACACGCCAAAGGCTACGGTTCAGGCTGCCATTGGCGGAATCCCCCTTTCCCTTGGATTTGCCTGTGGTGATATGGTGCTGACAGTGGCAGTGCTGGCGATTGTACTGACAGCGCCGCTTGGGGCGCTTGCAATAGATTCGTTGTATAAAAAATGGCTGGTAATATAAAGTTGTCTGGTACGAATGTAGAAGGTTTTGTATACGAACTGACGCATTTATATAAATACTGTACAGATTAGAAATGATAGTGTATCAGGGTATGATGGAGAGTGATGGAATTTATCGACGGTATATTAAAGAAAAAAAGAAGTTGTTTTAGGAGAAAAGGTTTGGAAAATAGAAAGATTATCTAATTGTTTTATGAAATATATTATACATAAATGACAAATACATAATTTGGCATAATAGAATCCGCAATCTGCGTATACAAAGAAATTTTAAGGTTTATATGTGTATTCTGCAGAGTCAAAACAACGAGGATTTTGTGTACTTTTTCAAATTCACTTATTTACAGTATATTATCTTATTATACTGGCTATTTTGTTGAAATACTAAATAATATTAAAAACAAAATAAATTTTGAATATAAATCTGTTATATTTTTATTTACAAAATAATGATATAATCATATAAATAAAAGCGGAAATAATTATGAGAAAGGAAGATAAGTATTTGATGAAAAAGTATCAAGTTTTAATTATAGATGACGAAATCAGAATTGCTCTTTTAATAAAAAAGCTAATTCATTGGAATGAAATTGGATTAGAATGTATGGATGTAGTTGATAATGGTGAAATAGCGTTAAAAAAAATCAGGGAAGGAAAGTATCCCGATATTGTTATTACAGATATTAGGATGCCTAAAATTGATGGCCTGGAATTTATTTCTATGACCCAAAATATTGGATGTGATATAAAGTTTATTGTTATCAGTGGATATAAAGAATTTGAATATGCACATAGAGCTATGCAGTATGGTGTGGAGAATTATTTGCTGAAACCAGTGAATGAAAAAGAATTAAATAAGGATTTAAAAAAAATAGTGGATGAATTAAATATACAGTGGAAAGCGGAAAAGGAACAGAAGGTGCTTCAGGAAGTTGTCACAGAAAGTCGCCATATCATAAAAAGAGAGTTTTTAAAAAATATAATTGAGACAGATATATCAACGGAACCGGCGGATTCTACTGTATCTCTTCAGGGAGAAATATATAGAGGAATAGATATTAAATTAGACTATATAGACTATTCCCAAAAGGATGATAAGCAAGATATACTTATGGTGACGAAAATAGAAGAAATCGTGGAACAGATATTAGAAAATGTGGTAGAAGAAGTATTGATATGTAAAAAAGAAAATCTTCATATTTACTGTCTGTTTAATTATGATGTTAGTAATCGGAAAAAGATAAAAGAGTGTATAAATAGAATATTATCAGATATACAGGAACAACTTTTGGGATTTGAGCAGTATGAAGTGACAATAGGGGTGGGAACAGAAAGATCAGAATTTGGAGAAATCAGATTTTCAATTAAAGAAGCAAACCGGGCAATAGGAAATCGTATCAAAGAGGGTGTAGGAAGATTGATCTATTCGGAATCGATAGAGTCAGATACGCAATTAGATAGAGAATACTTATCTCCATTGGAAAAAAATAATATAAAAAAGTGTCTGGAAAGTTATTCTGTAGAAATGTTGGAAATGTTGATTAATACTATGTATAGAGAATATCTTACAGATGAAAAAAAAGATTTTTCAGAATGCTATTTAAAGGCAAAAGATGTGGTAGATTATTTTTTTGATCAATTTGATATGAAACAGAATGAGATTAAAAAGATTCGAAAAGATATACAGGAAGGGTGTCAACATTGTTATACATTAGGTAAACTAAAAAAATATTTACAACAGAATTTAGGAGATTTTTTGAAAGAGAGTTGTGAATCTATTAAGGAAGAGGCTGCCAAACCAATTCGACAGGCCAGAAAATATATAGAAGAGCATTATGCAGAAAAGATTGTTTTGGAGGATATTGCAAAGCTTGTAAATTTGAATCCAGTTTATTTTAGTGTGCTTTTTAAAAAAGAGTGTGGTATCAATATCAGTACATATTTAATGGATGTAAGGATGGAAAAAGCAAAAGAGTTTTTGCAAAATTCTAATGATACAATAGCTGCAATTGGAGAAAAGGTTGGATATAAAGATACAAGATATTTTAGTCAGACATTTGCAAAATATGTGGGAATCAAACCAATGCTGTATCGAAAACTTCATTCGTAGGAGAAAGTAAATATGGAATACATGAAAAAAGCGAAGAAAATTGTATGGCTTATTTTTGGAGGATGGTTAATAACAATTTTATGTCTGATCAGGTCAGGGTGTCCAAAGGAAATTGTTATACTGATATTTGCATTGGAAATGATAGCGTTGGCATATGTTTGGTTGGAATTAATTAAACCGCTGGATATGTTTGAAAAATACATCAAGGAATGTCTGGAGGGGGAATTAGGAGAGTCAAAAATAAAAAATATTCCTTTGAATATTCCATTTTTGTATCAGATTACTCAGCTTATGGAGAAGTATGCTGTGTTAAGAACAAAAAAAAATACGGCTCAGATTTTTGATAAACAAACAGAGCTTACTGCATTGCAAAGTCAGATTAATCCCCATTTTTTATATAATACACTGGAGTGTATAAGAGGTCAGGCATTACTGGATGATAATATAGAAATTGCAAAAATGGTAGAGGCTTTATCGTCATTTTTTCGATACAGTATTAGCAAAAAGGGAAATCTTGTTACTTTACGGGATGAACTTGCAAATACTGAAAACTATATGTTAATTCAACGCTACAGGTTTAACAATCGTTTTTCTATGGAAATTATTATAGATGAAGAAGATGAAGTAGCTTATGATTTTTTAGTACCGCGGCTTATTATCCAGCCTGTGATAGAAAATGCAATTTTTCATGGATTGGAAGAAAGAATGGAAGGTGGAATTGTATCTATTGAAGTGATTGTGACAGATTTAGATATGATTATTACAATTTCAGATAATGGAAAGGGAATAGATTGTGCAGAACTGGAAGAATTGAATAACAGAATGAATGCCAATGATATGGAATTGGAGGATAAAAATAATCAGATTAATACAGGAATTGCGCTTCCCAATATAAACAGGAGAATCCGTTTGCTGTTCGGAGAAGAATATGGTGTAAATGTATATAGTACATTAGGGAAAGGTACAGATGTAGAGATTATTATTCCAGCTAATTATAAAAGAGAGGAACATGAAAATGAGGAAAGAGCTTTTGAAAATTAATGACCTAAATTATATTCATTCTCAGGAAGGTAAACTGGAAAACATATCCTTATTTATTCTGGCAGGAGAATGTGTTGGCTTTTTAGGTCTATCCTATTCAGGAAAAGATCTTTTAGTGAAATTGTTATCTGGAAATACACAAAGAGAGTTTTCTAATCATATACATATTGCGGGAAGCGATAAAACATATCAGCAGGACAAATTTGAAAAAAATATTTATAAAATTTGTCCTGCTAATTATTTGATAGGAGACTGGACTGTTGCAGAATATTTATGCTTGGTGGAATCAAAAAAAAGCCGATTATATCTGCGAAAAACTGAGTTAGAAAATGAGGCAGAAATGTACCTGAAACAATTAAATCTGCAAATACAGGTTACGAAGAAATTAAAACAGCTTTCAGAGATAGAAAAGAGAATTGTAGATTTTGCCAAAGCCTGCTATAGAGGAGCAAAAATTGTGATCATAGAGGATGAGTTCGAGGGGATGAGCTATGATGAGATACGAATGTTTGCTCAGATCATACATAGATTGGTTAAAGAAAGAATTGGAGTGATTGTAAACAGTCATTCTAATTTTGTTTTAACAACTTTATCAGATAAATACATTATATTTAACGAAGGACGGATTGTAAAAAAGTGCAAAAACACAAATAATGACAGTGAAGATGAGTTAAACCAGTTTTTACATGAAGGACAGATAGAGGAAGAAACAGAAAAAAGTTTCTGCTTTAAGAAGCAATCAGAATCGAATGACTTGTGGTACTGTGTAAAAAATCTGGAATTAATAGAGGGAGAAACTGTAGAGATTAATTTAAAAAAAGGAGAAATTATTACAATCGTTTCTCATAATAAGGTACAAAAAGATAAAATATTCAAGGCATTGTCAGGAAGAGAAAAGATAGGAAATATACTTTATATTATTAATGGGAAAACATATAGTAAGATAGATTATAGTAAATTATCAGAAGAAAGAATTGTGTCGGTAAAGGTTCTGGGTAGTTTAGACGAGATGTTTCAAAGAATGTCTGTAGAGGAAAATTTATTATTGCCGTCATTAAAAAAAATTTCCGCATTTGATTATATAGGTTTCTCAAAAAGGATTCGCGATATTTTTATGTCGGAAATGAAACAGGATACAACTCAAAAGGGATTGGGGATAAAGGAATTAAAAATTAATGAATTAGTAGAACTTACTTTAGCACGCTGGTATATTTTTAATCCCAAAGTAATAGTATTGCTTGAGCCATTTGGTTTATGCGATATAAATGGAGTTGCAATTGTCCGAAAATATTTGAAAAAGTTTTCTTCTAAGGGTACGGCTGTAATTGTAATAGCTGCCCGTACGGAATATATGGAAGATATATCTGATAGAATTATAGACATGAATTTTTAACTATTTATTAAATGAAATTCTTAAGAATATCACACCTATTCTAAATTTTCTCGCATTGATAAGCGATTAATCCGAAATTATAATATAAACATCTTAAATCAAACAGAGAAAAATACAAAATAAGGAGGAAAAGATTGAAAATGAAAAAAAGAATGATGGTAACATTATTATCGGCAGCAATGGTAGCCGGAGCAGTTGTACCGACTGTTACATGTATGGCTGCAGAAAAAGCAGAGGATATGACATTTGTTGTTATTCCTAAATGTGTTCATGCATGGTTTGATGAAGTAAATAAAGGTGCCCAGAAACAGGCAGATCTCCTTTCAGCACAGCTTGGTGTAGAAGTAAAGGTAGATTATCGTGCACCAGAATCAGCAGAGGTTTCTGAACAGAATTCAACACTTGAGCAGGCAGCAGCTACAAATCCTTCTGCCATTTTACTTGATCCTGTTGATTATGACGGAAGTGCAGATATTATTAAAGAGATTCAGGAAAGAGATATTCCGGTCATTCTTTTTGATGCACCGTCGCCGGAAGGAAGTGGGCTTACATCCGTAGGCAATGATTTTTCAGAGCAGGCAACGATTGCAGTTGAGATGCTTGTTGAGAAAATGGGAACCAAAGGAAAAGTTGCAGTAATGCAGGGAGCTCCGACTGCTCCGAACCATGCAGAAAGATATCAGGCACATTTGGATGCTTTGGCGAAATATCCGGACATTGAAGTGATTGATGGCGGAATTGACAATGATAATGTTGAGACTGCACAGTCTCAGGCAGCAGCAGTATTGGCTGCGAATCCAGATCTTACAGGATATTTAAACTGTGACGCATGTGGTGCAGGTGTAGCTCTTGCAATAGAAGAAAAAGGTATGCAGGAGCAGGTGACATTTGTTGCGATGGACAACCTGATTGAAATTTTAGACTATGTAAAGAGTGGTACAATTACTGCTACTTCTTCTACTTTACCACAGGAGCAGGGAATGTATGCAATTCTTATGGCATATCAGGCCACACAGGGAATGCCTCTTCCGGCAACAGTAGATACTGGAATCGGACGTATTACAGTAGATAACGTTGATGAGTGGATTGAAATTGTAAGTGGAAAGTAAACAGTACAATAGTAAATTTTTTAAGTGAGTATTTTGGTGAGGGCTTGTGACTGGATTAATTCAAGTTGCTCGCCCTCACCTTTTCATATGAGGAGCATAAAAATGAATATATTAGAGGCAAAAAATATTACCAAAATGTTCCCTGGAGTTATAGCTCTGGATTCTGTTGATATTGCTTTTGAATTAGGAGAGATTCATGCAATCATAGGTGAGAATGGAGCTGGAAAAAGTACTTTGATTAAATGTCTGACTGGGGTTTATGAACCGGAAGAAGGAGAAATATTGATTGGTGGAAAAAATGCAATGAAAAATAAAAATCTTTTCAATAAAATTGCATATGTACCACAGGAAATTGACTTATTTGGATATATGTCAGTTGCAGAAAACTTGTTTATTCCGTATGAAAAATCAGGAATTAAGGGAACGGTAAATCAGAAAGAGTTGGAAGAAAGGGCAATTTCTGTTTTGGAAAAATTTTCGATTCCAGTAAAACCAGGAGATTTGGTAAAAGATATTTCTATTTCTTCACAGCAACTTCTTCAAATTGCAAGGGCAACTGTCCATGAGGATTATGAGGTTCTTATGTTGGATGAACCAACAACCAGTTTAACAAGCAAGGATACAGAAATCCTGTTTGATATTGTAAAAAAAATCAAAAAAGAAAATAAGGCGATTATTTTTATTTCCCATAAACTGGAAGAGATATTTCAATTGGCAGATGTTATTACAGTATTTCGCAATGGTAAGAAGGTTGCTTACTCAGAACTTAAAGATGTTGACAACAATTGGGTTATTCGACAGATGACAGGTAGAGAGCTTGACCAGAATGAATATTTTTATTCCGAAAAAATTTCGGATGAGGTATTGCTGGAGGTAAATAATCTTACAGGAGAATATTTCACAGATGTAAGTTTCAGCTTGAGAAAAGGTGAAATTTTAGGTTTTTCAGGACTGGTTGGAGCTGGGCGAAGTGAACTTATGCAGGCTATTTTCGGATATCTTCCAGTATATGAAGGAAGTGTAAAATTTAGCGGGACTGAATGGAAACTGGGAGATACAAATTATTCTGTTAAAAATGGATTTATTTATCTTCCTGAAGAACGTAAAAAACAGGGGATTTTACCAGAATTATCCATAAGGGATAATATTTCTGTTGCAGTGCTTGATGAATTGAAACAGGGAATCAGCATTTCAGCAAAAAAAGAAGACCAATTAGCGAAAAAGGTAATTGATACATATGAAGTAAAAACACCTGGAACAGATAAAAAAATACAGTTTTTATCTGGTGGTAATCAACAGAAAGTTATTATTGGACGTGCAATGGCATGTAAGCCAAAATTATTAGTATTTGATGAGCCAACGAAAGGAATTGATGTTGGAACAAAAACAGAGATATACCGGTTGATGAAAAAGCTTGCGGAAGAGGAACAGATAGGAATTATTATGATCTCATCTGAAATGGAGGAAATAAAGAAATGTTCCAATAGAATTATTGCAATGTATGAAGGCAAAATATCCGGCGAATTTGATGCAACAGCAGATAAGCAATCTATTCTTGGTTCTATTATTGGCATGAATTCTGTAGAATAAAGGAGTTTTGATCATGGGCAGAGAAAGTGAAAAGCAAAAAACAGGAAATGCATTTATTGCGGCATTAAAAAAGAGCAATATGACAGCGATGGCAATGATATTAATAATAATGATTATCATTGCAAGTATTGTTTCTCCATACTTTTTGAATATTTATAATTTACAGTCTGTTTTAAGAGATCTGGCATTTGTCGGAATGATTGGTATAGGGCAGTCCTTGTTGCTGCTAGTAGGTGAACTGGATTTATCCGTTGGCAAAATTGCCTGCTTAAGTGGAATACTTACAGGCATGTTGATGGTAAATGTAGGCTTAAATCCATGGCTGTGCTTGGCTCTGGGATTGGTATTTGGTTTGATATTCGGACTTATCAATGGTCTTATCATTACAAGACTCAGATTAAATTCAATGGTTGCAACAATCGGTATGCAGGGGGTATATGGAGGTATCAATCTGGTAATTACAAAAGGAAAAGCAGTCACAGGAATACCTCAGGATACACAGTTTCTTGGAAAAAAATCTGTCGGACCGATTCCCATTCCATTTATTATTTGTATAGTAGTCCTTCTGGTTGTTCTGTTCATAGTAAAGAAAACAAAAACAGGCAGATATATTTATGCGATTGGAAATAGTAAAGAGGCAGCTAAAATTCTTGGAATAAAAGTTGACCGTATTCGAGTTATGATCTATTCCTTTGTAGGATTGATTTCAGCTATGGCAGGTCTGTTATATGTATGTCGTCTTGGATCTGCTCAGACTGCAATTGGTGAAGACTGGCCAATGAATTCTATTGCAGCATCTGTTATTGGCGGTGTTTCTCTTACCGGAGGTGTGGGAAATCCGGCAGGAGCATTAATTGGTGCAGCAGTAATTACGGTTATTCAGAATATTATTGTTCTGTTTGGCGTCAATTCTTACTGGCAGTCAGCCGTCAGCGGTATTGTAGTAGTACTGGCAATTTCTTTTAGCTCTATTTCTGATATTGTACGTGAAAACCGACAGAAGAGAATCAAACTGAATTAGGGAGGGATGCTAAATGAAATTAGGATTAAACTTATCTTTTGCAGTAAAAAGATGGATAGAACCGGAAAGACTTGCAAAGCTGATAAAAGATGACTTTGGTGTAGAACACATTCAGTTTACTTGGGACCTGATTGATCCCTGGTGGCCGGAGAAGCAGCGAAAGATTATGGCACAGGAGTATAAAACAGCATTTGAAAATGCTGGTATAACAGTGGATGCTACATTTGGAGGGCTGGCTTCTTATACTTATGCACATTTACTGGCGCCATCTAAAAGACAGAGAGAGATTGCGTTTTCGTTTTTTAAAAGAGCAATTGATCTTACAATAGAGTTGGGGGCAGATGTTATGGGGACACCTGTAGGAGGGCTGTCCTATGATGATGCCAGAAATCCTGAAAGAAGAGAAGAGCTTTACAAAGAGATGCTGCAGTACATAAGAAAACTTGCTGAATATGGAAAAACCAGAGGCTTGAAGGAAATCCACATAGAAGCAACACCTTTAATAACAGAATTTCCTCATAGCCCACAGGTATCTGTACAGATGATGAAAGATCTGGAAGGAACGGAAATTCCGGTAAAACTTCTTATAGATTGGGGACATGCATTATATAAACCGTTGTTAAAAGAGGAGGCAGATATTCATCTGTGGTTCCAGCAGTGTGCTCCATATATTGGATCGCTCCATTTGCAACAGACAGACGGATTATTAGACAGACACTGGGATTTTACTCATAAGGAAGGAATCATCACTCCGGAATTGATTAGGGATGCAGTGCACAGGGCAAATCTGGAAAATATTACACAGTATCTGGAGGTTGTAACAATTTTTGAAGAAGATGACGATACGGTATATAAAGGAATGAAGAAAACAATGGAGTATCTTCACAGGGAGTTAGAGTGTTAAAAGGAGAGGTAAATGGATTACAGAGAAACATATCAAAAAATTCTTGAAGAATACAGGGAGGTTTTTGAACGCCTGGATCAGAAAAACATGAGAGATTTTATAGATGAAGTAAAGAATCATGATCGTATTTTTCTGATTGGTGTAGGTCGTGAAGGCATGGCAACGAAAGCTTTTGCTATGCGTCTGATGCATATGGGGAAAGATGTTCACTGGATCTGGGATGATACCACTCCTTCCATAAAGCCTGGTGATCTTTTGATTGCTACATTGGGAGACGGAAAGATCGGACATATTGATTATGTTTGCAGACGCGCTAAAGAAGCGGGGGCATTTATCTATGTTGTGACAGGATCTCCAAGTGGAGAAACGGCAAAAACAGTAGCGGATAAAGTATTCTTTGTTCCGGCAGCAGTGTACAGAGGAACGGATGATGTAGTACCTTCCTTTCAGCCAATGGGAAATTTATTTGAACAGTGCTTGCTAATTCTGTTTGATATTATCATCATGACAATGGTAGATGAGATGCCGGGGCTTTCGTTTGAAAAAATGTCTGCCAATCATCGCAATATTGAGTAGGTATTAGAAACCTGGAGGATGTATAAATGGGGATAAAAAAAATATTAAATAAAGACGTATCGAATGTTGTAGAAGAGAGTTTGACTGGTTATTTAACTGCTTACAGAAAATATTATAAAAAAATAGAAGATTATAATGCGTTTTATTATAAAAAGCACAGACAGAATAAGGTTGCACTTGTAATAGGTGGTGGGAGCGGGCACGAACCTCTGTTTACGGGATATTGCGGAGCTGGTCTGGCAGATGCTGTTGCATGTGGAAATGTGTGTGCATCCCCCAATCCTGAATTGATTACAGAAGCTGCAAAGGCTGTAGATCAGGGGAAAGGTGTACTCTTTGTATATGGAAATTATGCGGGCGACAACCTGAATTTTGACATGGCAGAGGAAATGTGTCAGGCAAACGGAATGAAGACGGCACACGTTCGAGAATGGGATGATTTTGCTTCAGCGCCCAAAGACAGAATTACGGATCGCAGAGGTATTGCAGGGGACGTTTATACAATCAAAATTGCCGGTGCGGCATGCGATGCAGGACTCAGCCTAGAGGAGGTAGTGAGGATTACTGAAAAAGCCAGAGATAATACAAATACTATAGGTCTGGCAACCTCACCGGGAACTCTTCCCGGAAACGACAAACCTACCTTTGAAATTTCAGATGACGAAATGGAATTTGGAATGGGGCTTCATGGAGAACCAGGAATTGAACGTACCAAAATGATGCCGTGTTCTGATATGGTTGATCGTATGTACAGAGAATTAAAATTGGAAATGCAACTGAAAGCGGGGGATGAGGTTGCAGTTCTGGTAAACGGGCTTGGCTCCACTCCTTTATTAGAATTAAACCTTGTATATTATGAATTGTACAAACGGATACATAAAGAAGGTCTTAAAGTATACGATGCAGAAATAAAGACTTATTGTACCTGTATGGAAATGGGAGGGTTTTCTATTACATTCTTAAAGATGGATGATGAGCTAAAGCCATATTATGATGCGCCGTGCTTTTCTCCTTATTATGCTAAAGGCTCTGTAGCATCAGTAACGGTAGATACAAATGAGGATGAGCAAGAGATTGAATTTGATGAAACGGATGTAGAGCCGACTACTGTTGTAAGAAGTAAAGAGGGAGTTCTTGAGCAGTTAAGCGTAAAAGATGCCAGAAATATGCTGTTGTATGTTGCGGATAAGATTATAGCAAATAAACCGTATCTGACAGAAGTGGACAGTGCGATTGGCGACGGCGATCATGGAATCGGCATGGCAGGCGGCATGCAGAAGGCGAAGAAAAAGCTTCTCAAGATGGAAGATGAACGAAATGTATATCAGATATTTGAAACTGCAGGACAGGCCATGTTAATGTCTATGGGTGGAGCTTCTGGTGTCATTTTTGGAAGTTTATATCTTGCAGGTGCAAAAGGAATGGAGGCAAAAGAGATTCTTACGGCCCAGGATATTGCAAAGATGGAAGAAAAGAGTCTGATTGCTATTCAGAAACGTGGAGGAGCCAGGTTGGGAGATAAGACCATGGTAGACGCACTTGCTCCAGCTGTAGAGGCGTTAAAAGAACATGCGGGAGAAGGTCTTTTGGAAATGATGAAAGCAGCAGAATATGCAGCGAAGCAGGGTGTTGAAAATACGAAACAGTATATTGCAAAATATGGTCGTGCGAAATCACTTTTAGAACGGGCTATTGGTTATCAGGATGCTGGAGCAACTTCTGTATATCTAATTTTCCAGGGAATGAGAGAATTCATAGAAGGCAGTATGGAAAATAATTAAATAAAGATATCTGTAGACATTTAACTGGATATTTTACCGGAAAGAAACGGAGGGGAAAATATGATGAAGATAGCAATAGGATGTGATCCGAATGCACAGAAAGAAAAAGAAGAGATAATTGAGTATATTGAAAAAAAGGGTTATGGTGAAGTTACCGATTTTGGGAGTGAAGATGTTATCTATGCTCATGTTGCAGTAAAGGTGGGAGAAGCAATTGCAGCCGGAAAGTATGACAGAGGAATCTTAATTTGTGGAACCGGAATTGGAATGTCTATTTCTGCCAATAAGGTAAAAGGTATCAGTGCAGCTCTGATAACAGATGTTTATTCAGCTGAACGGGCTCGTTTGAGTAATGATGCAAATGTTGCATGTATTGGAGCTTTCACAACCGGATGCAAAACAAGAGAAAAACTGATAGATGCATTTTTAGGAAATGAATTTGTAGAAGGATGTGCTTCCCAGCCCAAGGTAAACGCATTCAGAGAGTATGATATGAATCGAAAGTGATTCTGAAAGCGGATATGAAAGGAAAGGGATATGAAGAAATTATATTTTGGAAGTAATCTGAAAATGTATAAAAATAGAAAAGATACTGTTTCATATCTTCAGGAATTAGCAGAACTGACTAAGGATATCAGCAGAGAAGAGTTTCATTTATTTATCATTCCTTCATACACATCTTTAGAGGCTGCGTCAGAACAAATTGACAGAAACCTTATTCAGATTGGAGCACAAAATATGTGTTGGGAAGAGCAGGGACAGTTTACCGGGGAAATTTCACCACTCATGCTTAAAGAAATGAATCTGGATCTGGTTATGATTGGTCATTCTGAAAGGAGACATGTTTTCAGAGAGACAGATATCGAAGAAAATAAGAAAGTTCTTGCAGCATTGAAGCATGATTTCCAGACATTGTTATGTGTTGGTGAAACTCTGGAGGAAAAGGAGTATGGAATAAGCAAGGAGGTTCTTCGTAAACAGCTGATTGTAGGTTTCCATAATGTTTCTCCTGTATATGCAAAAAAGATATGGGTTGCGTATGAGCCGGTATGGTCGATTGGAGTTAATGGTATTCCTGCTTCTCCGGATTACGCAGAAGAGATGCACAAAGTAATCAAAGAATGTTTGTATGAGTTGTTTGGAGAAAACAGCAATGAAATTCCTGTTTTATATGGAGGAAGTGTAAATGCAAGCAACGCAAATGAACTGATTACAAAAGAGTCAGTAGACGGACTTTTTATAGGAAGAGCGGCATGGGATGCTGAGAAATTCAATTCATTAATTCGTGATGTCAGAAGGAATTATAATAATCAGGAATAAATTTAGTTGAGATGGGCTGAATATAAAATATGTTATTAGTTACATTGGGCAGAGCCGAGTTTTGAGGTTCTGCCCTTACTTGTATTATATGCAGATTCCAGGTAGGTCAAGCAGGACTGGTTTACTTAACTCTGATGGAGCTCTGTTACTTACAGTACAGATAGTCTTTTTTATGAAAATTTTTAGCAGGCAGTCATTTGAGAAAAATATAGTTTTCGATTCTGAATGCTGTTTTTCCGGTGTCTGATTTTTTATTCTCTCATCACCTTTTCCCCTTTCCTTCATAAGATAAGGAGAAGGAAAAAGGAGTATCGCAAATATGAAAATCAAAAAAAGAGTGGCAGCGGCAGCCCTTGCCGTCCTTCTGGCGGTGCCTGCCCTGCCAGCTGCTGTTATGGCAGAGAAGAAAGGTGATAAAAAAGATCTGACAAAGGTGACTTTAAATGAGGTTGCCCATTCTAGTTTTACGCGCCTCAGTATGTTGCCATTGAGAAGGGCTATTTTGCAGACCAGGGGCTGGAGGTGGAGCTGGTAACAGGTTTTGGAGCAGATAAGGTTCTGACAGCTGTAATCTCAGGAGTAATCTGAAAGGAAAAAAGTACTTGGAGGATGAAAAGCGGCGTACATATATTAATGTAAATTTAGAGAGTATTGTGATTTTATGTAACCGGCTGGACGGAATGAATAGTGCAAACAATTCGGTTTCCACTTGTACATAGTGAAATGCCTGTGTTACAATAACAAAATAAACTGGTTGTACAAAAGAGTGCAATCACAAACCAAGAAAAGTTATTGGTAGAAGGGAGAACCGATATGAAGTATAATCAGGTTCGTAGGGGAGATGGTAGTATCGTCAATGAGGAAAAAGTTATAATTCACAGTCTTGGGCGATTAGATTGGAATATTTATGATTGTATTTCCAGTAATCATATAACCGATGAGGTAATTATTACAGAAGAACAAATGATGCACATTCGTGAAAGGCATCCGGAAGCATACACAGATACGATGCATTATGTAAGAGAAATATTAGATGATCCGGATTACATTTTCAGGGACAAGCGTCCCAATACTGGTTTGGTTGTGAAAAAAATTTTTAATGATGAAGAAAGTTCTCTTTTGGTACTTAAAATCATAACTTCTGACGATAATAAGGATTACAAAAATTCGGTGCTTACCAGTTGGAAAATAACTGAAAAAAGATTGAACAACTATTTGCGTAACAAGGATATTATTTACAAAAAAGCATAGTTGGGTTATAATATGTATAGAATAAGATAGTAAAGAGATTATTTGAGGTGGTAAATTTCGTTGCAACCACGCACCCTATGGGTTAAAAGAGATGCAGGAGCCGCGACGCCTGCCAAATAATCTCTTTCAGCTATAAATTATGAATGCTCTGTTCTGAATGGATAGAGCTTTTTATTTTGCAATGAATCGAATCGTTTTCTGGTGGCTGATTTTTTATTCTCTCATCACCTTTTCCCCTTTCCTTTCATAAAATAAGGAGAAGGAAAAAGGAGTATCGCAAATATGAAAATCAAAAAAAGATTGACAGCGGCAGCCCTTGCCGTCCTTCTGGCGGTGACTGCTCTGCCTGCTGCTGTTATGGCAGAGGAGAAAGATGATAAAAAACAACTGACAAAGGTGACTTTAAATGAGGTTGCCCATTCTATTTTTTATGCGCCTCAGTACGTTGCCATTGAAAAGGGGTATTTTGCAGACCAGGGTCTGGATGTGGAACTGGTGACTGGTTTTGGAGCGGATAAGGTTCTGACAGCTTTGATCTCCGGGGAAGCGGATATTGGATTTATGGGAGCGGAGGCCTCTATTTACGCGTATCAGGAGGGAGCCACAGATCCGGCAGTGAACTTTGCCCAGCTGACTCAGCGTGCAGGAAATTTCCTGGTGGCAAGAGAAGAGATGCCGGATTTTCAGTGGAGTGATCTGAAGGGCAAGAAAGTGCTTGGGGGACGAAAAGGCGGTATGCCGGAAATGGTTTTTGAGTATATTCTGAAACAAAACGGACTTGACCCGCAGAAGGATCTTTCCATTGATCAGAGTATTGATTTCGGTTCTACGGCAGCAGCTTTTGCAGGGGATGACTCTGCGGATTTTACAGTAGAGTTTGAGCCTTCTGCTACAGCTCTGGAAAAGGAGGGAACCGGTCATGTGGTTGCTTCGCTTGGGGTGGAGTCCGGATATGTGCCTTATACTTCTTACAGCGCAAAAACCAGCTATCTGAAAGAGTATCCGGATGTAATACAGAAGTTTACAAATGGTCTTCAGATGGGAATGGAGTTTGTGCGGGAGCATACACCGGAGGAGATCGCGCAGGTGATCGCGCCTCAGTTTCCGGAAACCGATATGGAAACGCTTACAACTATTGTAAAACGTTATCATGAACAGGATACCTGGAAAGAAAATCTTATATTTGAAAAGGAAAGCTTTGAGCTTTTGCAGGATATTCTGGAGGATGCAGGGGAACTAAGCAGGAGAATGCCCTATGAAAAGCTTGTTACAGTGGAATATGCGGAAAAAGCAGCAGAATGACAGAAATCTGCGATTTTTGATATTGACACTTTTTTTCTCCTGTGACACTATTAAATAAGAAAACGGAAGGAGAAAAAATATGTCGGACAAAAGACAATGCGGTGTGCTGCTGCCTGTCAGCAGCCTGCCGTCAAAATATGGAATCGGATGTTTTTCAAAAAGCGCCTATGATTTTGTAGACGCATTGAAGGCGGCAGGACAGAGCTGCTGGCAGATTCTGCCTCTGGGTCCTACCAGCTATGGTGATTCGCCCTATCAGTCATTTTCCACCTTTGCAGGCAATCCTTATTTTATCAGTCTGGAAGACCTGATCGAAGAGGGAGTTCTCACGCAAAAGGAGTGTGACGCAGTGGATTTTGGCAGTGATCCTGCCAGTGTGGATTATGCGAAGCTGTATAAGGGCCGGATTATTCTTCTTCGAAAGGCTTATGAGCGCAGTAATGTGGGGGAAAACGAGGAATTCAGACGCTTTCAGGAAGAAGAAGCCTGGTGGCTGAAGGACTATGCGCTTTTTATGGCTGTGAAGCAGAGATTTGAGGGAAAGCCCTGGAGTGAATGGGCGGAGGATATCCGCCTCAGATGGCAGAATGCTCTGGATTATTACAGACGTGAGCTGTACTTTGAAATTGAATTTCAGGAGTATATGCAGTTTAAATTCAGGCAGCAGTGGATGAAGCTGAAAGCCTATGCCAATAAACAGGGAATTGAGATCATTGGAGATATTCCCATTTATGTTGCCATGGACAGTGCAGATACCTGGGCAAACCCGTGGCTGTTTAAGCTGGATGAAAATAATTGTCCCACACAGGTTGCCGGTTGTCCTCCGGACGGTTTTTCAGCAACGGGACAGCTTTGGGGGAATCCCCTTTATAACTGGGAGGTGCACAGAAACTCCGGATTTGAGTGGTGGATCAAACGGATCGAAAACTGTTTCCGCCTTTATGATGTAGTAAGAATCGACCATTTCCGTGGATTTGATGAGTATTATGCAATTCCTTATGGGGATAAAACTGCGGAACACGGATGGTGGGAAAAAGGACCGGGCATTGATTTGTTCCGGGCAGTTTCTGTAAGGCTGGGGGCAAGAAAGATTATTGCGGAAGATCTGGGATATATGACAGATTCTGTGAAGCGTCTTGTAGAGGAAAGCGGCTATCCCAATATGAAGGTTATTGAGTTTGCTTTTGATGAAAGAGACACAGGAAATGCAAGCGATTACCTTCCTCATAATTATCCGGAAAACTGCGTGGTTTATACAGGTACACATGACAACGAAACGCTATTGTCCTGGTTCCGGGATATTACGCCCAAAGAACGCAGACAGGTAAGAGAATATCTGAATAATTTTTACGGTTCAGACCGGGAAATCTGTCAGGATCTGATCTGTCTTGTTATGAGAAGTGTGGCAAAGCTCTGTGTAATTCCCATGCAGGACTATCTGTATCTGGACAATTCCGCCCGGATGAACCAGCCTTCCACACTGGGAAATAACTGGAAGTGGAGACTGATCCCGGGACAGTTTACAGAAAACCTTCAAAAAGAAATGAAAGTGCTTGCAAAAAGATACGGCAGGCAGTAGGATGCGGTGCAAAAAAAGCCTACGGAATGTTCCGAAGGCTTTTTACCGTAAGCAGATAACGGGAATCGAACCCGCCTCCCCAGCTTGGGAAGCTGGTGTTCTACCGATGAACTATATCTGCATGAATTTATTATAGCACCGGAGTTTTTTTGATTCAAGAAAAATTCAGAAAATACTTTGAGAAAAGTTGGGTTTTGTTACTGGGCACAGGTTACATCCTGCGAGATGTTTTGGCTCTGCATATAAAAGTCCCGGGGCATACAGGGAAAAATGCCATTACCGAAGGTGACTCAGAATGCATTTTGATTCATACTTCAGACAATTTAAAAGTATTGTCCTGTATGGGAGCTTGCAGGCAGAAGGCGGATATGATCAGAAGAGTATCCGGAAATACCTGAAAATGAAAGGGAGAGAAAATGAAAAAGGAAGTGAATCATGCCATACGGAAACGGTTTAATGAAGTGATCTATCATGTTGCGCGTTATATGGAAATTTTGCTGTCTGTTGTGATTCTGGGAGTGATCGCACTGGTCGGTATCCGGTTGGTCTGTGATGTGACGAGCAGAGAAATCCTCAGTATGAATGTGGATTTCTTTACGGAATTTCTTGCAAATGCGCTGTCTCTTGTTGTTGGAGTGGAGTTTGTAAAAATGCTCTGCAGACATTCTGCTCAGACCGTTGTGGAGGTTCTTATGTTTGCAACAGCAAGGCAGATGGTAGTAGAGCATCTGAGAACCTGGGAGACGCTGATAGGAGTGATCGCCATTGGGATTTTATTTGCGATCCGCAAGTTTCTGATGACAGAAGTAGACGACATGGTGTACCATGAGAGAAATAAAAGAAAAGAGGAAAAACAATCATGAAAATAGGATTTATCGGATGCGGAAACATGGCTTCAGCTATGATCGGCGGAATTTTGAAAAAGGGAATTGTAAAAAAAGAAGAGATCATTGTGTCTAATCTTACAGAGGCAGGGTCAAGACGGAGCCGTGAAAAGCTGGGTGTGGAGACAACTATGGACAACCGTCAGGTGGTTACACAGGCAGAAATTGTATTTCTTGCAGTAAAGCCACAGTTTTATGAAGAGGTTCTCACAGAGATCAAAGATCTTTTGACAGAAAAGCATATTCTGGTGGGAATTGCCCCGGGTAAAACACTGAAATGGTTGGAAGATACCTGTGGCTGCCCAGTAAAAACAGTACGTCTGATGCCAAATACTCCGGCTCAGGTGGGCGCAGGCATGACAGCAGGCTGCTGCAACGACCGGGTAACGGAGGAGGAAGCGCAGAAGATCAGAGAGATTGCAGAAAGCTTTGGAAGATTTGAATTTATTCCAGAGAGACTGATGGATGCGTTCAGCGCAGTATGCGGATGTTCACCGGCTTATGTATTTATGTTTATTGAGGCGATGGCAGACGCTGCAGTTGCTCAGGGGCTTCCAAGAAGTCAGGCGTATTCTTTTGCGGCGCAGGCAGTGATGGGAAGCGCAAAAATGGTACTGGAAACAGGAAGGCATCCTGCTGAACTGAAAGACATGGTATGCTCTCCGGCGGGAAGTACCATTGAGGGAGTTCGGATTCTGGAAGATAAGGGAATGAGAAGCGCTGTGTTTGAGGCTCTTACAGGGGCGGCAGAAAAAGGAAAACGTCTGTAAAATAAAATATCAGGATTTATTTTTTGTAAAATTGTGTTAAAGAACAGAATGTGCTAAACTATTTCCTGTAAGGGAGGTTTAGCACATGTTTTTTATTCAGAAACTTCTTGAACAGTCTATGAGGCTGGAAAATAGCAGGAAGCTGGCAATACGGATTGTGGGGAAGCTTCTGGGGATCATTCCGGTATTTTGCAGCAGATATCTGGAAAAAAGGCTGACAAGCGGAAAGTGGAATCCTGCAAAAAAGTGGAGAAAAGTGCGGCCGTGTATAAAGAGAAGGCGCAGAAGAAAAATGAGACAGTATAGTAAAAGATATAAATAAAGGTGTCCATATGGGAAAAAGGATACCTGAAAAAACTGCCATGCAGCCGGATAAAAGGCAGAGGATTATTTTTCAATAAGACCACGGCTTAAAGTACTGTTGTGATATCTGGAGGAAAAAGTGACATCCTCCCCGAACCAGTCAGGAGGACAGTAGGATTCTGCTTCTTCCTGAGAGGAAAATTCTACTTCAGCCAGAAGAAGACCTTCATATTCCTGATGAAATACATCAAGCTCAATAGTTAGCCCGTTCTTTTCCGGGATAAGATATCTTGTTTTTGAAATAACAAGTCCGTCGGCTTTCGGCCTCAGGTGGAGATAGGCATTTCTGGTCAGAGGAAGATTATATTCTTCCCGCGCCATCAGTCCCTTTGATTTATAAGTAAGATAATAGTCCTCGTCCTGTCTGCGGATGCGTACAACCGGTTCGGTACAGAGGTAGCCCTGCTCAATTTCATGACAGGGATATTGTGCCAGGTTATCGGGAAACCGGTCTTTTTTTATAAGAAATTTTCTTTCTATTTCCATAACATACTCCTTTTGCTTAAATGAAAAATAACTGTAAACGGGAAAGCTTAAATCATTGTAACAATTTCTTCTGTTTGTTTCTGTGCGGCGGGTAAATTGCTCATTTTCCTGTTTTATACTCCAATAAAGCTGCGCGCAGTTTTATGATATGTGTTTTGATATTTTCAGCCGGGGTCAATAATCTGTATTATTATATCATGGGGAGAGCTTTCCGTCACGTGATTTTGCTGATGTTCAACGGACTATAAGTAACCAGCGCAGCCGCCTGCAGGTAATATTCCGCAAGGTATTTTTGGCTGTTTTTGACAAAAATATATATACAGGACAAAATGCATTCCAGATTGTTTTCGTAAAGGGAGATAGCCGAACAATATTTCTTGTATGCCGGTGGAAAAAAGTGGTATACTTACATACATATGGAAAGGGACATGAACCCTGACAGACGGGAGGATTTATTTATGAGCAGAGTATATATTTTTCTGGCAGACGGATTTGAGGATATTGAAGGACTGACTGTTGTGGATCTTATGAGAAGAGCGGGAATTGAGGCGGTTACAGTTTCTATTAAGGAAACAAGGGAGATTACGACTTCACATGGGATTGAGATGAAAACGGATCGTGTTTTTTCAGAAACAGATTTTTCAGATGCAGATATGCTGGTACTTCCGGGAGGAATGCCGGGAACAAAATATCTGGGTGAGCATCAGCCCCTTACAGGCCTTCTCACAGAGTATTATGCAAAAGGCGGAAAGGTTGCAGCCATCTGCGCAGCCCCAAGTGTTTTTGCAAAGCTGGGATTTCTGAAAAACAGAAAGGCGACCTCCTATCCTTCTTTTATGGATCAGCTTGACGGAGCTGAAACCTGTGAGGATCCTGTTGTTGTAGACGGAAATGTGACTACCAGCCGCGGCCTTGGAACTGCGGTTCCTTTTGCTCTCAGCCTGATCGCGCAGCTTGTGGGAGAGGAAAAGGCGCAGGAAATCGCAGAATCCATTGTATACAGGGGATAGAGGTCTATAAGGGAACATAAAACTGAAAAAAACTCTGGTGTTTTTATGTCAGTTGTGCTATACTTCGATAATGACTGTAATTGTATCTTTTTTTAAGAGGATACACTTGCCTGAAATGCTGAAACACAGGCAAAAATAGAGTAAATTTTAAAAATAGAATCAGAACCTGACAAGTTTAAGGAGGAACAGGAAACATGAGTTTACAGGTAGAAAAAATGGAAAAAAACATGGCGAAACTTACAATTGAGGTTTCCGCTGAAGAATTAGACAAGGCAATGCAGAATGCATACCTGAAAGCAAGAGGCAAAATCTCCATTCCGGGATTCCGTAAAGGCAAAGCTCCGAGAAAAATGATCGAGCAGATGTACGGAAAAGGAATTTTCCTTGAGGACGCTGCAAACGCTCTGATTCCGGAACACTACAGCAAAGCTCTTGAGGAGTGCGACCTTGAGATTGTTTCCCAGCCGGAGATTGACGTAACTCAGGCTGAGCCGGGAAAAGCTTTCATCTTCACAGCAGAAGTAGCTGTAAAACCGGAAGTAACACTTGGCGAGTACAAGGGTGTTGAGGTTCCGAAGTCTGAGACAGAAGTAACAGACGAGGACATTGATGCTGAGATCAAAAAAGAGCAGGAGAAAAACTCCAGAACTGTAACTGTTGAGGATCGCGGAGCAGAGAACGGCGATATCACAACAATCGACTTTGAGGGATTTGTAGACGGCGTTGCTTTTGAAGGCGGCAAAGGAACAGATTATCCGCTGACACTTGGTTCCGGTTCCTTTATTCCGGGATTCGAGGATCAGCTTGTAGGCGCTAAAGCAGGCGATCACGTAGAAGTAAACGTAACTTTCCCTGAGGAATATCAGGCAGCAGAGCTTGCAGGCAAAGCAGCAGTATTCCAGTGCGATGTGAAGAAAGTAGAAACAAAAGAGCTTCCGGAGCTTGATGACGATTTCGCTCAGGACGTTTCCGAGTTTGACACTCTTGCAGAGTACAGAGAGGACGTTAAGAAAAACCTTACAGAGAAAAAAGAAAAAGAAGCACGCGCAGCAAAAGAAAATGCAGCAGTAGATAAAGCAATTGAGAACGCTGAGATGGAAATTCCGGACGCTATGCTCAACACACAGGTTCGTCAGATGATGAATGATTTTGCATCCAGAATGCAGTCTCAGGGTCTGACTATGGAGCAGTACTTCCAGTTCACAGGAATGACAGCAGAGAAGATGCAGGAAGAGATGAAACCGCAGGCTCTGAAGAGAATCCAGACAAGACTTGTTCTTGAAAAGATCGCAGAGACTGAGAACATTGAGGTTTCTGAGGACGAAGTAAACGAAGAAATCAGCAAGATGGCTGAAATGTACAAAATGGAAGCTGACAAATTAAAAGAGCTTCTTGGAGACCGTGAATTAGAGCAGATGAAGAAAGACATGGCTGTACAGAAAGCAGTTACTCTTGTAGCAGACGAGGCAAAGGAAGCGTAAAAAGCGCAAGCGGACATCTTTTGAATCCACTGTGACGCGACGAATGGAGGCATATATATGAGTTTAGTACCTTATGTCATTGAGCAGACAAGCAGGGGAGAGAGAAGCTACGACATTTATTCAAGACTTCTGAAAGACAGGATTATTTTTCTGGGTGAGGAAGTGAATGACGTAAGCGCCAGTATCATAGTGGCACAGCTTCTGTTTCTGGAAGCAGAGGATCCGGGCAAGGATATTCAGCTTTATATCAACAGTCCGGGAGGTTCTGTTACCGCAGGTATGGCAATTTACGACACCATGAAATACATTAAGTGCGATGTATCCACCATCTGCCTTGGAATGGCAGCCAGCATGGGCGCATTCCTTCTGGCAGGAGGAACAAAGGGCAAGAGATTTGCTCTTCCGCACTCTACCATTATGATTCACCAGCCGTCCGGCGGCGCTCAGGGTCAGGCTACAGAAATCCAGATTGTGGCAGATCACATCGCTCAGACAAAGCGCACCTTAAATGAAATGCTGGCTGAGAATACAGGACAGCCTCTTGAAGTGGTTGAAAAGGATACAGACCGCGACAATTATATGACTGCAGAAGAAGCAAAGGCATATGGTCTGATTGACGGCGTTGTTGAACATAAATAAAAAAGACTAAAGAGAAGACTCCTTTAACAGGGAGTCTTGTCTTGCTTTTATCTCAGCATATCAATATAGAAAGGAATAGAGAAATATCCATGGCAGATAAGATAAGAGAAGGAAAGGTCAGATGCTCTTTTTGTAATAAATCCGAGGATCAGGTACGGAAGCTGATCGCAGGCCCGGAGGGAGTGTTCATCTGTGATGAATGCATCGGAATCTGTGCGGAGATTATGGAAGAGGAGCTGGCCCAGTATGGTCCGGAGGATGATTTTGACACGGATATCAACCTTCTGAAACCAGAGGAAATCCACAAAATCCTGGATGATTATGTAATCGGACAGGAGGATGCAAAAAAAGCTCTGTCTGTGGCAGTTTATAATCATTATAAAAGAATTACCGCAGCAAGAAATCTGGATGTGGAGCTTCAGAAAAGCAATATTCTGATGCTTGGCCCAACAGGTTCCGGAAAAACTCTTCTGGCTCAGACTCTGGCCCGCCTTCTGAACGTTCCGTTTGCAATCGCTGATGCCACCACCCTGACAGAAGCCGGATATGTAGGAGAGGATGTGGAAAATATCCTTCTGAAGATCATCCAGGCAGCTGACTATGACATTGAGCGGGCACAGTACGGAATCATTTATATTGATGAGATTGACAAGATCACCAGAAAAGCTGAAAACGCATCCATTACCCGTGATGTATCCGGCGAGGGTGTACAGCAGGCTCTTCTTAAGATCCTTGAGGGAACTGTTGCCAGCGTTCCGCCTCAGGGAGGAAGAAAGCATCCGCATCAGGAGTTTATTCAGATAGACACAACAAACATCCTGTTTATCTGCGGCGGCGCCTTTGACGGAATCGAAAAGATCATTGAGGCCCGTCAGGATACCAAAGCTATTGGGTTTGGGGCCGAGGTTACGGCAAAAGAGGAAAGAAATGTAGGCGAAGTTCTGAAGCAGGTAATGCCGGAGGATTTCATAAAATTCGGACTGATCCCGGAATTTATCGGACGAGTGCCTATTGTTGTCACTCTGGACGGACTGGATGAAAAAGCTCTGATCCGTATCCTCCGTGAGCCGAAAAATTCTCTTACCAAACAGTACCACAAGCTGTTTGAGCTGGATGGAGTAGAGCTTGATTTCCAGGATGAGGCTCTGGAGCTGGTGGCAAAAAAATCTCTGGAAAGAAAAACAGGCGCCAGAGGACTTCGCTCCATTATGGAAACATCCCTGATGGATCTGATGTATAAGGCGCCTTCAGACAATACGATCCGTAAGGCAATTATTACAAAAGAGGCTGTTGAAGGAACAGGAGAGCCGGAGATCATTTATGGAGAAGCCCCGGCAGCACAGCCTTCCGCGAGAAGAAATTCACGTTCCAGGAAAAAGGGCAAACCGGAAACAGCCTGAGGAAGGAAATGACAGCAAATGACGCAGCCAATTAACACTTTGCCGGCGATCGCCCTTCGGGGAACAACGATCCTGCCGGAAATGATCGTTCACTTTGACATAAGCAGAGAGCGTTCCATAAAAGCTGTAGAAGCGGCAATGCTTCGCAGACAGGAGATTTTTCTGGTGACGCAGAAAGATCCGGAAACAGAGAATCCCGGAATTTCAGATCTGTACAGAGTGGGCACCATTGCATATATCAAACAGGTAGTAAAGCTTCCCCATGATCTTCTGCGGGTTCTGGTAGAAGGCCGGGAGAGAGCCGAGCTTTTATCTCTTGTTCAGGAAGAAACGTTTCTGGAAGCGGAAATATCCGGTTCCACGCAGGAAGGGGCTCAATATGCAGACACTGTGCGGGAGGCTATGTACAGAGGAATTCATGGTCTGTTTCATCAGTATTGTATGGAAAGCGGCAAGGTCAGCCGGGAGCTGGCAGCCCAGATCATGAATATCGAAAACCTTGAAGAGCTGATGACACAGATTTCCGTAAATATTTCCCTTACCTGGCAGAACAAGCAGAAGCTTCTGGAGGCCGCTACTCTTGAGGAACGGTATGAAGTTCTTGGAGGGATCCTTCAGAATGAAATTGAAGTTTTCAAGGTAGGACAGGATCTTCAGAAAAAACTGAAGCTCAGGGTTGATAAAAACCAGCGGGAATATATTCTGAGAGAACAGTTAAAGCTGATCCGTGAGGAACTTGGAGAAGAAAGTGTTTCCGATATGGCGGATGAGTATGGGAAAAAACTGGAACAGCTGGATGCTCCTGCGGAAGTAAAGGAAAAGCTTACAAAGGAGATCAGCCGTTACCGCTCCATGAGCGGCAGCTCGGCAGAAAGTCCTGTACTTGGAACTTATATTGAAACACTTCTGGCGCTTCCCTGGAACAGCCGTTCTGAGGATTCTGATGATCTGGCAGAAGCATGGAAAATCCTTGAAGAAGGGCATTACGGACTGAAAGAGGTCAAAGAAAGGATCATGGAATTTCTTTCTGTGAGAAAGCTGACAAAGGGCGGAAAAAGTCCTATCCTCTGTCTGGTAGGACCTCCGGGAACCGGTAAGACTTCCATTGCGAAGTCGGTGGCAGAGGCTCTTCACAAAAAATATGTCCGCATCTGTCTGGGCGGTGTCCGGGATGAAGCTGAGATCAGAGGGCATAGAAGAACCTATGTAGGTGCCATGCCGGGAAGGATCACGGCGGCTCTGCAGCAGGCAGGAGTCAGCAATCCTCTGATGCTACTGGATGAAATAGACAAGACCGGAAGCGACCACAGAGGCGATACAGCTTCAGCGCTTCTGGAGGTTCTTGATCCGGAGCAGAACAGCCGCTTTAATGATCATTACGTGGAAGTGCCACAGGATCTTTCCGAGGTTCTATTTATTGCCACAGCCAATGATATTCAGGAGATTCCACGTCCCCTTCTTGACCGTATGGAGGTTCTGGAGATTTCCGGCTATACGGAAAATGAAAAAGAACATATTGCAAAGGATCACCTGATTCCAAAGCAGATGGAGGTCAACGGACTTCCAAAGGGAAGTCTGTCGATACAGACGCCAGCTCTTCGGAAAATCATTAATCTTTATACCAAAGAAGCCGGAGTCCGGTCTCTGGAAAGAAAGATCGCGCAGATCTGCCGCAGGGCAGCCCGTGAGATCATGGAAAACGGACAGGACAAGGTAAAGGTCACCACAAAGAATCTGGATAAGTTCCTGGGAAAAAGCCGTTATTCCTATATGATGGCAAATAAAAAGGATGAGATCGGTATTGCAAGAGGCCTTGCATGGACACAGGTCGGCGGCGATACGCTGCAGATAGAGGTCAATGTGATGCCTGGAAAGGGCGAGCTGGCTCTGACCGGACAGCTGGGAGATGTGATGAAGGAATCCGCGCAGGCAGGTATTTCCTTTATCCGTTCCATTGCAGACCAGTATAAGATAGGACCGGAGTTTTTCCAGGAAAACGACATTCATGTACATATTCCGGAGGGAGCAGTTCCAAAGGACGGTCCCTCAGCCGGAATCACCATGGCCACAGCCATGCTGTCTGCGATTATCAAAAAGCCAGTAAGAGCAGACGTGGCAATGACAGGAGAAATTACTTTGAGAGGCCGTGTGCTTCCTATTGGCGGGCTGAAGGAGAAGCTTCTGGCAGCCAGATATGCAAAAATAAAAGAAGTCCTTGTTCCGGCAGAAAACAGAGTGGATGTGGAAGAGCTGGATCAGGAGATCCTTGACGGTCTGAAGATTTCTTTTGTAGATACCATGACAGATGTGCTTCACCGAGCGCTGAGTAAATAACAAGATCCCGGGTCCGTGAAAGGAGCCGGACAGGAGAGGAAACAAATGGTTATAAAACAGGCGGAATTAGATATTGTTTGCGGTATTACCAGCAAACTTCCTGATACGGGAATGCCGGAAGTGGCGTTTGCCGGAAAATCCAATGTGGGGAAATCCTCCCTGATCAACGGTCTGATGAACCGGAAGTCTCTGGCCCGCACCAGCGGACAGCCGGGCAAAACACAGACCATCAACTTTTATAAGATCAATGGCGAAAGGTACCTGGTAGACCTTCCCGGATATGGATATGCCCGGGTATCTCAGGCGGAAAAAGAAAAATGGGGAAAGATGATTGAGAAGTATCTTCATACTTCAAAAAATCTGAAAGCAGTGTTTCTTCTGATCGATATTCGTCATGAGCCGTCTGCCAATGACTGTCAGATGTACGAATGGATTCTCCATAACGGCTATGAGCCGATCATCATAGCCACCAAACTGGATAAATTAAAAAGAAGTCAGATCCAGAAGCATCTGAAAATGATAAAAGAAGGACTTCAGCTGAAAAAAGGAAGCACAGTGATTCCTTTTTCCGCTGAAACCAAGCAGGGAAGAGACGAAATCTGGGAAGTGATCGAATCTCTTACAGACGGCAAAGAGCCTTCTGAGGAAGTCTGAAAGGATACGGATATGGGAATCATCAAAGCATTGAAACTGGGATTTGATTATTTTAAATATGATGACGACGGAAACATACAGGAGACTCAGAGAGCTGTGGACGAAGTGAGCGTGGATATTCAGGAAGGTGAGTTTGTGGCTGTTCTGGGACATAACGGATCCGGAAAATCCACATTTGCCAAGCATATTAACGCACTGCTTCTTCCTACGGAGGGAACTATATGGATCGATAACATGGATACCATGAAGGAGCCGGAGCTGTGGAAGATCCGGCAGAAAGCAGGAATGGTATTTCAGAATCCTGATAATCAGATCATTGGAACTGTTGTGGAGGAAGACGTGGGATTCGGACCGGAAAATATGGGGATTCCCACAGAAGATATCTGGAAACGGGTAGATGAAAGTCTTCAGAAAACCGGAATGGCAGCATATCGCCACCATTCGCCCAACAAGCTTTCCGGCGGACAGAAGCAGAGGGTTGCCATTGCAGGAGTCATGGCAATGCGTCCAAGATGTATTGTACTTGACGAACCTACAGCCATGCTGGATCCAAACGGCAGGAAAGAGGTTCTGGAAGCAGTGCATCAGCTGAACAGACAGGAAAAAGTAACAGTAGTTCTGATCACTCACTACATGGAGGAAGTCATTGACGCAGACCATGTATATGTTATGGACGAGGGCCATGTAGTAATGGAGGGAACTCCAGGAGAGATTTTCTCCCAGGTGGACATGCTGAAAAAATACAGACTGGACGTACCTCAGGTAACGCTCCTTGCCCATGAACTGAAAAAATCCGGGGTGGATATTCCGGATGGAATCCTTACTACGGAAGAGCTGGTGAATTGCTTATGTCAATAGAATTAAAAAATATCACATACACCTACAGTCCAGGAACTGCCTATGAGATCCATGCGCTGAAGGATATTAATCTGGAAATTCCGGACGGACAGTTTATCGGAGTGATCGGTCATACTGGAAGTGGAAAATCCACACTGATCCAGCATCTGAATGCTCTGATCCGCCCTACATCCGGCTCTGTTCTCTACAATGGGGAAGATGTTTGGGAAGAAAAATATGACAGGCGGAAGTTAAGAAGTCAGGTTGGCCTGGTATTTCAGTATCCGGAGCATCAGCTTTTTGAGAGCGATGTGCTTTCTGACGTGTGTTTTGGCCCCATGAATCAGGGAATGAGCCGTGAAGAAGCAGAGGCTGAAGCAAAAAAAGCGCTTCTTCAGGTTGGATTTAAAGAAAAAAATTTCAGTAAATCGCCTTTTGAACTTTCCGGAGGTCAGAAAAAAAGAGTTGCCATTGCAGGCGTTCTTGCCATGAATCCCAAAATCCTGATCCTGGATGAGCCTACAGCCGGACTTGATCCCAAAGGCCGGGACGAGATCCTGGATCAGATATCAGAGCTTCATAAGGCTCGTGGAATCACCATCATTCTTGTATCCCACAGCATGGAAGACGTGGCAAAATATGTAGAGCGTCTGATCGTGGTAAACCGTGGACAGATTGCCTTTGACGATACTCCAAGAGAGGTGTTCAGCCATTATCAGGAGCTGGAGGCTATGGGACTGGCAGCGCCTCAGATTACCTATATTATGCATGCCCTGAAACAGAAAGGGCTGAAAGTAGATCCCAATGCGACAACTGTGGAGGAGGCGAGGGACGATATTCTCAGAGCGCTGAAAGAAGCAGGCTCTCCTCTTTTGAAGGGAGGAAATGAGAAATGATCAGAGACATTACGATTGGCCAGTATTATCCTGCGGATTCCCCTCTTCATAAACTGGATCCCAGGACAAAGCTGATGGGAACCCTTGTTTTTATTATTTCTGTGTTCCTGTTCAATACGATTCCGGGGTATGCAGTGGCAACAGTATTTCTGGCTGCTGTAATAAAAATATCAAAGGTTCCTGTAAAATTTATTTTTAAGGGTCTGAAAGCAATTTTCATTATCCTGATCATCACCATGGTGTTTAATGTATTTCTGACACCAGGTGAGGTGCTCTGGAGTTTTGGTTTCCTTAAAGCCACAAGAGAGGGAATTTCACTGGCCGGAAAGATGGCGATCCGTCTGATCTACCTGGTGATCGGTTCTTCTCTTATGACGCTGACCACAACGCCAAATCAGCTTACAGACGGTCTGGAGAGAGGTCTGCGTCCTCTGAATAAGATTCATGTGCCGGTTCATGAAATTGCAATGATGATGTCCATTGCCCTTCGGTTTATTCCCATACTTCTGGAGGAAACAGACAAGATCATGAAGGCGCAGATCGCAAGAGGAGCAGATTTTGAGAATGGAAATCTGGTCCAGAAGGTGAAAAATATGGTTCCTCTTCTGGTGCCTCTGTTTATCTCCGCATTTCGCCGGGCAAATGATCTTGCTATGGCAATGGAAGCAAGATGCTATCACGGAGGAGATCAGAGAACTCAGATGAAACCTCTTCATTATGAAAAAAGAGATCATGTAACCTATATGATACTGGCTTTGTATCTTGCAGTTGCAATCGGATTTCGGGTGGCAGGAATATGAAAAGAGTAGGACTTGTAGTTGCCTATGACGGCACAAATTACTGCGGCTGGCAGATCCAGCCAAATGGAATCACTATCCAGGGAGTTCTCAATGATACATTGTCAGAACTTCTTGGTGAAAAAATAGAAACCATAGGAGCAAGCCGCACAGACGCAGGAGTACATGCCCTTGGGAATGTTGCTGTGTTCGACACAAACACAAAAATTCCCGGAGAAAAAATTTCCTATGCGCTGAATCAGAGGCTTCCGGAGGACATCCGCATACAGCTTTCCGAGGAAGTAGAACCGGATTTTCACCCAAGATACTGTGACAGTGAAAAAACTTATGAGTACAGGATCCTCAACAGGAAATTCCCCGTGCCTACAGAAAGACTTTATTCTTATTTTTATCATTATAAGCTTGATGTGGAAAAAATGAGAGAAGCTACCTCTTATCTGATTGGCCGTCATGATTTTGCAAGCTTCTGTGGTACAGGAGCCCAGGTAAAATCAACAGTCCGGACAGTGACGGGAATTGATGTATGGAGGGACGGAGATATTGTTACTATCCGTGTTTCCGGGGAAGGATTTCTGTACAATATGGTAAGAATTATTGCAGGAACTCTGATACAGGTGGGAAACGGACAGTATCCGCCGGAGAGAGTCCGCGAGATTCTTAATGCCTGCGACCGTTCTGTTTCCGGCCCTACAGCGCCGGCTCACGGACTGACTCTTATGGGAATTGAATTTTTTGATTCATAAAAATGAAAGATCATTTACACTTATATGCAATGATAGTGACAGTTCCTTTTCCGGGATAGCGCTTCATTGCATATTTTTCTGGAAAAGCTTCAATAAGATCAGGAAGCTTCATAAAGCCGTAGGTGCGGGCGTCAAAGTCCGGTTTTGCACGTTTGATATACTGACCGGCAGAGCTGACATTGACATAGCGGTCATCATCCTGATATTTATCCCAGGCAATTTTCAGAAGCTTGTGAATATCCCGCAGCTCGTCGGTATTTGACTGTTCTTCCGGATCGCTGCCAGCAGTTTCTTTTCGTCCGTTTGTTTTGCTTTCCGATCTGGAAGAAGAGATTTCTGAGGATTTGCTCATGTTTTCCAGGAATAGAAATTCATCGCAGGCATTGCGAAAAGCAGAGGGAGTTTTCTTCTCGCCTACGCCCATTACATACACGCCGGATTCATGGAGCCGGATAGCAAGAGGGGTGTAGTCGCTGTCGCTGGCAACGATCACAAAAGCGTCATAGATTTCTTTGTGGAGCAGATCAAGAGTGTCAATGACCAGCGCCATATCCGTGGCGTTTTTGCCGGAAACATAGTCAAACTGCTGCTCTGCTTTGATGGCAAGTCTTTTCAGTTCATCTTCCCAGTTTTTCAGAGCTTCTTTTCTCCAGTTTCCGTAGGCTCTTTTTACAACAATGCGTCCATAAGCAGAGAGTTCCTGTATTACAGTTTCCAGTTTGGAAAGCTGAGTGTTGTCTGCATCGATCAGCAGAGCGATTTTTTCAAGATTCTTCATAATGGGCTATTCTCCTGTTTAAAATTCTGTCATAAAAGCTGAAATGGATATGTCCTGAAAACAGATAGTTTTCTGTATAGATTTATATATGCAATATAGCATTTTTTCGGTTAAAAGTAAATATTTCTGGAATTTTATCATAGAATGTGTTAGAATCGAGGGAATGAAACAGGAGTAGGAGATGGAAATATGATTCAGTTTTTTGCTTCGATTTTTATTAAAAACAGGCAGGATTACAGTTCTCCGGCAGTGAGACAGGCATACGGGACTCTCTGCGGTGCTGTGGGGATCGGGCTAAATATCCTGCTTTTTCTGGGAAAATGGATGGCCGGATTTTTGAGCGGTTCCATAGCCATTACTGCAGATGCATTTAACAACCTTTCTGATGCGGGCTCCTCAATCATAACCCTGATCGGTTTCCGGATCTCCGGACAGAGACCAGATCCGGAACATCCTTTCGGACACGGAAGAATGGAGTATATTTCAGGACTTCTGGTATCAGTTGCCATACTTGTTATGGGATTTGAGCTTGTAAAGTCTTCCATAGAAAAGCTGATCCATCCGGAGCCGGTAGAAAGCAGCCCTGTGATCATAGGTATTTTGGCTGTGTCCATTCTGGTAAAGGTATATATGTTTTATTATAACCGGGCCGTAGGGAAAAAAATAGAAAGCGCTGCAATGAAAGCGACTGCAATGGACAGTTTAAGCGACACCGTTTCCACAGCCCTTGTTCTGGCGGCTACGGTGATCAGCCAGTTTACAGGACTTCTTCTGGATGGATGGTTTGGTATTCTGGTGGGACTGTTTATTCTGTATACAGGGGCCTCTACCATAAAGGAAACCATGGATCTTCTTCTGGGGCAGCCGCCAAAGGAAGAATTTATTGAAGAGATCAGAGATATTGTTACCTCTCATAAACTGGTATATGGAATCCATGACCTGATCGTCCACGATTATGGTCCGGGCCGTCTGATGATCTCACTTCATGCGGAAGTAGATGCAGAGGGGGATATTCAGGAAATCCATGAACAGATTGACCACATTGAGAATGAACTGCAGGAAAAACTTCACTGCTCTGCAACGATCCACATGGATCCCATTGTTACAGATGATAAGGAAATACTGGATATGCAGGAAAAGGTGAGAACAGTTGTGAAGACAACAGACGAATCTTTCAGTATGCATGATTTCCGAATGGTAAAGGGATCTACCAATACAAATCTGATTTTTGATGTGTCTGTGCCAAGCTGCTGTCAGAAGACAGATAATGAAATTATGAATAACCTGAAAGAAAAAATTAAAGAACTGCCCGGAGGCCAGTATTCTCCGGTGATTCAGATTGATCATGAGTATTACTGACAGAAAGAGGCAGGGTATAATTGGTTTGAAAAGTATATGATAATTTATAATCAGGTACAACTGCATAGAACTGTACTGAGAAAAGGACTGTCTGTTTTTGACAGCCCTTTTCTCTTATATAATCAACAGAAATTTATATTTTCTCAGGGCTTTTTTGAGGGAGACTATCACGGTATTCTCTGGGTGTCATTCCCGTGTATTGTTTAAATACTTTGCTGAAATACCGGGGATTGTCGTATCCGGCCATATCACAGATTTCAATTATTTTTTTATCGGAGCTAAGAAGAAGTTCTTTTACTTTTTCCATTCGTACTTCTGTAAGATATTCAATGAAATTATGTCCTGTTTTTTCTTTAAAAAGACGGCTCAGGTAATTGGGATGGAGATAAAACTGCTCTGCCAGGAAATTCAGGCTGATATTTTCAGCATAGTGCTGGCAGATAAAAAGCTGGATTTCCCGGATGACATCCTTACTCAGTGTCTGTTCATCTGATCGGTTGAGCAGTGAAATAAGCCATTCTATATAAGAAGTCATAGAATCTGCACTGCTTTTATGACTTCGTGCCAGAAGAATGTGGCTGAGGGTGGAATTGAGTTGTGTATGCAGTTCTTCTTCGTTCAGACGAAGATCTTTCAGATAGCTGTTCAGTTCAATCAGGAAACTGATGCAGGCGGTCTGGTACTGGGTAAGGGATGGCGACTGCTCAAGAAGCGAATGCATAGCCTTTTCTAACAAGGGGATGGCATTTATGCGCGTCTCCGGATTCGTAAGCCTGCGGAAAATTTCAGGGAGAATATCCTGAAGAGACTGAGAACCGGCTGAAAAAAGCTGCTCAATATTTTGGTAGAGGATGATAGAATCTCTGGTACCTGCACGGTGATAATGACGTGCTCTGCGTGCTTCCTCCCAGCCCTCGTGGATCTTTTCAAGCCCGAATTTCCGGCTGCTGGCACCGCAAAACCATTCTTCAAGACCAGAGCAAAGCTGTTCCAGAAGAGAGGTAAGGGAATCAAAGGAAGAATCTGAGTCCCAGGGAAGCAGAACAAAAAGTGAAAATATCTCATCATCCAGAAATATGGCAGAGGGAATCAGAGATGTAAGCTGGTTTCTCATCTGCTGTTTTTTTAAATCAATATCCTGTTGGCACAATTCCTTGTTTTTTAAAATCATAGAAAATCCATACCATTGTTTCAGATTCGGAAGATCATATCTGTCAGAGTCTATCTGAGAATAACCTTTGGCTGAGGATAATAGCAGGGCTTCCAGGCGATTGGTGTGAATCTGTGATTCTTTTTGACGGATGGCAAATTCTCCGCGGAGACGTTCCAGAAGCACTTCAATGTCTTTCAGGACAACAGGTTTGGTCAGATAGTCGATGGCACCATTACGGATGGCCTCCTGGGCATAGGAAAAATCAGAGTATCCGCTCAGGATTACAGCTTTAACTGCAGGATATTCTTTTCTGAGAATCTTAAGAAGGTCCAGTCCTGTCATTCCCGGCATACGGATATCCATAAACACAACATCAATATGTGTTTTTTTGAGCAGAGACAGAGCTTCCTCTCCATCGGATGCAGTTCCGGCCACCTGAAAACCATAGCTGCTCCATTTTACAAAACGGGTCAGTCCCCGGCATACAATTTCTTCATCATCTACGATTAATACCTGATAGGTCATAAGCTGTCTGTACCTCCTGTGATGTCTGTCATATTTTCAGAATGATTTCTAAGGGGAAGCAAAATTTCTATCCGGGTGCCTTTTCCAGGAGTACTGGAGATTTGCAGTCCATAGGATTCCCCGTAAAAAAGCCGGATCCGCTGGTTGACGTTTACCAGTCCGATACTTTCGTCCGGAGCTTCATCTCTGTTCAGAGAAAGCTGAAGAGAGTGAAGTTCGTTTTTTTTCATTCCCCGTCCGTTATCCTCCACGAGAATATGAAGGACATTATCGCAGGCTGAAGAATGGATTCTGATAAAATATCCGCTGCTGGCATCTCCAAAAGCATGGACGACGGCATTTTCCATGATTGGCTGAAGAATAAACTGCGGAATGTAAACAGACTGATCGTCTACCTCTGTTTCCAGGAACAGCTGTATTTTTTCGCTGTGGCGGAAATTAATCACATCCAGATAAATAGAAGCATGTTCGATTCCTTCCCTGAGTGTGATGGTATTGCCTCCTGTTTTCATTCCCAGACGGCAGAGGCGGCTGAATTTTTCAATCATTTCTGTAACCGGACTTTCCCCGTCTGCTTCATACATGGCCTCCCAGCGGATGATATCCAGAGTATTATAAAGAAAATGTGGATTGATCTGCATAAGCATAGCGTCTAACTGGGCATTTTTCCAGCTGAGCTGCAGCTTCTGACGGTGAATTTCTGAGAGATAGACCTGATCGATCAGCTGGTTGGTGTTTTCAGCCATTTCGTTGAAACGATCTCCCAGAGCAGTGATCTCGTCATGTCCGCTGTTCTCATATCGGGCTGTCCATTTACCGCTTCCTGTTTTTTTCATGACCCGGTTCAGTTTTTTCAGTGGATCTGAAATGCTGAAGGTAACATAATAGGAAAGTATAAAGCAGGCGATCACTGTGCCGATCAATACCAGGACACAGAGATTCCGGATATGGTAGGAGTGTGCCAGCAGTGCATCCAGACTGGCAATGTAGCAGGCAAACATTTCTGTGTCAGGAATCTGTTCGTAAGCCAGAAGAATGTTCTGGCGGTCCAGCTGAATCTGTTCGATACTTTTTCTTTTTTGCAGCATTTCTTCAAAAAGTTCCGGAATACGTGGAAAAGAAGGAGATTTGATGCTGGGATCAAACCAGGTAAGTACTCCGCTTTTTCCGATCAGGAAAATATTTCCCTGGTCGTTGTTTCCGGAAGGTGTTTCGATATCGGAAAAGGTACTGCGGTCAATGTTAAAAAGCAGTATGCCCAGAAAATCTCTGGTATTTGGCTCATATACAGCAATTTCCATGGTGATGATATTTGCAAAACCATAGACAACCTGTTCATTTTTATAAAAAATCCCTGTCTGTTCTTTGTCGTCCATCCAGACAGGATATCCCCGTTTATCCTGTGGAACAAGATAGAAATCGGACTTGTAAAAGGCGTCCAGATCCCGGATAGTGCCGCCTCTCTGAAAGCCGTTATCCTCTACCATATGGTACTGGCGGGAGGGAGTGACAAACTGGATGTTTACAATATGTTTTTTGTTCTGGCGCAAAGAATAGAGCCTGTTTTCAATCAGAAAGGTGTTTGTCTGAAACAGCTGCTCCTGACCGGGACTTCTGTTTTCCGGCAGAGAAGAATTTTCGGAGATAGCTCTTATGATCCGGCTGTCATTATAAAAATTAAGCGCCATATTTTCATAGTCTTCCATGGTATCCTGTATTTTCAGCCGGGTGTTCTGAACCAGCATAGAGGTATAGCGGGTAAGGTTCAGATTGATCTCTCTGGAATACTGGAAAAAGGAAAAAAAGGTAAGAAACAGCGCTGAGATAAGCAGGAGTGCAAGAAAGGAAACATTCAGGCGTTTAAAGATACCCACCTTTCGGAGCTGTTTTGTTACCAGAGAATTCCATTTTTGTTTTGCTGTGCGGATCATATGGATGAATTTCATTTGGGACCTCCGTAACATGTATGTAAACATAATGCATGAATTATTTTTTATTATAACACTGTTTTTGGGAAAAAGACACAATAAAAGGAGTGCGGACCAACCGCACTCCTTTGGCATATAAAAGAAAATGGATAGGATTTATTTCTTATTGGCTTCATTAAAGCTTTCCAGAGCCTCGGTCTCACAGAGCTTCTGAGCATCTGCAAATTCTTTTTCCGGATCCGCATTTGGATCAGTGAGGATCTTCTGGACTGCACGGTCAACATAGGAGCCGAAATCTGCTTTTCCGTAGAATTCCAGGCGTCCAACAGTTTTTGCTGCTTCCAGAACATCTCTGTATTCTTCCGGGAAATCATAGAAATCAGTCACACTCATGTCATCACGAGGAATGATCACCGGGCTCAGAGCGCCTTTGGTTGCAAGGTTTTCAAAGTAAGATGCAAAATAATCTTTGGAGTTATAGAAGCTGATGTATTCCCATGCAGCATCTTTTTTGGCCTGATCTGATTTTGCGTTGATCACATAAGCAGTACCTGCAATAGCAGTAGTCTGCTCACCGGAAGGTCCTGCAGGCGGCAGGCACAGTCCCAGATCATCCGGGTCCATACCATTGGATACAGTGTCGGCAACCCAGTCAGATGCAAATGGCATCATGCCGATCTTGCCCATTGCGAAATCAGCGGTAAGATCGCCGAATTTCAGGGTCAGATCACTCTGGAGTACACCCTCGCTCTTTAACTGCTGATAATATTTGGCAGCTTCGATCACAGCCGGATCCGTAAAGGTCAGTTCTGCTGTTCCGTCTTCGTTTTCTTTTGTCAGATCGCCGCCTGCCTGCCATACATAATACTGGAAGAACCATTCAGTCCATTCAGCAGCCAGAGTGGCATATCCGGCAACCTGATTGTCGGGATTATTGATCTTCTTTGCAAAATCCAGTGCCTCTTCCCATGTTTTTGGAGCAGCTTCCAGACCTGCCTCTGCAAAGAGAGCCTTATTATAGCCAAAAAGCATGGGAGCAACTGTAGATGGGATTCCATAAATATTATCGTCTTTTGTAAACATATCCACATATTCCTTGGTAAAGCTTCCCCATTCATCCCAGCTGTCGGTATAGGCATTCAGTGGCTCCAGGATTCCTGCTGCAATATAAGAATCCATCATGGTAAAGGAGCAGTTTACCAGATCAGGAGCAGTTCCGGAGGCAACGCCCTGATAAAATTCATTTCCCGGATCTCCTTCTTTGACAACTTTGTTTAATGTGATCCATGGATGCTCTTCCAGGAATTTTTCTTCCATGGAAAGATACCAGTCATCCTGATTACGGCTTGTTACCCAGATGGTAAGTTCAACCGGTTCGTGCTCTTCTGCTGCAGAAACAACAGCAGCTCCGGCCAGAGTTGTGGCTGTCATGGAAAGCGTGAGCAGTGTGGCCAGTAGTTTCTTCTTCATCATAATGAAATCCTCCTTTTTATCCGGTCCATTGATCTTGTGCCGGTATTTTGTCCTGAACTAATCATAACAGATTACAAGGATTCTGAAAATAGAATAAATTTAACCATATTTCATAGAAATGTCACTTTTTTTAAGGTGTCTTCCAGGAAAAAATGAAGAGGTTAAAAAAGGTGACATAAAAGTAAGCTATGTATATTTTCCTGAAAAGTAATTTTTTTTATACTTTATCTTAACAGGATTATGCAGAAAATGGAGGTATGGAAAATGAGTGCAAAAATGAGTACGAAAAAGAAAAAATCCTTTACCGCAAAGCCGGGAAGCTATACATTCCGTAAAAAAGTAACACCCTGGTGTATTTTATTTCTTCCTGTGGCTTTTACGGTCTGGCTGAAATATTATCCGATTTTCAGTGCTTTTTATATTTCACTTTTTAAATATGACCCCATAAATCCCCCGGGAAGATTCGTGGGGCTGAAAAATTACCTGGAAATGTTCCAGATGCAGTTTTACTGGGAGTCCTGGAAAAATACATTTATTTTTCTGCTCCTTCAGTTGTGCATGTGTTTTTTTATCCCTTTGATCCAGGCGCTTCTGCTTAATGAGCTGATCAGGCTGCAGAAATGCCTGACCACTCTTTATATCCTTCCGGCGCTGATTCCGACTTCAGTAAATGTGATCATCTGGAGGTGGATATGGCATCCGGATTATGGCGTGGCAAATCAGATCGTAAAATTCTTTGGCGGAGAGCCGCAGGTATGGCTCAGTGATCCGGATCTGGTCAAATTCTGTATTATCTTTCCAGGGGTACTGGGCGGAGGACTGACAGTGCTTCTTTATCTGTCTGCGATTCAGGGGGTATCTACAGACATTATGGAATCGGCAGCTCTGGACGGATGTACCGGATTTAAAAAAATCAGACATATTATTCTTCCGAATATTTCTTTTATGATCTTTATCCAGTTGATCATGTGTGTGATCACTACCATGCAGCTTCTGGATGCTCCATACATGTATGCGTCCGGAGGACCCAGCGGAGCTTCTACCACACAAGGTATTTTTATCTATAATGCATTTAATGATGATCTGAATTATGGCCGTGGTTCAGCTGCTTCGGTGGTACTTTTGATCGTGATCGCGGTACTGACCATGCTTCAGATGCATTTTGAGAAGTCAGAGAAGAATTAAAGGAGGCATGGACATGAAGAGAAAGAAAAACAGAAAAAACAGAATCCGCTGCGGAAAATCCGAACGCTTTCTGAAAATTGCTGCAGTTACAGTGTCTCTGCTTTTTGCAGCGCTGATGCTGTATCCGCTGGTTTTTGCCGTATCCAGCGCCATGAAGGATAATTCCCAGATTTATAAGGTTCCTCCGAAGCTTCTTCCGGGAAAGGCAAACAGCGTATCCTTTGTGCTGGATTATACCGGGCAGGAATTTCAGGATGCAGAAGAAATGAAGGATCAGATGCTTAAGGATAATGTTCTTGTAATGTTTGGAACCAACTTTAAATTTGCAGATCAGTCGATTATGGAGATACATGTTTATGGAACCAGAGAAGGCAGAACTTTGTTCCATTCGAGAGCGCATCAGATGAAGCTTCAGATGGAATGCGATTATGGAATTTACAAAAGAACTGCAATCAAAAAAGAAATCCTTCTTCATGATGACCGTTATGTCCGTGCCTGTGAATCCATTGGTTATGAGTTTGATGAAAACGGAATCGATAAAGTACCGGAAGAAGGGCTGGCAGATGAGTTTCAGGATCAGATAGCGCCTGTGATCCAGGAAAAATATACTACAGCAGGAACGCTGGTCAGTATTGGAAACAGAACCAAAAACCTTCTCAGTCTGGAAAGCTTCAAATATTATCTGGATATGCCGGCCTATATTTATCCCCAAAGTGAAAGGGTTGTAAAATACGGATTTCTGACTTTTGTGATGAACAGCGTCATCGTGATCGGATTTGCAATGATCGCCCAGGTGATCCTGTGTTCTGTCTGTGCATTCGTGATCAGCCGTCAGCTCTCTCAGAGAGCCGGTAAATTTGTACTGATGTTTTTCCTGGGGGGAATGATGATCCCCTTTGCCAGTATTATGCTTCCGCAGCTGATCATGTACCGGGAAATGGGAGCTTATAATAACTATGCGGCTCTTTTGCTTCCATTTTTATATCCCTATGGATTTTATGTGTATCTGTACAAGGGATTTTTTGATCAGATCCCGGGAAGCTATTTTGAAGCAGCCGCGTTGGACGGAGCCGGAAGCTGGTATCTTTATTCCAGAATATGTATGCCCCTGTCCAAGCCGATTATTTCTCTTATTGCGCTGCAGACATTTATTGGAAACTGGAATGATTTTTTCTGGGCATGGCTGGTAACAGAGGATCAGAATCTGTGGACCTTAAATGTGGCTCTTTATAATATTTCCAATAATGCAGGAACCAAACAGAATGCTCTGATGGGGCTTGCTGTTGTGACCATCACACCAGTGATACTGTTGTCTATTCTGTTTTCCAGACAGCTGAAGCAGAGCATTGCGGCATCAGGAGTCAAAGGCTGACGATGGGTGTAATAATTGAAAAACAGAAGAATCCTGTTGCTGAAAACTGGAAAAAAAGGTATGATAAAATCATAGAGTCAGGAGTGTATTATGGAATTAACAGGTATGGTAACCACAAGAGAAGAATTTCTCTATCCGGACAGTCTGTGCGGCAGACTTCCGGAGGAACTGCAGATCACAATGGCTGGAAATGGCAGACCAGGGATCCAGCTGATACTTGAGACCAGTGGAAAAAAGGTGAACTTTTTCCTGAAGGGAAAGGGTTTTTGTGGAGAATGGTATGAAATGAAAGACATTCCGGTGGAATATAATACCGGAGACGGAGTTTCTCAGGGAGGCGCTATGGTGCTGGAAACACCGCCGGGAGAAAAACCGGATTATGTGACCCGTCTGGCACCTTTTCGTGTTTATGACTGTCTTTGCAGGACAGACAGCGGGGAGATTCCCGTAAAGAACCGGAAGGCCGCAGCGTATCTCTGCCTTGTGCCGGACAAGGATCTGGAGCCGGGAGAATACCACCTGAGTCTTGGGGCAGAAACAGAAGAAGGCTTCTGGGAAGGCGGTGTGTCCGTAAAGGTCTGCAGCGTGCGGATTCCAGAGGATGCGTTTCCCGTTACAAACTGGTTTTCCCTGGAGGCAATAAGCCGGTTCCATCATGTGGAAATGGGAACACCGGAGTATCTGGATATGCTGAGAGTATACATCCGCGCTATGAGGAGACTGCATCAGAAAATTTTTTATATTCAGCTGGACGAGAAATGCGTAAACACCAAAGAACCGATTGCTTTTGACTTTGAGTACTTAACACCGGTGATTCAATGCTTTTTTGAAGAAGGAATGGAAATCATGGAGATTGGAGCGCTTCTTCACCGTGGATTTCTTCCGGACGGAAGTCCGGATATGTATACGGACAGCTTTACCTGTATGATGGATAAAAATCTGAAGTTTGATACACTGGAAGGTTATGTTCATACAGTGAAGCTGGTACAGGCGCTGGCTTCCTATCTGAAAAAGCACGGATGGGAAAAAAAGATCCTGTTCCATATCCATGATGAGCCGGATATCCATGTAAAGGACCGGGAGGCTCTGGAGGCAAGGCGCCGGCAGTATTATCTGGCTGCAGGTATCCTTCGGAAATATCTTCCTGGTGTACAGATCATAGAAGCGGTTGATACTGCGGAGTTTTATGGAGGAGTGGATATCTGGGTTCCGGGAACAGCCGGATATGAAAAAAAGAAGGCTGAGTTTGATCAGCTTATCCGTCTGGGTGAAACTGTGTGGACTTATGTCTGCTGCGGGCCGGAGGGAGAATGGCTTAATCGTTTTCTGGATTTTCATCTGATACGTGGAAGGCTTCTGTTCTGGGGCTGTGCCAGAAACAGGATTTCCGGATTCCTCCACTGGGGATTTAACCAGTTTCCGGGAGGAATGGATCCATTCAAAGGAACCAGCTGTCCGAATGATACAGGAATAGGAACTGCCTTTCCCTGTGGTGATTCTTTTCTGGTGTATCCGGGAAAAGAGGAACCGGAGATCAGTATGCGTCTGGAAGCACAGCGAAGAGGAGCAGAGGATGCGGCACTTTGGGGACTGCTCCTGAAAAAAGATCCGCAGCTTCATGACCGGCTGCTGGATCAGATGTTTACGAATAATCATACATACAGCAGGGATCCGGAGAAACTTGACCGGGTTTATGCACAGCTTCTGGAAAGTCTGGAAAAATACAGCTGACCGGAAGACCGGCAGAAAACAGACAGGAGAGAGCATGAGCGGCAAAAAAAAGAAACGGACATTAAAAAGAGAGATCACACTGCTGACGATGGCAACATCTTTTGGCGCGCTGGTTCTTTTTGGAACAGTGATGATCGTGATGTTTTTTGTGTTTTTTCTGGGGAATATCAGGGAGGATATGGAAAATATCCTCCAGAATACCCTTCAGAACTATCAGTCAAAAATGCAGTTTATTCAGGACGGGGCAGTGATGATCCGCCACAATTCCACACTGCAGGATTTTTTTGACGCAGACTGGACAGACAGGGCAGAAATGGAAAAACAGCTTTCCTACAGTATGGAATTATTTTCCAATCGGAATATGACAGAAGGACAGAGTCCTTTTGTGACCAGTGTGTGTCTGTTTAATAAAAAGGATGAGTATGTCAGGGAGCATTATTATCCAATGACTGTTTCCGCAGGACGAAACAAGGAGATCGGTTATCTGGAAATGATGCGTGAGTTCCGTCAAACAGAAGAAAGGTATCGGATGACGTCAGGGGCTGATGAGATCAACCTCTGTTTTCGTGTTTATGGAGATGGCATGGAAGAGCTGGGGATTTGCGTTCTTGGAATCGCAAAAGAGGGCATCCGGGATATTTTTGCCCAGATAGGAACCTACAGTCATGGAAACTGGATTGTCAGCGACCAGCAAAAAAATATCCTGATCTCCGCAGGGGCGGAGCAGACAGCCGGAGAGCTGAACCATCTGGAACTGAATGCCGTGGGAGAAAAAAGGATCGCAGGAATCAGGACTCTTTATGCGTCTATGGGAACAGGATTTGGTACCTGCGCGGCGGTATCTGTGGGAATGGATAATATTTATGTGATTCTGAAACCTACTATGGTTACTTTTTTTGCAGTGATCTTTTTGGCGCTGATTTTTATTGGAGCCATGATGCTTGGAATCAGTTTTCGCTTTACCAGACCGTTAAAGACACTGGCAGACAATCTGCAGGCTTTTGGAAAAAAAGATCTGGATGTGCGTATGGAGGATTCTTCTATTTCCGAGATCCATGAGATCAGTGTGATATTTAATGAAATGGCAGAAAGAATCCAGTATCTTATTGAGCAGGTTTATGAAAAAAAGCTTCTTGCAGCCCGGTCACAGACCAAGTATCTGCAGGCACAGATCAATCCGCATTTTCAGTTTAATATCCTTGCCATGTTCAGCATCCGTGCCAGACTGGCCGGAGATGAGGAACTGTATAAAGGGCTGCAGGCTTTTTCCGGACTGATGAGGGGGAAAATATTCCGGGAAAAGGAAATACGGATTCCGGTATCTGAGGAAATGGAACTGGTGGATTTTTATCTTTATCTTCAGAAAAGCCGGTTTGAGGATCAGCTTTCCTATGAAATCGAATATGGAAGCGAGGATGTGAAAAATTTCAGGATTCCCAGACTTCTTATTGAAAACCTGGTAGAAAACGCAGTGTCTCATGGAATCGAGCCAAAAAGCGGCGAGGGTATAGTCCAGATACACCTTTTTGAAGAGAATGATATGCTTCATATTGTAGTGGAAGACAATGGGGTAGGTTACGAAGAACAGGAAGAGGACCTGGAGATGGATCTGGAAGAAGAAACGGAGCATACTCATACAGGGCTGGCTAATATGAAACGCCTGCTGGAAATCCTCTATCACGACAGATACTGTATGAAGATTACAGGAGAAAAAAATGTAGGAACAAGGGCAGAAATCATTCTGCCTGCAGAAAGGGGAAGCGTATATGTGGAAAGTAGCAGCAGCCGATGATGAGGCTTACCTCAGAACCGCTCTGAAAAAACTGATGAACTGGGAAAAAATGGGATGTGAACTGATCCGTGTAGTTAATAATGGAAAAGAACTTCTTCAGTGTGTAGAAGAAGAACACCCGGATATTGTGATTACGGATATAAGGATGCCGGAGATTGACGGACTGGAGGTATGCAGACAGCTTTATGAAAAGTATCCGGAAACCCAGACCATTATTTTGAGTGCTTATACGGATTTTGAATATGCCCGGACAGCTATTCGATATGATGTAGCGGATTATGTACTGAAGCTGTCGGTTCTGGAAGAGCTGCCTCCTGCGGTGGAAAAGGTAACCCAGAAGCTGCAGAAACAGAAAAAAGAACTGGAGGAGCAGCTGGTAAAACTGCCGGAGAAAAAAGCAGCAGAAAGTCTTTATGATCAGATCCAGGAGTACATCGAAAAAAATTACAGCCAAAAGATCACTCTTAACGATATGGCAGAAGAGCTTCATGCAAACAGCAGCTATTTAAGCCGGCTTTATAAAAAAGAAAGCGGACAGAATCTTTTTGACGTGATCCTGAAAAAAAGAATTGAAAAAGCCAAGGTATATATGGAAACTACCGATAAAAAGATTTACGAGATCTCTCAGTCCGTAGGTTTTGATGACACCGGATATTTTTCAAGAATCTTTAAAAGATATACAGGAGTTTCTCCCAAGGAATACCAAAGTGGGAAAAGAGGCGGAGATGAAGAATAGAAGAAGGTTTCCTGCAATCACAGCAGTGGCGGCTTTTTTAGCAGTTTGTCTGGCAGGGTGTGGAGAAAAAGCGCCGGAACCGGTAGAGATCACTCTGATCCACGGATGGGGGACTACCGAAGAGGATCATGTGGTCATGCGGGATATTTATCAGGATTTTGAAAAGGAAAATCCTGATGTAAAGCTGAACCAGCTTTCTATGCCCTCCGGAAGCGAAATGGTCCGTAAGGTTGAGGATATGCTTGTGGTAGGAGAAATCCCGGATCTGGTATTTCTGGGAGGATCCGGTAAAGATACGGTATATCAGTTTATGACGGAGAATGATCTTGCTCTTGATCTGATGCCTTATATCAGAGAAGATCGGGAATTTGCAGGTAATCTTGCTCCTGTAAATATCGACTTCTGGACTACAGGGGAAGAGCAGCTTTTTACCATATCGGATGTGCTTCTTTTAAGCGGAGGTTACTGGTATGACCAGGGGATTTTTGAGGCTGCAGGAGTGGAAAAAATTCCGGAGACCTGGGAGGAGTTTCTGATAGTCTGTGAACAGATTGAAGACTGGGCAGAGAAAGAAAAAAACGGAGTGGAATGTCTTCAGATGTCGTCGGAGGCGTACCTTTATTTTATGGATCATCTTCTGGCAGTCCAGAATTCTGCAAGTGGAGATGCCATTCGCAGTCAACGGCTTTATCTGGAAGAAAGTGCAGCAGAAGATGCTCTCCATACACTCAGAGAAATCTATCGGTATTCCAGGGCAAATGGAGATTACAGCTATCGGGATGAAACAGATGCGTTTAATGATGGAAAAACAGCTATGTACATTAACGGGATCTGGGGCGCGCCTATGATCTCAGATCAGATAGACGCTGCCTATGCGCTGATCCCTTCCGGGGAAGGAGAAAAAATATCATGCGAGTCGGCATGTCTTGGATATATCCTTGGAAAAACGGGAGATGAAAAAAAGCAGGAGGCAAGCGTCCGGTTTGTGAAATACATGCTCAGTCAGCCGGTACAGGAACGGATTTTGAAAGAAACAGAGCAGGTTCCTGCGAATCCTCATATAGATATCCGGAAATATCAAAAGAAAATGGAGCGCTTTGTACAGGCGGCAGATACGGTAAAGGAAGCCGGAATCAGGATACAGGTTCCCGACAACCTGTGGAGCAGCGGTGCCAGAGACAATTTTATGGAAGGAATTGATGATGTTCTGAAAGGAGAAATCTCTGATGAGGAATTTCTTCATTCTCTGAAGTAAAAATAATCCATATTTTTGTAAAAAAGTAAAAATAATCCTGGATTGCAGTCAATATCTTTCATTCAAAACAACCATAAAATGAAATAAAATAAATGCAAGTTAAGCAGAAATGCACAAGACGGAAAACAAAAACTATTTCATGTTATGGAGGGAAAAGAAATGAAAAAAAGAACTATCAGTATTCTTCTTGCAGGAGCAATGACAATGGCAGCGGTTATGGGATCTACTGTGACTGCATTTGCGGGAGAAGAAGACACTCTGGAGTTTTATCACGGATACTACCATGATGAGAGCGAGTGGCCGGCAGCAAAGGTAATGAGAGATATTTATGACGAGTTTGCAAAAACTCATGCAGACGGAGAAGTAAAGTTTGAGCCGATCGCTGTAGAGAACAGAGATGAGATCGTCAGTGCTGAGGTAGCAGGCGGAAACTTCCCGGATATGGTAGACTGCGGACTTCCTCTTTCACTGGCAGCCATCAGCCAGGGGCTTGTTCTTGACCTGAAACCATATATTGATGAAAACAATCTTCAGGATGCGGTAGGTCTGAACTATACACAGAATGATGTGGACGGTCATATTTATACCGTTCATGACCAGCTGGAAAGCCGTGGACTCTGGTATAATACGGAAGTATTTGAGCAGGCAGGTATCACAGCAGAAGAAGCGTTTAAAGACTGGGAAAGCTTTGGAGTAGCTATGGATAAGGTCCATGAGCTGGGTGGAGATACATATGGATATGCTGCAGGACAGGGATCCCGTTATATCATTAATGCAGTTCTTGCATCTACAGAAGAGGGCAGAGAGCTTCTTAAAGGAGAACTGACACCGGAAGGGATTGAATCCGAAGCGTTTGCAGAAGCTTTTAAGACAGCAGCAAAACTTGATCAGGCAAACGGATCCGACCATACCACAGAAGATGTTGGAAACCTTATGGATGATTTTAATAAAAACGGAAAAGCAGCAGTTCTCTTTAATGGTGTATGGAATGCAAGTGGAATTGATGCCGGTCTTGCAGATAAGATTGAATCTCAGATCTTCCCGGGCAATGTTTCCGTTGTAACAGCCGGATCCGGTCATTCCATTTCTGCTAATTTAAGTGAAGCAGAAACAGAACTGGCACTGGAATTCCTGGCATATATGGTAAGTCCTGAGGTACAGGCAAAGATCTTTACCGGTGTACAGGCAAATCCATGCAATACCACACTTGACCTGAAGGCACTTGCAGAAGAAAGCGGTGATCCGATCACTCAGAAACTTGCAGAAGCATGTACACAGGTAAATTCTGCAGAAACTGTAGTGACTGATCTGAACTATGTATGGGGGTCTGACGTAGGAAGCGCTATCATCAATGCACTGATGGAATCAGCAGTTGAAGGGACCGATATTGACGCACGTTTTGAGCAGTTAAAGCAGGAGCTGACAGCCCTTGTTGCATAAAGGCGGTAGTAGGAGGCGGCTTCGGCCGTCTCCTTTTTATCATCATAAAAAGTGGAGGAAACCGATTATGAAAACAAGGAATATGAGCTGGAAGAGAAAAGGCTTTATCCTGGCCTTTCTTGCTCCCACAGTAATTGCATTTGTATTATTTTATCTTTATCCTATTGTAACAGTCTTTGTGACCTCTTTCTGCAAATGGGATTATACCAATATTACCAGCCCGGAGTTTTTTGGATTTGCGGACATGTGGAATAACTACAAATATATTTTTGAGCTGTATCCGTATTTCTGGGAAGCTCTTCGGAATTCTACTATATGGGCGCTTCTGGGAGTGTTTGTGCAGATACCTGTTTCTGCTTTGATCGCTCTTGCATTTTCCCGTAAAGTAAAGGGGGTAAAATTTGCAAGAAATGTATATATCATCCCCAGCATGATTTCATCTGCAGCCATGGGTATGATCTTTCTGCAGCTGTACAGTCCGTTATACGGAGTAGTGAATCCGGTGATTCGTTTATTTAAACAGAATTTTTCCGAAAATATACTTCTTCTCAAGGGACCGGCATTTATCGCCATGACCTGTGCCTATATCTTTTTTACAGGAACCACTACACTGATGATCCTGGGAAATATTATGGCAGTACCGGAAGATGTAAGAGAGGCAGCTATGCTGGACGGCGCCAGTGGTCTGAAGCAGGACTGGTATATCACTATTCCCATGATCAAGGATACGCTTCGTACGGTATCTATCCTTTCGGCAACAGCGGGCTTCCTGCTTTATAATGAGGTTTATTTCCTGACAAAGGGAGCAGCAGGAACCTACAGTATCAGTTATGTGATCCGTGAGCTTGCAATCACAAGTACAAGAACACAATTTGGCCGTGCAAATGCGGTAGCAGTGATCCAGATCCTTGCAGGTATGCTGATCATTGTATTTGTAAATCTTCTGTACAGTCAGCTTTTTAAAGGAAAAAGAATCCGAAGAAACGGAGGTCAGTCATGAACAGAAAAATGAAATCCAATCCCCAGGTACGTACAATGTCCCGGGGAACAAAGATCTTTACCTATATCTGTCTTGCATGGGCAGTTCTGGTGGCTCTGATGCCTCTGGTCTGGCTGTTCATCTCCAGTCTGAAAAAAGATCCTCTGGCAAGACCCGGGTTCCAGCTTCCGGATTCCATCTGTCTGGACGGATATATTTCGACCTTCCGTGATCTCCATGTTATGAGATATTTCGGAAACAGTATGATTATTGCCGGTGTGTCTGTAGTCATCAGTATCCTGATGATCTCCATGTCCGCCTATGTAGTGGCAAGAATGGAATTTAAAGGGAAAAAGCTGGTAAACCTGATGCTGTATTCCACCATGTTCATTCCTGCTACAGCCCTTACCTATCCGGTTTATAATCTGGTAAATAAAATGCATATTTATAATACCAGAGGAGCTCTGATCTTTATTTATGCATGCAGCGGGCTGGCAGTCAGCTTTTTTGTAATCAAAAATTATTATGCAAATATACCACACGAGCTTGAAGAGGCAGCCAGAATCGATGGATGCGGTTATGCCATGACCTGGTGGAAGGTGATCTTTCCGATTGCAAGACCCGGAATCATGACTGCGGGAGTTCTGGCATTTCTGAATAACTGGAATGAGTATTACTGGGCTTCACTGGTGATCGTTGACAGAGAAAAGCTGACGGTTCCGGCGCTTTTGTCTACGTTTACCACATCCTTCCGTACCAATTACAATGGTCTGTTTTCGGCAATGGTGATTATTATCCTGCCGCCTGTGATTCTGTACTGTGTGTTCAGTAAATTCTTTGTGGAAGCTCTTTCCGGCGGTGCGGTAAAAGGTTAAAAAGGAGGAAAAAACATGAAAGTAATAACGGCAGTTTTGATCGGAGCAGGTCTGCGGGGCGGCTGGGTGTATGCCGCCTATGCTCAGAGTCATCCGGAAGATCTGAAGATTGTTGCAGTAACAGAACCGGATGAGGAAAGAAGAAATCTGATTGCAGAGGTTCACGGGATACCGGAGGAACGCTGCTATCAGGATTATAGGGAACTGTTGGAAGAGGAAAAAATGGCAGACTGTGCCCTTGTCTGTACACAGGATACCATGCATTTTGAACCGGTAACAAAGGCTCTGGAAAAAGGATATCATGTACTCTGTGAAAAACCTATGTCTCCGGATGCTTCGGAAATTGTCACGATGGGAAATATGGCAGAAAAATATGGAAGGATCCTGATGATCTGTCATGTTCTGCGGTATTCTTCCTTTTTCTCCAGGATTAAAAATCTTATTGAGGAAGATCGCCTTGGAAGACTGATCAGTATTCAGCATATTGAAGAGGTTGGCTACTGGCATCATGCCCACAGCTTTGTGCGGGGAAACTGGAGACGCAGTGATGAAACAAGTCCTATGATCCTGCAGAAATGCTGCCATGATATGGATATTCTTCTGTGGCTGGCAGGAAGCTCCTGTACGAAGGTCAGCTCTTTTGGAGATCTGACATATTTCAAAGAAGAAAATGCACCGGAAGGTGCTCCTACTTATTGTCTGGATGGATGTCCTCACAGGGATCAGTGTGCTTTTTATGCACCGAAGTTTTACTTTGAGCATCCAAAAGCAGAAGCGGACGGATTCATCCATGCGGTATCTGCGGATACCGACAGAAAAGCAGTTCTTGAAGCGTTAAAGACAGGTCCTTATGGACGCTGTGTGTTCCATTGTGACAATAATGTGGTGGATCATCAGGTTGTGAATCTGGAATTTGAAAACCATGTAACCGTCAATATGACTATGAGCGCCTTCACGGAAAACTGTGCCAGAAGGATCCATATTATGGGAACAAAAGGTGAGCTTCGGGGAAATATGGAGCTTGGAGAGATAGAAATTTCTGATTTTTCCACAGGAGAAAAGGAAATCATTCAGCTTTATACACCACCTACCGGACACAGCGGAAGCGATACAAATATGATGAAGGATTTTGTAAGATATATGAGAGAAGACAGCACCCAGGTACGCTCCGGAGCTTCCGTGTCGGTGGAAAGCCATCTGATCGCTCTTGCGGCTGAGAAATCCAGAGTGACAGGTGAGACCGTGGATCTCAGGGAATTCCGGAAAGAGGCAGAAGGGTGTTAATATGGATCTGAGAAGGTTTTGCACAGAGATCGGTCTGCCTTTCGGCGCAGTGCGTATTGTGGAAAAAATGAATGAGGAGATCTCTGAAGTCCGATATCAGTATGTCCGTGAACTGTTTTTTACAGACAGAGAGGAAATTTTCCGGGAGATCGCATCTCTTGCCGGATACAGACAGAGATTTCTTTATTATTACTGCAGACTTGCATGTGAAACATATGAGAAGTATCAGAGAGCAGGAATCGGAGACAGGGTGTTTTTTGACACCTTCTCCGATATTGCTGTCTGGTGCCAGGTATGTTTCCGAAGATATGGGGAATACGGGATTCAGGAATATGAATGGCTGTGGCGTCATGTGGAAATGACGCTTTTTCGTCTGGGCAGACTGCAGTTTGAAAAAACAGAATCTTTGTGGGAATTTGAATATAAAGGCAGGAAGACAGCAGTGGGCGATCCGGTGATCAGTATACATATCCCTGAGGGGCAGCCGCTGGATCCGGAAGCCTGCAGAGAATCTCTGGATATGGGACGGAAATTCTGGGGTGGAGAGCTTCCGTATGTATGCCATTCCTGGCTGCTTTTTCCCGGATTAAAGGAGCTTTTGGATGAAAAATCCAATATTCTCCGCTTTCAGCAGATGTTTGAGATCCAGTCGGTGGATTTTCAGTTCCGGGAAGGGGAAGAAAGGATTTTTGACTGCCTGATGGAGGATCCGGAAAAATATCCGGAAAATACCAGCCTTCAGAGAAATGCACGGAAATATCTGAAGCAGGGCGGCAGGCTTGGCAGCGGCCTGGGTGTGATAGCTGCAGATTAGGGAAAATTTCATGTTTTATCATAACCCTCTGATTGATTTTTGTTATAAGAAATAATATAATAGCAGACGAAACTCTGTAAAAACAGAGAAAGATGCTGATACAGTACAGGACAGGGATCCTGTATAGAACATAACAGAAATCATCAGGGGGTATTTTATGAGTATTTTGAACGTAGAACATCTGTCACATGGATTTGGAGACCGTGCTATTTTTACCGACGTGTCCTTCCGTCTTCTGAAAGGAGAACACATTGGTCTGATCGGAGCCAACGGGGAAGGAAAATCCACTTTTATGAATATTGTGACAGGGAAGCTGATGCCGGATGAGGGAAAGGTGGAATGGGCAAAAAATGTCCGGGCAGGCTATCTGGATCAGCATGCGGTCCTGGAAAAAGGCATGACCATCCGTGACGTGCTGAAATCTGCTTTTGATCCCCTTCTTCAGAAGGAGCAGCGTATGAACGAAATCTGCGATATGCTGGGAAGTGCGGATCCGGAGGAAATGGATGCACTGATGGAGGAACTGGGAAATATTCAGGATGAGCTGACCCTTCATGACTTTTATGTGATCGACGCCAGGGTGGAAGAGGTTGCAAGAGCGTTGGGACTTCTGGATCTGGGACTGGAACGTGACGTAACAGATCTGAGCGGCGGACAGAGAACGAAGATTCTTCTGGCAAAACTCCTTCTGGAGAAACCGGATATCCTTCTTCTGGACGAGCCTACCAATTATCTGGACGAGGAGCATATTGCATGGCTGAAGCGGTATCTTCTGGAGTATGAGAATGCGTTTATCCTGATCTCTCATGATATTCCCTTTTTAAATGAAGTGGTGAATCTTATTTATCATATGGAAAATCAGGAGCTGAACCGTTATGTGGGCGATTACGATCATTTTCAGGAGGTCTATGCGGTGAAAAAAGCCCAGCTGGAGGCGGCTTATCGCCGTCAGCAGCAGGAGATCAGTGAACTGAAGGATTTTGTTGCAAGGAATAAGGCCCGTGTATCCACCAGAAATATGGCTATGTCCCGTCAGAAAAAGCTGGACAAAATGGATGTGATCGAACTGGCAGCGGAAAAACCGAAGCCGGAATTTAACTTCCGTTATGGACGGACTCCCGGAAAAATGCTTTTTGAGACACATAATCTGGTGATCGGCTATGGGGAACCTCTGTCAAAGCCTTTGAATTTCTATATGGAGAGAGGTCAGAAGATCGCTCTGGTGGGAACCAACGGAATTGGAAAGACAACCCTTCTGAAAAGTATGCTGGGGCTGATCCCGTCTCTTTCCGGTTCCTGCGACCAGGGAGAAAACCTTCAGATCGGATATTTCGAGCAGGAAGTAAAGGGAGACAATAAAAATACCTGTATCGAAGAACTGTGGCAGGAATTTCCTTCTTATAGTCAGTATGAGATCCGTTCCGCTCTTGCAAAATGTGGTCTGACAACCAAGCACATTGAAAGCCAGGTGCGGGTTTTAAGCGGCGGCGAGCAGGCAAAGGTGCGTCTGTGCAAGCTGGTAAATCGTGATACAAATATCCTTGTTCTGGACGAGCCTACCAATCATCTGGATGTGGACGCCAAGGACGAGCTGAAAAAAGCTCTGAGAGAGTACAGAGGAAGTCTGCTTCTGATCTGCCACGAGCCGGAATTTTATCAGGATGTGGTAAACCAGGTGTGGGATATGAGCAAATGGACCACAAAGGTGCTGTAAAAGCGTATAAAGATTATATAAAGATTTTCTTTATTACAGAATATCCAATGACTTTTCCGGAAAAAGGTGATACAATATCCTGAAAATCGGAGTGATACCTGGCAGATTTACAGAAAAATCAGAACAGGTTCCGATGAGATAAGGAGGAAATATATGTACAGGAAAAGAAGAGCAGGTTCCGGTAAAAAAGGAAAGCTTCTGGCAGTGCTTGCGGTAATTGTAATAGCTGCTGTGTACTACTATGTGGCAATTCCTGCGGTGAACATTCATTCCAGTGGATTCTGGATGTTTCTGATCGCGTTGGTAGTGCTGGGACTGCTGTTTTATGGAGGCAGAAAGGGCATCCATTCAAAAGAAGAGGTCAAAAGTTCAAAAATCCTGAAGCTGGGGATAGGGCTGGTCGTGGTTCTGGTGCTTGTTTATTTTGCAGGCAGCATTCTGTCTTCACCGATCGTCAATGCAAAAAAATACCGGAACCTGATGGTTCCGGAAACCGGAAATTTTGCAGAGGATATTGAACAGATCAGCTACGATCAGATCCCGCTTCTGGACAAGGAATCTGCAGCGCTTCTGGGAAACCGTAAAATGGGAAGTATGGTGGATATGGTTTCTCAGTTTGAAGTCAGTGATCTTTATTCTCAGATTAATTATCAGGGACGTCCGGTTCGTGTGACTCCTCTGGTATACGCAAGTCCCATTAAATGGCTGACTAATATGAGCGAAGGAATCCCGGCTTATATTACCATTGATATGGCAACTCAGAATACAGAGCTTGTGAAGCTGGATCAGGGGATTAAATACTCAGAGGCAGAGTATTTTAACCGGAATATTTACAGACATCTGAGATTTAAGTATCCTACTTACATTTTTGACCAGCTCAGCTTTGAGATTGACGAAGAGGGAACTCCCTACTGGGTATGCCCTGTGAAAAAATTCAATATCGGACTTTTTGGCGGACAGACCATTGGAAGAGTGGTTCTTTGTAATGCAGTAACAGGAGAATGTAAAGATTATAAGATCAAAGACTGTCCTACATGGGTAGACCGTGCCTATCCGGCGGATCTTCTGATCGAGCTTTATAACTACCATGGTACGCTGATCAACGGATTTATCAACAGTGTTCTGGGACAGAAGGGCTGTCTTAAAACAACAGAAGGCTATAATTATCTTGCTATTGATGACGACGTATGGGTATATACTGGCGTAACCTCTGTAAGCGGAGACCGTTCTAATGTAGGCTTTGTTCTGATGAATCAGAGGACAAAGGAAACGAAGTATTATGAGATACCGGGAGCAGAAGAGTATTCCGCAATGGAATCTGCAGAAGGTCAGGTCCAGAACCTTGGTTATAAGGCAACCTTCCCGCTGCTTCTGAACATTGCAGATGAGCCAACATATTTTATTGCTCTGAAGGACAATGCAGGTCTGGTGAAAAAATATGCCATGCTCAACATTCAGAAATATCAGAATGTTGCCATTGGAGATACGGTTCAGGAGTGTGAAAAGAAGTATCTGAAAATGATCAAAGGCAGCGGTGCGGCTGTGGCAGGAGAAGATACGAAAAAGATCACCGGAGAGATCAGAAGAATGGCTCAGGGAGTAATCGATGGAAATACCCATTATTATATTGTACTGGAAGGTCATGACGATCTGATTTTTGATGTTCCGATTACAGACTTCCTGGGAATCGTTAAATATGACGTAGGCGACAGGATCACTATTGCCTATAATGAGGCAGAACCTGCCAACAGTGTGGTTTCTGTGGAAGGAGATGCGGGAAGCGCTGAGGGAAGTGTGGAAACTGACGGAGGCGGCTCCGGGGATGATACCGCAGCTCCGGGAGAAGAGGAATCCTGAGCAAAATTACTTTGCCCATGATATACTTTACAGTAGCAGGTATTTCAGGAAAATAAAATAACAGAACAGAAAGCTGCCGGACAGCTTTCAGCAGGAAGTGATAACCTGCTGGAGGCTTGTCTGGCAGCTTTTACTTTGCAGGCAGGAAAAAGCTAAAGCCGTCACATTTTTATGTTCTGTGGGGAACAGCTTTTTGTTTGGATTGGGAAGTTTAGCAGTATTGTTATTCCGCAATATAATACATTGCGGAAAATGCAGGAAGCTCTGCCTGATATCTGCCGTCTGTGATCTTTCTGGCAGGGCGGCGGCGCTTCAGGCTGCCTCCGTATGCCTCCAGATCACTGTTAAGAAGCTCTTTGATCTTCTGACAGCCGGGAAGTTTCAGTTCATAGGTCTGAGACCGGTCAGAAAAGTTAAAGACTGCAGTAAGGTGTTCTTTTTTGCTGCTCCGTTCCAATACATAGACGCAGGTCTGTTCCTGGTGGCAGTCAATCCACCGGAAACCGTCTGCCTGGTAATCTTTTTCCCAGAGGGCAGAATGGGTCAGGTAGATTTCATTGAGATCTTTCATAAAACGGGCGAATCCACTGTGAATGGGATAATCCAGAAGCATCCAGTCCTGTTCCCGTTTTTCGTCCCATTCTCTCAGCTGTCCAAATTCATTTCCCATAAAGTTGAGCTTTTTGCCCGGGTGGGCATACATGTACATATAAAGCGCTCTTGCCTGAGGGAATTTGTTGTCGTAATCTCCATTCATTTTCTGGAGGATCGTAGCTTTTCCATGCACTACCTCATCATGGGAAAGAGGGAGAAGGAATCTTGCATCATAGTAATACATCATGGAAAACGTCAGTTTATGGTAATTACTGCTTCGATATTCCGGTCCGGTACGAAAATAGTCAAGGGTGTCGTTCATCCATCCCATATCCCATTTATAGTCAAAGCCCAGACCGCCCTGGGAAACCGGGTCTGTAACCTTCGGAAAGGCTGTGGAATCTTCGGCAGCCAGAATCACAGAGGGGTGCATTTCTTTCAGTCCTCTGTTCATGTACTGGAGAAATTCCACTGCGTTGAGGTTTACGCCCCGCGCAGGATCCCCCTGCCAGTAAATAGCCCTGCTGATGGCATCCATACGAAGCCCGTCTATATGAAATTCTTTTATCCAGTAGTTTGCAGAAGACTGCAGGAAGCTCCGTACTTCTCCACGGGAATGCATAAAGTTGCAGCTTCCCCATTCGCTGACACCTACGGCAGAATGAGGATACTCGTACAGAGCTGTCCCGTCATACTGAGCCAGACCATAGCTGTCCAGTGCAAAATGTACCGGTACAAAGTCCATGATCACGCCAATGCCATTCTGATGACAGCAGTCAACAAAATATTTCAGCTGATCCGCAGTGCCGTATCTGGAAGTGGGGCTGAAAAAGCCTGTGGCCTGATAACCCCAGGATTCATCGCAGGGATATTCGTTCAGAGGCATGATCTCCAGATAATTGTAGCCGTTGTTTTTTACATAGGGAATCAGGATTTTTGCCATTTCTTCATAGGTATACCAGGAATCTGCTTTGTCTGATGGCTTTTTAAAGGAACCGAAATGCAGTTCATAAATATTCAGCGGCTTCTGACGGCAGTCCGTGCGGGCTGCCATCCATTCTTCATCGTGGAAAGAATAGCCCTGCTGGTTCCTTATAACAGAGGCTGAGCCTGGACGCAGCTCCATTCCAAAGCCATAGGGATCGCAGTGCTCCACCCGGTTTCCGGATCTGTCATAAATACAGTATTTATACATCATTCCTTCCTTTGTTCCCGGAACAGAAAGCTCCCAGAAATTGCCGTCAGAAACCTTGTGCATGTCCCATTCCTGCCAGTGGTTAAAATCTCCGAATACAGTGATTCGGGAAGCGGCAGGCGCAAAGGTGCGGAATATGGTCGTTCCGTTGTTTATATGAGCGCCCAGATAGTCATAGGCATCAAAAATTTTTCCTGTATAGAATCCATAAAAATCCATGATCTTCTCCTTATAGATAATAGACATCAGTTGTGCTTTTGACTATAATATAAAAAACAGTACAGAGAATGTCCACCAACAAAACATTCTGTAAGACGGATAAGCAACCTTTTGATAAAAATGTCGCGTAATATACGAAAGGCAGCTATGAAAAGAGGACAGGCTGGGACATTCGGAAAAAACGGAAAACGAGGGAGAGTATGGATATCAGAATAGAAAAAACAGAAAAAGCCATTAAAAATGCATTTCTGGAGCTGAGGGCAAAAAAGCCTCTGGAAAAGATCACAGTTAAGGAACTGTGCGCTCTTGCATGTATCAATAAATCTACATTTTACAGCCATTACGAGGATATTTTTGCCCTGTCAGAGCTGATGGAGGCAGAAACCATTACCGCTGTAGTAAAAAATATTTCCGCGCAGCAGCAGGATCCTTTCCGGGAGCCTGAGATTTTTACCAGAAATCTTTACATGGCTCTTTTGTCCAGTAATTCTCTGATCGGTATTCTGTTTTCCGGGAAAGAAAAAGCGCGGCTGGGCGACTGTCTGGAAATGGAGCTGAAAAAGCTGATCTGGCAGAGATATCCGGAATATCAGCATGATACAGAGCGGAATATTCTTCTGTCTTTTTGTATACAGGGATGCTTTCACGCATATCTGAACCACAGGGATGAGGATCTGGATGCAGTGGTCCGAGTCAGCGAAAATGTGGTGAGAAACCTCAGACCGCTGTATTTCCGGGAGTAAACATGGAAGAAATTTCAGTGGAAATATTTCGCAGTTCCGGGAAAAGCGATCAGTTTCAGAAAAACGGAACAGATGAAACAGGAAAAGGAGAAAAACATGAGCAGAATATTGCTTTTAGAAGATGATCTGAGCCTGATTAACGGGCTTTCTTTTGCATTCAGGAAACAGGGCTTTGAACTGGCCGTAGCCAGAACGCTCAAAGAAGCAGACAGTTTGTGGGCGGATGGAAAATATGATCTTCTGGTACTGGACGTATCGCTGCCGGACGGCACGGGATTTGAATTTTGCAAAAAAGTGCGGCAGGTTTCCAAAGTGCCTATTATTTTTTTGACAGCGGCTGATGAGGAAATGGACATTATCATGGGATTGGATATTGGCGGAGACGATTATATTACAAAACCGTTTAAGCTGGGAGTATTAGTTTCCAGAGTAAATGCGCTGCTCCGCCGGGCAAAAGATTTCAGCTCATCAGATACGCAGCTGGAATCAAATGGAATAAAAGTACTTTTACTGCAGGGGCAGGTCTTTAAAAACGGGGAACTGCTGGAACTGACTGCTGCGGAATACAAGCTTCTGTGCCTGTTTATGAGAAATCCCAATATGGTACTTACCAAGGAAAAAATTTTGGGCCAGCTGTGGGACTGCGATGGAAATTACATTGACAGCAGTACCCTTACTGTATATATGAGACGGCTTCGTATGAAGATTGAGGATAATCCCGGCGATCCTCAGATGCTTCTGACAGTCCGGGGAATGGGGTACAAATGGAATGTGACAGGGTGAGGAGCTTTATGAAAATATTTGTAAATAAAGAGATCAGAAAATTGTTTCTTGCATTATCAGTTATCTGGATGGCAGCCCTTCTGCTGACCCAGGGATTCTTATATCGGTACTTCCAGAGGATTTCTTTGTTCCTGTTACTTGTTTTTGCATTGGCAGGAGGATTGATACTGTCAGCGTGTTATTCCTGTTTCCGGAAACAGGATCAGCTTATGGAACAGGCAGTGTCACAGATCAACGGGTATCTTGACGGCAATCGCAATGCGCGTATTGAGTGTGATGACGAGGGGGAACTGTACCGGCTGTTTCACGCGGTCAATTCTCTGGCAGCGGTCTTAAATGCACATGCAGATAACCGGCTTCGGGAAAAGGAATTTCTGAAAAATACAATTTCGGATATTTCTCATCAGCTGAAAACACCGCTGGCAGCACTGAATATCTATAACGGGCTGCTTCAGGATGAGGATGTGGATCCGTCTCTGGTAAAAGAGTTTGCAGATTTATCAGAACAGGAGCTTGACCGCATCGAAACGCTGGTGCAGAATCTGCTTAAAATCACAAAACTGGATGCCGGTTCCATTATGATTGAAAAGGAAACGGAAAATGTGGCGGATATGATGGGGGACATTGAGCTGCATTTTGCATACAGGGCCAGACAGGAGCAGAAAGAAATCCTTCTGTCCGGCTCAGATAAGGTGATTCTTTTCTGCGATCGTGACTGGCTGTCCGAAGCAATCGGCAACATTGTAAAAAATGCTCTGGATCATACAGAAAAAGGAGATAAGATTCATATCGAATGGAGAGCCTTGCCTTCTGTCGTTCAAATCGTGGTAAAAGACAATGGATGCGGCATTCATCCGGAGGATCTGCACCATATTTTCAAGCGGTTTTATCGCAGCCGTTTTTCCAGGGACAGACAGGGGATCGGTCTTGGACTTCCCCTTGCAAAAGCGATCATTGAGGCACATGACGGCAGCATTGAGGTGGACAGTGAGCCGGGAAGAGGCACGGTTTTTACAATGAATTTTTTAATTCCTACAAAATTGTAGGCTGGCTGTAGGCTGACTGTAATGTTTCAGTGCTATCCTTTGTATTGTAGACAAAAAAGAACATTATCTGTCTGCAGAGCAAAGTTATTGAGAAAGAGGTGTTGCATAATGAATTTATTAGAGGTCAGAAATATCTGTAAGATTTATGGCAGCGGAGAAACTTCTGTAAAGGCACTGAAAGACGTCAGCTTTTCTGTTCCAAGGGGTGAATATGTGGCGGTTGTGGGAGAATCCGGTTCCGGAAAAAGTACCCTTTTGAATATGATCGGTGCTTTGGACATTCCTACTTCGGGAAAGGTGCTGATCGACGGCAAGGATATTTTTTCCATGAATAACCGGAAGCTGACCGTATTCCGGCGCAGGAATATCGGCTTTATCTTTCAGGCGTTTAACCTGATCCCGGAGCTGACAGTGGAACAGAACATGATTTTCCCAATGCTGTTGGATTATCAGAAGCCGGACAGAAAATATCTGGAAGAGCTTCTGACTGTACTGAATTTAAAAGATCGCCGGAATTACCTGCCAAGCCAGCTTTCCGGCGGCCAGCAGCAGAGAGTGGCCATTGGACGCGCGCTGATTACCCGTCCGGCTTTGATCCTTGCAGACGAGCCAACAGGAAATCTGGATACTCAGAACAGCAGCGAGGTGATCGCGCTGTTAAAAGAGGCGTCAAAAAAATATGAGCAGACTATTATTATGATCACCCACAATCGCAGCATCGCCCAGACCGCAGACCGGGTGCTTCAGGTGTCGGACGGAGTGCTGACTGATTTCGGGAGGTGCTGTCAATGAAAAGCTATTTAAGCCTTATTCCGATTTCTGCAAAGGTGCGAAAGAGACAGAACCGCATGACGATGCTGTGTATTATTATTTCGGTACTGCTGGTTACCGCGATTTTCAGTATGGCAGATATGGGAATCCGTATGGAAAAAAAGCGCGTGACAGAAGAGCATGGCAGCTGGCATATTTTGCTGAAGGAGCCGACTGAGAAGCAGATTGATCAGATTGCACAGAGGACAGATGTTGCAGCTGTCTCTCATTATGACGCACTGAATGTTGATCTGTCTGATGACTATACGATTCAGGGAAAAACATGCGTTATTGCAGGCGGCGATCATTCGATTCTCACGGAAATCTATGAGGATCTGACAGAGGGGCAGTATCCTGTAAAAGAGAATGAAATCTTACTTTCCAATGGAGCGAAAGAGTTACTTTCTGTAAATATCGGAGATGTGATTACCATGCATACACCGGCCGGGGATTTTGACTATAGGATTTCCGGTTTTGGAGGAGATGTTACCATTACTACAGATGCCGATGTGGTGGGGACTTTTCTGAGCTGGGATTCCTTTCAGAGTCTGGCAAAAGCAGAAGAAAGCAGGCTTGAGCCGGTATGTTTTGTACGCTTTAATGAAAATATTAATATTCGCAGGGCGATTTCAGAGCTGCGGCAGACCTATGGATTTACTGATGAAATATTATCGGAAAATACGGCTTTGCTGGGAATAACAGGATCCAGCAGCGATTCTTATATTATGGGAAATTATCTTATAGCTGTCATCCTGTTTGTTCTGGTTCTGGCAGCAGGAGTCTTTATGATCGCGGGAAGTCTGAACAGCAGAACCGCAGAGAGAACACAGTTTTTTGGAATGCTCCGATGTATTGGGGCGAGCAGGACCCAGGTTATGCACATAGTCAGACTGGAAGCTCTTTACTGGTGTAAAACAGCTGTTCCGGTTGGTGTGGCTGCAGGTATTGCAGGTACATGGATACTCTGTGCGCTGCTTCGGTTTGGGGCAGGAGCCGAGTTTGTACAGATTCCTCTGTTTGAAATCAGTGGTGTGGGGATCATCAGTGGAATTATTGTTGGAGTTTTGACAGTGCTGTTATCTTCCATTTCTCCGGCAAGACGGGCGGCGGCTGTTTCTCCGGTTGCGGCTGTTACCGGGAATTTTTATGAAAACGGAAACGCATCCCGGCCGGTCAGGAAAAACTTTCTGAAAATTGAGACAGCCCTGGGGATTCATCATGCAGTATCCTCCCGTAAAAACCTGCTTCTTATGACGGGTTCCTTTGCACTTAATATTATTATGATTTTAAGCTTTTCTGTTCTTGTGCAATGGGTGAATATGGCGCTTACCCCCTTAAGACCCTGGGCGCCGGACGTTTTTTACAGCAGTCCGGATAATCTGTGTGAAATTGAAAAAAGCTTTGTAAATCAGGTGGAAAACCAGCCCTATGTAAAACGCGCGTTTGGCAGGATGTATCAAAGCCTTCCGGCAGAATATGAAGGGAAACAGGGGAGAATCGACCTGATCTCCTATGAAGAAGATCAGGTCCGATGGGCGGCAGAAGATCTGATCGCAGGTGATATATCGGATGTTGCTGAGGGAAACGGCGTACTGACAGTCTATGATAAAAGCAACTCTCTGAAGGTTGGAGACACCATCCGGCTGGAGCAGACAGAGCTTACAGTAGCCGGAGTTCTGGAAGACAGTCCCTTTGATACAACGGATCAGCCAATTGTTATCTGTTCGGAGAGAATGTTTACGGATATTACAGGTGAAGATGCCTATGCTGTTCTTGATGTGCAGCTTTCCTCAAAAGCCTCAGAACAGAATGTGAATGAGCTTCACGCACTGTCAGACGGACATTATGATTTTTATGACAGGATGGCGCAGAATAAAGACACGCAAAATACGTATTTTATGTTCTGTTTATTTGTTTATGGATTCCTGGCAGTGATCACACTGATTGCTGTTATTCACACTGTAAACAGTATTTCCATGAGTGTATCTGCAAGAACCAAACAATACGGAGCCATGCGCGCGGTGGGAATGGATGATTTACAGATAAAGAAGATGATCAGTATGGAAACAGCTACATATACGATATTCGGACTTTTTGCAGGCTGCGGTCTGGGTCTGCCCCTGCATTATTTTTTTTATACTCAGATGATTACAGATTATTGGGGAACCCAATGGCAGCTTCCTTCAGCATCCGTTGCAGGAATACTGGCGCTGCTTGTGATCGTTTCACTTCTTGCACCGTTTCTTCCGGCAAAGCGCATCTGTAATATGCCCATTACAGCAACGATCAATGAATTGTGATTGCTTGTTGGCATCTCGACTATCGCCTCCTTTTGTGCTATAATTCACTATTATGTGACCACAGAAGGAGGCATTTTTTATGGGCGGACAAAAGCCTGAAAAAACAAAAAAACGTATATGCATCGGTATTCTTGCCCATGTAGATGCCGGAAAAACGACCTTATCCGAAGGGCTTCTTTATCTTTGCGGAGAAATACGAAAGCTGGGAAGAGTGGATCATGGAGATGCCTTTCTGGATACTTATGAGCTGGAGAGGGAACGGGGAATTACTATATTTTCCAAGCAGGCGCGGCTGAAAACAGAAGAGATGGAGATCACGCTTCTGGATACTCCGGGCCATGTGGATTTTTCTGCGGAAATGGAGCGTACCCTTCAGGTGCTTGACTATGCGATACTGGTAATAAACGGCATGGACGGCGTACAGAGCCATACCATGACTTTGTGGCGGCTTCTGGAAAGATATGAGATTCCGGTGTTTCTTTTTGTAAATAAAATGGATCAGCAGGGAACAGATCATGATGCTCTTCTCAGGGACCTCAGAAAACGTCTCAACGAAAACTGCATGGATTTTGCCTGTCTGACAGAGGATAACAGTGAAAGAGCTGTCGGTGACGATAAAACAGAGAGTATGAAATCCGGAACAGGCACATCAGAAGACCTGGATGACCTTATGGAAAATCTTGCCATGTGTGAGGAAGAGCTTCTGGAAACCTATCTGGAAACAGGAGAGGTTGCTCACAGAGAAATCTGCCGTCTGATCGTGCAGCGGAAGGTATTCCCCTGCTGGTTTGGTTCTGCTCTTAAAATGCAGGGAGTTCAGGAATTTCTTCAGGGACTGGAAAGCTATACTATGGAGCGGGCTTATCCCCGGGAATTTGGGGCAAGAGTATTTAAGATCGCCAGAGATCCTCAGGGAGTGCGGCTTACCTATCTGAAGATCACAGGAGGAGATCTGAAGGTCAAAACGATTTTGGATGGGGAAAAGATCGATCAGATCCGTATTTATTCCGGTTCTAAATATGAACTGGTCCAGGAGGTTTCGGCAGGAGATATCTGTACAGTGACCGGACTTACAAAAACTCATCCGGGTCAGGGGCTTGGCACAGAGCAGGAGTCGGTTCTTCCTGTTCTGGAGCCTGTTCTCAATTATCAGATCATACTTCCTGAGGGATGTGATGTTCATGAGATGCTGAAAAAACTGAAACAGCTGGAGGAGGAAGAGCCGCAGCTTCATATAGTGTGGGACAGTGTTCTGGGAGAAATCCATGCCCAGTTAATGGGAGAGGTTCAGATCGAAATCCTGAAAAGTATGATCTGGGAACGCTTTCATGTGGCAGTGGAATTTGGCGCAGGAAGTATTGTATACAAAGAGACCATTGCAGAGCCTGTGATCGGTGTGGGACATTTTGAGCCTCTGCGCCATTATGCGGAAGTACAGCTGCTTATTGAACCGGGAGAGCCGGGAAGCGGCTGTCAGTTTTTTACTGCCTGCAGTGAGGATGTTCTTGCCCGTAACTGGCAGAGACTGATCCTTACCCATCTGGAGGAAAAGGAGCATCTGGGAGTTCTGACAGGCTCTGCCCTGACAGATGTGCAGATCACTCTTCTGACCGGACGGGCTCATGCGAAGCATACAGAAGGCGGAGATTTCCGTCAGGCAACCTACCGGGCAGTGCGTCAGGGACTGAAAAAGGCCAAAAGTATTCTTCTGGAGCCTTACTATGAATTTCGGCTGGAGGTTCCCGCAGAGATGATCGGCAGGGCAATGTCCGATGTTCAGAAAATGCAGGGGAAATTCAATCCGCCGGAAACAGACGGTGATATGGCTGTTCTTACAGGTATGGCAGCAGTTTCATCCATGAGGGATTATCAGGAAGAGGTCATTTCCTACACAGGAGGAAGAGGAAGGCTTTTCTGTAATCTGAAGGGATATGCGCCCTGCAGAAATCAGGAGGAGCTGGTAATGGCTTCCGGCTATGATTCCGAGCGTGATCTGGAAAATCCTACCGGTTCGGTGTTCTGCGCCCACGGGGCAGGTTTTGTGGTTCCCTGGGATCAGGTGGAGAATTATAAGCATCTGGACTGCGGCGCGGATGCAGAGGAGCTGGCACAGGATACAGAAAACTGGTATGAGATTCCGGAACAGGAGACATCAACGGAGAGTTTTACCGGGATGCCCGCAGGCGGTCAGAACAGGACAGGCAGCGGAAAAGGGCGAAAAGGCCAGAAGGGCTTTTCCTACAGCGGAAGCTATGAGGAGGAGCAGGAGCTTCAGGCGATTTTTGAGAGAACCTTCGGGGCCGTAAAAAAGGAACGGTTTACTCCATCCAGAACAGTGGGAAGAACTTCTGAGAGTACGGTCCGCTATCGGGCAGGAAAGCCCCGCAGGGAAGAATATCTTCTTGTGGACGGATACAATATTATTTTTGCCTGGGAGGAACTTCGGGAGCTTGCAAAGGAAAATATTCATGCTGCCTGCGATAAGCTGATGGATATTCTCAGCAATTATCAGGGCTACCGGAAATGTACTCTGATCCTTGTGTTTGACGCCTATAAGGTGGAGGGCCATGCAGAGGAAGTGATTCCCTATCACAATATTTTTGTGGTATATACAAAAGAGGCGGAAACTGCGGATCAGTATATTGAAAAAACAGTTCACAGAATCGGCCGTCAGTATCAGGTGACAGTGGCAACCTCTGACGGGCTGGAGCAGGTGATCATTATGGGACAGGGCGCTCACCGGATTTCTGCCATGGGATTAAAAAAAGAGATCGAGGATGCGGAAAAGGCTGGAAAACAGGAATGGAAAGCCCGACGCCAGAGCAGCAAAACTTATCTGTTTGATCAGGTATCCGAGGAGCTTTCCGCTCGTCTGGAAAAGGTACGGATGGGACAGGAAGAGCTGTAAAATAAGACAGATGAAGGTTGGGAAACAGGCATATGGAAAAGAACAGTATGGAACAGACAAACACGGAAAACCGCCTGCTTCAGCTTCTTCTGGAAACAGGAGAGCGGCTTATGGCCTCCGGAGCGGAGGTAAAAAGAGTAGAAGATACGCTGGAACGTATTGGAGTGGCATACGGAGCCGAGAGGATGAACGTATTTGTGATTACATCCAGTATTGTAATCACTCTGGAAAGAAGCGACGGAACTCTTTTGACTCACACAAGACGGATCACAAAATCAGGCACAGACTTCCTGGCACTGGAACGTATTAATGCACTGAGCAGAGAATGCTGCAGGGAGCCGCTGCCTCTGGATTTGTTTGAACAGCGTTTACGGGAGTGTGTTCCGCCTGAAAAACAGTGGCAGATGTATCTGGGAAGTGTTCTTGCTGCGGGAAGCTTTGCTGTGTTTTTTGGAGGCAGCCTTGCAGACGGGCTGGCAGCAGCCGTTTTTGCAGTGATCATCTGTCTTTTTCAGGAAAAAGGCGGACAGCTTCTGGCGAATCATGTAATGTTTAACTTGGTGTGTTCTTTTTTTACAGGTACATTGATCTGCCTGACGGCAAAATTTCTGCCGTTTTTTCATGCAGATAAGATTATGATCGGGGATATTATGCTGCTGATACCCGGAATTGCTATTACAAATTCAATCCGCGATATGCTGATGGGAGATACAATTGCAGGAATTATGCGGCTGATTGAAAGTATTCTGTGGGCCGGAGCCCTTGCCAGCGGCTTTATGGCTTCTATATGGATGGTGGGAATATGAAAGACGTGATTTTGCAGCTTGTTATGGCGTTTATGGGATCTCTGGGATTTTCCATGATCTTCCGGCTCCGAAGAAGCCTCTGGATAACCGGTTCTCTTGGAGGAGTCTTGTGCTGGGAATGCTATCTTCTGATGTTTGATGTGACGCAGCATATTTTTGCCTCAGGCCTTGTGGCATCTGCTTTTGCGGCAGTTTACGCAGAGATATTTGCGCGGAAAAAAATGGCGCCGACGCTTTTGTTTGTAATACCTTCTGTGGTGCCTCTGATTCCGGGAAGCTCTCTGTATTATACAATGAGCGCTGCTGTCAGCGGAAATACCAGAGAGATTTCTGAATACGGAAGTCTGACGCTTCAGTACGCTCTTTCCATTGCGGCGGGAATCAGCATTGTCTGGACGTTCTGTTCTATCTGGAGACGGTACCAGACAATGAACTATATAAAAAAACATTCTGATTAGGAGCTTCGGCTCCTTTTTTTTATTTATTAGGAAATTAGTACATTTTGTACTAGTTTCTGAATAAACAAAAAACGCTCCACGAGGATGCGACCAGATGCATGCGGAATATGACTGCCCATGGCAGTCTGCATCTGGCGCGCAAAGCGGAACAAGTCCCTCAAGGATTGAGGGATTTAGGAAGTTCGAAGCGGATCTTTTCTCTTTTGTTCTTTGAAAATTATCAGAAAAATATTGACTTTTTACAGGAAAAGATATATTATGATGATATCAAAAAGATATCAAATTAATTCTGTTTCCGAAAAGAGGGAACGGAGAGGAAACGTAAATACAGGAGGGCCTGTATTTGCGAAAAGCAGGGAGGAAAGAGATTATGGCAGAAGTAAAATTTACGGAAGAAAAGAAGCTTAAGGCTGCGCCGGGATTTCCCATGGCAGTTGTGTCACTGCTGGTGACCCTGGCGGGAATTCCCATGTATGTTCTGGGAGCTACCTGGTTTGGGGCAGATAAGCCGGCTGGCGGAGTGGTTCTTGCAATTTGTATTGTGCTGGGCGTACTTTTGAATGTTGGCGGAATTATTATGTTCTGTGGACTGAAGGTAATCCATCCAAATGAGGCTCTTGTGCTGACTTTGTTCGGAAGCTACTATGGAACACTTTATAACGAGGGATTTTACTGGATCAATCCTTTCTGTGAAACAGTAGGCCCGGCAGCGCAGAACATTGATAATGAGGAAAAGCAGAGTAATGCAAAATCCGGTTCCATTAACATTAATTTAAGCGGCGGAGGCGCGAGGGCAGCCACTAAGGCAGTTTCTCTTAAAACCATGACTCTGGACAATAAACGCCAGAAGGTCAATGATGAGTTGGGCAATCCGGTAGAGATCGGGACCATTGTAATCTGGAAGGTTGCAAATGCAACCAAGGCAGTTCTGAATGTAGAGCAGTATGCAGAATTTCTTTCTATCCAGTGTGATGCAGTTACCAGAAATGCTGCAAGAAATTATCCTTATGACAATGGCGACTGCGGCGAAAAGACTCTTCGGGGAAGCTGTCAGGAAATTGCGGATATCATGCAGGCAGAGCTTCAGTCCAAGGTTGAGGAAGCCGGACTTGAGATTCTGGACGTAAGGATCACCCATCTGGCATATGCTCCGGAAATCGCTGCTGCAATGCTTCAGAGACAGCAGGCTGCTGCAATCATAGATGCCCGTCAGAAAATCGTGGAAGGAGCCGTGGGTATGGTGGAGATGGCTTTGAATCAGCTCAGTGAAAACAATGTGGTGGAGCTTGATGAAGAACGCAAGGCAGCTATGGTGAGCAATCTTCTTGTAGTACTTTGCGGAAATAAAGATGCGCAGCCTATTGTCAACAGCGGCTCAATCTATTAATATAGAAAGCAAATAAGTAAAGGAGGCGGAAGCCATGCCGGCTGCATCAAAAGAAAAAACAAAAAAGCAGATACCACTGAGGGTTTCCGCCTCGCTTTATAATGAACTGGCTCAGTGGGCGGAGGACGACTTCCGTTCCATTAACGGTCAGATTGAATTTCTGCTGACAGAGTGCGTAAAGCACCGTAAGAAAAAAAACAGAGACATTCCGGAGAAATGAAATACCGGACAAAATAACAGGATACCTTCTGGCAGACAGGGAAAACCCCGGAAACTGTCAGAGGGTATTTTTTTGTGCAAATTCAACCAAAAATAATCCTGAATTTTGTGAATTAGTTTGATTGACTTTGAATGATTATAACTGTATACTATGAAATATAAAGAGAAATAACTGAAATAACTTCAAACTCAGTCATGCATTAAATGAAAATTATTGTAAGGAGAGGTGAAAAAATGATCTGTACAGTTACTTTTAATCCGTCTCTGGATTACATTGTAGATGTGGAAGATTTTAAGCTGGGGCTTACCAACAGGACAAGCTCAGAGTTGATTCTTCCCGGGGGAAAGGGAATCAATGTGTCCATAGTTCTCAGGAATCTTGGAATCTGCAACAGAGCTTTGGGATTTACCGCAGGCTTTACCGGAGATGAGATTATCCGCAGACTTCAGGAAATGGGAGTGGAATCGGATTTTATCAGGATTGAAAGGGGAATTTCCCGAATTAACCTGAAGCTGAAATCCATAGACGGAACAGAGATCAACGGAGCAGGACCGGATATCAGCCCGGAGAGAGTGGAGGAGCTGATGGAAAAACTTGACAGCCTGAAGGAAGGAGATGTTCTGTTTCTCGCAGGAAGTATCCCGGCTTCCATGCCTGATGACATGTATGAGCGGATTATGAAAAGGCTGGAGGGAAGAGGCGTGATGACTGTGGTGGATGCCACAAAAGATCTTCTGGTAAAGGTTCTGAAATATCATCCTTTTCTTGTAAAGCCCAATAACCATGAGCTTGGTGAGATCTTTGGCGTGGAGTTAAAGACGAGAGAGGACGTTGTTCCATATGGAAAGAAACTGCAGGAGATGGGAGCGGAAAATGTTCTGATCTCCATGGCAGGGGAGGGAGCAGTTCTCATCGCTGCAAACGGACAGGTTTATAAGAAACCGGTTCCCACAGGTACGCTTGTAAACGGCGTTGGCGCAGGAGATTCCATGGTGGCAGGCTTTATGGCAGGCTGGATGGAAAAAAGAGATTACCGCCATGCTTTTTACATGGGAATCGCAGCAGGCAGCGCCAGTGCCTTTTCAGAAAATCTGGCCACAGGCAAAGAGGTAGAAGCGGTTTACCGTCAGGTAGCCGGACAAAAACAGGAGGGGGAAAACATATGAGGATCACAGATCTGCTTGACAGAAGAAGCGTATCGCTGAGTGCAGCACCAAAGAGTAAATCAGAGGCTCTTGATATGGCTGTAGACCTTATGGTAAAGAGTGAAAAAATCAGCGACAGGGAAGCCTACCGGAAACAGGTATATGCAAGAGAACAGGAAAGTACAACAGGAATCGGAGAAGGAATTGCCATTCCACATGGTAAATGTGACGCAGTACAGAAGCCCGGTCTTGCTGCAATGGTAGTAAAGAACGGAGTGGAGTTTGAAGCCCTTGATGACGAGCCTGTGACTCTTCTGTTCCTGATCGCAGCTCCAAACACAGAAGATAATATCCATCTGGATGTGCTCAGTAAACTTTCTGTTATGCTGATGGATGAGGAATTTACCGCCTCTCTGAGAAACGCACAGTCTGTAGATGAGTTTATGGAAATTATTGACAAAGCTGACGATGAGAAAAAAGATATTGATGAGAGACTGGCTGATACGGGAAGCGCAGATGAGGGACAGGTAAAAATCCTGGCAGTTACCTCCTGTCCTACCGGAATTGCCCACACCTATATGGCGGCAGAAGGAATTGAAAAAGCGGCAAAGGCCAGAAACTGTTTTATCAAGGTGGAGACAAGAGGCTCCGGCGGAGCCAAAAACGTTCTTACAGATCAGGAGATCCAGGAGGCTGACTGCATTATCGTGGCGGCGGATGCACAGGTTCCCATGGAACGTTTTGATGGAAAGAAGCTGATCGAATGTCAGGTTTCTGACGGAATCAGCAAGGCGGATGCCCTGGTGGAAAGAGCCATTGCAGGGGATGCTCCTGTATATCACGCAGCAGCGGGAGCATCGAATTCTTCGGCGGCAGCAAAGGCAGGCGGAGGCGCCGGCCACAAAATATATACGCAGCTCATGAACGGCGTTTCCCATATGCTTCCTTTAGTAGTGGGCGGCGGCATTCTGATTGCCCTTGCTTTTTTGATTGACGGTCTCAGTGTGGATCTGAATTCTCTCCCTGCGGACCAGAGAGCAAACTTCGGTACCATTACTCCGGTGGCCGCTGTTCTCAAGAACATCGGCGGAACAGCGTTTGGCTTTATGCTTCCGATACTGGCAGGCTTTATTGCCATGGCCATCGGCGACAGACCGGCTCTTGCAGTAGGTCTTGTAGGCGGAATGATCGCAGCAAACGGAAAATCCGGTTTTCTGGGAGCTCTTTTTGCAGGCTTTCTTGCAGGCTATCTGATCCTCGGGCTTCGCAAAATCTGCGATAAGCTACCGGAAGCCCTGGAAAAGATCGCCCCTGTTCTGATCTATCCGGTTGTGGGAATTCTCGTAATGGGACTTTGTATGACTTTTGTTGTGGAACCCTTAATGGGCGGATTGAACACCGGATTAAATAATGCCTTGACAGGCATGGGAAATACAAGTAAAGTAATTTTAGGACTTATTCTTGGCGGTATGATGGCTATTGATATGGGCGGTCCTTTTAACAAGGCAGCTTATGTGTTTGGCACAGCGTCCATTGCAGCAGGCAATTATGATATTATGGCAGCTGTTATGATCGGAGGAATGACACCTCCATGTGCCATTGCCCTGGCAAGCCTGCTTTTCAAAAACAAATTTACTAAAGAAGAGAGAGAGGCGGCGCCTACTAACTTTATTATGGGTCTGGCATTTATCACAGAGGGAGCGATTCCTTTTGCGGCATCTGATCCTCTCCATGTACTTCCGTCCTGTATCATCGGTTCAGCAGTGGCAGGCGCTGTTTCCATGATGTTTGACTGTACACTGATGGCTCCTCACGGAGGAATTTTCGTATTCCCGGTTGTGGGAAACACAATGGCATATGTGGCTGCTCTTGTGGCAGGTACGTTGATCTCAGCCGTCCTTCTGGGAGTGTTAAAAAAGAAAACAGCATAAAAAATAAATAAACTGGAGGATAAAACCATGAAAGAATTCAAGTATGTAGTAACTGACAATGAGGGAATCCACGCACGTCCGGCAGGCGAGCTTGTAAAGCTTGTGAAGCAGTTTGAGTCTGTGGTCACCATTGAAAAAGAAGGCAAGAAAGCAGACTGCAGAAAACTTCTGGCTCTGATGGGACTTGGCGTAAAAAAAGGTCATGAAGTAACCTTTACTTTCGAGGGTGCGGATGAGGATGCTGCCTGCGAGGCAGTAAGCAAATTCATGCAGGAGAAGCTGTAATCAGGAGAGAAACCATGCTGACAGAGCAAAGATATGAGATCATCCTGGAACTTCTGGAAACAAGGAAAAGTGTCACAGTCACGGAGCTGAAGGAGATTCTGGACACATCGGAGTCCACTGTCAGAAGAGATATTACGGCTCTTGACAAAATGGGACGTCTGACAAAGGTTTTTGGCGGAGCAGTTTCTCTGGAAAATGCAGTATCTGCCTATGAGCCTACTGTTGCTCAGAAATCAGATCTTAATATCGAAGAAAAAAAGAAAATTGCCAGATACGCCGCAGGCCTGATCGAACCCACGGATTTTGTATTTCTGGATGCGGGAACCACCACAGGTTATATGCTGGATTATCTGGAGAATACCCGGGCTGCCTTTGTGACAAATGGTGTATCACATGCAAGAATGCTGGCTCAGAGAGGCATTCATGTTACGCTTATAGGCGGTGAACTGAAAGGCTCCACAGAGGCAGTGATCGGAAGCTTTGCTTTACAGATGCTTCAGATGTATCATTTTACAAGAGGATTTTTCGGGACAAACGGAGTGACGAAGCATGAGGGCTTTACAACACCGGATGCCAGCGAGGCTCTGGTAAAAAGGAAAGCCATGGAGCAGTGCAGAAAAGCCTATGTACTCAGTGATGCTTCAAAATTCGGTCAGATCAGTTCTGTGACCTTTCGGGATTTTAAGGAAGCGGAAGTGATTACGGATCGTTGTCCGAAGGAGTTTGAAGGAAATAAAAATATTGTGGTTGTGCGGTGACAGGCACAGATGGCCGGAGCGGTTCATTCATTGTGGATGAATCCGCTCCGGCTTTTTGGTACTGTTTATGAACTTCCCGGGAACTGTGATGGAAGACAGGGCAGATTAGTCTGCAATCAGGTATTAATTATGAATAAAACTGTAGGTGGGGCTGCTGTGGACGGAGCGTATCGGATCATTTACTGTTCTGAGGAGCAGATACCCAGCTGTTTTCTCAGACTGCGCAGCGTGCGGCGGAAAACGGCGTAAATGATAAGGGCGATCACGGCAGCTACTTCCAGGCACATGGCAAAACCGAGAATTTCGGATTTTGTCAGAAGTCCGTCATTGGCAAGCAAAATCATAAAATAAAGCAGGATCATCAGCGACATTCCGCTGATGGCAGGAATTTTGAATACCGGACCAGCCTGTCTCTGAAGCTCTCTGCCAAGAAAGGCGGGAGAAGCGCCAAGACGCATCAGATCTGAAAACACATAGGCATTGTTCAGGGCAATGGTCTGACAGCGGGTATAGGCAATGACCAGGGCTGCGGTAATGCAGATAATGGCAATGAACAAAAAGGTCATCATAAATACTCCAAAGGTTTTCAGCTGATCCTGAGCATCCATAATACGGAACTGAGGAATATAATTCCAGTACATCCGGAAGTCAGAACTGTTGATGTTGGTACGGTCCACCTGCCGTTCCTCCGGACTGACAGTATAGGTGGAACCATAGTAATTATTTGTATAGCCCTCTGTCATAACATACTGAACCGGATCATAATAGCTGTTGCTGAAGTGCTGGTCATCATAGGAATTTACAATTTTCACAAAGAGCTCCTGTGCAAAGGCGTAACTGTCTTTTCCTTCTGAATTAAACCAGATCATGGAACCGGTCCATTCAGGAGCAAGTCCCTGAGAGATTTTTTCGTAGTCGTTGTCATCCAGAACAGCAGTGCCGTGAGATGCCATATCTTCAAAATGTACAAAGCCTTTACAGGTAACCGGAAGCTCTTTCCTGGTAGTCATGTTTGTAAAAAGTGTTGCATTTTCCACTGAATCGTAAGCGGTTTCTTCTTCATTTGTAACTGCGTAGAAGAAGCCGGGATCCAGTGAAATGTTCTGTCCGGTGATCTGATTATAGGTGGACTCTGACAGGGCATGACATTCATCGGCAATGTCAAAATGCTGATAGGAAAGAGTGTTGTCCGGGTTCAGAATCTGCATGTTATTATCACAGGCAAGGGAAAGATAGGAACACTGTAGCCAGTCTTTAATCTGAAAATCATGTTTTTCTGCCAGAGAATAAATCTCTTCTTCAGAAGGGAGAGACTGGTCGGAGGGCCAGAACCAGGAATAGTCATAGGCGCGGCTTTCGGAGCCCATGGAAAGTCCGGTATGAAGCATCGGCAGATAAAAAATCCCGAAGCAGCCGCCTGCAACCAGCACAGTAGTAACCAGGAGACTGTTTACCGTCTGTTTTCCCTGAAATTTCATCATACTTCTGGCAATGATGTTTTTCCAGGGATTTTTGCGTCTGGAGGTCCAGCCGTTGACAACTGTGTGAAGCATGACCATGTAAAGACCTGCAAAAGCAGGAGCGTACAAAAGGTTGAGAAAAGGGGATGGATATCTGTGAAACACATTCATGTATACAGTTGGACCTTCGTATCCTGCAACTGCGCCTGCCAGAATCAGGACAATACCCACAGGGCCGCACCAGCGTCCAAGCTCTTTTACAGGCTCGTTCTGATGCTCTTCCTGGATCACGTCCAGAATATTGGTGCGTTTCATATAAAGAAAAGCAAGAACGCATGCGCAGATCACAACCAGGGCTGTGAAGCCTGCAGATACCCAGAGACACCGGAAATCTACGTTCAGAACCATTTCTTCTGAATTTACAATAAAAATCCGGAAGGCAGTCCACAGAAGAAACAGGAAGGGAAAACCTGCCAGAGTTCCCAGAACAGCAGAGCTGCCGCTTAAAAGCAGCACCTCACGGAAAAGACCGGGCGCCAGTGTTTTTCTGGAAGCTCCGAGAGCCATAAGGATGCCAAGCTGCCGTGATTTTTTGCGGAAAAAAAGGCTGGCAGCATAAATCGTAAATATAACGCAGCCGAACAGGGCCAGAACGAAGATGGCGTATAACTGTTTCCGGCTGTCGCCTCCCGGAGGAAAAATATCCTGTACAGTGGGAGAAAACATCAGTCCCGAATAAGCTGTCATTAGCATAAGAGAAATAAAATTGCAGAACAGGTAAAGAGCTGCCTGCTTCTGGTTGGTACGGCGAAGGCGGCTTTCTAGTTCCGCCATAGTTTTGATCGATCTTCTTTTTCTGTTATCCATTACATATCACCACTCATTTCTTTGATTGCGTTTAACAGTGTGTCATGAAAAGCACTTCTTGTCTGAATGTTTTTTTCAAGCTGACGGTAGATATTTCCGTCCTTCAGCAGGATCACCCGGTCACAGAAGGAAGCGGAAAAGCTGTCGTGTGTGACCATAAAAATAGTAGCGTCCAGATTCTGTCTTGCATTTTCAAAAGATTCAATAACGATCCTGCTTGATTTGCTGTCCAGATTTCCCGTAGGTTCGTCAGCAAGAAGCATCAGAGGATGGTTGATCAGACTTCTTGCAACTGCGGTTCTCTGACGTTCTCCGCCGGAAATCTCTGCCGGATATTTGTTTCGGATATGACTGATACCAAAAAGCTCCATAAGCTGATCTGCGTAGCACTCCCCTTCTTTGTCCACATTCTGTCGGATGATTCTGGGAACAAGAATGTTTTCACGGACAGAAAGTCCGTCAAGAAGCATAAAGTCCTGAAAAACAAAGCCAAGCTTTTCGTTGCGGACAGAGGCAAGCTGTTCCGGTGTCAGGGAGCTTAATTCCTGTCCGCCTAGGGTGATCCTGCCTTTGTCAAAAGGGATATAGCAGGAAATACAGTTAAGAAGCGTACTTTTTCCGGAACCGGAGGGCCCCATTACAGCTACAAATTCGCCTTTGGCAACAGAAAAGCTGATTCCTTTCAGCACTGTATAGGTACGATTGCCGGTAGTATAGGATTTTTCCAGATTTTTTACAGATAACATAAAATTCCTCCTCGTCTTATGTTAAAAATTTACAGATGTTCTGCTGTTGTGCTTTTACCATACCACAGAAAAAAACAGCCGGAATCCAGGCTGTAAAGTTTGGCATTTTTCAGGTAAAGTTTTGCAGGTCTCTGCGGAAGATGTAAAGAATAGAAGGATTTTTGTAAAGTTTGGCATGCGCCGGAAGCTGTGGTTGTGGTATGATAAAAGAAATCTGAAGCGAGGAGCATCAGTAAAGGATATAAAAGCAGCAGGAGGAGATATTATGCTGAGAATCGCTTTGTGCGACGATGAACAGGAGGCCAGGGATCAGCTGCGGTTTCAGCTTGAAAAATCCATATATGAAACGGATGAGGAAATTGTATATGAATTCAGTTCAGGAGAAACTGCGGTCCGCTGGCTGAAAAAACATCCGGGAGAGATCGATCTTCTTTTTCTGGATGTGGAAATGAAAGAAATGACAGGCATGGAAGCTGCGGAAAGGATACGGGAGTTCGACAAAACCATTCTTCTTGTATTTGTGACAGGATATTCCGAGTATGTATTTGACGGATACCGGACAGGGGCTCTGGACTATGTGATGAAACCTGCCGGGGAAGAACGGATCAGACAGATTCTGTCAAGAGCCAGAGAAGCGTTTTATTCCAGACGGGAAAAAGATTTTGTGTTCCAGAATCAGGAGGGAACCTTCCGGATAGCTCTGGATCAGATCCTGTATTTTTACAGCGACAGAAGACAGGTGTATCTGGTAACGGAAAACAGAGAATACGCTTTTTACGGAAAGCTTTCTGAGGTACAGTCTCAGGTGGATGCACGGTTTGTGAGGATTCACCAAAGATATCTGGTAAACGGAGATCATGTGGAGTATATTGGTCATGATGAAATCCTTACAGGCGGAAAAAATCTTCCGGTAAGCCGGGGGATGAAGGAAGAGGCGCTGAAAAGACTTGCGGAGCTTATGCTGAAGGGGGCAGGCCTATGAGAAAAAATGCAGAGCTTTTGTTTTTGACAATTGCCTGGCTTTCGGTTATGGGAATCTGTCTGCTTATGGCAGTGGGACGCCTGCTGAAAGTGAAAAACAGCAAATTCCTCAGAATGATTCTTGTGACTGCCTGCGGATTTTTAGGCGGTATGGTGATCTATCTGGCAGACTGGGGAAATATTGTTCCCACGTTTGTATTTTTTATTGCAGCTATTATGATCTGCTGTGAGGGAAGCGTCATAAAAAGGCTGACAGTGGGACTGATGACAGCCAGTACGGTGTTTTCTTTTAATGCGCTGGTGGATAACTGGTCGCCGTTTTATCAGATGTATCAGATCGTGATAAAAATATTTTTTTGTGCAGGGCTGTGGATTTTGATCCGGAAGTTGGGACCGGACAGAGATTTTGAACTGGCGCCTTCCATGTGGAGGCTTCTTTTTATCCTGACGCTTCCTCCTTTGGGAATTGTATTCAGTCTGGTGCTGTTAAGCGATTATGATACTGCAGGGATCTCTGTCCAGTATCTGTTTCTCCTGCTTTTGTCCCTTTCGGCTTTTGCAGGGCTTTTATGGACCATGGTGGTTCTGGCCCGGCAGCAGAAACTGGAAGAGGAGGCTCTTCTGGCAGAGCAGAACAGACGGTACTATGAAGCTATGGAAAATCAGCATTTTGAGATCAGGCGTTTAAAGCATGATATGACAAATCACCTTCAGACAGCGCTGGCTCTTCCGGACGACCAGAGAGAGGGATATCTCAGGGAGCTTCTGGAACAGACAGGGGCTTCCCGCACTCTGAAATACTGTGGAGATACCACTGTGAATATTATTCTCAGCGCCAAGGCTGCTCTGATGGAACAGAATCATATTGACTTTCATGTTTCCGCAGATATTTCTGAACCTTTGCCCATGGAAAAAACAGATATCAGCGCTGTTTTTGGAAATGCCCTGGACAATGCGCTGGAGGCAGTAAAAAAACTTCCTGAAAGCCAGCGGAGAGTTTCCCTGGAAGCAAGGCAGGGCAAGGGGATTCTGGCAGTCAGTGTGCGAAATCAGGGCAGACTTCCGGATTCAGAGAAGGAGGAGAGACGGAAGCAGAATCCAGGAATCCGGCAGTTTTTTACAAGTACAACAAAATGTGACACAAAAAATCACGGGCTGGGTCTTCCCAGCATTCAGGCTGCGCTGAAAAAGTACGACGGAATGCTGGAATTAAGGCAGGAAGGCGAAGAAGTCTGCCTTCTGATCTGTTGCTATATCCGCAGGCCTTTGTAAGGGTTATTGAGTTTCCTTTTATTATCCTGTATACTTTATAAACACACTATATAATGAATCAGGGAGAGAGAACATATGCGTGAAAAACTGACAGAACGTGACGTACAGAAAATCCAGCAGGAGATCGAGCACCGGAAGCTGGTGGTGCGCAAAGAGGCCATTGAAGCTGTAAAGGAAGCCAGAGCCCAGGGGGATCTCAGTGAAAACTTTGAATATTATGCGGCAAAGCGTCACAAAAATCAGAATGAAAGCCGTATCCGGTACCTGGAGAGAATGCTGAAAACAGCGGATATTGTTACAGATACTTCCAGAGAAGACGAAGTCGGCATGGATGACATTGTGGAAGTAGAATTTGAAGAAGACGGAGAAATTGAGAAGTATAAGCTTGTAACCTCTATCAGGGGAAATTCCATGGAGAACAGAGTGAGCATCGAGTCACCTGTCGGACGGGCTCTGAAAGGCCACAAGGTTGGGGACCGGGTTCAGGTAAAGGTGAATGAAACCATGAGTTACTATCTGAAAATCCGTTCTATTGACAAAACGGGCGACGAGGGAGAAGACATCAGAAGCTTCTGAGAATTTTACATAAATTTAACATTGCGCTGGGGACAACTTTACAATTGTTTCTTAAAATGAAAATATATTAAATTTTCGTAAAGGAGAAATACAATGGATTTTTTTAGTATACTGACGATGCTGGGCGGTCTTGCTCTGTTCCTGTATGGTATGCAGGTTATGGGCGATGGTCTTGCGAAGATTTCCGGAGGAAAGCTGGAGAAAATTCTTGAAAACCTTACATCCAGCAAATTAAGAGCAGTGCTTCTGGGTCTGGGTGTGACTGCGGTGATCCAGTCCTCATCTGCCACAACGGTTATGGTCGTAGGTTTCGTAAACTCCGGTATTATGAAGCTGACACAGGCTGTTGGTATTATTATGGGTGCCAATATCGGTACTACAGTAACCGCCTGGATCTTAAGTCTTGCAGGTATTGAGAGCAACAATTTCTTTATGAGCCTTCTTAAGCCAAGTTCCTTTGCTCCGATCCTGGCGCTGATCGGAATTGTGCTTCTGATGTTCACAAAGAGCTCCCGCAAAAAAGACATTGGCGCTATTCTGGTTGGATTTGCAGTGCTGATGTTCGGTATGGATACCATGAGCGCTGCTGTGAAGCCTCTGGCTGATGTTCCGGAGTTTACCAATCTTCTTCTGGCATTTTCCAATCCGATAGCAGGTGTTCTGGCAGGTACGGTTCTTACAGCGATCATCCAGTCCTCATCTGCATCCGTGGGTATTCTTCAGGCTCTGTGCGTTACAGGAGCTGTGCCGTACAGTGCGGCTTTCCCGATCATTATGGGACAGAATATCGGTACCTGCGTGACAGCGCTTCTGTCTGCTATCGGCGCAAACAAAAACGCAAAACGTGCAGCCATGATCCATCTGTATTTCAACATTATCGGTACTGTAGTGTTCCTGAGTGTATTCTATATTCTGAATGCAGCTGTTCAGTTCCCGTTTATGGACGCTATGGCAACACCGGCAGCAATCGCAGTGACCCACAGTGTGTTTAATGTTACAGCAACCTTACTGCTTCTTCCGTTCTCCAATCTTCTTGTGAAGCTTGCATGTATGACGATCCGTGATTCTTCTGAGGATGTTGAGGCGGCAAAGGAAGATCAGGAATTCCTTATTCTGGAATCCCGTTTCCTGGAAAAACCTGCATTTGCAGTAGAGCAGGGAAGAACCGCAGCAAGACGTATGGCAGAGGATTCCTGGAAGGCGCTGAAGGCCTCTTTTGAGGTGCTTCATGATTACAGTGAGGAAAAGGCTCAGAAGATCACAAAGATGGAAAGCAAGGTAGACAGGTACGAGGATGAACTGGGAACCTATCTTGTTCAGCTGAACAATAAAGATCTTTCTGAGACAGACAGTCACAGTGTTTCCATGATGCTTCACTGCATCGGTGATTTCGAGCGTATTTCTGACCATGCAGTAAACATTAAAGAGTCAGCAGACGAGCTTCATGCAAAAGGCCTGAGCTTCTCCGTTTATGCAAAGGCGGAACTCAGAGTACTGACCGCAGCAGTGACCAAAATCGTAGAAACAGCGTTTTCTGTATTTGACGAACAGGATATTACCAAGGCTTCAGAGATCGAGGCGCTTGAGGAACTGATCGATGAGCTGACAAAAGAAATGAAACGCCGTCACATCAATCGTCTCCGCTCCGGCGAGTGTACCATTGAAATGGGCTTCATTCTTTCTGACCTGATCACCAGTATGGAAAGAATTGCAGATCACTGTTCCAATATCGGTGTCTGCGTAACTCAGGTGCGTGAGAATCTTTATGATACACACAGACATCTGAACGCAATGAAAAACGATCAGGATGATGAATTTAATAAATGTCTGGAAGCAGTCCGCAAAGAATATCTGCTTCCGTAAGCGTCAGTAAAAACTGAAGGCAGATCATATAAGGCTGTTGTGGGAATTTCCGGAGGGAAATTCCTCAGCAGCTTTTATGGCATATATGAAGATAAGGAGGACAGTTCATGATCTACTGTGTGGAAGATGAAAAAAATATCAGGGAGCTTCTGGTATATACCCTTGAAACTACCGGATTTACAGCAAAGGGACTGGCAGATGGAAAAGAGCTTTGCGCAGCCATGAAAAAAGAACTTCCGTCCCTGATCCTTCTGGATATCATGCTTCCGGGTGAGGACGGATACGGCATTCTGACCAGGCTGAAGTCCTCTCCTGATACAAAAAACATCCCTGTGATCATGGTTACGGCAAAGGATGCGGAATTTGACAAGGTACGGGGACTGGAAGCCGGAGCGGACGACTATATCACAAAGCCTTTTGGTATGATGGAGTTTGTTGCAAGAGTAAAAGCAGTGCTTCGCCGGTGCAGCAGGAAAGAGGAAAACAGAGAGCTTCACTGCGGAGAACTGAGAATATCGGTGGGACGTCATGAAGTACATCTTGGAGATCAGAAGGTGGAGCTTACCAGAAAGGAATTTGAGCTTTTGCAGTATCTGATAGAGAACAAGGGACTTGTTATGAGCAGAAATCAGATCCTCTGTCATGTGTGGGGATATGATTTTGACGGAGAGACAAGAACTGTGGACGTACATGTGAGAACACTTCGTCAGAAACTGAGAGAAGCAGGAAACATGGTGGAAACCATACGGGGAGTAGGATACAGGATCGGAGAATAAAATGAGACAGAGAATTTTAAATCACGGAAGCTTTCTTGTAATCCTGTCTGTTCTTCTGACCTTTCTGGCTGCAAGCTTTGTCATGTATGACAAGTTTGACGTATTTATGAAACAGAGTGTGCGGGATGAGGTGGAATACATTCGGGCCGGTATCGAAGCAGCCGGACTGGATTATCTGGAAAGCAATATAAAAGAGATCAATGCTACAAGGATCACAGTTACAGACAATGAGGGCAATGTTCTGTATGATTCGGAGACAGAGGCGGATCAGCTGGAAAATCATGGGGAACGCCCGGAGTTTGTGAAGGCAAAGGAAAAAGGCTATGGGGAGATCGTAAGATTTTCGGAAACTTTTTCCGAGCAGACCTTTTACTGTGCCATGAAGCTGGATAATGGAAATATCCTTCGGGTGGCAAGAACAACTGACAGTGTGTTCCTTACTTTATTTTCCAGCTTTACGCTGCTGGGGATTCTTATGCTGGGGATTCTGGCCCTGGAATTTTTCCTGGTTCAGAGACAGACAAAGGAGCTGATCGCGCCCATTAATGAGCTGGATCTGGAGCACCCTCTGAAAGATGTAAGATATGAGGAGCTGCGTCCCCTTCTTGTACGGGTAGACCAGCAGAATAAACAGATCGCGTCTCAGCTGGAGGAGCTGAAGGAGGCTGAGGCAATGCGAAGAGAATTTTCTGCCAATGTTTCTCACGAACTGAAAACCCCTCTGATGTCTATTTCCGGTTATGCGGAGCTGATGATGAACGGAATGGTGGGAGAAGACAAGGTTCCTGAATTTTCCGGAAGGATTTACCATGAGGCAAGCCGTTTAAGTTCTCTTGTGTCAGATATCATCCAGCTTTCAAGGCTTGATGAGAAAAACAGCGACATGCCATTTGAGGCAGTAGATATTTATGAGCTGGCAGAGGACATTGTGTATCATCTCCAGCCTTCGGCAGAGAAAAAGCAGATCAGTCTTGTTCTGGAAGGGGAGCATGTGGCGGTGCGAGGAATCCGGCAGGTTCTTTATGAAATGTTCTATAATATTGCGGACAATGCCATCCGCTATACCGATGCAGGAGGAACTGTCCGGGTGTTTGCAGGGCAGGAAGGACATCATCCATGCTATTTTGTGGAGGATAATGGGATCGGTATTCCGAAGAATGAACAGAGACGTATTTTTGAGAGGTTTTACCGGGTGGATAAAAGTCATTCCCGTCAGACCGGAGGCACAGGACTGGGGCTTTCTATTGTAAAGCATGGGGCTGCGCTTCATAAAGCAAAGATCAATCTTGACAGTGAGCCCGGAAAGGGGACAAAAATGGAGCTGATGTTTTAGTCATCGGCTCCATTTTTTATGTCTTTTTCAGAATTCTGAGGACGTTCGGAGATGGCTTTAATAGAAAGCGCGTACTCTGTAGGCGTCATTCCGCAGAGTTTTTTAAACTGTCTGGAAAAATAATGAATGGAGGAATAGCCCAGAAATTCCGAGATCTGTGTGAAATTCATGTCATTTTCCCGGATTAGCTGTCTGGCAAAATTGATCTTCATATGAGAAAAAAAATCGATCACTCCGCAGCCGTATTCCTCACGGAAGATTTTCTGAAGCTGGGATCTTCCGATGAGATTGTCATGGCAGATTGCTTCAAGGGAAAGGGATTCACAGATATGATCCTCCAGATAACGGGTGATCCTCCGGCAGGCAGAAGATTCAAATGAGGGGTCGCCAATGTTTCTGACACAGTGCGGTACCTGTGTAGTATATCTTCGGAGCATATGTATCAGAAGCTGTTCCAGATAAAGAACAAGAAGCTGCTGGGAACCCACAGGGCTGTCTTTTCTTAATTCCATTTTATGAAGATAGGGGTCGTCAAGAGGAGAGGCAATGCACCGCCGGGCCTCAGCGATGATTTTTCCGATCAGGGTTCGCTCTGTATCCGAAAGGGTCAGAATCTGTTTTTCAAAAAAACTCATACAGGGAGAATTACAGGCAAAGGAAACAACTACAATATTAGGGGCATGATTTCCGGTTGCCGACAGGTTGTGAAATTCGTTGGGACGGTGAAAAATTATCTGACCGTGAGTAAGGACATGAACTTCTTCATCTGCCTGAATCCGGGCAGTTCCTTTATCTACACATTGAAATTCCCAGAAATCATGCTGTTCACCCGGATAGGAAAAGTCATTGCAGTATTCAAAGTAATGGATGGTATAAATTTTTTCTACAGAAAGATCTTTGGCAAGAGGTATACTTTCATATATCATAACACGGCTGCTCCATAGAAAGTGATAAGGTTTTCGGTTCCGTTTTTCTTGGAAACATACAGATCAGAATATGTTCAGGAGAATGTTACAGTAACTACAGTCTAACAGATGCCGGTGCTCTGAACAATCAAAATATGAGAAAAATATCAATTAGAAGTAATATTGTCGTTGAATCTGTAACTCATAGCAATATTTCTAAAGTATACAGCAATATATAAATTGAAAAAGTAATTTTAATGAGTTATTATTAAGAAAACAAAAAGTTTTTGTATCTTATGTACAAAATCTAAAGGAGGATATGAGATGAAAGCAAAAAAAATTACCAGTCTTGCACTCTCAGCAGTTATGGCAGCAGGCGCAATGTCAGGAATGGCAACAACTGTTATGGCAGATGAAGAGCAGACTCTGAAACTGGCTGTTGTAGAAACCGCATATGGACAGGATATGTGGAAAAATGTTTGCGCAAAATTTGAAGAGGCAAATCCGGGAGTAAAGGTAGAACTCACAATCGACAAGAAGCTTGAAGATATCATTACACCGGCTATGAAATCCGGTGATTATCCGGATGTTATCATGAGAGCAGTGGGATCTGAATCTGCTCTTACAGAAACCTTTGTTAAGGACAATAACGTAGAGGAAATGACTGACGTACTGGAAATGACAGTACCGGGAGAGGATGTAACTGTAAAAGACAAGATCCTTCCGGGATTTGTGGACAACTCTATTACAAATCCTTACGGAGACGGAAAAACATATCTGATGCCGATGTTCTACGGACCTTGCGGACTGTTCTACAACAAAGGACTGTTCGAGGAAAAAGGCTGGGAAGTTCCTGAGACATGGGATGAAATGTGGGAACTTGGCGAAAAGGCAAAAGAGGAAGATATTGCACTGTTTACATATCCTACAGCAGGATACTTTGACGCATTCTTCTATGCACTGCTTCATGAGACTGCCGGCGCTGAAACATTCCAGGAAGCTCTGAAATACGGCGAAGGCGTATGGGAAACAGACGGAGCAAAGAAAACATTTGAGATCATTGAGAAGCTGGCTTCCTATACAGAGAAGACAACTCCGGCAAACGCAAATGACAATGATTTCCGTAAAAACCAGCAGCTGATCCTTGACAATAAGGCTCTGTTTATGCCAAACGGAAACTGGGTAATCGGCGAGATGGCAGACGCTCCTCGTGCAGACGGCTTTGAGTGGGGATTCACAGCACTTCCGGCAGTAGAGGAAGGCGGAGAGAGAGCTTCTTATTCCTTCTTTGAGCAGATCTGGATGCCGAAGGGCGCTGTAAACAAAGACCTTGGAAAACAGTTTATCGCATATCTGTACTCTGATGAAGCAGCTGAGATTTTTGCAAAAGACGGTGGAGCAGTTCAGCCGATCCAGGGAATGACAGACAAACTTGAGGGCGATGCAAAAATTTATTATTCTATCTATGATGATGGTGCAGTAGCTGTTATGGATGCTTTTGCGACAACTGAGCCGGTAGAAGGTGTAACCGTTCGTACAACATTCTTTGATCCGATCAACTCTCTTGTCAGCGGTGATAAGACAGTAGATGATTGGGTAGAGCAGATCAAAAAAGACAGTGATACCCTTCGCGGCGCTTTGAAATAAAGCCAGGATCCTGACATAATTAAATATGGTATCTGAAAAAACGGACGGTGAATACTACCGTCCGTTTTTCGGGATAAAGAAAGGAGAAGAACCATGACGAAAAAAAAGGGAAGAAGCCGGTTTATTTTCTGCTGTCTGGCGCCGGCAGTAATTCTTTTTGCTATTTTTATGTTGATCCCTACCATTGATGTTTTCAGAATGTCTCTTTATAAATGGGGCGGATATACAGCTGAAAAAACTTTTGTAGGTCTTGATAACTTCAAAATACTGTTACAGAGCGATAAATTTTATCAGGCGTTTCAGAACTCTGTTCTTCTGATCGTGATTGTTACTATTGTTACTTTTGGTATGGCGATTATTTTTGCCGCTATTCTTACAAGAGAAAAACTGAAAGGGCAGACATTCTTCCGTGTTGTTTTTTACATCCCGAATATTCTTTCTGTTGTAGTGATCAGCGCTATTTTCTCTGCTATCTATGATCCGAATCAGGGACTTCTGAACTCCTTTTTGAATCTGTTCCGGGGACAGAATGGGGTGGACAATCCTATCCTCTGGCTTGGAAGTCAGGATCTTGTTATTTACAGTATTATTATCGCCATGGTATGGCAGGCCATTGGATATTATATGGTTATGTACATGGCAAGTATGGCAAACATTCCGGACAGTCTCTATGAATCAGCAAGTCTGGAAGGCGCGGGAAGGATCAAACAGTTTTTCTCAATTACTCTTCCGCTGATCTGGACTAATATTCGTACCACTCTGACATTCTTTGTTATCAGTACTATTAATATGAGTTTCCTGATGGTAAAAGCAATGACAAACGGCGGACCGGACGGAGCTTCCAATGTATTCTTAAGCTACATGTATCAGGAAGCTTACACCAACTCTTCCTATGGATATGGTATGGCCATCGGTGTTGCGGTATTCCTGTTTTCCTTTGCGCTGGCCGCTGTTCTCAATGCGGTGACCAAACGTGAAGAAATTGAATTCTAAGGAGGGTGAAAAATGGCTGATATGACGAAAAACAGTACTGCCAGTTCCAAGGTGGCAAAAGTATTTATCTATCTGATACTGGGGCTTCTGGCAGTTACGATCATTGTTCCTGTTGCCTGGGTATTTGTTGCTTCAATTAAAGAGAATTCAGAGTTTTACGGAAGTCCATGGGCGCTTCCGAAAGGATTCCATTTCCAGAACTTTACAGATGCGTGGGAAACTGCAAACATGGGTTCTTATATGCTGAATTCTGTGTTTGTAACGGTCCTGGGTATCCTGCTTCTGATCGTGATCGCTCTTCCGGCAGCTTATGTACTGTCCAGATTCAAATTTAAGAGCCAGAAGATCTGGAATGTTATGTTTATGGCAGGACTTTTTATTAATGTAAACTATATTGTTGTACCGATCTTTTTGATGCTCAATAATGCAGACGGAAAACTGCGTCAGTGGTTCGGAGAGCCGTTTTTCCTGAACAATCTGTTTATTCTGGCGCTTGTATATGCATCAACCGCGCTTCCCTTTACCATTTATCTGCTGTCCGGTTATTTTAAATCACTGGCAAAAGATTACGAGGAAGCGGCTTATGTGGACGGAGCCGGATACTGGAGAACTATGATTCAGGTTATCATGCCTATGGCAAAGCCAAGTATTGTGACAGTAATTCTGTTTAACTTTTTGGCATTCTGGAATGAATATATTATTTCCATGACCCTGCTCACCAGACCGGAGATAAAAACCCTTCCGGTAGGACTTATGAATCTGATGGCAGCCCAGAAATCAGCAGTTCAGTACGGACAGATGTATGCGGGACTGGTTATTGTTATGATCCCTACACTGATTTTATATATCTGTGTACAGAAGAAACTGACACAGGGTATGACTCTTGGCGGTCTGAAAGGCTGATCAGTGTGCGGAACAGGAGGTAAATAAAATGAATGAAAGAACAAAGAGTGTTTTAAAAACCGTTCTGGCAGCTATATTTTTTATTATTTGTGTGGCGCTTGTAGTACTGGGACAGAAAAATGTAGGACCGCAGGGGCTGTTGGTAATGCTTCTGGGACTTGCCGGACTGATTCTTCTTTTATATCTTTATAACAGACAATTCAAGTGAGACTTTGTACATGAATATTACTTATAACTGGAAAGAAAATATTTCCCGGTGGGACGAGGCTGTTCCGCTGGGAAATGGAAAATGCGGCTGCCTCTGCTGGGGCAGTCCTGAAGAGATAAGGTTTAGTCTGGACCGTACAGATTTATGGGACAGAACTGTTTTGTGGGAGCAGAATAAAGAGTTTACCTGGAAAAATCTTGTGAAACTTGCAAAGGCAGGAAATACTGCAAAAATCCGGGAAATCTTTGATGCTCCCTATTATTATCCATCACCTACAAAATTAACTGCAGGCAGGATCCTGCTTCATTTTTACGGTATTGACGGAGAAATCGAATCTGTCTTAAACCTGGAAACAGCAAAAGCGGAAATGAGGTTCAGAAGCCGGAAAGAGACTGTCAGGATTTCAGCTTGGGTCCATGCAGTGGAACAAGTTGGGATCATAGAGGTTGAAGCTCGGGAAACGGAATTTTCTGTGGAACTGAAAAATCCGGAATTCGGAGAAAAAGGAACGGAAAAAGAGTACGTTTATTGCCAGGAAGAAAGACAGATTTCCCAGGGGAATCTGAAGGATCTGAAATATCCTCCTGTGATAAAAAAACAGGAGGGAGAGCTGCAATGGTTCTGCCAGCCTGTAAATGATGAATTTTCTTATGGAGTGATTGTTGGGAGAAGAAAAAAAGACTCTGTGACAAGAATCGTCTGGAAGATTGTCTCATCAGAAGACGGAGACTGCTGGATGGAACAGGGAAAGCAGCAGGTTCTCGGCGCTCTGTCAGCAGGTGATGAACTTTTTGATTCTCATAAAAAATGGTGGAAGGATTATTTTGAAGAGAGCGGTATCTGTATTCCTGATAAATTTATGGAAAAGCAGTGGTATATGACCAATTATCTGTTTGCTTCAACGTCCAGAGAAGGAGGCGTCCCTATGCCTCTTCAGGGAGTGTGGACCGCAGATGAGGGAACGCTTCCTCCGTGGAAGGGAGATTACCATAACGATCTGAATACAGAATTGTCCTATACCCATTATCTGAAGGCAAACCATCTGGAAGAAGGACGATGCTTTTTAGATTTTCTCTGGAGTCTTTTTGATGAGGGGCGACGGTTTGCCGGAGAATTTTACGGCGCAGAAGGCTGCTGTCTTCCCGGAACAATGACAATTGACGGGAAACCTCTTGGGGGCTGGCCTATGTATTCGCTTTCTCCGTCCAACCAGATGTGGCTTGCCCACGCATTTGGAGAATATTACCGATATACAGGAGACAGTAAATTTCTGAGGGAAAGAGCTTATCCTTATATGAAGGAAACCGGGATTTTTATCCAATCGCTTCTGGAGGAGACAGAGGACGGTTATCTGGTTCTTCCTGTATCCAGCTCTCCGGAGATTCACGACGATACGGAAAGATCATGGCTGACACCTGTCAGTAATTATGATCTGGCTCTGATGATCCGGCTGTTTGAAACACTGGAGAAACTGGCTGGTGAGCTGGGGAAAACAGAAGAATTACAGTGGCGCCACATCAGACAGAGGCTTCCGGAACTGTCAGTCAATAAAAATAAGGTTCTGATGCTTTCTCCGGATGAAAGTCTTGAAGAATCCCATCGTCATTTTTCAAATGCGATGGCTGTTTCACCTCTGGGAATCATAGATTATGAGGGCGAAGGAAAAGAAATAATCGATGCTGTAATTGCGGATTATGAAAGGCTGGGCACATCTCAGTGGGTTGGTTATACCTTTGCATGGATGGCACATCTTTATGCTGTTCAGGGAAACGGAGAAAAAGCAGCAGAGTATCTGAGGATTTTCTGGGAAAATTTCTGCAGCTGTAATGGATTTCACCTGAACGGAGATTTTCGGAAAAAAGGATATTCGCAGTTTACCTACAGACCCTTTACTCTTGAGGGAAATATGTTCAGTGCAGATGCTCTTCAGGAAATGCTGTTTCAGATGAAGGATGGAAAAATACGGCTGTTTCCTGCTGTTCCCAAAATCTGGACGGAAAAACAGGTTTCTTTTTACAGTTTCCGCGGGGAAAAAGGAATCCTGTGCAGTGCGGAGATTTTTGAGGGCAGAAAACTGTCATGGAAGATTTATACAGAGAATTCCGTATATATTCAGATACAATATCAGGAGAGGCTTTGCGGAAAAAAAAGACTTGAACCGGGACAGTGGTGGGAAGAGTCGCTGATGCTGGAGTGAAAAGCATTAAATATGGCGGAGAGAAACAGAGATTTTCATGAAAACAATCTTTTTGTGCAAAAGAAATAGATGATTATGCAAATACTAATTGTGTAAAAATGATAAAATTAGTGTTGCAAATGCATGTAATTATATAAAATGCACAATATATGGAGCTTTTATATTGTTTTCAGAAGGCAGGAGTTCTGCAGGCCTTTACTCTCTGGATTTTTCTGTCAGAGAAGATTATCGGCGGTGTAACAGGTGGAATGAAAGGCTGATCAAGAAAGGAGCAGAAAAATATTATGAAAAAACCGGTATTAGTAGTTATGGCAGCTGGAATGGGAAGCCGCTACGGCGGTCTGAAACAGATCGATCCTATTGACAGAGAAGGTCATATTATTATGGATTTTTCCATTTATGATGCTGTAAAAGCAGGATTTGAAAAAGTAGTGTTTATCATAAAAAAAGAAAATGAAGAAGACTTCCGTAACGCTATTGGCGACCGTCTCAGCAAACAGATTCAGGTTGCCTATGTGTTCCAGGATCTTTATAATCTTCCGGAAGGCTATGAGGTTCCGGAGGGAAGAGTAAAACCCTGGGGAACCGGACATGCGGTTTTAAGCTGTATTGACGAGGTTGATGGTCCTTTTGCCGTTATCAATGCAGACGATTATTATGGAAGCCATGCATTTAAAATGGCATATGATTTTCTGGCTGAAAATCAGGATGATGAGAATCTTTACAGGTATATGATGGTTGGCTACAAGCTGGAAAATACTCTGACAGACAATGGTCATGTAGCAAGAGGCGTCTGTGTTACCGATGAGGCAGATCATCTTCTGAAGATCAATGAGCGTACTCACATTGAGAAGCATGGGGAAGGTACTGCTTATACAGAGGATGACGGAGCTACCTGGACCATGCTCCCTGAAGGCAGCACAGTTTCTATGAATATGTGGGGATTTTCTGCAAGTATCCTGAAAGAACTGAAAGCACGTTTTGCGGCATTTCTTGATGAGAATCTGGAGAAAAATCCACTGAAGTGCGAATATTTTCTTCCGTTTGTAGTGGACGAGCTTCTTCAGGAGAAAAAAGCCACAGTCAAGGTGCTGAAATCAGAGGATAAATGGTATGGGGTTACCTACAAAGAGGATAAGCCTGTTGTTATGGCTGCAGTGCAGAGCCTGAAAGATCAGGGGCTCTATCCGCAGAACTTATGGGAGGAGAACAAGTAACAGTGAATACAATTCAGAAAGAAGTAATCAGTCAGTTTGAATTTCCGGGAGAGGTAGTCGAATGTGTTGCCTACGGAAGCGGACACATCAATGATACATATCGTCTTACAGTAAAAACGCCGGGCGGACAGGAGAAGCACTTTATTCTCCAGAGAATGAATAAAAGTATTTTTACAAAGCCGGTAGAGCTTATGGAGAACGTGCAGGGCGTTACCGCATGGCTCCGTAAAAAAATCCGGGAAAACGGCGGTGATGTGGAGAGAGAAACGCTGAATGTGGTAAGTGATAAGGATGGAAACCCTTATTATGTGGACTCAGAGGGAGAATACTGGAGAGTGTATCTTTTTATTGAGGATGCTACCAGCTATGATATGGTAAAGGATGACAATGACTTTTATCAGAGTGCAGTTGCTTTTGGGCATTTCCAGAGACTTCTTGCAGATTATCCTGCTGAGACCCTTCATGAAACCATTGTGAATTTCCATAATACGGTTGACCGTTTTGCGAAATTCAAGGCAGCAGTTGAGGCAGACAGTGAAGGCCGGGCTACATCTGTTCAGGAGGAGATTAAGTTTGTTCTTGACAGAGAAGAGCTGGCTCATACCCTGTGCGATCTGCAGGATACAGGAAAAATGCCTCTTCGTGTAACTCACAATGATACAAAGCTGAACAATATCATGATTGATGACGAGACAGGCAGAGCAATCTGTGTTATTGATCTTGATACGGTTATGCCGGGACTTTCTGTAAATGATTTCGGCGATTCCATCCGTTTTGGAGCAAGTACAGGGGCAGAGGATGAGCAGGATCTCAGCAAAATTTCCTGTGATCTTCATCTCTACGAAGTATATACAAAAGGCTTTATCGAGGGCTGCGCAGGCGCGCTTACAGATATCGAGCTGGATATGCTTCCCATGGGGGCGATCCTTATGACTTTTGAGTGCGGAATGCGTTTCCTTACTGATTATCTGGAGGGAGATCATTACTTTAAGATCCACAGAGAAGGCCATAATCTGGACCGCTGTCGTACCCAGTTTAAGCTGGTTGCGGACATGGAGGAGAAGCTTCCTCAGATGAAAGCTATTGTAGAAAAATATAAGTAGTGGTATACTGAAACTGACTTTGGGGAAAGCTGAGACAGTTTTTCCCGGATCCGGTCAATGACTGAAAACCTGAAGAGGAGGACAAAAACATGGCAATTTTAGTTACAGGAGGCGCCGGTTATATCGGAAGCCATACAGTTATTGAACTTCAGAGCGCAGGATATGATGTAGTGGTTCTGGATAACTTAAGCAATTCCAGCGAAAAAAGTCTGGAAAGAGTAGAAAAGATCACAGGCAAACCAGTAAAATTCTACAAGGCAGATATTCTTGACAGAGAAGCGCTGAATGATATTTTTGAAAAAGAGGATATTGATTCCTGTATCCATTTTGCAGGGCTGAAAGCAGTAGGAGAATCTGTTGCAAAGCCGTGGGAATATTATGAGAACAATATTGCCGGAACACTGACTCTCGTAGATGTAATGAGAAAACATGGTGTTAAAAATATTATTTTCTCTTCTTCTGCAACTGTATATGGAGATCCTGCAATTATCCCGATTACAGAAGAATGCCCAAAGGGACAGTGTACCAATCCTTATGGCTGGACAAAGTCCATGCTTGAGCAGATCCTCTCTGATATTCAGAAAGCAGATCCGGAATGGAATGTAGTTCTTCTTCGTTATTTCAATCCGATCGGAGCTCATAAGAGCGGAACTATCGGAGAAAATCCAAATGGTATTCCAAACAACCTGATGCCGTATATCACTCAGGTTGCCGTAGGAAAGCTGAAAGAGCTGGGCGTGTTTGGCAATGACTATGATACTCCGGACGGAACTGGCGTGAGAGATTACATTCATGTGGTTGACCTTGCAAAAGGCCATGTAAAGGCTCTTAAAAAGATTGAGGACAAATCCGGTTTAAGCATTTACAATCTGGGAACAGGAAAAGGCTACAGTGTTCTTGATATTGTAAAGAACTTTGAGGAAGCCAACGGCGTGAAGATTCCGTATGTGATCAAAGAACGCCGCCCGGGAGATATTGCAACCTGTTATTCTGATGCGTCCAAGGCAGAAAGAGAGCTTGGCTGGAAGGCAGAATACGATATTAAGGACATGTGTGCGGATTCCTGGAACTGGCAGAGCAAGAATCCAAACGGATATGAAGATTAATCATCAGTCATTAAACATGAAATACTAAAAAAGAAGTCCCCAGAGATTCTGAAAGATCCTGGGGACTTCTTTTAAACTTAAATTTATGTTTGTGGGAGGGGGATATAATTTCCTCTGTAAATGACATGCGGGGGCAGGTGAATCTGTCACAGAAGCTGGTTCGAGACTCGGAAAGTTCTATGCTTCTGCTTCTCTGCAAAAAACACTTCCCCGAATGCTGAACTCGTCTGCGACTCAGACAGCAGCATTCGGAGAAGCAAAGCAGAGCCACAGAAGGCAAGAACTTTTGCCAAGTCTCTCAAGGCTTCTTATACAGATTCATCTGCCCCTGCATTGTATTTTCCAGATGGTAAATTTATATTTCCGCAGTAGCTGGCTGCCGGGCAGGCTGCTTCGGGGCGCAGTGCGCTAATCGCCCGGCCGGAGGCCAAGTGCTGTGTGGAGGATTTCTGTTTGGCTGTTATCCACTTTCAGATGCAGAGAGAAAGGCAGAATCATAGTGCCTTGCGAGGCTTCCGTCGGTAAGCCTGTGCCAGCTGCTGCCATCGAGCACGTTGTCTGAGCCGTCAGGCGAGTTCGTGCGAATGGCAGCAAATCAGCGCACGGGGTTACCAGGAAACGCAGCGCAGCACATGCTCTGCCTTTTCTTCTCTGCATCGTCTGTGGGCAACAAGAAACAAAATCCTTCCCTCACAGACATTTATTTATCGTCATCCTCTGACTTCTTTTTTTCAAATTTCGGCTCGCAGGTAAGCTCAATGCCCAGTTTGCGGAATTCCCAGATATCTACGGAAGACAGCATAACAGAAGTATGAGCTTGGCATCTTTTTAACTTGGGAAGCTGTTCCAGGGCAAGTCCTGCTTCCGGATTGCTTGCGGCGCTTACAGAAAGCGCGATCAGAGTTTCGTCTGTGTGCAGGCGTGGATTTTTGCTGCCAAGATATTTGATCTTCAGCTCCTGGATCGGGCGGATGGCATCAGGAGAGATCACGTGATGCTCATGGTCGATTCCTGCAAGCTCTTTTAATGCATTTAAAAGAAGCGCTGAGGAGGCTCCGAGAAGATCAGAGGTTTTTCCGTAAATAATCTTTCCGTCCGGAAGCTCCAGAGCGGCGGCAGGAGCTGTTGTTTTCTTTTCCATGGAAAGTGCGGCAGGAACAACCTTACGATCTTCAATGGATGCATGAGCCTGTTTCAGAAGAAGCTCGATCTTGCATACCTCATCTTCTTTTCCTGTGCCGGATACAAGAGCGTCGCAGCTTTTATAGTAGCGGCGGATGATTTCCTGACGTGAGGCCTCTTTGCAGATCTCATCGTCCACAATGCAGTTTCCTGCCATGTTTACGCCCATATCAGTAGGTGATTTATAAGGGCATTCACCCATGATTTTTTCAAACATTGCCTGGAGTACAGGGAAAATCTCTACGTCACGGTTGTAGTTGACGGTTGTTTCTCCATAAGCCTCCAGATGGAAAGGATCGATCATATTTACATCGTTCAGATCAGCAGTGGCTGCCTCATATGCCAGATTGACCGGATGCTTCAGCGGGATATTCCAGATCGGGAAAGTCTCAAATTTGGCATAGCCGGCACAGATCCCGCGCTTATGTTCATGATAGAGCTGGGAAAGACACACTGCCATTTTTCCGCTTCCAGGTCCGGGAGCAGTTACCACAACAAGAGGTCTGGTAGTTTCAATGTACTGGTTTTTGCCGTATCCTTCATCGCTGACGATCACAGAGGTATTGCTTGGATAGCCGGGGATGTTGTAATGAACAAATACACGGATGCCAAGCTTTTCCAGTCTGTTTTTGAAAAGATCTGCGCTTTCCTGTCCTGCATAGCGGGTGATGCAGACACTTCCCACATAAAGACCTCTTTCTGTAAAAACCTCGATCAGACGGAGGACATCCTCGTCATAGGTGATTCCCAGATCCCCGCGGACTTTGTTTTTATCAATATCAGCTGCACTGATCACGATCACGATCTCTGCCTGGTCGCTGAGCTGCATCAGCATACGGAGCTTGCTGTCCGGTTCAAAACCAGGGAGAACTCTGGAAGCATGATAATCATCAAAAAGCTTGCCGCCGAATTCCAGATAAAGCTTGTTATCAAACTTGCTGATTCTTTCACGGATATGTTCTGACTGCATGGTCAGATATTTTTCGTTATCAAATCCTGTCTTCATATGTTTATTCCTTTCCCGATTTACGTTATAGGCAGAGAGATTTTTGTTGCTGTTCACTTTGTTCCCGGTAATCTTGCAAAACTGTATTTCAGATCATCCGGTGGGATAATAATCTGTGGACAGTTGTGTTTTTCTGTTTACCGTGACAGTAATACAGGATCCTCTGCCGAACTCATGCAGATAGTATACTACGAACAACTGGCGGATGCAAAACCTTTTTTTATAAGGCTAATTTTGTTGATTTATCATAGAAATCTCTTTATAATAAAGAAGACAGTAGAGGAGGAATAAAATGAACGAAAATAAAGACAATCGTCCGGATGGAAACAGACCGGACCGGAATGGTCCCGGGAATCAGGGACCGAATAAAAACCGCCAGACGATTCTGGCGTTTCTGATCTGTCTTCTGGTGACACTGGTATGTCTTAGTTTTATTACAGAAATAAGAAATGGAGGCACTGGTGAGATCACCTATGACAAATTTATTGAAATGGTAGACAAGGATCAGATCAAAGAGGTAACTCTTCAGTCTGGTATTCTGACAGTGGAGCCGAAACTTCAGGGTTCCTCTTATAAAAAAATGACCTACCGTGTTAATCAGATGGAGAATATCGATGCTCTTACCAAACGTCTGGAAGGAAAGGATATCATATTCAAATACGAACAGCCGGATGCTCTGATGGAGGCCCTTTCCATGCTGCTCAGTATTGTTCTTCCGACAGTTGTGATGTTCGGTATGCTGATGTTCTTTATGAGACGTATGAACAGGGGAAACGGAGGCATTATGGGCGTGGGAAAAAGCCGCGCCAAGGCTTATGTTCAAAAGGAAACAGGTATCACCTTTAAAAATGTGGCCGGCCAGGACGAGGCAAAGGAGTCTCTTCAGGAGGTTGTGGATTTTCTGCATAATCCGGGCAAATATACGGCTGTGGGAGCCAAGCTTCCCAAGGGTGCTCTGCTTGTGGGACCTCCGGGAACAGGAAAGACCCTGCTTGCAAAGGCAGTGGCAGGAGAGGCAAAGGTACCGTTCTTTTCTCTTTCCGGTTCGGAATTTGTGGAAATGTTTGTAGGCGTGGGCGCCTCCCGTGTCCGCGATCTTTTTGAGGAGGCAAAGAAAAATGCCCCCTGTATTGTATTTATTGATGAGATCGATGCAATCGGAAAAAGCCGTGATTCTCATTATGGAGGCGGCAATGACGAGAGAGAGCAGACTCTGAATCAGCTTCTTGCGGAAATGGACGGCTTTGACACATCCAAGGGACTTCTGATCCTTGCAGCAACCAACCGTCCGGAGGTCCTTGATCCGGCGCTTCTCAGACCGGGACGTTTTGACCGGAGAGTTATCGTAGACCGACCGGATCTGAAAGGCCGTGTGGAAATCCTCAAGGTTCATGCCAAGGATGTTCTTCTTGATGAAACCGTAGATCTGGATGCCATTGCTCTGGCAACCTCTGGGGCAGTAGGCTCTGACCTTGCAAATATGATCAATGAAGCGGCGATCCTTGCAGTGAAAAACGGACGCAAGGCAGTTTCTCAGAAGGATCTTCTGGAATCAGTGGAAGTGGTCCTGGTAGGCAAGGAGAAAAAAGACCGTATTCTCAGCCCTCAGGAGCGGAAAATCGTATCGTATCATGAAGTGGGCCATGCCCTTGTAAGTGCTCTTCAGAAGGACGCAGAGCCTGTACAGAAGATTACGATCGTACCCCGTACCATGGGAGCGCTGGGTTACGTTATGCATGTTCCGGAGGAAGAAAAATTCCTCAATACGCAAAAAGAACTGGAAGCGATGCTGGTTGGATATCTTGGAGGCCGGGCTGCCGAGGAGATCGTGTTTGATACGGTAACAACAGGAGCAGCCAATGATATCGAGCAGGCGACCAAGGTGGCAAGAGCCATGATCACTCAGTACGGTATGTCACAGAAGTTTGGGCTTATGGGACTTGCGTCACAGGAAAATCAGTATCTTTCCGGAAGGGCAGTGCTGAACTGCGGAGATGATACAGCAACAGAGATCGACCATGAGGTTATGAAGCTTCTTCATGATTCCTATGAAGAGTCCAAGCGTCTTCTCAGAGGGCACAGAACAGCTCTTGACAAAATTGCAGAATATCTGATCCGTAAGGAAACTATTACCGGAAAAGAATTTATGAAGATCTTCCGGGCAGTGGAAAGAGGAATGGAGATTCCGGAAAACCTGGATGAACTGGTATTTCCTGAGGATGTAAAAGAGCTTGAGGACAAAGCTGAAAATCAGGAAACGGAAATTTCTCAGTCACATTCAGCAGAAACCTCTGTTTCAGCCGATGAGCTTTCCGGGGAGGAAGAAACTGTAAGTTCTGAGGCGGAACCGGAAAATAAAAATCAGAAATCCGTCAGCATGGAAACTGAACCGGCAGAGGAAGGCGTTCAGGGAGAGCAGAAAAAAGAAGACAGTTCGGTTTCCGAAGACGATCAGAAGCAGCAGGAGTCTGAGCATGTTTCAGATTGAGGAAGAATTAAAAAAGCTTCCCGCCAAGCCGGGCGTATACCTGATGCATGATGAGCGGGATGAGATTATTTATGTGGGCAAGGCCGTCAGCCTCAAAAACAGGGTGCGCCAGTATTTCCAGAGCAGCAGGAACAAAGGCGCAAAAATTGAGCAGATGGTCACCCATATTGCAAGATTTGAATATATCATCACAGACTCTGAGTTGGAGGCCCTTGTACTGGAAAGTAACCTGATCAAGGAGCACAGGCCAAAGTATAATACCATGCTGAAGGATGATAAAAGCTATCCCTTTATCAAGGTAACAGTCCAGGAGGCCTATCCCCGGGTACTGTTTGCCCGCAGGATGAAAAAAGATAAAAACCGGTATTTTGGCCCCTATACAAGCGCAGGGGCTGTAAAAGATGTGATCGAGCTGGTGCGGAAGCTGTACCAGGTCAGATCCTGCAGCAGAACGCTTCCAAGAGACTGCGGAAAGGACAGACCCTGTCTGTATTACCATATGAAACAGTGTACAGGTCCCTGTACGGGAAACGTGTCTCAGGAAGCGTACAGAGAAAATATCCAGAAGGTACTGAAATTCCTCAACGGAGATTTTCAGGAAACCATAGATGCCCTTACTGAAAAAATGCAAGAGGCGTCAGAAGAAATGAGATTTGAAGATGCGGCAGAGTGCCGGGATTTGATACAGAGTATCCGTAAGATCGGAGAACGCCAGAAAATTACAGCCTATGGAGAGGAAGACAGGGATATCATTGCAGTTGCCATGGATGAAAGCCTGGATCTCCGGGAACAGGATGCAGTTGTTCAGGTATTCTTTATGCGAAGCGGCAGACTGATCGGACGAGATCATTTTTATCTTCGTGTGGCGCGGGGCGATACAAAATCTCAGGTGCTTTCCAGCTTCCTGAAACAGTTTTATGCGGGAACGCCTTTTATTCCAAAAGAGATCATGCTTCAGACAGAGGTGGAAGACCGGGAAGTGATCGAGGAGTGGCTCAGTTCCAGACGAAAACAGAGGGTTCATATTATTGTTCCCAAAAAAGGCACAAAGGAAAAGCTGGTGGAGCTTGCCCGTGAGAATGCCCGCATGGTTCTTGATAAGGACCGTGAGCGCATTAAAAGGGAAGAGGGCAGGACCATCGGGGCTGTCCATGAAGTGGAGGAATGGCTGGGGCTGAAAGGAATTGTCCGCATGGAAGCCTTTGATATTTCCAATATCAGCGGTTTTGAGTCCGTAGGCTCCATGGTGGTCTACGAAAAGGGAAGACCGAAAAAAAGTGATTATCGTAAATTTCGTATCAAATCTGTTCAGGGACCAAATGATTATGCAAGCATGGAGGAGGTCCTGACCAGACGGTTTACCCATGAAACCAGCGGAGAATTCGACAGTTTTGCCCGAATGCCTGATCTGCTTCTGATGGACGGAGGAAGAGGGCAGGTAAATATTGCCCTGGGAGTTCTGGAAAAGCTGGGAATCCGGATTCCGGTATGCGGAATGGTAAAGGATGACCACCACAGAACAAGAGGACTTTATTTTAACAACAATGAAATTCCAATAGAAACAAACAGCGAGGGGTTCCGGCTGATCACCAGGATCCAGGATGAGGCTCATCGTTTTGCCATTGAATATCACAGATCCCTTCGCAGCAGGGAACAGGTTCATTCGGTTCTGGATGATATTCCGGGAATCGGAGAGCGAAGGAGAAAGGCCCTGATGAGGCGGTTCCGGGGAATTGAAGGAATCCGGGAGGCATCTGTGGAAGAACTGGCAGAAACCGAATCCATGAATGCCGCAAGTGCAAAACAGGTATATGATTTTTTTCATTTACCGGTAAAAACAGAGAAAACTCAGCAGAATCATTGATCTGAGCATAAATAAAGAAAAGGAGAACATATATGAAGGGTGTATTGATGACCAAGATGGTACAGGAGCAGAATCTTACAAATCTTACTCCTGAAATTGATCTTTCTGACAAAAGAATCATGACTGCAGAAATCAACCGTCCTGCGTTGCAGCTTACGGGGTATCTGGAGCATTTTGCCAATGAACGTGTGCAGATCATCGGCTATGTGGAATATACGTATCTGATGCAGCTTCCGGATGACAAGCGCCTGATGAAATATGAACGGTTTATTTCCAGCAAAATACCGTGTGTTATTTTCAGTACTATGACAAAACCGTCGCAGGATATGCTGGATCTTGCAGTTAAGTATAATGTTCCTACTTTTGTTACAGAAAGAACAACTTCCAGCCTTATGGCAGAGATCATCCGCTGGCTGGGCGTACAGCTTGCGCCCTGTATTTCTATTCATGGTGTGCTGGTAGATGTTTTTGGCGAGGGAATCCTGATCACGGGAGAGAGCGGAATCGGGAAAAGTGAGGCTGCTCTGGAGCTGATCAAACGAGGCCACCGTCTTGTCAGTGATGATGTGGTGGAGCTTCGTAAGGTCAGCGACGTCACTCTGGTTGGTTCCGCACCGGATATCACAAGGCATTTTATAGAGCTTCGGGGTATCGGCATTATTGATGTAAAAACGCTGTTTGGTGTAGAAAGCGTTAAAGATACTCAGTCTGTGGATCTGGTGATCAAGCTTGAGGAGTGGGACCGCGACAAGGAATACGACCGTCTGGGACTTACGGAGGAGTATATTGAGTACCTTGGCAACAAGATCGTATGTCATTCTCTGCCTATCCGTCCGGGACGTAATCTTGCTGTGATCGTAGAGACAGCGGCAGTCAACCACAGACAGAAAAAAATGGGTTATAATGCAGCTGAAGAGCTGTATAAGCGCGTTCAGGCCAATATTGCCAGAAAGCGCGATAAATAATAAAAATGCAGGAAAGGGGAAACAACATGTATTGTTTCGGTATTGACGTAGGGGGAACAACTGTAAAATGCGGTCTGTTCCAGACAGATGGAACTCTGGTAGAAAAATGGGAGATTCCCACAAGAAAAGAAAATAAAGGTGAGTATATCCTTCCGGATGTGGCAGAAACCATTCAGAACAAGATCAGTGAAAAAGGAATTGACAAGGCTGAGGTAGCCGGTGTGGGAGTCGGTATTCCGGGACCTATCAACGCTCAGGGAGAGGCTGCATGCGCAGTAAACCTTTACTGGGGCTTCAGGCCGGTTGCAAAGGAACTCAGTGAGCTTACTGGGCTGACTGCAAAGGCAGGAAACGATGCTAATGTTGCGGCTCTTGGAGAGGCATGGAAGGGCGCTGCGGCAGGATCTCAGAATGTGATCATGGTTACTCTGGGAACCGGAGTAGGCGGCGGTATCATTTCAGACGGAAGAATCGTGGCGGGAGCTCATGGAGCAGGCGGAGAGATCGGCCATGCAAACATTTGTCATGAGGAGACAGCAGCCTGCAACTGCGGAAACAGTGGATGTCTGGAGCAGTATGCTTCTGCAACAGGAATTGTCCGCCTGGCCAAAAAGGCTCTGGCAGAAAGCAGTGAGGACAGTGTGCTCAGAAATACAGAGAGCATTGAGGCGAAGGACGTACTGGATGCCTTTAAGTCAGGGGATGCTCTTGCTGTCCGTGTTATGGATGAAGTAGGCGAAAAGCTTGGGGGAGCTCTTGGCATTTTTGCGGCAGTAGTAGACCCGGATGCCATTGTTATCGGCGGAGGCGTATCAAAAGCCGGACAGCCGCTGATCAATCTGATTGAGAAACATTACAAAAAATATGCATTTTCCCTTTGTAAAGATACTCCTATCGTAATTGCCAGCCTTGGAAACGATGCCGGCATTTACGGAGCTGCAAAGATGGTACTGTAACCGATTCTATACTACATTTGCAGGTACAGAGCTGCAGGAGGATTCAGCAGATTCATAGAAATATAAAAAGAAGGTTTCCCAATACGGAAACCTTCTTTTTTGTAAGGTACGCTTATGGGGCGCACCATTTTTATCTGGTTATTCTATAATCTCACCACCGCCGGCATCACCGCCGCCAGTATCGCCGCCGTCGGTATCACCGCCACCGACATCGCCGCCGCCAGTATCACCATCGCCGGTATCACCACCGCCGGTATCACCGCTGCCGGTGTCATCGCCTCCATTGCCTTCACCGCCGGCATCACCATTATCAGTATTTCCATCACCCTGATCTCCGTTTTCGTCCGGATTTTCCGGAGTAAGAGATGGCTCAGGAATGATTGTTTCATCATAGGTGTATTCCGGAATGACTGGTTCGGGTTCGTAGAAGTGTTCTTCACAGTAATCAGTAGGAACATCACCTACATCAAAGAATTCTGTGATCACGGAACAGCCGGATCTTGGAAGCAGTCCTGTATCAGCACATACACTTATTTTTTCTACAGTAGACGGCATTTCAAAATCTTTGTCCTCAAGTCCCTCATGGATCCGTGTCATGACCTTGCGCCACATATCTTTGTGGAAGTCACGGGAATAATCGTCAGGGAGCTTTTCATTGTTGTCAAATCCGGACCATACTGCACAGGTGTAATATGGAGTGTAGCCTACAAACCACAGGTCATTGTAATCATCTGTGGTACCTGTCTTTCCGGCTACTGTCATATTGTCCAGCTGGCAGGCAGTTCCTGTACCGCTCTTTACAACGTCCTCCATGGCGCTTGTGAGAAGCCATGCAGTGCTTTCTTTAATAACAGAACGTTCAGCAGAAGTTTTTTCAATCAGCACATTGCCGTTGTGATCAAGGATTTTTGTGTAATAAAGAGGTTCAATGTAATTACCCTGGTTGGCTATGGCAGCATAGGCTGCGCAAAGCTCTACGTTTGTTACACCGTGAGTCAGACCGCCAAGTGCAAGAGGAAGATTGGCGTCTGTCCATACAGTTCCGTTGGCATCTGTATCTGCCTCTGTTCCATGGGCAAGAGTTGTGAAACCAAAGTTATCCAGATACTGGAGACCAAGCTCAGGAGTAACCTCCTCCAGACATTTCACTGCAACTACGTTTATAGAGTTCCGGATGGCTCTCCGGATCGTGGTTGTTCCTCCGTAGGTTCTGGAAGCATTTTCTACAGGGGAGCCGTCCGGATAGTTATATGGCTCGTCTTCAAATGTTGTGGCCAGTGTCATGCCCTTTTCGTTAAGAGCAGGAGCATAGGTGGAGACAACCTTGAATGTGGAACCGGGCTGTCTGGTGGTATCTGTTGCGCGGTTCAGAGTAAGGCTGGCAGTTTTTTCACCGCGTCCGCCCACGATTGCCTTTACATAGCCGGTATGCTGATCAATGACGCTCATGGATGACTGAGGCTGCGGCGCAAAGTTCACACGTTCTGCAACAACCTTGCTTCCGTCTGCAAGAACAGACTGTTTGTACCGGTCAACATAGGCCTGGGCTTCTTCCTGAGAATCAAACAGAAGATCGAACTCCGGATCCTCATTCTGGAAATACAGAGAAAGCATTTCCTTGCTGTAATTGACCTCCTCGCCTTGAGGATTGGTTACAGTCAGAGCGTAATCAAGAGCATACTGAACATTTTCCGGATAGTTTTCCGGGTTGGCATATTCTTCATCAAGAATAGACTGGATATGCTGATCCTGGGTGGTATAAATCTTAAGACCTCCGCTGTAAACAAGGTTCTGGGCCTGAGTTCTTGTATAGCCCTTGATGTTCATAAGATCGTTGATCACCTGGTCAATAAGCTCGTCTTCAAAATAACTGTAAATTGTGTCGGCTGATTCAGAGTTCTGAGCCTGTGCCGCCTGGATCTGCGAATAAATATCGTCATTGATCACCTGATCATACTGTTCCTGGGTAATATACTGCTGATCCAGCATATGATCCAGGACTTCTTTACGTCTTTTGGCATTTGCCTCCGGATGCTCGATAGGGTTGAACTGAGTAGGATTCTGAGTGATGCCTGCAAGTGTGGCACATTCAGAAAGGTTCAGATCCCACACATCCTTATTAAAATACTGTCTTGCCGCTGCCTGAACGCCGTAGGCGCCTGCGCCCAGGTTGATGGTATTCAGGTAGTTTTCAAGGATCACATTTTTGTCATTGATCTTTTCTTCGATCTGAATAGCCAGATACTGCTCCTGGAATTTACGAGTGAACCGTTCCAGCCAGGTGGACTCATTGGTCCAGTTGGTAAACACATTGTTTTTCAGAAGCTGCTGGGTAATGGTACTGGCACCCTCGGAGAGTCCTCCGGAAGTGATATTTTTTACGAAAGCACGGAGGATACCTCTTACGTCGATTCCGTTGTGCTCGTAAAAACGTTCATCCTCAATGGCAACTACCGCATGCTGCAGATCCACCGGAATCTGTTCGATGGAAACAGGCAGACGGTTGGAGCTTGGCGCAGTCAGCTTACGCAGCTGGTTTCCGTCTCCGTCATACAAAAAGGTTGCATATCCCAGAGGCGAAATATCCACGTCATCTGCATCAGGGGCATTATCTATGATTCCCCGAAAGGCCCCGATGCCCAAACAGCCTACAATCACACAGAGCGCGATCAGAGATATGAACAGAACTCTGATAAACGAAACGTGTGCACGTTTTCCCATCATGGCTGTACGGGAAATCAGAGAATTTCGCTTTTTTGAGACTGATTTTTTACCGTAATTCATGATTTTCCTCCTTTATAATCCGTTCTATTATATCAAATAAAAAATAGTAAATAAACCCTAAAATCAAAACTTCATATTTAGTATAGCAGAAAAATGAAAAAATATTGTAATTTTCATATGCGTGCGGAAAGAAAAAAGCTATAATAGATATTACTGCTCACTCTGCTCCCGGTAACCTGGCTGATATGCACTGCAGATCATTTTTGCTGGTGGCATTTTAGTCTGTATGTTTTGGGATTTTGGGAAAAACAGGCCAAAACATTTCGCGGGACAGTACTGTGTGAACAGTGATTAATCGATGCTTGGTACAGCATCATTTTATACAATATAAAGTCAACAGCCGGAAAAGCAGAAAAGGTGGACGAAAATGGAAACAATTATGATCATAGAAGACGACAGACGAATAAGGGAAGAGCTTTCCCTGCTTCTTATAAGCGCCGGATACACAGCTCTGGCAGTGACAGAATTTACAGAGGAACCCATAAAGCTTCTGAAAGAAAACCATCCGGATCTGATCCTTATGGATATCAATATTCCAGGCGGCAGTGGAGTAAGTCTGTGCGCCCAGATCAGAAAAATATCCCAGGTTCCGGTGATTTTTGTAACAGGGAGGACCGGGGCAATGGATGAACTGGAAGCTTTGATGACAGGAGGAGACGATTATATTACAAAGCCATACCAGGCGCCTGTTCTTCTGGCTCATATCAGGGCAGTTCTCAGAAGAACAGGAAAATCCGGGACTATGCAGGAGGCAGAGCTTGAGTGCAGAGGTGTCAGGCTGAGTCTGAAAGATGCCTCTGTAACCTTTCAGGGAAAGAGGCAGGAGCTGACAAAAACAGAGCTGAAGCTTCTGCATTATCTTTTTTCCAGACAGGGAGAGATCGTCAGCCGCGAGGAGATCATTGATGTGCTGTGGGATCAGCATGTGTTTCTGGATGATAACGGGCTCAGCGTGAATATTACAAGGATCCGCAATAAACTGAAAGCACTGGGGGCAGGACCTGTTATTGAAACAAAGAGAGGACTGGGATATCTGTTATGAATTTACCGGAATATCTGAAAGACAGAGCGCTTGTTTATCTGGGCAGGATTTTGTGCATGCTGCTGCTTTCCTTTTATCTTCTGTCAGTGGGGAACCGGTTGGATAATGTGATATTGATCCTGATGTTCTGGCTGGCGCTGACGGCTGTATGTGAGACTGTGCGTTTCCTTCAGAGAAAAAAGAACTTTGAACGTATTTTGCAGACTCTTTCTGAGCTGGATAAGCCCTATCTGATCGGCGAGGTGGAAAGCCCCCTGAATAATCTGGAAGGGAAAAAGTACTGGGAAATTTTAAGAAAATCCAACAAATCAGTGATTGAAAAAGTCAATGAAACAGAGGATGAAATGAAAGATTACAGGGAGTATATAGAAAGCTGGGTCCATGAGATCAAGCTTCCCATCACTGCTCTGGAGCTGATGGTTCAGAAGGAAGAGCCAAAGAAAAAGAACCGTCTTATGGAAGAACTGGAGCGGATTGACAATTATGTGGAGCAGGTACTTTTTTATGCCAGGTCAGAGCAGGTATATCAGGATTTTGTGATTTCAGAAACAGATATAACAGAAGTGATCTATGAGGTTATGGCAAAAAACAAAGGACTTCTTATTGGAAATCGGGTTGCAGTGCAGGTAGAAACAGAAGGAAATCTGCTTTTGTGCGATGGAAAGTGGATGAGCTTTATTCTGCAGCAGGTTATTACAAACGCCGTGAAATATATGGATTTTCAAAAGGAGATTTTCCGGATCCATATTTATATAAAGGAAGATGCAGACAAAAAAGAGCTGGTAGTAGAGGATAATGGAGTGGGAATTTCACCCGGAGATATTGGAAGAGTATTTGAGAAAGGATTTACCGGAGCAAACGGACGGGCTGCGGATAAAAACAGTCTTATGGCATCCACGGGAATGGGGCTTTATCTGTGCAGAAAGCTTTGTGAAAAAATGGATATTGGGATCAGAATAGAATCAGAAGAGGGAGAGTATACAAAAGTGCTCTTTTGTTTTGGAAAAAGTACTTATCTGACAAAACTGTAAGATTTATGCAAGTAACTTCGATAGGAGCAGCCGGACAGCTCTGATATAATGGCAGCATCAAAGGAAAGGACAAAAGACTTATGAGTGGAAAAATCCGGGTATGTGATATTGAAAAATATTACGGGAATAAAAATAATCTTACAAAGGCTGTCAACCGTATCAGCTTTCAGGTACAGAACGGAGAGTTTGTAGGGATCATGGGAGCCTCCGGCTCCGGAAAGACTACGCTCCTGAATCTTCTGGCAGCTATTGACCAGGTGACGGCAGGCCATATTTATTATGGAGATATGGATATTACGGAGCTTCCGGACAAAAAGCTTGCAGATTTCAGAAAAGATCATCTTGGATTTGTATTTCAGGATTTCAATCTTCTGGATACGCTGACTCTGAAAGAAAATATTGTGCTTGCAATGGCTCTTCACACAAATTCCAGGAAAAAAATTGAGGAGCGGGTATCGGCAGTGATGAAAAGGCTGGGAATCTATGAACTCCGGAATCGTTTCCCCTATGAAGTCTCCGGGGGACAGAAGCAGAGATGCGCCTGCGCCAGAGCTCTGATCAATCGTCCGGATCTGATACTGGCAGACGAGCCTACAGGGGCTTTGGATTCCAGATCTGCACAGATGCTTCTGGAAACCTTTACTGCCATGAACGATGAAATGGGAGCCACCATCCTTATGGTTACCCATGATGCGTTTTCTGCAAGCTACTGCAGCCGCATTCTGTTTTTAAAGGACGGGGAGATTTTTCATGAGCTTGTAAAAGGCGCGGAGAGCAGGAGAGAATTTCTCAATGAGATCCTGGATGTTCTGTCTCTGACAGGAGGTGAAGGATCCTGTGAGTAAAACGGAAGAAAAAGGAACACAGAGAAAGTCGCAAAATCAGCGGAAGAGTTCCGGAAAAGCGGGACGGGAGAAAACCGGATCTCCCAGACAGTACGGAGAAATTTTCCGGACACTTACCAGAAGAAATGCCAGCCGGTCTTTCCGTGATTACGGAATTTATACTGCCACGCTGACAGCAGTGTCTGCTTTGATGTTTGCATTTCATTCACTGATGTTTTCGGAGGATATTCTGAAGCTCTGTGAGGACGGCGGACTTTTTATTGGAAGTATGATCGGAGCCGCTGCATTTTTTATTGTATTTATCATGGCATGGCTGGTGGGATATATTGTGCGGTTTATGGCAAACCGGCGCAGCAGGGAATTTGGTACTTATCTGCTTCTGGGTGTATCGGGCAGACGTCTGGCAGGTATGTTTATCCGGGAAAACCTGATTCTTGGAGGAATTGCCTTTGCTCTGGGGCTGCTTCCGGGGATGTTTTTTCAGCAGGTGCTTACGTCCATGTTTATGGGAACCATGGATAAGGCATATCACCTGAAAGCAGAGATTTCCATATGGAATATCCTTCTGACGCTGGGAATCTATCTGGTGATATTCTGGATCGCTCTTTTGCGGGCAGGAAGAAGACTGAAAAAACTGAATATCAGAGAACTGATGAACGCAGAAAGAGCAAATGAAGAAATCCGTCAGAAACATATTTCTGAAAAAACGCTTCTTTTTCCTATGGCTGTGATCTATATTCTGATTTTTATGCTTCTTTTATGGAACAACAGAATCAACAATGCAAATGGAATTCCTCTGTGCCTGGGACTTTTTGGTTCCGTATATCTTCTGTACACAGGAATTGCAGCAACTGTGTGCCGGTATGCAGACAAAGGCGGGCGAAAGATCTACAAGAGCGCCAATGTATTTCTGATCAGGCAGTTTTCCTCCAAGATCCGTACCATGCAGTTTACTATGGGAACCCTGACGGTCCTTTTTACTGTGGCTCTTCTTGTAAGCAGTATTGCTCTTATGTTTATGGACTATCAGATCAATATGATGGAACAGGAAAATCCTTTTGACATTTTGCTGTTCAGTCCGGAAACAGAGGACAGACCTTTATTGGAAGAAAAGCAGAAGCTTCTGGAGGATTTTGGAGAAATTGAGGACGTCTATGTTTACTCCATTTATACAGATGGAGACACAGATATGAATGATTTCTTTTATGACAATCTTCCGTTCTTTCAAAGAGAAGGATATGAGGATCTGACAGCAGAGGGAGAGAACTCATCGTATTTTTCCTGTGACACATACATGAAGCTCAGTGATTATAATTACCTGAGAAAGGCGGCAGGATACAGGACGGTTTCCTTAGAGGAGGGAACTTATCTGATCCATGCAAAAACAAGGGTAAAGGAAACTGCCCAAAAGGCGCTGAAAGAAACGCTGGTTCTTCCAAACGGAGAAGGACTGAAGGGAGCAGAGCTTTACACGGAAGGATTCTGCCAGTCAGGGTTAAACGGATCAGATTATCTGATCATTGTCAGCGATCAGGCGGCAGAAACACTGACACCGTACTATTCCCTTCTGGAGGCTCAGACCTCCGGAGTCATGAAAACAGGAGCGCTGGATGCTCTGGACAGTGCAGACGAAAGTTATGGTAAAAGGACGCTTGGAAATTCGGGAATGACTTATGAGGATTTTTACTGGGCTGACGGAACGGATGAAATATTTGTATATATGGCAGAAAATTTTGTCAAAGGGGAAATTCTTGATACTATGAATTTCATTATTACAGTAGTGGCCTATGCATGTATTTATACAGCGGTGGTATTTCTCTGTGTGGCTCTGACCGTTCTTTCTGTTCAGCAGCTTGGAGACTCCGGAAAATACCGGTTTCGGTATGATACGCTCAGGAAACTGGGACTTCGTCTGGAAGAAATACACAGTGTAATACGGAAACAGCTTTTGATCTACTATATGACTCCGTTTGTGGTTTCTGCAGTGATAAGCTGGATCATAGTGAAGTACATCAGTGATTCCTTTGTTTTTTATACAGGGATCCGCCAGAACAGTATTCTGTATTTTGCAGGGGCAGCAGGGGCTGTGGCAGTTCTGTTTTTGATTTATTTTGCAGCTACTTATATTGGATTTAAGAGGAACATAGAAGAGAAGAAAATTTGCTGAAAAGCGATACCGTGTAAGCAGTAACCTTGCATTTTGCCCTGTATGTCCCGGGATTCTGGTACATATGCTAAAAAATTTGGCCGGATAGTGGGATGCGAATAGTAATAAAAAAGTCTCTGTATTGTAATTTTATGTAAAATTGGTTACAGTACAGAGGCTTTTTTATGATATAATCTCATAGAGAATTGAAAAAAATACCGTTTTCGGGTCTGAAAAAATAAGAGAAGAACCGGATAAGGGAGGCTATACTGTGGAACAAAAGAAAACAGCAGATCATCCAGCATCTGACCGTCCCAGAAGTCCGGCTACAGAGGCCAGAATAAAGGAGAAAAACAGAAGAATCCTTATGACGGTTTCTCTGTTTGTATTTCTGGCGGCCGGAAACTTTCTGATGAGGGAAAATGATAGATGGAAGCTGAGGGAGACGACAGTCATTCCCACAGCAGTGATCGTAGAAGGGAAAACGACGGATCAGGCTCAAAGTGACAAAGAAGATACTTCTCCCCTGAGCGTGGAAGAGAAGATTTTTGCAGAACCGTCAAAATATCCGTCAAGCTTTCTGGATGCTTTGAGGCGAAATCCTGAGATTGCGGATTTTGTAGCTGCATATCCGGATACGGAGCAAAAAGCATTCGGAGGAATCCGGGAATCAGAGCTGCCGGAAAAGGTTCCGCTTTTTATCCAGTGGGACAAACGCTGGGGCTATGTGCCTTACGGACAGTCCAATGTGGGGATTTCCGGATGCGGGCCCACCTGTCTCTCCATGGTGCTGTACAGCCTGACAGGAGATAAAAATCTTACTCCTGATATGCTGGCGCAGCGGGCTATGGAGGACGGTTATTATGTGGAAGGGGTGGGAACCTCATGGCTTTTTATGGGGGATATCGCCAGGGAGTATGGAATTACAGTTAATCAGTTCCCTTCTGCGGATCTCCGCCAAATGGAAGAGACCGTGGACAACGGGGGGCTGATCATCTGCGCCGTGGGCCCCGGGGATTTTACCGATGAGGGTCATTTTATTGTGATCAGGGGGATTTCTGACGGAATGCTTACAATTAACGATCCTTTCAGCAAAGCCAACAGCAGAAAGAAATGGGATTACAATACGGTGGCGCCTCAGGTACTTCAGGTATGGACTTATGCGGCGCAATAGGAACCGTTTATGCTCCGTAAGGAAAACGATGAATTTGGTAAGGGCATTGCCTGGATATTTGATGGAGTCCGGTAATGGGAATCAGTATTCGCCGGAAGAGTTTGATAAAATAGAGGATTCTGTTCTCAGCGAGGTGGAAAAGTATAATCTGGATCAGATCAAGGCTGTGGAAAAACAGAAATCCTGAACAGAAAAAACAGAAAGTAAATATAAAAACAGGAGACAAGATTTATGCTGGAAACATACAAGACCATATTAGAGGGCGGCTGTGGAGAGATCACAGAAAAAAAGTCCAGATTTATAGCAACTGTGCGCCCGGTAAAAACTGAGGAGGAAGCCCTGGCATTTCTGGAAGAAATGAAAAAAAAATACTGGGATGCAAGGCATAACTGCTTTGTGTATTCGGTGGGATCAAACAGGGAATATACCAGATGCAGCGACGACGGGGAGCCCTCCGGAACGGCAGGACGTCCTATGCTGGATGTGATCCTGGGAGAAGATATTTATAATGTGGCAGTGGTTGTAACAAGATATTTCGGGGGAGTTCTGCTGGGAACAGGAGGACTTGTCCGGGCTTATTCCAGGGCGGTTCAGGAAGGTCTTGCAGCCAGCCGTATTATTGAGAAGAAAAAAGGAATCTGTCTCAGAGTAACCACGGATTATACAGGAGTGGGAAAGCTTCAGTATATTGCAGGCGAGAGGAGCCTGCCTGTTCTGAACAGCGAATATACAGACCGGGTAATCCTGGAGCTTCTGATTCCGTTTCAGGATGTGGATGAGGTACAGAAAGCCATTACGGAAAGCACAAACGGAAGAGCAAAAATGGAAAAAGACAGAGAAATGTATTTTGCAGTTCTGGATGGGGAAGTGCTGACCTTTGAGGAATGACAGCAGCGCTGTTTCTGACTGTATGAATATCATCTGACGGGTAAGAAAAAACCAGAGAATAACTTTTTCAGCTATTCTCTGGTTACAGGCTGTCTGTCAGCCATTCAGTGAATCTTTTTTCAGTACGATTTTATTACATACTATTCCCGAAAACTGAATCAGCATTTCTCCGGTTCCGGATAATCCACACCAAAGGTTTCCACAGTTACTGTTTTCATTACCTGATCGTCAAGGGGTCTGTCACTGTAGTCAGTATCCTCTTCCGCAATGCGGTTTACAACATCCATACCCTCTGTGATCTTGCCGAAGGCAGCGTAGCTTCCATCAAGATGAGGAGCAGCCTTGTGCATGATAAAGAACTGGCTTCCGCCGGAGTTTGGATGCATGGCTCTTGCCATGGAAAGAACACCGGGAGTGTGTGCAAGGTCGTTTGCAACGCCGTTCTGAGCGAATTCGCCTTTAATGCTGTATCCCGGACCGCCCATGCCGGTTCCGTCCGGGCAGCCGCCCTGGATCATGAAGCCGTTGATGACACGGTGGAAGATCAGATCGTCATAAAATCCTTTTTTTACAAGACTGATAAAGTTATTTACCGTATTGGGAGCAACCTCCGGATAAAGCTCTGCTTTCATTACATCACCGTTTTCCATGGTGATTGTTACAACTGGATTTGCCATAGTTTTATTCTCCTTTTGCGAAAAGTATTGTTTTTCTCTGTTTGCTCTATTATAATATGCAAAGAACAATTCTGCAAGAAATAAGTAAAAGACCGGAACTGCTGAATCAGTCAGGTGATAATTGTTTATCCGGCATGAAAGCCGCCGGGAACGAAGTGATCAGTAGCCGGAATTTGTTTGGGAAGGCGGAGCCATGATAATAGAAACCAGAAGTCCGGAGGAGACGTTTGAATTAGGAAAAAAAATCGGTGAAGCAGCAAAGCCGGGACAGGTATATACCCTGAACGGAGATCTCGGTGTGGGAAAGACTGTTTTTACCCAGGGAGTGGCAGCGGGGCTTGGCATCACAGAGCCTGTCAGCAGTCCTACATTTACGATCGTGCAGGTCTATGAGGAAGGCCGTCTGCCTTTTTATCATTTTGATGTGTACCGTATCGGTGATATTGAAGAAATGGAAGAGATCGGTTACGACGATTATTTTTTCGGAGAGGGAATCTGTCTGATTGAGTGGGCGGAGCTGATCAGAGACATCCTTCCGGAAAAACGGATTGAGATCACCATAGAAAAGGATCTGACACAGGGATTTGATTACCGCAGGATCACTGTACAGGAGGTTGAATAAAATATGAAAATTTTAGGTTTGGACAGTTCGGGAATCGTAGCTTCCGTAGCTGTTGTTGAAGACGAAATTCTGACTGCAGAATATACAGTGAATTATAAAAAAACACATTCTCAGACTCTGCTTCCCATGCTGGATGAGGTGGCAAAGATGACAGAGCTTGACCTGGATACGGTTGACGCTATTGCTGTTGCCGGCGGTCCGGGCTCTTTTACCGGGCTTCGTATTGGCTCTGCTACTGCAAAAGGGCTGGGGCTTGCCCTTAAAAAGCCATTGATCAGTGTGCCTACGGTAGAAGCTCTGGCTTATAATCTTTATGACACACAAGGCCTGATCTGTCCGATCATGGATGCCAGAAGAAACCAGGTATATACAGGGATTTATCGTTTTAAAGACCACAGACTTCAGACAGTGGAGGATCAGATGGCGGTTCCCATTGAGGAGCTTCTTGCAAAGCTTGAACAGTATGGGGAAAGAGTTACCTTTTTGGGGGATGGTGTGCCTGTATTCAGAAAACTGATCCAGGAAAAGCTTCAGGCAGCTTTCAGCTTTGCTCCGGCTCATGTAAACAGACAGAGGGCGGCAGCAGTGGCATCTCTGGGCCTTGTATATTACGAAGAAGGAAAATATGGAACCGCAGAGGAGCATGTGCCGGACTACCTTCGCGTTTCTCAGGCGGAAAGAGAGCGGGCAGAACGGGAAAAAGCGAAAGATCAGGAGGCTGCACAATGACATTTCGTGAAATGCTTGTGGAAGATCTGGAGCAGGTTGTGGATATCGAACAGAACCTTTTTTCTGTACCGTGGACAAAAGAAGGCTTTCTTACTTATCTGATGAAAAAAGACACCATGTTTTTTGTGGTGGAGGAAAAAGAGCGTATTCTTGGCTACTGCAGTATGATGACTGTGCTGGATGAGGGAGATATCCTGAATGTAGCAGTACGCTCGGACCGTCAGAAAGAGGGAATTGGACAGTTTCTTGTGGACAGTATGCTCCGCATGGCGGAAATGCAGGGGATAAAGCTTGTCCATCTGGAGGTCCGCCAGGGAAACGAAACCGCCAGACGGCTTTATCAGAGACTTGGATTTAAAGAGGACGGACTTCGCAGGAATTATTATGAGAATCCTGTGGAAAACGCAGTGCTGATGACAAAAGAGATGTAGATAACTTTGTCAGAAGAAGAACTGCGGCAGCAAAACTGAACAGAATACCGATCCGTTTACCGGGCGCATGGAAAGTAACAAGAATTTCATGCGTCCCTTTTTTTATGGGAAAACCTACAAATCCTTTGTTTACCATAACCGGATCTGCAGGGCGTCCGTCTACCAGAATCTCATATCCGTTGGAAAAGGCAAAGGAGGTTACAAAGTATCCGTCCTCCTTCATGGTAATACTGCCCTGGAGAAGCGCCTTTTCGTTTTCTGAGCAGGGCGTAAATGGCGTGATATCAGGATGAGCAATAGCGGAAATCGGCAAAGTGAATCCGCGGAGATTGTTTATTTTATAATTTCCCTCTGAGAAAGCAATCTCGAGAGTTTTTAAAGGTGTATTGGCAGAAAGCATATAGGTGAACGTGTGATTCTGGTTGGGATAAGGGGCGGAGGAACCGGAAAGCCTGTTTCGGATGCCGTTAATGGTTATGTCAATATCCCTGGTTCCCTCATAGTCCACATCAAAAGACAGAAGCAGAATCTGATCTTTCAGGACAGAAGGGAGACTGCGGGATACGGTTTCTGCCAGGTATTCTGAGGAACGTTTCATAAAATCCTGTGGAAGAGTATATTCTTTTATCTGAGAAGTATAGTCTGATTTCCCGGTGCCGGCAGTTTCCGGAACAATGGTCCGGTTGGTAAGGGTATCCAGATTATAAGGGTAATCAAGCGTATCATAATCTGCTTCACTCATAAGAGCTGAGGTTCCGTAAGCAACGGGCAGTACATTGGGATTTTCTGCCAGAACCATATTTCCCTTTTGGAGGCGGGGGACATATCCTGCAGGAAGCCGGTTTTCAGTGGTCTGTATATATCGGATGCCCATCAGATATTCCTGAAACGGATTGGGAGCAGCGTTCATGGAAACACGGTTTCTGGTGCTGACCGGCATTTTCAGAATGTCATAAAACAGATGGTTGTAGGCGGTGTTGGAAACAGAAGAATACATGGTTGTACGGCGTTGGTTTTCCAAAGGAGCGTAGTTGCTGTTTGTCATGGGGGCAGTAAAAATATCTACAGCGTTTCCGGGTTCGGAACAGACCTCCTTCAGTTCCTGACGGGTAAAGATTTCTCTGGATTTTACAGAGGAAGCAGCGAATTTTTCTGTTTTGGCAGTGCTGACAAATAAAAGAGCAGGTATAATACAGAGAAAGACGCAGACTATGTGGTTTTTTGCGGGATAAGCCTGTAAAAGGGAAGAGGATACTCCTGTTTTGGAAGAGCTGTTTTTTTCTCTGAAATGAAATTTTTTCTTTAAAACAATTTCTGATTTCGGCAACAGTGAATAAAAAAGCAGCACAAGTATATCTGCCAGGATCAGCTTCCGCTGTGGATGATGAAGAAAAAATATTTGAACCAGTGCAGGTATGGCACAAAAGGCTGCCGGCAGAAAGCGGTGTTTCAGCTTTTTCTGCTGAAGAAGACTGAGAGTACGGGCTGTAAGCAGCAGAAACAGTGGAAGAAAGGGAATAAGAGCTTTGGGGCGAAGATAAAGGGTTCCGTTCAGAAGCCAGCAGCAAAGCTGACTGAAACACAGGATAAGAAGCGCAAAGGCCAGTTTTTTTGTTTTGCTGCAGCCCAGAGATAACATTACACAGTAAAGGACCAGAAGGGTGAGTCCACAGCCGTAGGAGCTGTAAAGTAAAGTATTCATGGAGGGATTTACTGTAAAGATCTGCCACAGAGAAGCGGGCTGTACGTCTTTTTTATTTTCCAGGATCACAAGCGCTGTAGGAAGAAGGTGGACAGCTGCAAGACAAAGACCTGTAATAACAGAAATCAGCCAGATTTTCCATGTGTGCAGTCTGTTTTTGCCTGTACAGAGAAGATACAGGGAACAGCAGACAAGGCAGGAGGGCAGAAAATAAAAACTGTGAACAGATATCATAAAAAAGCTTACAGCAAGTCCGGGATGAAGGGGGAATGTTTTTGCGTAAACTCCGGTATGAATTTCGGACAGTCTGTCTGTGTATATAAGGGCAAGAATCAGAAACGGAAGATAGTTTACAAACATGATCTGCCTGTGAGCCTGGAACATACAGCCGGCTGTGAGATAAAGAAATCCTCCGGTAAGACAATAAAGCCTGTCCAGGGATTTATGAAAAAGCCACCAGTAAAGAAGGCAGGCGCCGGCAGCCATTTCTGTTACCGCATAAAACTGAATTACAGTTTCCACAGGAACAGAAGGAAGAAGATAACTGACCAGAACGTCCGGGCGCAGAAATCCGTAGTAGGAAAGTGCATAAAAATTTGTCCCGCTTCCAAGAGAAATCCAGTCCGGAAACAGATCTCCTGTTGCATAAAACTGTCTGCGCATAGTATCCACAAGCGTTACATGCTGGCAGTACCAGTCTGTTTCTGAGCCGAAAAGCTTTCCTTCCGGAACGGAAAAATACACAAATATAAGTACTGCCGCGGTAAGAAAAATAAAATGCAGTGCAGTAACAGGGAAAAAGACCTGAGTATTTTTCCGGGGATGGGAGAAGGAAGTGGACTTCCGGTTAATAAGATGTTCCATAAAAGCGGGCTCCTTTCAAATGAAGTAGAGTATATAAAATGATAACGAAAATATACATTTTATATCTTAAGAAACCTGTTGCATAAATCTGAAGAATTATTAAGAATCACATTGAAGCCCGAAAAACATGATATAATATGAACGCTTAATGAAGCCGGGACGAAGATACAGAGTGAGTTCGGAGATAGAATAGTTACTGTTTATACGGTAATATTCTGCGAGGCGTTTTGTCATATATATGCAAAATTCCTAATACCCGGTCACTTAACGAGGCGAATGATGCAAACATAGAGTTTAAAGATCGTAGTATAATATTTTGTGGAAAAATGCGGCAGCAGTATTTCCCAACGCAAAAGGAGAAAGATAATGGAAGAACCGGAAATTTTGATTGTGGACGATAACCCTGAAATCCGGGAGGTGGCTATGGTACTTCTGCAGGGGGAAGGATTTACTGTGGGTGAAGCAGGAGACGGAAAGGAAGCTCTGGATAAAATAGAACATGGAGCTTATGATCTGATTCTGCTGGATGTGATGATGCCGGGATTAAATGGGTATCAGACCTGTATGGAGATCCGGAAAAAATCAAATGTCCCAATCCTGTTTCTCAGCGCAAGAACTCAGGTGGAAGATAAGATCATGGGATTTTCCAGCGGCGGAGACGACTATCTTCCCAAGCCGTTTTCCTATCAGGAGCTGATCAGCAGAGTAAAAGCCCTGGTGCGGCGATATCATGTATATCAGGGCAGCGGCCGGAGGACACAGGAAGAAAAAATGTGCAGCGGAGCTTTGGAAGTGTATCCGGAAGCCGGAACTGTATGGAAAAACGGAAAAGAGATTTCTCTGACAGATACGGAGTTTTCCATTCTCTGTACCCTTATGAAGCACAGAAAGCAGATTTTTTCTGTGGAACACCTGTATGAGGCGGTATGGGAAGAAACTTATTATTACGGGGCGGCAAATATTGTTATGGTACACATCCGGAATCTGAGATCAAAAATAGAAGATGATCCCGGAAAGCCAAGAATTATCCGTACCATATGGGGAAGGGGATACCGTTGTGATTAAGAAAAAAAGAAATGAAAGAGAGCGGAAGCTGACACAGGAGCTTATGCTGCTTTTTCTGACAAGCTTTACAGTTGCTGTTCTGGCTACCATGTTTTTTGTAAGCAGAAGATTTGCAGCTTACGGCTGGGTTCTGGAACATGAAATATTCACAGATTCCCGGGAAGAATATATGGACTGGCTTAAAGAGACGGCGCCCTCCTACAGAATGGATCAGCCGGAGATTTATATGCCGGTATTTGAAGAAAAGGCAGATATTTATACATGGCTTGGAATTTATGATGAGGACGGACAATATCAGGAAGGCTTTTTTCCAGAAGTCTTAGACAGTCCTTTCTGGGGCAGCTGGGTATGGTCAGACAGTGATATAGCCGCCCAGGGGATGGAGACGCCTGTAGAAACAGAAATTGAATTTCAGGATGGAACTGCCCGGGTACAGATTATGAGTTACCAGTCTCTTAAATTTTTTTCGTTATATTATCTGATGGTTGCAGCTGCAGATGGAATGGCAGTTTTTTTTCCGCTGCTTATTTTTGCTCACAGAAGAATGAAATATCTGGGAAACCTGCGTGCTGAGATTACAGTGATCGGGCAGGGGGACATGGAGCACAGAGTAACAGTAAAGGGGCATGATGAAATTTCCGCCCTGGCTGCAGAACTGGACAACATGAGACTGACGCTGAAAAACAGTATGGAAAATGAGCGGAAAGTTCACAGGGACAATCAGGAGCTGATCAGGGCAGTTTCTCATGATCTCAGAACGCCTCTGACTGCCCTTAACGGATATCTGGAGATTCTCCACAGAAAAAAAGGAAGGGCAGAAGATTACCCTGCTTATATTCAGAAATGCCTGGAAAAAACAGAAGAGATCAGGAACCTATCAGATAAAATGTTTGAGTATGCTCTTGTATTTGAGAATACAGGAGAAACTATCATGCAGACCTGGAACCCGTCAATGTTTGCAGAAATGGTAAAGGAAATGGCAGAAGAACTGTCTGTTCAGGGGATTCCGGTTTCTTTTAGCCAGGGGGAACTGCCGGAAGCCATATGGAAAGCAAATCCCTTTCTGATCAGACGTCTGATCTGGAATCTTGGTTCCAATATTGAGCGTTATGGGGACAGAACCAGAACAACGGATATTCAGGTGTATGTAGAAGGAAAGACGCTGAAAACAGTAATGTCCAACGGTATGGGAAAAGAGAAGCAGGCGGTAGGAAGCGGGATCGGACTGAAAAGCGCTGCAAAGATTGCAGAGCTTCACGGAGGAAGTCTTTTATGTGGGAAAACCGGAGAGGAGTTTGTTGCAGAACTCAGCCTTCCACTGCGATGACACTGTGACAGAAGGGGATTTTTGCCTTGTTTTGAGGTTCTGATTGTGTTACACTTTGCCAGTAGAGAAAATGTGAAGATAACAGCAGAAGGTATTTTGCAGAAGTCTTTTCAGAATAAAAGAGGTAAACTATGTTAGATGTTTGTTTAGTAGGAACCGGAGGGATGATGCCTCTTCCGAGAAGATGGCTGACTGCTCTGATGACCAGATACAATGGAAGCAGTCTGCTGATCGATTGCGGAGAAGGAACTCAGGTTGCTGTAAAAGAAAAAGGATGGAGCTTTAAGCCGATTGATGTAATCTGCTTTACCCATTATCATGGAGATCACATCAGCGGACTGCCCGGACTGCTTCTTACCATGGGAAATGCAGACCGTACAGAGCCTCTGACGCTGATCGGCCCCAGAGGCCTGGAGAGGGTAGTGAACGCTCTTCGGGTGATCGCTCCGGAGCTGCCCTTTGAGATCAGATTTATAGAAATTACGAAACCGGAAGAGGTTATTGAGCTGAACGGGTATCGAATTACTGCTTTCAGAGTGAATCATAATGTCATCTGTTACGGATATACTCTGGAAATTTTAAGACAGGGCAAATTTTCTCCTGAACGTGCCAAAGAGCAGGAGATTCCGCTGAAATTCTGGAATCCGCTGCAAAAGGGCCAGACTATAGAGGAAAATGGAGTTGTATATACTCCGGATATGGTTCTTGGACCGGATCGAAAGGGGATCAAACTTACGTATACCACAGATACCAGACCAACGGAATCCATTCTCCGCAATGCCAGAGAGTCAGATCTTTTTATCTGTGAGGGAATGTACGGAGAGGATGACAAGGCGGATAAGGCAAAAGGCTACAAGCATATGACTTTCCGCGAAGCGGCGGAGCTGGCGCGGGATGCCCGGGTAAAAGAAATGTGGCTGACACATTACAGTCCGTCCCTGATCCGTCCGGAAGAGTATATGGAAACGGTAAGAGGAATTTTTCCGCAGGCTTATCCGGGGAAGGATGGAAAAAGTGCGGAACTGAATTTTGAGGAGGAATAAAAGTGGAAGATACACTGATCCTGGCAATAGAAAGCTCCTGTGATGAGACAGCAGCATCTGTTGTAAAAAACGGAAGAACAATTTTATCTAATGTGATTTCCTCTCAGATTGAACTCCATAAGCTGTATGGCGGAGTTGTGCCGGAAATTGCATCACGCAAACATATTGAAAAAATCAATCAGGTAATCGAGGAAGCGTTAAAGGAAGCGGGGGTAACGCTGGACGACCTGGACGCTGTTGGCGTTACCTATGGTCCGGGGCTTGTAGGAGCGCTGCTTGTAGGGGTTGCAGAAGCCAAGGCCATTGCCTATGCGAAAAAACTTCCTCTTGTAGGCGTTCACCATATAGAGGGGCACGTTTCCGCAAACTATATTGAACATCCGGATCTGGAACCGCCGTTTCTTTGCCTGATCGTTTCAGGAGGACATACCCATCTTGTGATCGTTAAAGATTACGGGGAGTTTGAGATTCTGGGAAGAACCAGAGATGACGCGGCAGGAGAAGCCTTTGATAAAGTTGCCCGGGCTATTGGTCTGGGCTATCCGGGAGGACCGAAAATTGACAAGCTGTCAAAAGAAGGAAATCCGGATGCGATACAGTTCCCGAGAGCGAAAGTAGGAGACTGTCCGTATGATTTCAGCTTCAGCGGAGTGAAGTCTGCGGTTCTGAATTATCTGAATCAGGCGCAGATGAAGGGCGAAGAGGTAAATCGTGCAGATCTTGCGGCATCTTTCCAGAAAGCGGTGGTAGATGTTCTGGTAGAGCACACTATGATGGCGGCAAAGGATTTTGGGATGAAAAAGGTGGCTATTGCAGGCGGAGTAGCTTCCAATGGTACTCTGAGGGCCGCTATGGAAAAAGCCTGTGAAGAAAATGGTTATCAGTTTTTCCGCCCGTCTCCGATTTTCTGTACGGATAATGCAGCTATGATCGGAGTTGCAGCTTATTATGAGTATAAAAAAGGAACCCGCCATGGATGGGATCTGAATGCAGTGCCGAATCTGAAACTGGGAGAAAGATAAAAACTTTTGGGGAGGTTTTTATGGAAAGAAAAAATACAGCCATTGTTTTGGCGGCAGGACAGGGTAAACGGATGAACAGCAAGGTCCAGAAGCAGTTTCTGGAGCTGGGAGGAAAACCATTGCTTTATTATTCTCTGAAATGTTTCCAGGACAGTGGAATGATACGTGATATTATTCTGGTTACAGGGGCGGAGTCGGTTCCTTTTTGCAAAGAGGAAATTGTGGAAAAATATGGTCTCACCAAGGTGACAAAAGTGATACCCGGTGGAAAAGAGCGGTATGATTCTGTTTATGAAGGACTTCTTTCCTGTGAAAACAGTGATTTTGTTCTGATCCATGATGGGGCAAGACCTTTTATTACAGAAGAAATTATTCGGAGAGGAATACAGGGAGTTGAGAAAACAGGTGCCTGCGTGATCGGTATGCCTTCCAAAGATACGGTGAAAATAGCAGATACACAGGGATATGTTGCAGAGACACCGGACAGAAGCACTGTCTGGACAATTCAGACACCTCAGATATTTGAATACAGGCTGATCCGAGAGGCGCATGAGAAGATTCGTTGTCGGGATATGTCTGCAATCACAGATGACGCTATGGTGGTAGAGCAGGAAACAGGAGTGAAAGTTGCCCTTGTAGAGGGATCTTATAAGAATATTAAGATCACAACTCCAGAGGATCTGGATATAGCTGAAATTTTTTTGAAAGCATTGGAAAAAATGGCAGGTATTTGAATCCAGAAGAATATTTTATAGTGTTTTTGCAGATTGAAATTAAGAATTATTAAGAAGATTATAAGGCTTTAATTAAGAATTTGCTTGTACGATATAACTGTATTCAGGAACTGCAGAACTGAAAATAAAATATTATTTACATGGAGGATGTGTTGTTATGGGCAAAAAAACTTATGAAACTGGGCATAACAATGTTGTCTATGGCTATGCCAGTCGTTCCTGCATATGGTGTGTCAGCTGCCGCAAATACCGAGGGAGTGGCTTTGAAAGGAAAATATGAAGAAAAGTATTTTGCATACACTTGCTGCATATATAATATATAGAGTGTCTTTTGATTTTTCGCTTTTTGCTTACAGCGTTGATTTGCCAGGAAGTCTGCAACGTTTATTGGCGGTGTCATTGGCTATTGCGTGTATATTGGGGTTAATTTACTTATATACAAAATATCTCATGAACTCCTCGGTACAGGAAATAAATCTTGGAAAGCCGTTGCCTGATCCCAAATGGTGTATGATTGGAATAATACTTCCTTGTACAATAAGTCTTTTTTATATTTTATTTATACCTGGAAAATTTAGATGGGAGAATCTTCCGCTTCAGACAATGTTTGACACCATTCTGCTTTCAGTGTTTTGCGACGGAGTAAGAGCGGGTATAATGGAGGAAGTAACTTTTCGCGGATTGATGTTGGGTTCTCTTGAAAAGGAATTGGGAAGAAATAAAGCAATTATGATTTCTTCATTTCTCTTTGCGAGTATACATTTCGACTCGGTGGAGATACAGAGCCTTTCAGATGGCATCCTTGTTTTGGGAGCGTTGATGCTTGCAGGGACAGGGCTGGCTTTGATTACCTGTCAAACGGGTTCTATTTGGTCTTCTGTGGTGGTACATATGCTTTTTAACCTATTGTCTGGAGATTCACAGATTATCCATATAGATGTAGAGCAGATTTTCCCGGCGTTATGGACGTATACGGTTGACAGTCAAAGCCATTTACTGGTAGGCATCCCAGGTTCCAGAACGATAGATTATGGTATTCCGGCCATTATTGGATTTGTTGTGTTAATTTTTATAGCTTTATTTTATATGCGTAAGGATAATGGGGAACAATGCAACTATGAATGAAGAAACAATTTTGATAATAGAAGATGATGGCTCAATTCGTGAAGGTGTAAGGATTCTCATGGAAGCAGAAGGATATCATATGGAGGAAGCGGAAAATGGTTATGCAGGGATAAAAATTGTCAAAGATACAGAGAGGGTGGTGGATCTGATCCTTTTGGATATTATGATGCCCGGACTATCTGGAATAAAAACCTGCCAGGAAATTCGAAAAATATCAAATGCTCCTATTTTATTTTTGACAGCAAAAGATCAAGAATCCGATAAATTAATGGGATTAATGGCTGGAGGAGACGATTATCTTGTAAAGCCGTTTTCGTACGCAGAACTTCTTGGAAGGGTGAAAGCTCTGCTGAGAAGATACAAGGTTTATAATCGTGCACAGCTTGAAAAGAAAAATCTCAAATGGGTGATATCCGAAAAACTCAGATTATGTACTGAGTTTAATGAAGTATGGATAGGGGATGAAGAAATCAATCTTACAGAAATCGAATATAAGATTTTGTGTCTGATGATACAAAATCCACAGAAGATTTTTTCTATTCAAAATCTTTATGAAAGTCTGTGGGGAGAGCCTTTTGTTTATACCTCAGCAAATACAGTAATGGTGCATATCCGAAAGCTTCGTATAAAAATAGAAGCAGATCCGCAAAAGCCACAGATCATCCAGACCGTGTGGGGAAAGGGATATCGTTTTGGGCGTATTGTTGAAAAGAAAGCAAAATGACAGTATGAAGAGGAAAATGTTAAAAAGGCTTGTTCGAAGTTTTTTGGCAGGCCTTTTTGTATTTCTTTTACTTGATATTGGCGGAAGAGAATGGATGGATCGATTTTTCTGGGAATCAAATTTTTTGGGAGAGAGTAAAATTCTGGAAGAACTTCAAATTCATGTAGAAAAACATCATATCAAAGCTACAGATGCTATAAGTCTAAAAAAGTGGGCATATGACAATCGTATAATAGAATTTGTTGTTGTAAGAGAAGGACGCCTTTTGTTTGATCTTAAGATACAGGAGGGAATTGTAGAAGATGGAATTCAGCTCTTGACTAACTGGGAAAAAGGCTATACAAATGTGATTAAATTTGCAGACGGAAATGCAAATGTGCAGCTTTATGATGGAAGAAATGAAAGGTATCATGATATTCTTCTGGGAATTTCACTATTTACCGGATTAGTATTGGGCCTTACAGTTCTTATGTCGGGTATTCGTGAAGATGTGGATTATATCTGTTACCTGGAAAGAGAAGTAGAAAAAATTGGGCAGGGAAATTTATCTGCAAACATAATGGTGCAGGGGCAGGATGAACTGGCAAAACTGGCTCAGGGTTTAGATATAATGAGAAAAATGCTGGTTTACAGAGAAGAAAAGGAGCATGAAATGCGTGCGGCACAGGATAAACTGGTGCTTGGCATGGCACATGATCTTCGTACTCCGCTGACAGGTCTTATGACTTATGTTGAAATATTAAGAAAGCAGGAAAACGAGGGGAAAGTCAGTCGGGAGTATATAGATAAAGCGTTTGATAAGATTTTTCAGATTAGAGCGCTTTCAGACCAAATGTTTGAATATTTTTTTGTGTTTTCAAAAGAAAAAATAGATTTGGAATCTGCAGAGGAAGTGGAGAGTGCATTTGGGGACTACATGTCAGAACTATTGGCATTATTAGACTACGTTGGTTTTTCGGTTAATGCCAAGAAAATCGTCTGGAGACCGATTCTGGTACAGATTAACAGAAATTATATGGGGAGGATTATAAACAATCTTGTTTCTAATATAAGGAAATATGGCGATATGAAACAGGAAGTGTATCTGGAATTCTTTTATTTATCAGATAAGGTGGGAATTTCTATTACGAATGGGATTGCTCTTTCAGATAGTCATATAAATGGAACGGGAATCGGATTAAAAAATGTATCTCAAATGATGTACCAGATGAATGGGTGCGTAGAAATTCCTGAAATGGAGAAAGTGTTTCGTGTTATTTTGTGGTTCCCTGTAATCAAAGATTTTGATTTAATGTGAAATGCATGATAGCTGAAAAAATTGCTGAAAAAATTGAAAAATATTTGAATTTATGTCTTGACAGGAATGATGTTTGATGATAGAATGTAATTCGCGTCAACGAGAAAAAGGTTGGAAAACGCAGAATTGCATAAGGAGAGATATCGAAGTGGTCATAACGAGGCGGTCTTGAAAACCGTTTGTCCGCAAGGGCGCGTGGGTTCGAATCCCACTCTCTCCGCTTGCCAAGTCACTTAAAAAGTTTTGAAAAAAGTACTTGACAAACAAATGAAAAGTGCGATATAATGCACAAGGTTCTTCGGTAAAAACGAAGAGAACTAAATAAAGACACGAGAGTGTGAAGAAAGTCGTTTCTGTGAAACGACGAATCTAGGGCAATTTGGAGAAGTACCCAAGCTGGCCGAAGGGGCTCCCCTGGAAAGGGAGTAGGTCGTTAATAGCGGCGCGAGGGTTCAAATCCCTCCTTCTCCGTTCTTTCTTGAGAAAAGAAAGTAAAAAAGTTCTTGACAAAGCGAAAGAGTTATGATAAACTCAAAAAGCTGTTGAAAAGAACAAATGTTGAAGAAGTTTGAAAAAACTTATTAAAAAAGTTCTTGACAAACAGAAGACAACATGTTAGAATAGCAAAGCTGTCGCAAGACAGACAACCTTGATAACTAAACAGTGAAACACATACGATT